>Ga0213823_1000068_pt1 | contig 104912 bp, 85 predicted proteins | sample MC6MC0907MG_FD_179887 | JGI IMG/M metagenome (GOLD analysis project Ga0213823, IMG submission 179887) | Enriched soil aggregate microbial communities from Iowa State University, Ames, United States - MC6-MC0907-MG | ecosystem: Environmental > Terrestrial > Soil > Unclassified | place: USA: Iowa... | reverse complement strand
TGGCGACCGTGAACCACCTGGTTCTCGACGAAGCCGACGAAATGCTCAAGCTGGGCTTCATGGACGACCTGGAAGTCATCTTCAAGGCCATGCCGGAAACCCGTCAGACCGTACTGTTCTCGGCAACCCTGCCTCAGTCGATCCGTGCCATCGCCGAACGCCACCTGCGCGATCCGAAGCACGTCAAGATTCAGAGCAAGACCCAGACCGTTACCGCGATCGAGCAGGCTCACCTGCTGGTTCACGCTGACCAGAAGACTTCGGCCGTTCTCAGCTTGCTGGAAGTGGAAGATTTCGACGCCCTGATCATGTTCGTGCGCACCAAGCAAGCGACCCTGGACCTGGCCAGTGCCCTGGAAGCCAAAGGCTACAAGGCCGCTGCGCTGAACGGTGACATCGCCCAGAACCAGCGTGAGCGTGTGATCGACTCCCTCAAGGATGGCCGCCTGGACATCGTTGTGGCGACTGACGTTGCTGCCCGTGGCCTGGACGTACCGCGCATCACCCACGTATTCAACGTGGACATGCCGTACGATCCGGAATCCTACGTGCACCGTATCGGCCGTACCGGTCGTGCCGGTCGCGAAGGTCGTGCGCTGCTGCTGGTGACTCCACGTGAGCGCCGCATGCTGCAAGTGATCGAGCGTGTAACCGGTCAGAAGGTTGCCGAGGTTCGCCTGCCGGACGCTCAAGCCGTTCTCGACGCGCGCATCAAGAAGCTGACCAACAGCCTGTCGCCGCTGGTCGCTGACGCTGAATCGACCCACGGTGATCTGCTGGATCGCCTGACCGCCGATATCGGTTGCAGCCCACGTGCCCTGGCCGCGGCCCTGCTGCGCAAGGCCACCAACGGTCAGGCGCTGAATCTGGCAGCGATCGAGAAGGAACGCCCACTGGTGCCAAACAGCGCGCCACGTGGCGACCGTCCTGAGCGTTCCGGCGATCGTCCTGATCGCGGTGAGCGTGAGCGTCGCGCGCCGATGCCTCTGGCCGAAGGTCGTGCCCGTTGCCGTACCGCGCTGGGCGCGCGTGACGGTATCGCGGCCAAGAACCTGCTGGGCGCCATCCTCAACGAAGGCGGCCTGGCCCGCGAAGCCATCGGTCGCATCCAGGTGCGTGACAGCTTCAGCCTGGTCGAGCTGCCGGAGGACGGTCTGGAGCGTCTGCTGACCAAGCTGAAGGACACTCGCGTGGCCGGCAAGCAGTTGAAGCTGCGTCGCTATCGCGAAGACTGATCAGTGCTGAGCTGATTGGTTGAACGAAAAAATCCCCGCCTGGTGCGGGGATTTTTTTTGCCTGGGGGTTGGATCAGTTGTCGCATCGTGATGCGCCAGGCCCGGCAGTGGCATCAGCCGAAGCGATAGATATCCATGCCCAGCGCGCCCATGGTGAAGCCTTGATGGGCGATGCTGAAGTCGCCACCGGCGCCTCTGGCGAAGTACAGCGGCAGCAGGTGTTCATCGCTGGGGTGGCTGCGCACGGCATTCGGTGCCTGGCGACGGTAGTCGTGCAGCGCGGCTTCGTCGTTGGCGGTGAGCTTCTCGATCATCCAGTCGCGGAACGCCTTGGCCCAGGGCTCGATGCTTTCCGGGCCAGCGTGCCAATCCAGTTCGCGCAGGTTGTGGGTAATGCTGCCCGAGCCGATCAATAGCACCCCTTGTTGCCGCAGGCTGGACAGGGCATGGCCGACCTGGGTCTGCAAGGCCGGGCCCATTCGGCTGGGCAGGGAAACCTGGACCACCGGAATATCCGCTTGTGGGTACATCAGCGACAGCGGTACCCAGACCCCATGGTCGAACGGGCGCTGGTCGTCGAGCTGCGCCGGCAGGCCGTCGGCCCTGAGCAGCTGCGCCACCTGTTCCGCCAGCTCAGGCTGGCCGGGGGCGGGGTATTGCACGGCGAACAGCGCGGCAGGAAAGCCGCCGAAGTCATGCCAGGTTTGCGGTCGCGGGTTGCTGCTGACCCGCAGGTCCTGGCTTTCCCAGTGGGCCGACACCACCACTATGGCCTTGGGGCGCGGCAGCTCGGCGGCCAGGCGGGCGAGGGCCGGGCCGCTGGCGCCGGGTTCCAGGGCGAGCATCGGTGATCCGTGGGAGATGAACAGGCTAGGGAGCATGAATAAGGTCCTGAGCGTTAAGATGCACCATCTTCAATCAGATCATTGATCTAAATCTAATATAAGTTTTTGTGGTTTTTGATCGAATTTCAGGGTGATTTATGCAGCCGGAGTTTTGGCACAAACGGTGGGAACAGAATCAGATCGGCTTCCATTTGTCCGAGGTTAATCCTTACCTGCAACGCTACTGGCCCCAACTGGAGCTGGCGTCGGGTTCGCGGGTGCTGGTGCCGCTGTGCGGCAAGAGTCTGGACCTGAGCTGGCTGGCCAGCCAGGGTCATCAAGTGCTGGGTATCGAGTTGTCGGAGAAGGCCATCCAGGACTTTTTCAGCGAGCAGCAGGTGCAGCCGCAGGTCAGCCTTCGAGGTGGATTCAAGGTCTATGAGTACGGCCCGATCCAGCTCTGGTGCGGCGACTTCTTTGCCCTGCAGGCCACGGATGTCGCCGACTGCCAGGCTTTGTACGACCGCGCGGCGTTGATCGCCTTGCCGCCGCAGATGCGTGAGCGGTATGCGGCGCATCTGCAGTCCATCCTGCCCCAGGGCTGCCAGGGGCTGCTGATCACCCTGGACTACGACCAGGCGCTGATGGCGGGGCCGCCTTTCGCCGTGCTCAATGACGAGGTCAAGGCCTTGCTCGGTAAGCGCTGGCAGCTGCGGGTCGAGGAGGTGCGGGACATTCTTGGCGAGAGCTGGAAGTTTCTCCAGGGCGGCGTGACCCGCCTCGAAGAACGGGTCTATCGCTTGCTGGCGCGCTGAGCCCCGGCCTTTTTCCAGGCCATGAAAAAGGGCGACTTGCGTCGCCCTTTTTTGTGTTTGCCAGCGTTATCAGCCGCGACGACGGCTCAGGGCGTCGATACGCTCTTCCAGCGGAGGGTGGCTCATGAACATGCGAGCCAGGCCTTGTTTGAGGCCACCGTTGATGCCGAAGGCATTCAGGGTGTCGGGCATGTGCACCGGCAGGCCCTGTTCCGAGCGCAAGCGTTGCAGGGCGCCGATCATGGCCGCGGTACCGGCCAGTTGCGCACCGGCTTCGTCGGCACGGAATTCGCGCTTGCGCGAGAACCACATGACGATGGCGCTGGCCAGGATGCCCAGGACCAGTTCGGCGAAGATGGTCGCGATGTAGTAGGCGATGCCCTGACCTTCTTCGTTCTTGAAGATCACCTTGTCGACGAAGTTGCCGATGATGCGCGCGAAGAACATCACGAAGGTGTTCACCACACCCTGGATCAGCGCCAGGGTGACCATGTCGCCGTTGGCCACGTGACCGATCTCGTGGGCCAGCACGGCTTTCACTTCATCGGGCGAGAAACGCTCGAGCAGGCCCTGGCTGACCGCAACCAGCGCGTCGTTCTTGTTCCAGCCGGTGGCGAAGGCGTTGGCCTCGTAGGCCGGGAAAATACCGACTTCGGGCATCTTGATCCCGGCTTCGCGGGACAGTTGCTCGACGGTTTGCAGCAGCCATTGCTCATGACGAGTACGAGGCTGGGTAATGATCTGGGTGCTGGTGCTCATTTTCGCCATCCACTTGGAGATGAACAGCGAGAACAGGGAACCGGCGAAACCAAAGACCGCACAGAAAACCAGCAGCTGATTGAGGTTGAGATCAACCCCATTGGCCGCCATGAACCCGTTGAAGCCGAAAAGGCTCAGGGTGATGCTGGCAATCAGCACGACCGCCAGGTTAGTGGCCAAGAACAGCAGGATGCGCATCATGGTTGTAGAAATCTCCTCATGCTAAAGATGTAGCGTTCTGCGGGGTATATAAGGTGCGGCACCGGCCTATTCAACCGGGTGACTATTTCAAACTGTGTCCTGCAGGCTGATTTTAGACGCTTGCATGAGCTTTCTGTCGCAGTTGGGCAGCCACCGGAAGCCGAGCCGCACTTCAGAGGCATGCAACCACTGGGCACAAGGCGCAAGGCAAAGATACAGAAGGGTAGGCGTAGCAGGGAGTACAGAAGTGTTGCTGAATTAATCGCAGTGCGACCGGGGCGGCCGCACTGCGTCGCAAGGCTTACTGGCGATACGACTTGAGGAAGCTGCCGATACGGCCGATCGCCTGTTCCAGGTCATCGACCCGCGGCAGGGTCACGACGCGGAAGTGGTCCGGCCATGGCCAGTTGAAGGCGGTGCCCTGAACCACCAGCAGTTTTTCCGAAAGCAGCAGGTCCAGGACGAACTTCTCGTCGTTGTGGATCGGGCAGACTTTCGGGTCGATTTTCGGGAAGGCGTACAGCGCGCCCATGGGCTTGACGCAACTGACGCCGGGGATGTCGTTGAGCAGTTCCCAGGTGCGGTTGCGCTGTTCCAGCAAACGGCCTGGGGGCAGCACCAGGTCGTTGATGCTCTGATAGCCGCCCAGCGCCGTTTGAATGGCGTGCTGGCTCGGCACGTTGGCGCACAGGCGCATGTTGGCCAGCATGTCGATGCCTTCGATGTAGCTCTGGGCGTGGTGCTTGGGACCGGAAATGGCCACCCAGCCGGAACGGAAACCGGCCACCCGGTAGGACTTGGACAGGCCGTTGAAGGTCAGGCACAGCAGGTCAGGCGCCAGGGAGGCGGTGCAGACGTGCACGGCATCATCGTAGAGGATCTTGTCGTAGATCTCGTCGGAGAACACCACCAGGTTGTGCTGGCGTGCCAGTTCGAGCATGTCGAGCAACACTGCCTTGGGGTACACCGCGCCGGTCGGGTTGTTCGGGTTGATGATCACCAGGGCCTTGGTGTTCGGGGTGATCTTGGCCTTGATGTCGGCGATGTCCGGCCACCAGTTGGCCTGCTCGTCGCACAGGTAGTGCACCGGGTTGCCGCCGGCCAGGCTCACGGCCGCGGTCCACAGCGGATAGTCCGGGGCCGGGACCAGCACTTCGTCACCGTTGTTGAGCAGGGCCTGCATGGCCATGACGATCAGTTCGGAAACGCCGTTGCCCAGGTAGATGTCTTCGATGCCGACGCCTTCCACCTGCTTTTGCTGGTAGTACTGCATGACGGCCTTGCGCGCGCTGAACAGGCCCTTGGAGTCGCTGTAGCCCTGTGCGGTCGGCAGGTTGCGGATCACGTCCTGGAGGATTTCGTCCGGCGCTTCGAAACCAAAAGGCGCCGGGTTGCCGATGTTCAGCTTGAGGATGCGATGGCCTTCCTCTTCCAGGCGTTTGGCGTGCTTGAGCACTGGGCCGCGAATGTCATAACAGACGTTGGCGAGCTTGTTCGATTTGCTGACCTGCATGGCGATGTGTTCCCGAAAATGAACGATCCAGACGGTGAGTGAGCTACCGTACTGGGAATCCTGCGTTTGCACACAGGCCTGAAGCCTGGGTTCGCGGCGGCAAAATCCGTTTGAACCCGTGTAACACGGCTGCCAGACTGGCGTCTAACGAGGCGCAATCATACGTGCCGCCCGATCCGTGGAAAAGATACAGATCGGGCTTTTTCAGTTGCAGAGGAAGGACCATGGAAAAGCTGGAAAAAACCCTTGAAGAATGGCGTGCCATGCTCGATCCGGAGCAGTACAACGTGTGTCGCCTCAAAGGCACCGAACGACCGTTCTCGGGCAAGTACAACGCCACCAAGACCGACGGTGTGTATCACTGCATCTGTTGCAATGCGCCGTTGTTCGACTCCAGGGCCAAATTCGATTCCGGTTGCGGCTGGCCGAGCTTCTACGAGCCGATCGGCGAGAGCGCCATGGTCGAGATCCGTGACTTGAGCCACGGCATGATCCGTACCGAAGTGGTCTGCGCCAAATGCGATGCGCACCTGGGGCATGTGTTCCCGGACGGTCCGCCGCCGACCGGCCTGCGCTACTGCATCAACTCGGTGTGCCTGGACCTGGTTCCACGCTGACCGGAGCGGGCGGCCAAGGCGATTTTTCGGAATCGCTTTTCGATTTGTTAAATTGCACACAATTTAATTGAGTACTACTTTTATCGGACCTTTCATTTTTCGGAGTCCGCGCCATGAGTGACACATTGCTGAACATTCCGTGTACCACCATCAAGGGTGAGCAAAAGACCCTGGCCGACTTTGCCGGCAAGGCCGTGCTGGTGGTCAACACTGCGAGCAAGTGCGGTTTCACCCCACAGTACAAGGGCCTGGAAGAACTGTGGCAGACCTACAAGGACCGGGGCCTGGTGGTGCTGGGCTTTCCCTGCAACCAGTTCGGCAAGCAGGAGCCAGGCAACGAAGGGGCCATTTCCGAGTTCTGCGAGCTGAACTACGGCGTCAGCTTTCCGCTGTTCAAGAAGATCGACGTCAATGGCGCCGAGGCGCATCCGCTGTTCGTGCAGCTGAAAAAACGCGCGCCGGGGGTACTGGGTTCCCAGGGTATCAAGTGGAACTTCACCAAGTTCCTGATCGGCAAGGACGGCGCGCTGGTCAAGCGTTTCGCCCCGGCCACCAAGCCTCAGGACCTGACCGGCGAGATCGAAGCCCTGCTCAAATGACCGACCTGTTCGCCGATTCGCTGAAACTCGACAGCCAGCTGTGCTTCAAGCTGTACGCCGCCTCGCGGGCCGTGGTGCGGGGCTACAAGCCGATGCTCGACCAGTTGGGGCTGACCTACCCGCAGTACCTGGTGATGCTGGTGCTCTGGGAATGGCAGGCCACGCCCCCCGAGCTGCCGACGGTCAAGGCGCTGGGGGAACGCCTGGCGCTGGATTCCGGGACCCTGACGCCGTTGCTCAAACGCCTGGAGCAGTTGCAACTGGTGCAACGCCAGCGTTCGCCCCGGGACGAGCGCGAAGTACACCTGAGCCTGAGCGCGGCCGGCCTGGCGCTGCGCGATCAGGTGCCGCCGCTCAAGGCCGCGCTGTTGTGCGACAGCGGGGTCGACCTCGACGGCCTGAGCGAATTGCGCCATGGCCTGGACCGGCTGCTGGCCCAGGTCAAAGCGCTGTCGTAGTCGGCACCCAGAGGTCCAGCAGGGCAATCAGCTCTTCACGGCGGAAGGGCTTGGACAGGTAGTCGCTCATGCCCGCCGCTCGGCAGCGCTCGCGCTCCTCGGGCATGGCATTGGCGGTCAGGGCGACGATCGGCAGGTCCGGCCAGCGGCCGCTGCGGCGGATCTGCCGACTGGCCTCGTAGCCATCCATCACCGGCATGTTGCAGTCCATCAGCACCAGGTCGAAATGCTGGTGCTCCAGCACGTCCAGGGCCTCGGCACCCTGGGACGCGACCGTCACCTCGCAGCCGAGCTTGCTCAACATGCCTTTGGCCACCAGTTGGTTCACCGGGTTGTCCTCCACCAGCAGGATGAAGGCGCGGCGCAGGGGCGCCAGGGTTTCCAGCTGGGTTTCGTTGATCACCGCGGTTTCGGCCAGCAGGGCCCGGCGCAGGGTCTGATACAGGGCGTTGCGCGCCAATGGCCGCGCCTGTTGCTGCAACGGCGCCAGGGCGCTGGCTTCTTCGCTGGGCAGGAAACTGCCGTAGGCGGTGACCAGCAGAATCGGCGCGCTGATACTCGGGCGCAGGCCGAACAGGCATTCCGGGCAGTCGGTGATCAACAGGTCCGGCTTCTGCCCGAGCAGTGACTCATCGAGATCGCAGCGCCGATACTCCAGCCCCCAGAACGGCAACTGCACGCTCAACAACTCGGCCAGGCCGCTGCCTTCGGAGGTAATGGCCAGTATCTGGCCGTGCAGCGGCGGCGGTGGGCTGGCTGGCGTGTGGCAGGGCAGCGGCAGGTCGGCACAGAACTGGCTGCCGAAACCCACTTCCGAGCTGATGCTCAGGCGCCCCTGCATGGCTTCGCAGAGGTTGTAGGTCAGGGCCAGGCCCAGGCCGGTGCCGCCGTATTGCCGGGTGATCCCGGCACCGGCCTGGGTATAGGGCTGGAAGATCTTCACCTGGGCCTCGCGAGCGATCCCGATACCGGTGTCGCAGACTTCGATCCTGACCCCGTCCTCGAACGTACGCAGGCGCACATCGACACGGCCGAAGCGGGTGAACTTGAGGGCATTGGACAGCAGGTTGCTGACGATCTGCCGCACGCGCGTGGGGTCGCCGAGGACCAGGGCCGGAAACTCCGGCTCGATCAGGCAGGCCAGCTCGACGCTCGGCGCGGCGTTCTGCGACAGCAGGTTGGCGGTGTCTTCCACCAGTACCCCGAGGTCGAAGGGGATGCGCTCCAGCTCCAGCTGGCCGGCGTCGAACTTGGACATGTCGAGAATATCGTTGAGCAACTCCACCAACACTTTGCCGGAGTCGTGGGCGATCGACAGTTGCTGGCGTTGTTCGGCGTTCAGCGGGCTGTCCAGCGACAGGGCGATCATTCCCAGCAGGCCGTTGAGCGGCGTGCGGATTTCATGGCTCATGTTGGCCAGGAAGGCGGCACGCGCCTGGGCCATGTCGAGGGCGGTGCTACGGGCGACTTCCAGTTCTTCGTTGGACTGGCTCAGCCGGTCGTTGATCGCCTTGAGCTCGGTGGTGCGCGCCGAGACGATGTTTTCCAGCTGCCCGAGATAGTCGGTCAGGCGGTTTTCGGCATTGCGCCGTTGCTGGATCTCGGTGGCCATGTTGTCGAACTGCTGGTTGGCGACCTTGACCAGCACGCCGATCTCGTCCTGTTCGTGGCTGGGCGGGAAGTCCAGCCGGGTCTGGTCGGGGCTGCGCGGGTCGCGCCCGCTGAGTTCGCGAATGACGCCGACCAGGGGTTTGGTCAGCATCACGTAGAACAGCGCCAGCAGCAGCCCGGTGAGGATCAGGCTGCGCACGAAACCGTTGATCAGGGTGATTTCCGCACGACGCAGGAAGCGGCTGCCGAACGAGTAGGTGTCGACTTCCAGGTGCAGGACGCCGAGGGATTCCGAGGGCAGGTGATCGAGGTACAGGCGGTCCTGGAACTCGCGCTTGGCGCCGAACAGGAAGTCGCTGAGCATCCGGTAGGGGCTTTGCTGGGCCGGTCGGGTGACGTTGGCCAGCAAAGTGTCGTTGTTGTCGATCAGCCGGGCGCGGATGATCGCCGGCGAGCGCAGCAGGCCGAGGGTCAGCTCCTGGGCGAGCTCGGCGTCGATGTTATAGGCGATACGCGAGGCCGGATTGTGGCTGATTTCCAGAAGGGCGTTGATTTCCCGGTTGATGGAGGCATCTTCACTGGCATAATCGATGCCGATCTGCAGCAGACTGAGCGCCGTCCCCAGGACAAACCCGACCAGCACAGTGAGCCTGGCTTGCTTGTAAGACAGGCGGTTGGTGAACTTGATGTCCATGGGGTGTTGAACCAATTTCCGTTTCCCTTCGCTGGGCAAGCATAGCTGATCGTCAGTGTGTGCCGGCAGGGCCCGGCGCCGTTCGCCTGCGGTAGACCAGGCATGCAGAAGGTCGTTGCGTCTGCGTGCCACATCATTACTGGGAACCTGCCCGAGGAGAAGTCGTGGAATCTCGATTGAATGCTTTTCTTGAGCGCGCCGATGCGGTTCTGGCGCGTATCGAGCCGCTGTTGCCCGCGCCGCGACAAGCCATCGACTGGACCCAATGCCTGGCCGCGCGCTGGCAGCGCGAAGGCCGCAGCGGTTTCCTGCTGCCGCTGGAGGTCAGCCTGGACATGCGCCTGTCCGACCTGATCGGGGTCGACAACCAGCGAGACCAGCTGGGGCGCAATACCCGCCAGTTTCTCGACGGCCTGCCGGCCAACCACGCCTTGCTGTGGGGCTCGCGCGGCACCGGTAAATCGTCGCTGGTCCGCGCGCTGCTGGCCGAGCATGCCCAGCACGGCCTGCGCCTGATCGAGATCGAGCGCGATCACCTGGCCGACCTGCCGCGGGTGGTGGAGCAACTGGTCAAGCTGCCGCAGCGTTTCGTGCTGTTCTGCGACGACCTGTCGTTCGAGTCGGGCGAGGGCGACTACCGGGTACTCAAGAGCGTGCTCGACGGCTCGCTGGAGCAGGCCCCGGACAATGTGCTGCTGTACGCCACGTCCAACCGCCGGCACCTGGTTCCGGAGAAGGAAAGCGACAACGAGAACTGGAAGCGCGTCGATGGCGAGTTGCACCCGAGCGAAGCGGTGGAAGACAAGATTGCCTTGTCGGACCGTTTTGGCCTGTGGTTGTCGTTCTACCCCTTCACCCAGGAGCACTACCTGAACGTGGTCGAGCACTGGATCGGCGAGTTGGGAAGCAAGGCCGGCCTGCAATGGCAGCGTGACGAAGCCCTGGACATCCTCGCCGTGCGCTGGGCCACCGGCCGTGGCAATCGCAATGGTCGCTGCGCGTATCAGTTCGCGCGCTACTGGGTAGGTTTGAAGTTGTTGGAGCAAAAAGCATGATCGATCTGCAGAACACCGGCAAAGGCCTGGACGGCTATGCCTTGCTGTGCGCCCAGCTGGAATCGTTGCTGGCCGACGAGCGCGATTTCATCGCCAACGCCGCGCAATTCTCAGCGTTTCTGTTCAACCAGCTGGACGACTTGAACTGGGCCGGGTTCTACCTCAATCGCAACGAGGAACTGGTGCTCGGCCCGTTCCAGGGCCAGATCGCCTGTGTGCGCATTCCCTTCGGTCGTGGTGTGTGCGGCGCGGCCGCGGCGAGCCTGCAGACCCAGCGGGTCGAGGATGTGCACGCGTTCCCCGGGCATATCGCCTGCGACAGCGCTTCCAACAGTGAACTGGTGGTGCCCCTGGTCAAAGAAGGGCGACTGATCGGCGTGCTGGACCTGGACAGCCCGAAAATCGCCCGCTTCACCCTCGAGGACCAGGCCGGCATCGAGCGCCTGGCGGCGATCTTCCTGCGCCTGACCGACTGCTGAGCCTCGTCAGTCCCTGAGCCCGGCCTTGCCCAGCACGGCCTCGGGGTCTACCCCGTCGATCTGCTGCGGTTCCATGAAGCGGTCGGCGTACTGCTGGTAGATCCCGGTCTGGATGAACAGCTCGAACAGTTCCGGATCGATATGGGCAGTGCGGCACATGGTTGCCATGATGCCCAGCGCTTCGCTCAGGGTCTTGCCCCTCTTGTAGGGGCGGTCCGCCGCCGTCAGGGCTTCGAAGATATCGGCGATCGCCATCATCCGCGCCGGCAGGCTCATCTGCTCCCGTTTCAGCTGCTTGGGATAACCGCTGCCATCCATTTTCTCGTGATGGCCGCCGGCGATCTCGGGAATGCTGCTCAAGTGGCTGGGGAAGGGCAGGTGGTTGAGCATCAGGATGGTCTGCACCATATGGTGATTGATCACGTAGCGCTCTTCCCGGGTCAGCGTGCCTTTGCCGATTTTCAGGTTGTACAGCTCGCCACGGTTGTACTTGTAGGGCGGCACATCGAGCTTGAAGCCCCAGGGGTTGTCCGCCGGGATCAGCTCGGCGGGGTTGCGTTCGATCAGATGCTCGGGCTTGTCGGCCAGCAGCTGTTCGGTGACCGGCAGGGTCGGTGCCGGTGTGCGTTGCTGGCGGTGGTTTTCTTCCCATGACACGCCCAGGCGGTCGTCCAGGGTGCGGCTCCAGGTGCGCCGGGCAATGCTTTCCAGTCGTTGCAGATCGGCCTCGGCCATGGCTTCGTTACCGAGGTTGCAGCGGGCGATAAAGGCAAAGTCGTCGTCCAGTTCTGCCAGGCCGGCATCGCGGATCGCCGCCAGCGAAGCGTCATCGCCACCCTGGGCGCGGGCCTGCCAATAGTCGATCCAGAGATCGCGCTTGAGCACCTCGACGCGGGTGCGGATTTCATGGATGCGGTCGTTCAGGGTTTCCAGCTTGGTGGCCTTGTCGACCACGTACTCGGGGGTGGTGATCTTGCCGCAATCGTGCAACCAGGCGGCGATATGCAAGGCCTCCCACTCATCTTCGCTGGGCTGGTAGGCGCTGAACGCCGGCTGCTGGCTGGCCGCGGCGGCCTGGGCCAGCATCAGCGTCAGCGCCGGCACCCGCTGGCAATGCCCGCCGGTGTACGGGCTCTTGGCGTCGATCGCCCCGGCCAGCAGCTGGATGAAGGCGTCGAGCAATTGTTTTTGCCGGTTCTGCAGGCGCTGGCTGTCGATGCTGACTGCCGCGGCGCCGGAAACCGCCTGCAGGAACGCGACGCGGTCCGGGCCGAGTTTTTCCAGGTCGGCTTCCTGGCCGCTGTCAGCCAGCAGCAGCACAAGGATGCCGACGGTTTCGTTGTGGCGATTGTGCAGGCGGATACCGATCAGGTGCACGCTGGGGCAGTTCATCGCCAGCAGCACGCCTTGCAGGTCGGCCGCCTGCTCGAACCCCAGGGTCGTGACCAGGCTCTCGCCGTTCGCCAGTTGCCGCAGCCATGCGGGGCTTGCTTCGTGCTGGATGTCCTGGCTGCGTACATCGAACGCCTGCAAGTCCTGGACAACACCGGCGATGATCAGGCCGTGGGGCTTGAGGTTCATGCCATCGTTTTCGCGCAGGTAGATCAGCCCGGCCTGGGCCTGGCCGATCTTCATGGTTTCAACCAGCACCCGTTGCAGCAGCGGGTCGAAGCGGGTTTCCGCGGAAAGGCTGGCGGTGATCTCGAAAAAGCTGGCCAGGGTGTCCTTCATGCGGGCCATCGACACGCTTAACTGGTCGATTTCCAGCACGGGCGAGCGGCGCGTCAGCGGGTAATCGAAATCGAAACTGCGGATGGCATCGGCTTCCTGCACCAGGGCGCGCAGCGGCCTGACCAGCACGCGCGAGGTCAACCAGCCGAGCGGCAGGCACAGCAGCAGAATGCCCAAGGTGATGAGTGCGCCTTGCCAGCGCATGCGATAGGCGTCCGCCAGCAACTCGTCCTCGGGCACCAGCAGCGCCAGCTGCAACCCACCGGGTCCACCTTCCTGCAGGTGCCGGCTGGCAACTATCCATTGACGATCCTTGAGTTGCAGGCGATTGCCCTGGACCTTGCCTTGCAGCAGCGCGTCGAGGGCCGGGTTCAGGTCGTTGGCGCGGATCAGCCGGGCACTCTGTTCTTCGACGATCAGGCGACGGCTGTCCGGGTAGGCCACGGCATGGCCATTGCCATCCACCAGGGCGATTTCGGTGCTGGGCGTGACCCGATGCTTGGCCAGGGTCGCCGAGAGTTGTTCCAGGGTCAGGTCGGCCCCGATCACCGCATGGTTGCCGCTGCGGCGGGCGAGGGTGGTGCCGACGTTGCGGGTCGAAAAAAAGACGTAGGGCTCGGTGGTGATCTGATCGGTGTCGTCCTTAGCGCCCGCAAACCAGTTGCGGGCGCTCGGGTCGTAGGATTCCTGGGGATTGTCGCGGCGGCTGACGGGGCCGAGGCTGGCGTCGTAGAACAGCGACTGCGAATGCAGTTGCCCGGTGTGGCGGTCACGCTCGATGCTCCAGACTTCGTAGGCCGCGGCTTCAGGGGCCTGGCGAGCTTGTTTCAAAGCCTGGGTGCGCAAGGGTCGGACCATGAAAAAATCCCCATCGGCATAACCCACATAGAGTGAGGCCAGGTCGGGGTTGTCCTTGAGCGATTGGCTGAAAGGCCCAAGCAGCGCCAGGCGTTGCTCGAGGTCGCCGGCCTGGATGGCCGGGTTGCCCACCAGCAGGCTGAGCAGATGGCGAATCGGTTCGTAGGTCGCTTTCAGGTCCAGTTGCACGTCCTGTTCGATGCGCTGGAACAGTTTTTCACTGCTGGAAAGGATGATGCGGGTGGTCTGCTGGTAATTGAAAACGCCCAGCACCACACCGGTCAGCAGAAGCAGGCAGGTGAACATCACGCTGATATGCACATGGAGAGGAAATCGGCGTTTATCGAACGACAGCGTGCTTGGCATTGCAGCTCTCTCCAGGGGGCGCGTGATGCGCAACTCAACGTTTGAGCATAGTTAAGGCAGGTGCATTGCGCTCAGGTGAGGCAGCTCCGGGGGGCGTTGCGAATTGCATTGCCATGAGGCGTTTGGGGCCGACTGACAGGATAGTGGCTTTTTGATATTTGTCTGGCAACTAGCCGCCCCACAAGTTGCTGTGCTGGTGATGGGGATCAGGTCGTGGCCGGGCTGTGCTGTTGATCGATTTGCCACAGCAGGGCCCGTTCGAGCTTGAGCATGGCCTGTTCCAGGGCGGTTCTGCGCTGCAGCAAGGTTTGCCTGTCCGCGTCTTGCAAAACAGCCTGCTCAAGGGCTTCGCACTGCGCTTCAAGGTCTTTTGCCTGCACCATCAGGGCCGAGCCCTTGATCTTGTGGGCGAGTTCCGCCAGTGCCTGGAGCGGGGGCTCGCAGGGCAGGGCCATCAGTTGCTGGCGGTCCCGGTAGCTGCAATGCAGCAGTTCGGTAAGGATGCGCAGGGCGAACTGCGGTTTGCCGCGGGACAGGGTGCGCAGCGCCTTCAGGCTGAACACGCCATTCCAGGGCCGCGGTTGCAGGCCCGTCAGTTTATGGCTGAGGGTCGCCAGGCCGACAGGCTTGAACAGGCAGTCGTCGATGCCGGCCTGTTCGCACTGCTGCCTCTCTCGCGGCCTGGGGCTGGCTGTCACCCCCAATACCCGGCAAGCCGCGCGGGACTCCAGGCGTTCATGCTCGCGGATGGCGCGGACCAGGTCGTAGCCGTGCATGCCCGGCATGTTGCAATCGACGATGAGCAAGTCGAAGAACCCCTTGCACCAGAGCTCGAAGCCTTGCTCGACGTCTTCGGCGGTGCGGCAACGGTGCCCGAGAAAGTGCAGTTGTTCGCTTAGCAGCAGGAGGTCCGCCGCATGGTCATCGATCACCAGTACGTTCAGGGCCCGGCTGGCAGGGGCAATGAGTGGCTCGACGAGGGGCGCGGGTTTTCGCGCTGGCTGACAGGCCAGCGGCAACAGGACCCGGACTTCCGTGCCTATGCCCGGCTGGCTGGTCAGTTGCAGCGTGCCCTGCATGAGCTCGCAGAGGTGGCGGCAAATGGTCAGGCCCAGCCCTGCGCCGTCAGGTCTGGAGGGGGTGCGCGCCTGGGCCTGGAAGAAGGGTTCGAACAGCCTGTGCTGATCCTGCTCGTCGATGCCGATGCCGCTGTCCGTCACTTGCAGCATCAGCCGCACCTGTTGCGGCTGCGCGGCCGCTTGCAGGTCGAGATGGATTTTGACCTGACCCTGTTCGGTGAACTTGATCGCGTTGTGCAGCAGGTTGCCCAGAACCTGCTTGAAACGCAGTGGGTCGAGCAGCACATCGACCGGCTCGACGCTGGAGTGGCAGGTCGGTAGCAGCTTGAGGTGTTTCTCCCGGGCCTGGTTGTCGAACTCCCTGACGATGGATTCGACAAGGGCGCGCGGCTCGAGCCATTCGGGCGCCAGGTCCAGGCACCCCGATTCGATGCGGGCGATATCGAGGGTGTCGTCGACCAGGTCCTGCATCGCCCGGGCCGAACGATAAGCCATTTCAATGACCGGGCGATCCTGGGACTGGCTGTCGGTGCGCTGTCGCAGCAGTTCCAGCGCACCGATCAGGGCATTCATGGAGCGGCGCAGTTCGTGGCAGGTACTGGCCAGGAAAGCGCTTTTCGCCAGGCTGGCCGCTTCGGCCTGTTGTAGGGCGGCCTTGAGGCTGTCGCTGAGCCGATGGCGTTCGCTGATATCGACCCAACCGCCGATGATGCCCTGGACCTCGCCGTTCGCGTCCCGGTAGGGCAGGACCCAGTGTTGGACGGTCAGCTCCTCTCCGTTCAGGCGCAGTGTCCGGTCAAGCAGTAGCGGGCTGTCTTGCGCCATGACGCGCTGGTAGTCGGCGTGATAGGCGCGGGCCTGCTCGGGATCGTCCAAAAGTCCCTGCAACAGGCTTTTGCCGATGACCTCTTCGTGCCGGGCGGCGAAGCTTTCCAGGTAGCTGGCATTGCAGCTTTGCAGCAGGCCCTGGCGGTCGCGCACGTAAGTCGGATGCGGCACACCGTCGATCCAGGCCCGCATGAAGGCGAGCTGCTGCCTGACGTCATGGGTGGCCTGTTGCTGCTGGGTCAGTCGCCGGTGCAGCCAGGCATTCCAGCCCAGGGACGCCAGCAGCGGCACGCCGAGCCCGAGGCCTGTGAGCAGGAGCAACCCGCGATGGCCGTTATCGAGAGGCGGGGCGGCGGCCGATTCAAGACAAGGCGCCGTGTCAGGGCACTGAGGGAGGGATGTCTTTGCCAACTCTGGTTGCCCGGCCTCGACCAGGCCAAACAACAGGAACAGCGAAACTGCCGTGGCCGTCAGGGTTAAATAATAAAGAATGGGTTTGAACATCCTGTTTCTCACACCAGTTCGTGACGTTGTGCCAACTCGATAAGTTCCGCCATGGAAGTCGCGCGAAGTTTGTGCATGATTCTTTTTTTATAGGTACTGACGGTCTTGCCACTGAGAAATATGCTGTTGGCTATTTGCGTACTGGTGCTGCCCTTGGCAAAAAGTTGCAACACCATCAATTCCCGATCGCTGAGCAACATCAAGCGGCTCAGTTCGTTGTTTGTCGTTTCATCCTGACGCGGCGTTTGCAGGGCATGGCTCGGAAAGTAGTTGTAGCCGCACAGCACCGCCTTCATGGCGCTGAGCACTTCGCTCAGGTCTTCCTGCTTGCACACATAGCCGCAGGCCCCGGCCTGCATGCAGCGCGCGGCGAACAGGGCCGGCGATTGCGCCGTCAGCACCAGCACCCGCAAGGACTTGTCCAGGGCGCCGAAACGCAGCAGCAGTTCCAGCCCGTCGAGCTTGGGGATGCTGATATCGAGCACGATCAGGTCCGGCATGCTGTCGCGAACCATTTGCAGGGCATCGACACCGTTATCGGTTTCGCCGACGACTTTATAACCCTCATGTTCCAGCAACATACGGATGGCCAGTCGGATAACGGGATGGTCGTCGATGATGAAAACAGAACTCATGGTCAAACCCGTGGAAATAAATACAGGTCTGGACCTTAGCGCAGGCAGGACAGTGGATATATGCGGGTTAAGGCGGGGTTGGGGACAATAAGGCAGTTCTTACATGAAAGACGGTTTCGGATTACAGCGGTTTTTCAGTTGAAAGTAGGAATGAGTATCCAGCCATGTAAAAGGTAAGGAGATATTGGCGGTTTAGTGCACTTTTTCGCAGGGCAATAAAGGGCGCTGAGAAGAGACGGGAGCCAGGCAAAGGCTGCCCCCCGTTCATGGGGGGGGCAGCCGCTCACGGAGCGCTTGCCTCAGGGCGCTTTCTGATCGATGCCGGCCTGCAGCAGCTGGCTGTCGCTATGGCCGCCGACGCGCAGCGGCCCCAGGTTGAACGACTGGTCGTTGCGGGTGGCGTCGTCCTGCTTGCGGGTCAGCTCATCCTTGGCGCCGAGGGCCAGGTTGACCGGCGACTTCGACAGGTTGAGCCCGACGTCGGCGCGGTAATCCGTGCCCGCCAGCGCGGTGCTCTTGACGGTCGAGCCGCCGAGGTCGACCTTGCCTTCGCTGGCGCCGATCCGCGCACCGCTCAGCTGGGTTTCACCCGACACCTGCAGGTTGACCCCGCGGCTGCCGCTGATGCCAGAAGCCTCTGCCACGCTGTCCTTGCTCTGACGGCTGACATTCAGGTTCAGGGTCGGCGTGTAGGAGGTGTTGCCGCTCTTGTCGCCGAACAGCACGCCTTGCGCGGTGTTGGTCAGCTTGCTGCCAGCGCCGGTTTTCTCGCTGACGGCGTAGCTGTCGCTGGTTTTCGGCCAGACCCGTTCCTTGAGGCTGGAGAAGCGATCGCCCAAGGCTTCGGTTTTGTCGGCGAGGTAGCTCTTGGCTTTGTCCACGCCGCGACCGAAGGCGCCCTTGGGTTCCGGGTTGACGTCATAGCTGCCGCTGCGGGTGAATTTCTCGCCCAGGCGTTCCTTGGCGATTTCGGCCTTGTTCACCAGGTTGTCCTTGGCCGCAGTCAGGCGCTCGGTGCCTTTGTCGACGACGTTTTCCAGCTTCTCGCGGTGCTTGTCGAAACCGCCTTCGGCCTTGGCCTGCAGCTTGTCCTTGAGCGGGCCGGTCTGTTTGGTCAGCTTGTCGACCACGCCAGGCTGGTTCTTCTCCGCGTCCAGGCGGGCATCGAGGTTGACCGTGGTGCTGCTGAGTTGGTCCTTGCGGCTCTCTACCTTGAGATCGCCACCGATCCGCCCATCGACCTGATTGGCGTCGATGCGCGCCCCTGCCAGATGGGTGTCGCCGTTGCTATTGAGCGTCACCTGGTCGGCCTTGATCAGGCTGTTGTACTGGGTGGTGCTGTGCAGTTGCTCGACGTCTATCTTGGCCCGGGCATGGATACCGCGATCGGTTTTCGGCGAGTCGTGTTCTCCAGCGTCGGCGCGGGTGGTCTTGCCGCCATTGCCGCCGGCGCCCAGGGTCAGGCCCCAGTTGTTGTGGGCCTGGGTGGACTGCGCCGACTCCTGGTAGATCCCGCCCTGGTCGGCGCTGAGGGTGACACCCTTGGCCTCGACCTGAGTGCCCTGCAGGTGCAGCGCGGTAGTGCTGTCGGAGCCGCTGGCGAGTGTTACCTGGCCATTGCTGTGCAGTTGCCCGCCGGTCTGGTTCTGGTCCTGTTCCGAGACCCGGCCGATGTTGAAGTTGGCGCTCAGGTTGGCGCTCTTGCCGCTGCTCTGCTCGCTGCTGGTCTTGCTGGCGCCGCCCGTCAGGCCGCCACCGAGGTTGCTGCCCTGGCTGCTGTGGGTGTCGACCGCGGCCTGCAGGTCGAGTTTGCCGCCGGCGTTCAGGTTGATGTCGCCGGTCTTGGCGGTCTTGCTGCCGATGGTGGTGCCCTGGAGGATCAGGTCGCCGCCGCTGGTCAACTCGACCGGGCCCTTGCCCTGGATAGTCGCGACCCGCGCCTGGCTGTCCTGCTGATCCAGGCGCTTGTGGTCCAGTTGTACGCCGGCGCCGAGGTTGAGGTTATTGCCGTTGGCGCCCGGTGCGCTGCCGACGGTGAGCGAGGCATCGCCGCGCAGGCTGGAGTCGCTGCTGCTCTGCCGGTCATTGGCCTGGTTCAGCGCCAGTTCGCCGCCGCTGTGCAGCTTGACGCCGGCGTCGCCGCCATCGAACCGGCTGCCTTCGTACTGGCCATCGCCGTTCAGCGCGATGTCCACGCCCTGTTTGCCGACATAGCTGCCGACTACCGCCTTGCTGCTGTCGCTGCGCTTGTCGCTGCTGCCGCCGGCGCCGCTGCCACGTACGTTCACGTCCTCGCCAGTGGTGGTGTAGACCCGCACGCCGGCCTTGGCGTCCAGCGCCTGCTCGCTGCTGCTGTGGGTATCGCTGGCGGCCTTGGCCACCTGGCTGCCGGCGTCGATCTTCAGCGCGCCTTGAGTCGCCTCGTAGCGGCTGCCTTCATCCTGCAGCTGGCCGGTGACCTTGACCTCGACCTGGCCACCCGTGAACTGGCTGACCACCGCGGTGCTGCCTTGCTCGGTGCGCTGTTTGTTCTGGTGGCCGACTTCCACATCCAGGCCAACATTGGGTTGTTCCAGGGCATCGAGCAGGCCCGGTTGATGGAACTTGCGCTGGGCCACGCCTTCGATGGCTTTTTCCACCGGGCGGGTCAGGCCCTTGTATTCGACGTTGGCGCCGATATCGGCGCTCCAGGTGTTTTCCTTGTGGCTGGTGGACTCGCTGTCGCGCGCCGCGCGGTTGTCGACCTGCTCGGCCTTCACCAGCAGCTTGTCGCCGGCCTTGACCTGGGCACCCTCGGTCACCAGGGTGTTGCCGGCCTTGATGGTCAGGTTGCCGCTGGCGGCGATGCCGGTGGTGTTGGCGGTGCTGCTGTCATGGGTGTCCTGGGTGCTGCTGTGGGCGAACTCCACACCGTTGCCCGCGCGGTCCAGGCCGCCGGTGTAGTAGAAACCGCCGCCTGTGGTGCGGGTGTCGGTGCTTTCGCTCTTGCTGTCGTGATCGGCCAGCAACTCGACCTGCTGGCCGCTGAGGCTGGCATCGCCTTGGGTGGCTTTCAGGTCGCCGCCCTTGATGCTCAGGTTGCCCTTGGCAGCGACTTCCAGGCTGCCGCCGCTGAGGCTCGAACCCTGTTGTTGGGTGTTGCTGGTCTTGACCGTTTTCTGCTGGTCTTCGTAACGCACGCCGGCACGGTATTGCCGGGTGCCCGGGGCATTTTCCTTGGCGTAGGCGTCGAAGCCACGGGTGTGGGTCGTTTTTTCGCTCTGCGTAGTGTCCTGCGCCGAGTCGATCTTGATGTCGCCGTCGGCCTTGGCTTCGAGCTTGCCGGTCGCGGTCACTTGCGCGCCGCTGATGGCGATGTCCTGGGTGCTTTTAAGCTCGAGGTTGCTGTCCGAGCGCAGGTCGCTGGTGACGGTGGTGCTGTCTTTGCGGTTCTGCCGGCTTTCGTCCTTGGTGATGCCGAAGAACTTGCTGTCCTTGCTGTAGCTGTTGTCGTGGGAGCGGTCCTGCACGCCGTCGATGATCAGCGAGCCGTTTTCGCTGATCACGCTGGCCTGCTTGCCGCCACGGGCCTGGCTGCCGCTGATGCGGACTTCGTCGGCCTTGACGATCAGGTCGCCCTTGGCGTTGACCTTGCTGCCCTTGTTCAGGGTCTTGCCCTTGTCGCCGTCGCCGTTCTTGCCGAAGAAACTACCGCCGACCAGGTCGCCGGAGTAGGACTTGTCGCTGTTGCTCTGGGTGCGGCTGGCGCTGGTGATGTCCACCTGGCGCCCGGTCAGCTGGATATTGTTGCTGGCCAGTTCGGCACCCTGCAGTTGCAGCTGCTTGCGACTGGTCAGTTGTAACTGTTCTTTGGCCTCCAACTGGCTGGTGATACTGCGCTGTTCGCTGCTGGACTTGTCCCAGTCGGCTTTCCACAGGTGCTTGCGGTGCCGGCCCTGGTCGCGTTGTTCGTGGGTTTCGGTGGCGGCGGTCAGGCGCAGGTCAGCACCGCTGTCGACTGTCAGGTTGTTTTTGGCCTTGATCTGGCTGGCCTGGATTTCGGTGTTGGCGCGGGCCTTGAGCTCGGCATCGCGGCGGGCGGTCAGTTGGTTGCCGTGTTGACGGCTGTCGCTGTCGGTCAGGGTGCGGTCGTAGGTTTCCCAGGTGATGCCGATGGTGCTGTTGTGCCACTGCTCGCGCTTTTCCTGGAGCTTGCGGCTTTCGATGGCGCTCAGGGTGAGGTTGCGCCCGGCGTCGAGCTTGATGTCGCGAGCGCTGACATCGGTGGCGGCGAGGCTCAGGTCCTGGCCGCTGCGCAACTGCACGTCGCCCTGGCTGCTGTGCACGCCGGCACGGGTGGCGTCGAGGCTGTCGGGCCTGGCCTGGCCGCTGATGTGCAGGTTGCCGGCGGACGCGATATCCACCCCGTCGCGACCTTTGACCTGCACCGCGCCGACCCGCACGCCCGCGCCTTCGGCGGTGCTGACAATGTTGATGCGTCCGGCCTGCATGGCGCCGAACAGGCTGGCGTCGATGCGCTGCTCCTTGGTGTTGCCGGCCGGGTCGGTGCTGAGCACCTTGCCGCTGGCCGGGTCCACGCGGTTGCGCCCGACGGTGAGGTTGAGCTGGTCGCCGGCAGTAAGGTCGCCCTGGCTGTCGATGCGCGGGGCGATCAGGTTGATGCTGCCCTTGGCGTTGCTCAAGCCTCGGCCCTCGACCGTCAACTGACCCTTGGCGTCGCGGGTGCTCAGGGCTTGCAGCTTGCCGTCGTTGAGCTCGGGGCGGCCGACCAGCAGGCTGGCGTTCGGCGTATTGATGAAGCTGCCGCCGTTGACCGAGATGCCGTTGGGGTTGGCCAGCACATAGTCGGCGGCGCGGCCGAAGATCTCCTGGGCGCCGTTGAGCGCCGAGGCGTTGCGGCTGATCACCTCGTTGAGAATCACGCTGGCGTCCTGGCCGTGGAACTGCGGGTTGGCAGCCAGTTGCCCGGCCAGTTGCGAGGCGCCGGCTTGCAGGGCGTTGTTCAGCACCACGCCCTGGCGATCGACGTTGTAGTCGAGGAACTGGTTATGGGAGAGCCCGGCGCCGTTGGGCGCGACGATGTTGACGATCGGCACGCCGTTCTGGTTCTGCAGCTGCGGGATACCGCCCGGGCCCGGGGCCACGGTGATGCCGCCGGCCAGCGCCTGCGGCAGATGGGAGACCAGAAGCAGGCTGGCGATGGCCAGGCGCAGTTTGCCCCTGGGGGACAGGTGAAACACAGATGTGTTGTCGGGCATAAGAAGCTCTCTATGTGTGGGCCGAGTGGCAGTGCGCGTTGTTCGTTGCAACGCTGCTGTGGTGTTCAGGCTCGGCTGTTTTTTTCAGGCTGATGCACGGTTCGCGGAACCTCAGATCTGCACACTCAGGCGGGTCAGCCAGGTGGGCGATTCATGGTGAAAACGCTCGGGTGTTTCCAGGCTGTGCTGGTAGTCGACATCGACTTGCAGGTTCTTCCAGCTCAGGTTCAGGCCGATGCTGGCGCTGCTCAGGCGCTCGCTGCTGGCGCCCTCTTGCGCCTTGATCCGGCCGTGGTCGAAGGCCAGGCGCGGGGTCAGCTTGACCGGCAGATCGTTCTGCAACGGCAGGCGCAGGGTGTTGCGCCAGATCCCGCCGATGGCGCCCGAGGCGCTGTTTTCGCGATAGCCGCGCACGGCGGAGTCGTCGGTGCCCAGCAGTTGTTCGATGGCTGGCAGCGGGTCGGGGCTGTACTGCAGCGACAGCTGGCTCTGCCACTGCCAGGGCTGGCTGCCGAAGCGGCCATTGCGCCATTGGCTGAGGCTGGCGCGGTACTTGCGGAACTGCGCCTGCGGCAGGTTTTTCTGCACCTGTTGCGAGTCGCGGTCGGCGCCGAACCAGGTCAGGCCCTGGGCGTAATTGACGTCGAGGTTCCACACCGCGCTGTCGAGCCAGAACAGGTTGAGCCCGGCTTCGGCCACGGTCAGGGTCGGGCTCTGGATGCCCAGGCGGACCTTCTCCAGGTAGCTGTCGACATCCTTGTGGGCCAGTTGCAGGTTGGCGCTCAACTGGTGGCCCTGGTCGCGCCACAGCACGCGGTCGGCGCGCAGGCTGAGCAGGTCGGTGCGCCCGCTGTTGTAGAAGGTCACGCTGCTGAGCTTGAACGGCGCCCGGTACTCGGCATGGCTGGCGAACAGGCTGTAGGTCCAGTAGCCGTAGGGGATCGAATAGAAAACGCTGGCGCTGCGGCTGTAGCGCGGACCGTGATTGAGGGTGTCGCTGAAGTTCAGGTTGAGCGCGTCGTTGAGTTGCAGCGGGCTGTCGAGGCTCAGGTTGACGGAGTTGCGATCGCGCCCGGTACTGGCGCTGCCGAGGTTATCCACACCTAGCCCCAGGGCCCAGCGCGAAGCGCCGCTGCTGCGCGAGCGCAGGATGATCCGCGAGGCGCCGGGTTGGCTGCCGGGGGCGATATCGGCGGTCAGGTCCAGGGAGCGCAGGCGATTGAGCTGGTCCAGGCCCTGTTCCAGGTCGCGCAGGTTCAGCGGTTCGCCGAGCATGCCGGGAAAGGCCCCGGCCAGGGAAACCGGCAGGCTCTGGTCGGCCAGCTCGACGGCCTCGACATACCCTTCGTCGACCACGATATCCAGCGAATGGCCGGCGGCGGGGGCGCTGCTCAGGTAAGGGCGGCTGGCGATGTAGCCGGCCTCGACATAGATCCGGGTGATCTGCGCCAACAGGCGGTTGATCCCGTTCACGCCCATGCAGGGCGCGATATAGGGTTCGAGCTGGCGGTTCAGCCGGTCTTTCTTGAACAGCGTGACACCGGCGATCCGCGTGCCGCTCAGGGCCCAGCACTGTTCGTCCTCGCCAGCGTGGGCGGTTTCGGCGGGAGTCACCGCCGGCGTACCGAAGCTGCCGCGCTGCAACTGGCGCTGGCGCTGTTCCAGCTGCAGTTGTTGCAGGTCGCGCTGTTGCTGTTGTTGCAGGCGCAGGGCTTCCTGACCCGGTTGTGGCATATCGGCGGCGGCCACGGGCAGGGCCCCGGCCAGCAGCGAGAGCAGCAACCAGCCGCGCAGGCCAGGGTGACAGCTTGGGTGACTTGAGGACGTATAGGGCACTCGACATCCTTAATAGTGGAAAACGGATGAGGAAGTGCGGGAACAACTTATCGACACGGATTCATTCCGTGTACTCACTTCCATTTTGACGCTTGAGTCCTGAGCGCGCTCTTTGTTACAGCGGGGGTGAAATTATTTTGCAAATGGCTGCTGAACTAACAGATTAAGCCGAAGTTTTAGTGTGGGTACTTAGTTCGCTTGCTATTTGTTTTTTGCACCGATCATTCGGGCAGGGTCATGAAAGGGGAACGATCTGTGGCGGAGTGAAATTAATCCTGGTTAACCCATTAGGGTTCGAGACTAGCGGAAACGATAAAGTTGATTTGTACGGAATTTGTAATCGTGGGGCATCCGTAGGGGCCTTGTGCTGCAAGGGTTTCTGTCTGAAGGCTAGGCAGATGTATCGAAAGGTAAAGGTAGGATGTTTGGTTGTGTCGTTAACGATCTGTTTAATTCAGCCTAGTTGGCTTGCTTATCGGGCTGTATGTATCGGTCAATATCGCTAGTTATAGAGCAAGTGCTCTAGGTGGGTGCGGGTGTGTGGAATATTGTCGATCTGGATGGCGTCTGGCGAACTTGCTGGAAGTGAACGGCACTCTCAATACAGTGTGAAGTGGCCGGGATTTCAAAGTTGAAGTAACGGCGGTGGCCGGTTACTGCCTGAGAAGAGACCCGGGGAATTTCTTAGTTGTCGACTCACGAGAAACCGCTCGAACGGCCACCTCGATAACGCGAGATAGCCGCTCGACGGCGGGTCATTGCGGGCTGGAACGCCCGGTCATTTCCCGGGCCATTTCGCTGGCGTAGCTGTCGGTCATGCCGGCGATGAAGTCGATCATGCGCAGGAAGGATGCATGCAGCGAGCCGTTCGGATCCGGCGCGTTGTTGCCCAGCAGGTCGAGAATCCGCCGGTTCTTGAACGACGGCGTGCGTCCGCCGTGCTGTTCCAGCGCGGCGCCGCAGAACGAATTGAGGAGGATTTCCAGGGTGGTGTAGGCACCGATCTCGTGCAGGGTCTTGCGCTTGTCCTGGAAGATCTTCTTGCGCGCGATGTCCTTGGCATTGAGCACGCAACGCTTGGCCGGGCCGTGCATGTGCTCCACCAGATCGCCCGGCAGGGTGCCGCTGAGCAGGGCGTCCTGCTGTTCGACGAAGGCCCGGGCGGCGGCGTTGGTCAGGTGCTCGATGGCCTTGCCGCGCAGGATCGCCAGCTTGCGTCGGCGCGAGTCCCGCGGGCCGAGCTGGCGATAGGTTTCCGGCAGGTCGTCGCCCACCAGCCCGAGCAGCAGCGACTCGACTTCGGCATAGTCGAGCAGCTCCATCTCCAGCCCGTCCTCGAGGTCGATCAGGGCATAGCAGATGTCATCGGCGGCCTCCATCAGGTACACCAGCGGATGGCGGGCCCAGCGTTGTTCCTCGAGTTGCGGCAGGCCGAGCTTGGTGGCGATCTGTTCGAGCAACGGCAACTCGCTCTGGTAGCAGCCGAACTTGTGCTTCTTGTAGCCCAGGGAGTCGGCGTGGTGCGCGGTCCAGGGGTACTTCAGGTAGGTGCCGAGGGTGGCGTAGGTCAGCCGCGTGCCGCCGTCGAACTGGTGGTATTCCAGTTGGGTCAGCACCCGGAACCCCTGGGCATTGCCTTCGAAGTTGAGGAAGTCGTTGCGCTCGTTTTCGTGCATGGCGTCCAGCCAGCCGCGCCCGGCGGCCTGCTGGAACCAGTGGCGGATCGCGTCTTCGCCGGAGTGGCCGAACGGCGGGTTGCCGATGTCGTGGGCCAGGCAGGCCGATTGCACCACCATCCCCAGGTCGCTGGGTTCGCACCACTCGGGCAGGGCGTCGCGAATGGTCTCGCCGACCCGCATGCCCAGGGAGCGACCGACACAGCTGACTTCCAGGGAATGGGTCAGGCGCGTGTGGATGTGGTCGTTGCTGGACACCGGGTGCACCTGGGTCTTGCGGCCCAGGCGGCGGAAGGCGCCGGAGAAGATGATGCGGTCGTGGTCCTTGTGGAAGGGGCTGCGGCCCAGTTCTTCAGGGCTGTGCAGCGGCTTTCCGAGGCGTTCGCGGGTAAGCAGGGTATGCCAATCCAAGGCGGGGTCTCTCCGTCGAATGACTGATGGGCTAGCTTCCCGGTTCGCGCCAGCGCCTGCAAGGGGAACAGGCTGACACGCACGCCACTAAAGCCCCGCGGCATCGATATCGATCAACAGCAGGCGCTGGCCATTGTCGAAGAACTGCCCGGCGGTCAGGCAGTACTGGTTGCTGGTGGCGTCGCGGTAGGTGTTCGACAGGGTCAGCCGCCGCTCGTCCCAGCCTTCGGCCAGCAGGTGATAGAAGTACGGGCGCCACGACCAGTTGTGGCCGACGTAGCTGTGGTCGGCCTGCCAACGGTCGTGGCGCCATTCCAGGTTCGGCGTCAGCTGGGTGCCGTGGCGATCGCATTGATAGAAGCGCAGCAACCAGGGAAAGGCATCCAGCTGGGGCAACCGTTCGATCGGGGCCCGGGCCTGGGCCCAGTCCTGCAGCAGGGCCATCAGCTCCGCGAGTTGTTGGCGCATCTGCATCAGGCGTCCGCGCTCGGCCAGTTTCTGTTGCACATAGCGCTGGCGTACCCGGGCAAAAGGCGCGACGAAAGCATCGCTGGCGAAGAACGCCTGCTCGGCCCGGGCAAATAGGAAGCCCTGGACATAGCGCGAGCCGCATTCCAGGGCGAAGTTGAGTTCGGTTTCGCTCTCGACCCCCTCGGCGATAATCCAGCAGCCGGTTTTCTCGGCCATCTGCGCCAGGGCCTTGACCACGTCGCTGCTGGGCCCGCCACGGGCCGCGGCCTGGAACAGGCGCATGTCGAGCTTGAGAATGTCCGGTTGCAGGGCCAGCACCCGGTCGAGCTGGGAGTAACCGGCGCCGAAGTCGTCAATGGCGATCCGCACGCCGGCTTCGCGGTAGCGCGTCACCACTTCGCTCAAGCGCTGGCTGTTACCGCTCAGTTCGGTGATTTCGAAGACCACGCGCCGCGGATCGACGCCCTGTTGCTGCAATTGCCTGAGGCTCGGCAAGGGCTGGCCGGCGCGCAGGCGGCTGATCCAGCGGGGCGAGATGTTGATGCTCAGGAACCAGTCGGCGGGCGCTTCATGCAGGCGGCTCAGGGCGTCGGCGCGAATCAGCCGGTCGAGCCGCCGCAGGGCGCTCGAGGAGGTCCGGGGATCGTTGAACAATGGGCCGACCGACAGCAGTTGGCCGTTCGGTTGGCGCAGGCGGCCCAGGGCTTCGACACCGGCAATACGGCCGGTGGCGGTGTCGATGAAGGGTTGAAAGCAGGCAAGCGGTTGCCCGTCGATCACGGGGCCTCCTTGGTTGATCTTGTTGATCCTGGCGCTGCGCCGACGCAACAGGCAGGCACGACCCGACCTCTCGTGGGAGAGGCCGGGTGCGCAGCTATTGCGGGAATGATTGCAAGAATGCAGCCAGATGGCGTCGGCTCAGTGCTTGTTCGAAGAACCTTGCATGACCAGCTTGATCAGCGGCAACAGGCCGGCGCTGAGCCGCACCAGCCGGGCGAAGCTTCTGACGCTGCCGCTCTTGGCGCCTTTGCCGGTGAGAAACCCCAACAGAGTCACGGCAGCCACGCCCCACAACGGCGCGTGCTTGATGCCCAAGCCCTGTTGCCAGCTCTGGCCAAGGCCCCGGACCCGCTGCAAGGGTTGCAGCAACTGTTGGGATTCGTGGCGGATTTCCTGGCGGTGCATTTCCATGCGCAGGCGGATCAGCGCCTTGCGCATCTCGCGCCGGGAGTTGGTTTGCGGGATGTCAGGCAGGCTCATGGCAGCAGGCGCTCCCTGTCGTTGGCCAGCTCTTCAAGGGTGGCGTGGAAGGGCGAGGACTCGTCGAAAATCGCCGCCTTCAGGCGCAGGGCGCAGAACAGCGCCGCCAGCGTATAGAAGACGCACAGCCCGATGATGGCGGGCAGGCGATAGGTGTCCCAGAACAGGATCAGCACCAGCGCCGACAGGCCTATCAACAGCAACAGGGCGAACACCAGGGCCAGCCCGGCGAACAGCAGCAGGCTGACGGTTCTGGCTTTCTGTTCCTGCAACTCGATGCCGAACAGTTCGACGTGGCTGTGCAACAAACCCAGGAAAGCAGCGCCCAGGCGCCGCGTTGAAGAGCCTTGGCCCGCCGTGGAGCCGGATTCACCGATAGCCATATCAGCGCCGGGTCGCCAGCAGGCCGATCAGAAAGCCCACGCCCGCCGCGATGCCCACTGCTTGCCAGGGGTTGCTCTGCACATAGTCTTCGGTGGCGGTGACTGCCGCCTGGCCGCGTTCGCGCAGCGATTGTTCGGTCAGTTGCAGGGTCTCGCGGGCGCGCAGCAGGCTGTCGTGAATCTGCGTGCGTAATTGGTCTGCTTGGTCGCCAGCCAGGGTGGCGGTGTGTTCCAGCAGACGTTCCGTGTCACTGACCAGTGCCTGAAAGTCCGCCATCAGTGTTTCTTGAGCTGTCTTGGTGGTTTTGCTGGCCATGGTTATCTCCGTAGTGGCGTTCTGAAGGGTTCGAGTATGAGCCTTGCGCGAAGGTTCAGTGCAATTGTCTGGTACAGCTTTTGCTTTGTCCTGGTGCGTAAACACGGGTGGTTGCGCCGAAAGCGCGCAGGATGCGGCGCCTGGCAGCTAAAACCTTACCCTAAAAAATCAACACTTATGGAAACACCCCGAGCGATACATCCCTCTCGCAAAAGCGTCGCGCCAAAATGGGTCGTAATACCTGGGTCGACAGGATCTTCGGTGCCAAGTTGGTGCAAAAAAGCGTTCGAGCGGCTCGCGGCTTTTTCCTGAATATCAGGTCTGCCCATTCCATGGAAAATCTGCAAAGCGCTGTGGACACTCTGGTCCATGGTTCCAATACCCTGTTCATCCTCATCGGTGCGGTCATGGTCCTGGCCATGCATGCCGGCTTCGCCTTTCTCGAGGTGGGCACGGTGCGCCAGAAAAACCAGGTCAACGCCTTGTCGAAGATCCTCAGCGACTTTGCGGTCTCGACCCTGGCCTATTTCTTTATAGGCTATTGGATCTCCTATGGCGTCAGCTTCCTGCAACCGGCGGTAGTGATCAGCGCCGATCACGGCTACGGACTGGTGAAGTTCTTCTTCCTGCTGACGTTCGCCGCGGCCATCCCGGCGATCATTTCCGGTGGCATCGCCGAGCGTGCGCGGTTCGTCCCGCAGCTCTGCGCCACGGCGCTGATCGTGGCCTTTATCTATCCCTTCTTCGAAGGCCTGGTGTGGAACGGCAACTATGGCCTGCAAGCCTGGTTGCAGGAGAACTTTGGTGCGGGCTTCCATGATTTCGCCGGCTCGGTGGTGGTGCATGCCATGGGCGGCTGGCTGGCGCTGGCCGCGGTGCTGTTGCTCGGGCCGCGCAACGGTCGTTATCGCGACGGCAAGCTGGTGGCATTCGCGCCGTCGAGCATCCCATTCCTGGCCTTGGGGTCGTGGATCCTGATTGTCGGCTGGTTCGGCTTCAACGTGATGAGCGCGCAGACCCTGCAGGCGGTCAGCGGGCTGGTGGCGGTGAATTCGTTGATGGCCATGGTCGGCGGCACGGTGGCGGCGCTGATCGTCGGGCGCAACGACCCGGGCTTCCTGCACAACGGACCGCTGGCCGGGCTGGTGGCGATCTGCGCCGGCTCCGACCTGATGCATCCGGTGGGCGCGCTGATCACCGGGGCGATTGCCGGCGCGCTGTTCGTCTGGTGCTTTATCGCCACCCAGACCCGTTGGAAGATCGACGATGTGCTGGGTGTGTGGCCACTGCACGGGCTGTGCGGCGTGTGGGGCGGTATCGCCTGCGGGATCTTCGGCCAGAGCGCCTTGGGCGGCCTGGGCGGCGTCAGCCTGGTCAGCCAGTTGATCGGAACCGGCCTGGGCGTGCTGGTGGCGCTGGTCGGCGGCTTTATGGTGTACGGCGCGATCAAGGCGTTCTGCGGCCTGCGCCTGACGCAGGAGCAGGAGTATTACGGCGCCGACCTGTCGCTGCACAAGATCGGCGCGGTCAGCCAGGACTGAGCCCATGCGGCCCTGGCTGGAGTCCCCGGCCAGGGCCGCTTGCCGCTGATCATTGGCCGCCGAGCAGGCGCGCCTCCGACGCTTCGATGGCCGCCAGCGGGCCGGACATCAACACCGTATCGCCGGCTCGCAGCAGGGTGCCGGCGGCCAGCTCCAGGTCGCGGCCATCGCGCTGCACCCCTTGCACATCCACGCCCAATTGCTCCAGCGCCAGCTCGCCGAGGGCCAGGTCGCAGGCGTGGGCCGCGCTGCCAAGATTGACCGCATGCATCAGCACCCGCGGCTGGCCGCGATTGTCCAGCAGGTCGGTCTGCGCGCCATGGTAGAAACCATGCAGCAGGCGATAGCGGTTGTGGCGGACCTCATCGACCTTGATCTGTACCTGGTGTTCCGGCAGCCCGAGCATCACCAGCGCATGGGACGCCAGCATCAGGCTCGACTCCAGCAGCTCCGGCACCACTTCGCTGGCGCCGGCGGCTTTCAGTTCGGCCAGTTGGCTGTCGTCCCGGGTGCGCACCAGGATCGGCACGTCGCTGTTGATCCGGCGCGCGCTTTTCAGCACGTTGAGGGCGATGTCGGTCTTGTCCACGGCAATCACCAGCAGCCGCGCGCGTTCGAGGCCGACCGCCGCCAGCAGCTCGGCGCGGCGGGAGTCGCCGTAATGCACGCAGCTTTCGCCGGCCGCGGCTTCCTGGACCCGTACCGGGTCGTCGTCCAGGGCAATGAAACGCTGCTGTTCGCGGCGCAGGAAACGGCCGATCGACTGGCCGACGCGGCCATATCCACAGATCACCACATGGTCCTGCAATGCGGCGTTGAGGGCGCTGATTTCTTCCAGGTGGGCCTCCTGGTTCGGCTTGCGGTGCAGGCGCGCGGCAATGCCCGGGGCGGCGCGCAGCAGCAGGGGCGTCAGCAGCATCGAACAGAAGGTCGCGGCCAGCAGCAGGCCGCTCAGCTCGGCCGGCATCAACTGGCTCTGCTGCATCTGCGCCATCAGCGCAAAACAGAACTCGCCGCCCTGGGCCAGGGCCAGGCCACTGCGCCAGGCCGTCTCGCCGTCGCTGCCGCGCAGCTTGAGCAACAGTGCCACCACGGCGCCCTTGATCAGCATCAGGGCCAGGGTCAGGCCGAGGACCAGCAGGGCATGGCTGGCGAACAATTGCAGGTCGATCAGCATGCCGATGCTGACGAAAAACAGCCCCAGCAGAATGTCGCGGAACGGCCGGATATCGGCCTCGATCTGGTGCCGGTAGCGGCTTTCCCCCAGCAGCATGCCGGCGAGGAACGCACCAAGGGCGGGGGACAGGCCGAGCAGGTGGGTCAGCCAGGCGGTCAGCAAGACGATGACCAGGGCCAGCAGCACGAACAGCTCGGCGGAATGGGAGGCGGCCACCTCGTGGAACAGCCGTGGCAGCAGCCAGCGGCTGGCCAACGCCAGGCCGATGAACAGCAGGGCGGTCTTGCCCAGCGTCAGGGGCAGGGCCCAGTACCAGGCCTGTTCGGTGTCGCCGGCGAATACCGGCACCAGGGTCAGCAACAGCACGGCCACCACGTCCTGGAACAGCAACACGCCGATCGCATTCTGCCCGTGGCTGCTGAAGATTTCCCCGAGGCTGCCCAGCTCCTTGCTGACGATGGCGGTGGAGGACAGCGCCAGGCCCGCACCGAGCAGCAGCGCCGGGATCAGCGGTACGCCGGCGAGGATCAGCAGGCCGCCAAGGACGGCGCCGCTGCACAGCACTTGCAGGCTGCCCAGGCCGAATACCACTTGGCGCAGGGCCAGCATTTTCGATACGGAAAACTCCAACCCCAGGGAAAACAGCAGGAACACCACCCCCAACTCCGCCAGATCAGGCAGGTTTTCGTTGTCGTTGACCCAGCCGAAGGCGGTCGGCCCCACCAGCAGGCCCACGCACAGGTAGCCCAGCACGGGCGGCAGGCGCAGGCGGCGGAACAGGGCAATCACCACCAGGGATGAAGCGAGGATGATCAACAGATTGGCGAACACAGACATCTCCGGGCGGCGGGTTGGAATACAGAGCGTAGAGGCAAAAAAAGCCGCGAGGGTCGCTCAACCGCAAGTTGGCGGCGCTGACCTGCATCAGCTGTTTGGCAGAATGCTCGACGATGGCCATTGTTGGCCGCAGGGTATTGCGTTCATCGGTCGACGGCTTTTTCCCGCGGGCCTAGAATAAGCGCCTGTCTCTTTTCGGTCTGTCTGTCATGCCTCCTGAATGTCAGCTGTTCGGCACCCTGGGCTGCCACCTGTGCGAACTCGCCGAGGCGGAGTTGATGCCGCTGGTGGAGCACGGGCTGATGGTCGAGCTGGTGGATATCGCGGAAAACGAAACCCTGTTCGAGGCGTATGGCCTGCGTATCCCGGTCCTGCGCCGGGTGGACAACGGCGCCGAGCTGGGCTGGCCGTTCGATGCCGAGCAGGTGGTGGCCTTCCTGCGCTGAGCTGGCCTGTCGTTGGCACGACCCTTTCCGTTTGTCGCCTGCGCTGCAATCCCTTGGCGGGATCCCGATTATTCGGTTACTGTATATGCGTACAGTTATCGGGATGGTTCGTCATGTCTCTCACAATCCTCGCCCGCGCCGAGCGTTTGCAACACCTGTCGCCCGAGCATGCAGGGCACGACGGGTTTGCCGCCGGGCTCACGTTCGAAGGCGGTTTTTCCCTGGATCGCACTGTGGGGCTCGGAGCGCCGCAGATCCGCGCGGTGCTGGTGGATGACGACAGTCTGCTGGGCTTCGGGATCTATCCCGGTGACCGGCTGATCGTCGATCGTTCGGCGGCCCCGGCGGTGGATCAGTACGTGGTGGCCCATCTCGATGGCGAAGACGCCTATGGCGTGCGCCTGCTGGCGCCCGATCCCAAGGGTGGGCTGCTGCTCAAGGCGGCGCGACCTTCGGTTGCACCGATCCCCCTGGACGATCGGGACTCGGCGCAAATCTGGGGCGTGGTGTTGTGGGTGGTCAGTTATGTCGGCCGTGGCTGATATCGAGGCGCAGGGCGTGTGCTCAGTGGATGAATGAGAGGGTAGAAGGACTGATGATGGTCAATGTCGAACAATTGAAGAGCAGTGTGAACCGCATGTCCGCCGATGTGGTGCGCGAAGCGGTACTCGAACTGCGCCTGGACGGCCTGGTCACGGAAGGCAAGACACCGTTCAACAAGCTGCATTTCAATACCTGCTTTGCCGAAATCGAAGCCCTGTTCCAGCGTGCGGGTTATCACCGGCAACTGGACGTGGTGGGGTATCAGGGGTTGTTGTATGCGCTGTATGACCCGGCCCGCTGGGAGGCGGTCGATGTGCTGCGCTGGCTGAAGGAGTTCACCGATGCCGCCGCGCAAGCCGGCGTGGCCCGGGCTTAGTCGCAGGTTCCGGAGGGGGAAACTCTCCTAGGCTCCCCGGGACCCATGTTGGATAATGTCGCTCTGCATTGTCCGCTCGAGCTTTTGTATGTCTTCCGTACCTTTTTTTGCCGCACAGCATCAGGCCAGCACCCTGTACCTGCCCCCCGGTTCATGGCCAACCGTACTGGATTGCCTGTGTGACCATTTCAGCACCATCAGCCGCGAGCAGTGGCTGAGCCGGATCGCCCGCGGCCGGGTGCTCGATGGACAGGGACTACCGATCGGTGTCGACCTGGCGTACCGCGAAGGCCTGCGCATTCATTATTTTCGCGAAGTGCCCGACGAAAAGATCATCCCGGTGCAGGAGTCGATCCTCTACGTCGATGAGCACCTGGTGGTGGCGGACAAGCCGCATTTCCTGCCGGTCACCCCGGCGGGGGAATATGTCGAGCAAACCTTGCTGCGCCGCCTGATCCGCAGCCTGGACAATCCCCACCTGGTGCCTCTGCATCGCATCGACCGGCATACGGCGGGCCTGGTGTTGTTTTCGGCTAATCCGCAAAGCCGCTCGGCCTATCAGTCGCTGTTCCCGACGCGCAGGATCGACAAGCGCTACGAGGCCATCGCACCGGCCTTGCCCGGTCTTGAATTCCCGCGGGTGCATAAAAGCCGCCTGATCGATGGCGAGCCCTTTTTCCGCATGCAGGAAGGGCCTGGTACGCCTAATACGGAAACGGCACTGGAGGTCCGGGAAAAGAACGGCGACCTCTGGCGTTATGGGTTGTATCCGGTGACCGGTAAAAAGCATCAGTTGCGGGTGCACATGAGTGCGCTGGGGGCGGCGATCTGCAACGACCCGTTTTATCCCGATGCGCTCAAGGATGTGGAGGACGATTACGCCAAGCCGCTCAAGCTGCTGGCCCAGGGGCTGCGTTTTACCGACCCGGTGACAGGGGAGGAGCGCGAGTTCGAGAGTCGGATCACCTTGCAGTGGTAATCCAGGCAACTGCTTGCTGCTGCCAGAAACGATAAAGCCCGCGAAAGCGGGCTTTATCGTTCGAGGCGGTAACGGTATGGATTACAGCTCTTTTACCGTACGAACCTGATCCTTGTTGATGCGGGTTTGTTTGCCGTCCAGTTGTTCGAACTCGTAGAAACCGGAATCCTCATCGTATTTCGGCGTATCGACGGCCTGGATTTCGCGACCGTCATTCAGGGTGATCACAGTAGGCGATGCGCAACCGGCGAGAGTGGCAAGGCCCAGTGCAAGCATGAGAGTGGCGAGAGTCCGCTGAATCATTATGTGTCTCCGAGATGAATACTTTTAGTTGCTGTGCTTGAGACGTATACAACGCCTGCAAGTTCCTTGAGTTAAGGGCATTCTGACACGCCGTGCTGCTGGCTTAACAGCTCTGGTGTATTCAGATTAGCCAATCGGGGATCGTTTGCCGGACATTGCAGGGCCTGAGCATCCAGCCCGCGCATGATACGTCCGGGGCTGCGCTCACCGTTCTGCCAGGCTCCGTCGAAGGTGCCGAGCAGCGTGCGCGGAATGATACACAGCAAGGGTTCCCAGTGCTCGCCATGGCGCAGCATCAGCGGTTTGTCCGGATGCAGGGCGGCGCTTTGTCGCATGGCGTCGATCAGTTGCGCATCGATGCGCGGCACGTCGCAGGGCAACCCCTTGTCCCTTCCGCCTATGCGTTGGCCGCGTCCACCGGCCAGGAGCAGAATGGAGCAGGGCAGCAAATCTGCGCGCTGGGTCATGGCACGTCTCCACAGGGGCGGGCAAAGAGAGCGCTGTGATATAACACCGGGCTGTTTCTCCTACAACTGGATCGAGCCTATGAAAGCCAAGGCTGATGTACCTTTTGCACCCCTGAACATCGCGGTGCTGACTGTCAGTGATACCCGGACCCTGGAGACCGATACCTCCGGCCAGGTCTTCGTCGATCGTCTGAGCGCTGCTGGCCATAACCTGGCCGCGCGCGTCCTGCTCAAGGACGATCTCTACAAGATTCGCGCACAAGTGGCGACCTGGATCGCCGACGACCTGGTCCAGGTGGTGCTGATCACCGGCGGCACCGGTTTCACCGGCCGCGACAGCACCCCGGAAGCCGTGTCTTGCCTGCTCGACAAACAGGTCGACGGATTTGGCGAGTTGTTCCGCCAGATCTCGGTCGCCGACATCGGCACTTCCACCGTGCAGTCCCGGGCCCTGGCCGGGCTGGCCAACGGCACGCTGGTGTGCTGCCTGCCGGGCTCGACCAACGCGGTGCGTACCGGTTGGGACGGCATCCTCGCCGAGCAGCTGGATTCGCGGCACCGGCCGTGCAATTTCGTCACCCATCTGAAACAGGCAGCACCTTGTGAATCCCGTGGGTAAGCCGGGCAAGACCGGTGCCTTGATGCCGGTCGAGGTCGCATTGGCCCGTTTGCTGGAAATGGCCGAGGCTACTCCCATTCTCGAGCGCGAGCGGCTACCGCTGGCGACGGCTCAAGGCCGGGTCTTGGCCGACGATTTGGTTTCTACCCTGGATCTTCCGCCCTGGCCCAACAGCGCCATGGACGGTTATGCCTTGCGTGCCGCGGATTGGCGTGGTGAGGCCCTTGTAGTCAGCCAGCGCATTTTCGCCGGCCAGGCGCCCGAGCCTTTGGCGACCGGTACCTGCGCACGCATCTTCACCGGGGCGCCGGTCCCGGCGGGAGCCGACTGCGTGGAGATGCAGGAGAACGCCGAGGTTCAGGCCGATGGGCGGGTGTCCTTTACCGAGCCGCTCAGTGCCGGGCAGAACATTCGTCCCCAAGGCCAGGAAACCACGATTGGCGAGTGTGTGTTGGTGGCCGGAACGCAGCTGGGGCCGATCGAGCTGGGGCTCGCTGCTTCCTTGGGTTGCGCGGAACTGGAGGTGGTGCGTCGAGTGCGGGTCGCCGTGCTCTCCACCGGCGACGAGCTGGTAGAACCCGGGCAAGCGCTGGGTCCCGGGCAGATCTACAACAGCAACCGTGTCCTGCTGTGCAGTTGGTTGCAGCGTCTGGGCTGTGAGGTGGTCGACGGCGGCATCCTGCCGGACGACCTGCCTACGACCCGGCATCGTCTTGCCGAACTGGCGGATGTGGATCTGATCCTGTCCACCGGTGGTGTATCGGTGGGCGAGGCGGATTTCCTGGGCATCGCCTTAAGAGAAGAGGGCGAGCTGGCCCTCTGGAAGCTGGCGATCAAGCCGGGCAAACCGTTGACCTTCGGGCATTTCCGCGGTGTGCCGGTGATCGGCCTGCCCGGTAACCCAGCCTCGACACTGGTGACCTTTGCCTTGCTGGCCCGCCCCTATATTTTGCGGCGCCAGGGAGTGAAGGCGCTGCAGCCCTTGCAGTTCCAGGTTCCAGCCGGGTTTGCCTGGTCGAAACCGGGGAACCGCCGAGAGTATCTGCGTGGGCGTCTGGAGCAGGGCAGGGCCGTTATCTACCGGAACCAGAGTTCCGGGGTCTTGCGCAGTGCCGCTTGGGCCGAGGGGCTGGTCGAGGTACTGGAAGAGCGAACGCTGGTTGAGGGCGATTGGGTCAACTTCATCCCATTGAGTGAAGTCCTGGGCTGACTCCAGGGGAGGTGGACCTGGTCGGCAGCGCCGGGTCCATCCTCCAGAGCCCCACCCATCAACGCAGGAGTAAAAGGATCAGCAAGCCAAAACGGCTGTTCAGTCCCCAGGACAGCAGTGCCGATATAAATCCGGCATAGGCCAACACCCACGCGAGCTTCTTGAGCAAGGCATGAAGCTTGCTGTCGGGCTTATGCTCGGGGTCACGGGTATGTACTTGATGGACACTCAGTTCCGGGTGTTTGCCTGTACTGAGCAGGATGCTCCCTTCCAGTCGAGTGAGCGCGGAGTTCGAGCGTTCAAAGCATTTCTTGTCATCCATGTGTTTCGCTTCCCTGTTTGAGGCGTCGTTCGCCTGCCATGAACATTCTCCGATTGTCTGTTTCGGGTCAATTCAGGTGATTCTCAATCTGCGGTCAGAAAAGTTACCGGTCAGCCAGCAGACGGCCTGACGGGGACAAATTGATTACATCCCGATCGGACTTTTTCTCATGGGCTGAGGGTCAACATCCTTCAATGGCCCTCGAATGACAGGAGTGATGAGCGATGAGCGAACGCAAGGCGATGCTGATACTGCACGGCAAGCAGGCCCTCAACGAAGAGGTCCGCGCGGCTGTCGAGCGCAAGCGTGAAGAGGGTTGGGAGCTGGCGGTCCGCCTGACCTGGGAAGCGGGCGACGCCCAGCGCCTGGTGGATGAAGCCCTCGTGGCCGGTTACACCCGCCTGATCGCGGGAGGCGGTGATGGCACTTTGCGTGATATCGCCGAGGCCATGGCGGCGCAGGCCAACGATGCCAGCCTGGTGTTGCTGCCGCTGGGCACGGCCAATGATTTCGCGCGGGCGGCTGGCGTGTCGTTGCTGCCCCATGAGGCATTGAACCTGCTCGACGTGCCGGCACGGGCGATCGACCTCGGCGAGGTCGGTGGCCAGGTATTTCTCAACATGGCCACGGGCGGGTTCGGCAGCCAGGTGACGGCCAATACCTCCGAGGACCTGAAAAAGATTCTGGGGGGGGCGGCCTATCTGTTCACTGGTTTGTCCCGTTTCAACGAACTGCATGCGGCATACGGTGAACTGCAGGGGCCGGATTTCCATTGGCGCGGCGAGTTGCTGGCCCTGGGGATCGGCAACGGGCGCCAGGCCGGTGGTGGGCATCTGCTGTGCCCTGAGGCGATGGCCGATGACGGATTGCTGGATGTCAGTATCCTGCCGGCCCCCCAGGAGCTGGTGGGCACCTTGAAGGACCTGCTGGCCGGCGGCTGGGGAATCGACAACCTGTTTGTGCGCACGCGCCTGCCCTGGGTTGAAATCAAGGTGTCCGAGGGGCTGGATATCAATCTCGACGGTGAGCCCCTGCAAGGCGAAAACCTGCGTTTTCGCGCGCTCCCAGGGGCATTGCGGGTGCATTTGCCGGAAGACTCCCCGCTGTTGGCGGCTTCGGCGTCTTAATCGTCGAGGCTGATGATCTGTTCGCGGACGGCAAACAGGACCAGGCCGGCCACATCATAGATCTGCAGGCGTTTCATGATCTGCGAGCGGTGGGTTTCCACGGTCTTGATGCTCAGGCCCAGCCCATGAGCGATTTCGCGGGTCGATTTGCCGCGAACGATCAGGCGCAGGATCTCCAGCTGGCGTGCGGTCAGGTTATGGGTTTCAACGGGTTCCGGATGGGGCTTCTGCACGCGGATCAGCGCCTGGTTGATCACCGTGTGGGCAATGGCCGGGCTGAGATAACGCTCGTTGTTGCGCAAGGCGTCGAGCGCGTGCTCGAGCTCGTTGGCGGTGGTGTCCTTGAGCAGATAACCATGAGCACCGGATTCCAGGGCCTGCATGATCAGCGCCGGATCGGTGTGCATCGAGAGAATCAGTACTTTGCTCTGCGGGTGCACCACCTTGAGTCTCTTCAGGGCTTCAAGGCCGCCGATATCCTTCATGGAAATATCCAGCAGGATAATGTCCGGCGACAGCCTCTCGACCATTTCCAGTACTTGTGCGCCATCGTTGGCTTCACCGATCACGGCATAGCCAGGAATGTCCATGACCAGGGCACGCACGCCAGCCCTGATGAGCGAGTGGTCATCCACCAGAAGTAAATTGCAGGTCAATGTAAAACCTTATTCGTACTGGCCCGTTCGAGTGCGCGAGGCGCCCAGGGGAAGAGTGCTTCGATTTGTGTGCCCTGGTCGGGCTGGCTGGAAACCTTCAGGGTGCCACCCAGCTGCGCGATTCTTTCCGCCATGCCCGCCATGCCGCGTTGTCCTTGCGCGCCTGGATTGGTCGCCGGGGAAAAGCCACGGCCATCATCGCTGATAAACAGCGAAAGGCCCTCGGGCAGGCGTTGCAGGCGTACCAGCAGGTTATCCGCCTGGGCGTGACGCAGCATGTTGGTGACGGCTTCCTGAGTGATGCGAAAGGCGGCCACCGCCATCTCCTCGGGGATGCCTGCCAGGCGTTGCTTGCATTCCAGGCTCCAGTGCACGGAAGTGTTTTCCAGGGTCTTCAGCAAGTGTGCCCGCAGGCTGGCTTCCAGGCCCAGGCTGGCCAATTGCCGGGGATTGAGAATGGCCGATACATCGCGCACCTTGGCCAGGGTTTCTTCCAATGTGCTTTGAAGCGTCGTGCAATGCTGTTGCAGGTCTTCTGGCAGGCGGCGCTTGAGCCATTCGCTTTGCAGCTTGGCGGCAGTCAACAACTGACCAATATCATCATGCAATTCACGACTGAGGCGATGGCGCTCGTTTTCCTGGACTTCCAGCAAGCGATCCGCCAGTTCCTGAGGCTGGAACTTGATCGATTTGCGCGAATCGCCGTAATAGGCCCAGACACTGGCCAGGGCCGCCAGATTCAGGATCAGCAGGCTGAGGGGAAAGGTCGTCGACAGGCAATAGACAGCCAGACTTCCAAGTGCCGAGCATGAGCACAGCAACAGGTTGAGCCAGCGCAGGTTTATTCGAGAGAGAAGTCTGGTGGCAGTTGACTTGAGGCTGGCGTACATAGCGGATGGAGCCAATGAATGTTCGCTGCGGGGAGACCGGTCAAGTCGACTGACGGGCCCCGGTTTGGAATACGGTATTGTTTGAGTATGCGGCTTCAATTAACGCGGTCTATTCGTTGGGAGCAAGCCTTGCACTGATCAGGTGTGTAACAAGATTAATCTGAAATCACAGTGCCATTAAGGATGTCGTTTAGTGGCTGGCATAGTATCAGCTTAGCTACCGTTGGTCGCGCCTCTATATATGTCCAGCGGGTCAGGAATATTGCCTTTTGGGACGTATGTTCCGATTCGCTTGTTTTAACTGGCTCCGCTCAAACAGTGACTGTATCTGGCCTTGCGCGAACGGGTAGGCGAGATTCAGAGCACTTGAAGTCTCGGGATTGGTTTTATTTAGTTGTCTTAGTTGGTTCTGTCGTTAACAGGCATGAAATATTGGATAACGACATGATGCTGGTCAATGTCACGACATATCTAACGACTGAAGTTAGGTATTAACGACAGGGTCTATGCGTTTCTCTTGGCGATCGAAAAAACTTTGAACGAATTTTGGTGGCAGGACAGGGGGGCGGGCAAAGGGTCGATTTGCACGGCGAGGGATTCGATGAGAGTGGCCTGTTCGTTGCCATCGAGGTTCAGTTGCCCGGTCACCGGATCGACGAGTTCAAGCTGCCAGGCCATCAGGCTGAAGCATTCCCCGAGAGTGTCGAGGATCTGCTCGTTCATGTCCGGATGAGGGTGGGAGTGATCCAGCAACGCATGAACCTGGCGCGAGAATTCGGCGGTGCTGCGCAGCGCCAGCGCGTCGGTTTTCTCGGCAAGTTTGAGCAGAGTGGACAACATGCAATCGATGGCGTCCTGATCGTTCCTGATCAGGTTGAGATGGTTCAGGCATTCAACAGACTTGGCCAATAGTGCTTCTGCCTCAAGCAGAAAGTCAGGTGACTGGTGCCACTCTTTATCGTCGATCAGCATGCTTGTCTCCACGACGCCACGTCAGATGATGGAATGGTCCGTTTTGTGAGCGGCTGTAAGGTATTACGTCGGTTATGCCGTGGGATATAGGACGAATCTGATTGGTTCTCAATGGACGAAGACGCTGTGCTGGTGTTTAGTCTGCAGGCGACAGACTGCCGAGCACGGTGTGTCGGCCACGCTTGGACAGCGGAGGCGGGGGGGCTCGAAGGGGCACCAGCCCATCTTCCTGCGATCACAAACAAAAGCCTGACTCCATTCATGCAATGAGAATGGCGTCACATTAATGGCTATTGGATATTGCGAATATCAGGTTGGTCCTGATTGCCGGTAGGGGATTCCCTTATAAAGGGGAACCAAGTGCTGAAAACGAGGTCGCGGCGGGAGCTTGGGCGGATGAAATCGCGAAGCCAGTAAAGCATGATGTTAATGTGACATCAATGCCTTTGCATGGCATTTTGTACGCAGGTCAAGATTCGGCGAATCGCGCCGATAACCCGCGTTAGTGAATTCATCAGAACAAGCCCAGGAGTCATTACATGGCCGGCATTCTCGACACGGTAGATCAACGCACGCAACTGGTGGGTGAGAATCGCCTGGAAATCCTCATGTTTCGTCTGGCCGGGCGACAGTTGTTCGCGATCAACGTGTTCAAGGTGCAGGAAGTCCTGCAATTGCCGAAGCTGACGCTGATGCCCCAGCGCCATCCGTTCGTCTGTGGCGTGGTCAACCTGCGGGGGCAGACGCTGCCGGTCATCGACCTGTCCCAGGCGATCGGCATGCGGCCTCTGGTGCCGGGTCCCAACAGCACCATCATCGTTACCGAGTACAACCGCTCGGTGCAGGCCTTCCTGGTGGGAGGCGTCGACCGCATCGTCAACATGAACTGGGAAGCCATCCTGCCGCCGCCGACCAGTGCCGGGCGCCAGCATTACCTGACGGCGATCAGCAAGGTCGACGATCAACTGGTCGAGATCATCGACGTGGAAAAGGTCCTGGCCGAAATCGTTCCCTACAACGCCAAGGTCTCGCGGGACAAGCTCGACGACCCGGTGCTCGAGCGTGCCCGCGGCCGTGAAGTGCTGTTGGTGGACGACTCCAACGTGGCGCTGTCGCAATTGCGCGACACCCTGGGCCAGTTGGGGGTGAAGATGCACATTGCCAGCGACGGCCTGAAGGCCCTGAAGATGCTCAAGGCCTGGGCCGATACCGGGGTCGACATGACCGACAAGTTGCTGATGGTGTTCACCGACGCCGAAATGCCGGAAATGGACGGCTATCGCCTGACCACCGAAATCCGCAACGATCCTCGTCTGCGCGGCCTTTACGTGGTGCTGCATACCTCCCTGTCCGGCAGCTTCAACGAGTCTATGGTGAAGAAGGTCGGTTGCGACAACTTCCTGTCCAAGTTCCAGCCGGACAAACTGGTCGACGTGGTGCGCCAGCGCCTGATGCTGGACGAAGTTCCCGCCTGACGGGAGCATTGGCCGGAGCGACGCCTGCGCGGCAGGTGCTTCTTTGATTCGCGGGCCGGCTCGTATAAGGTTGCTTTTTTTGTCACCCGGGAGCTGGCCATGCGTCTCAGCGCGCTTTATCGATACCCCTTGAAGTCCGGCAAGGGCGAGTCCCTGCAACAGGTCGCGCTGGACAGGCTGGGGCTGGAGGGAGATCGACGCTGGATGCTGGTCGATGAACCCAGCGGACGCTTCCTGACCCAACGTGCGGTCCCGCACATGAGTCAGCTTTCGGCGCTCTGGAACGCCGAGGGAGGGCTGACCCTCAGTGCTCCCGGTTATCCATCCCTTAATGTGCCACTGCCTGGTGCGGATGCCCCGTTACGTGGCGTGACCATCTGGCGCGATACCCTGCGCGTACCGGATGCCGGCGACGAAGCCCATGCCTGGCTGAGCGATTTCATCGGCAAGCCGACCCGCCTGGTACAGGTCCCCCCGGAGCGTGCGCGCACCACTCAGGCCGGTTACGGCAAGGATGACGATCAGGTGGCCTTCGCCGACGGTTTTCCGCTGTTGCTGATTGGCGAGTCCTCCCGGGAAGACCTGTCCAGTCGTGTCGGCCGTCCCCTGGAAATGCTGCGCTTTCGCCCGAACCTGGTGATCGAGGGCTGCCCGGCCTTCGCCGAAGATGGCTGGAAGCGCATCCGCATCGGCGATATCGAGTTTCGGGTGGTCAAGCCTTGTGCGCGTTGCATCCTCACCACCATCGATCCGCAGACTGGCGAGCGCAGCGCCGACCGTGAACCGCTGGCCACGCTGCAGCAGTACCGGGCGCAAGAAGGCGGGGCGATGTTCGGGCAGAACCTGGTGAACGATGGCATTGGCCGCCTGGAAGTCGGTATGCCGGTCACCGTGCTGGAATAAAGAGTCGGCAGCGCTGAAACGAAAAGTGCCCGTATCGCCAGATACGGGCATTTTTTTATCGCCGAGGATCAGCTCCCGGAGGGATCAGCCGCGGTATTCGCACAGGTAGGCGGTGTCGACGGCCACTTTCAGCTGGAACTTGCTGTTGGCCGGTACGTTGAACTGGCTGCCGGCGGCAAAGGTTTCCCAGTCGTTGCTGTCAGGCAGCTTGACGGTCAGGGCGCCGGAAACCACGTGCATGATTTCCCGTTGAGCCGTGCCGAACTCGTATTCGCCCGGAGCCATGACGCCGATGGTGGCGGGACCTTCGGCCGTGCCGAAGGCAATCGACTTGACGGTGCCGTCGAAGTACTCGTTGACTTTAAACATGGGCGATTCCTCAAAAAGGGGTCAAAAAGGCCGGCCAGTATGCACAAGGCCTTCAGATGCGTCACCTGTTGCGCGGACGGATCAGCCGGGAAGAATCAGAGGCAATAAACGCGCCGTATTGCGGGCATCTTCCAGGGCGCGATGCTGCTGGCCGGTGAACTGCAGGCCGGCCAGTTGCAGCGCGCCGTTCAGGCCCAGCGGTCGTTCGAGGCGGCGGGCCTTGGCGAAGCGTTGCTTGAGGTTCATGTGCGGCAGTTGGGCGAGGGCGCTGTGCAGTTGCGAGCGTTGCCACTCCTGCAGCAGCTGCTTGCGATCGTAGTCGCCCCAGCTGGCCCAGCCCTCCAGGCGTGTGTGATGCTGGCCCAGCCAGCGTTCGAACAGCGGCCAGACTTCGCTCAACGGCTGGGCGCCGTCGATCTGGGCCTGGGTGATGTGGGTCAGTTCACGGCAGAACGGCGTCAGCATCGGCCGCCGCAGCGGGCGCACGAAGCGTTGGAAATGGTCCAGTTCACGCCCTTCGCGGTTCACCAGGGTGGCGCCGATCTCGATGATTTCCATGTCGGTCACCGGCCAGCCTCCTTCGTCCGTGGTGGCTTCCAGATCAATTACCAACCAGTGGGGCATCACAGGCTCCAGCTTCAACATCCCGATGAGGCTTGAGCGTAGCCAAACCCGACGTCTGCGCCTAGCGGCTTATTCCACCTCCAGCAGAATCTGGCGGTTTTTCACCTGATCGCCCAGGTTGACCTGCAGCCGCTTGATCACGCCATCGATCCCGGCCTTCAGCGGATGCTCCATCTTCATCGCCTCCAGCACCAGCAGCAGTTGCCCCTTGCTGACGGTCGCGCCCTCGCTGACCAGTACGTCGACTATGGCGCCATCCATGGGCGCCTTGAGCATGCCGCTGTGGGCACCGGCCTGGCTGGCGACCGGTGCGTGGCTCAGGTCTTGAAGGTGCAGGCTGCCAGGACGGGTGAACAGCCAGAGCTGCCCGGCTTCCAGGGTGTAGGCGTAGCGGCGGCGGATACCGTCGATGGTCGCGCAGGCCCAGCGGCCATCCGCCTCCAGCAGCTGTACCTCGAAGCTTTCGTCGGCGTGTTGAATCTGCAGCGTCCCGGCCTGGTTATTCAGTTCAAGGTTCCATACGGTTTCACTCGAGCCCAGGCGATAGTGCAGCGGCACACTGGCGTTGTTGCGCCAGCCGGCCAGCGCCGCGCCGTGAGGCTGGGCCGCGTGCTGATAAAACAGTGCCGCGGCCAGGGCCAGTTCGGCACCGCTTGGCGGTTGCGGGCGCAGGCTTGGATCGTCGGCGAAATGTTCGGCGATAAAGGCGGTGCTGAATTCGCCGCTGGCAAACCCGGGATGGCGAAGCAGGTTCGCCAACAGCTTCTGGTTGCTCGCCACGCCGGTCAGCACCGTGTCCTCGACCGTGCGCAGCAGCTTGCGGCGCGCCTCTTCGCGGGTGGTGCCGTGGGCGATGAGCTTGCCCAGCATGGGGTCATAGAACGGGCTGATGCTCTGGCCTTCCAGCAGGCCGTGATCGATGCGCACATCGGCACCCAGCGCCGGTTCCCAGCGCCGTACCTGGCCGGTTTGCGGCAGGAAATCCTGCGCCGGGTCCTCGGCATACAGCCGCACTTCGATGGCATGGCCCTTGAGTTCGACCTGTTCCTGGCGCAGCGGCAGCGGTTGACCAGCCGCCACCTGCAGTTGCAGGGCCACCAGGTCCAGGCCGGTGATCATTTCGGTGACCGGGTGTTCGACCTGCAGGCGGGTGTTCATTTCCAGAAAGTAGAATTGCCCCCGTGCATCGAGAAGAAATTCCACGGTGCCGGCGCCGACATAATTCACCGCCCGGCCGGCCTTGAGGGCGGCCTCGCCCATGGCCTGGCGTAGCTCGGCGGTCATCACCGGGCAGGGCGCTTCCTCGACGACTTTTTGATGACGGCGCTGGATCGAGCAATCGCGCTCGCCGAGGTAGATCAATTGGCCGTGGCGGTCGCCGAACACCTGGATTTCCACATGCCGCGGTTCGATCAACGCCTGCTCCAGAATCAACTCGTCGCTGCCGAAAGCGTGCAGCGCCTCGGAGCGCGCGGTACGCACCTGGGCCAGCAGCTCATCGGCTCGCTGCACCAGGCGCATGCCGCGCCCGCCGCCGCCGGCGCTGGCCTTGATCATCAGCGGGTAGCCGATGCGTTCGGCTTCGCGTTGCAGGGTCGCATCGTCCTGTTCCGCGCCCTGATAACCGGCGATGCAGGGCACGCCCGCCGCGAGCATCGCCAGCTTGGACAGGCGCTTGCTGCCCATCAGTTCGATGGCCTCGGCGCTGGGGCCGATAAAGGTGATGCCGGCTGCCTCGCAGGCGCTGGCGAACTCGGCGTTCTCCGACAGAAAGCCGTAGCCGGGATGCAGCGCGTCGGCGCCCGTGCGCCGGGCCGCGTCGAGGATCGCCTGGCTGTTCAGATAAGACTGTTGGACCGCCGCCGGGCCGATATGCACCGCCTCGTCGGCCATCCGCACATGCAGCGCATCGGCGTCGGCATCGCTGAACACCGCCACGGTGCGATAACCCAGGGCTTGGGCGGTGCGCTGGATGCGGCAGGCGATTTCACCGCGATTGGCGATCAGGATTTTGCTGAAGGCGGGCATGGGGTGGTTTCCTGAGAACGGTGGTGTTTGGTCGGGCATTTCGCGAGCACGCTCGCTCCTACAAAGGCGTAGGCCAGTCACGGACCGGTAGGAGCGAGCTTGCTCGCGATGGGGCTCATGAGGCCCACGCCGGTTTGCGTTTCTGCACGAAGGCCATGGTTCCCTCGATGCCTTCGGCGCCGGTGACGGCGGCGCCGAACTGTTCCGCCGCGCGATCGAGCAGCGGCGCCAGCGGTTCTTCCGCGCTGGCCAGCAACAGGGCCTTGGTCGCGGCGTTGGCCTCGGGCGCGCAGCACAGCACATGGGCCAGCACCTCATCGAGGCGTTCGGCCAGGGCCTCTGGGCCGTCTTCGACAAAATGCACCAGGCCCAGCCGCTCGGCTTCGTTGCCATCAAAGCGCGCGGCGGTCAGGGCCAGCCGACGGGCCTGGGTCAGGCCGATGCGCTTGACCACAAACGGCGCGATCTGCGCCGGCAGCAGGCCGAGGCTGGTTTCCGGCATGCCGAACTGCGCCTGATGATCGGCGATGGCAATGTCGCTGACACAGGCCAGGCCGAAGCCGCCACCCAACACCGCGCCCTGCAGCAGCACGATCAGCACCTGCGGGATGTGCTGGGCTTCTTCGAGCAGTGTGCCGAACGCCCGGTTCAGTTCCTGATAGGCACTGGCGCCCTGGGCACGGGCACTGGCCATGTCTTTCAGGTCGCCGCCGGCGCAGAAATGCCCGCCGGCGCCCCTCAGGACCAGGGCGCGAATGCCGCGGTCATCGCGTACCGCCGCCAGCACCGCGCGCAGTTCGGCGACCATGTGCAGGCTCATGGCGTTACGGCTGTCCGGGCGATCGAGGGTGATGTGCAGGACGCCGCCACGGGGCGCCAGCAGCAGGGTTTCGCAGGCGGGCAGGCGGCTCATTTTCTTTTCCCGGGCAGGATGCCCATGAGTTTGCAGATGATGCCCAGCATGATTTCGTCGGCGCCGCCACCGATCGAAACCAGGCGCACGTCGCGGTAGGCGCGGGCCACCGGGTTGTCCCACATGAAGCCCATGCCGCCCCAGTATTGCAGGCAACTGTCGCTGACTTCGCGGCCCAGGCGCCCGGCCTTGAGCTTGGCCATGGACGCCAGGCGGGTGACGTCCTGGCCCCGCACGTATTGCTCGGTGGCCTGGTACACCAGGGCTCGCAGGCATTCGATTTCGGTGGACAGCTCGGCCAGGCGGAAGTGGATCACCTGATTGTCGATCAGCGCGCTGCCGAAGGTCTTGCGCTCCTTGCAGTACTCGATGGTGCTGTCGACGCAGTACTCCAGGCCCTTGATCATGTTGGCCGCGCCGAACAGCCGCTCTTCCTGGAATTGCAGCATCTGCATCATGAAACCCGCGCCTTCGTGGCCGATGCGATAGCGCTGGGGCACGCGCACGTTGTCGAAAAACACCTGGGCGGTTTCCGAACTGCGCATGCCGAGCTTGTCCAGGTGCGGGCTGAGGCTGATGCCGGGGCTGTTCATCGGCACCATGATCAGCGACTTGTTGACGTGGGGCTTGTCGTCCGAGGTGTTGGCCAGCAGGCAGATGAAGTCGGCGCTGGGAGAGTTGGTGATCCACATCTTGCTGCCGTTGATCACATAGTCGTCGCCGTCCTTGCGCGCGGTGGTCTTGAGCCCGGCCACGTCGGAGCCGGCACCGACTTCGGAGACACCGATGCAGCCGACCATTTCCCCGCTGATGGCCGGGCGCAGGAACTCCTCGCGCAACTCGTCGGAGCCGAAACGCGCCAGGGCCGGGGTGCACATGTCGGTCTGCACGCCGATGGACATCGGGATGCCGCCGCAATGGATGGTGCCGAATTCTTCGGCGGCGACGATCGAGTAGCTGTAGTCCAGGCCCATGCCGCCGAACTTCTCCGGCTTGGAGATGCCCAGCAGGCCCAGTTCGCCGGCCTTGCGGAAAATCTCGTGGATAGGAAAGCGTCCGGCCTTTTCCCATTCCTCGACATGCGGGTTGATCTCGCGCTCGACAAAATTGCGCACCGTGCGCCGCAGTTCTTCATGTTCCTGGGTGAAGATCATTTTTATTGTTCTCCTCAAGTTGAGTGACGCAATCCCTGAACCTTGTTACCCCTGTAGCCGCTGCCGAAGGCCGAAGACACCGTCGTTGCGGAACTGCTCGCTGTCCCTGTAGCCGCTGCCGCAGGCTGCGATCGGCCCCGCAGGGGACATGCCCTTGAGGCCCTCGAAGGCCCTTTGGGCCTTATCGCAGCCTGCGGCAGCGGCTACAGGTCAGAAGCGTGCGACGCCGAAGCTATTGGGCTGCAATGGGCGAACCTCTGCCTCGTGGCAGATATCCAGCAGATAACCCAGCAGGGTGCGGGTATCCCGTGGGTCGATCAGCCCGTCGTCCCACAGGTTGGCGCTGCCATACAAGGCCGTGGACTGGCTGTCGAGTTTCTGCGCCGTGACCTGTTCCAGCATATCCAGCATCTGCGGATCGGCCGCCTGGCCCTGCTTGGCGTGCTTGGCCTCGGTAACGATGCGCAGCACCTTGCCGGCCTGGGCGCCGCCCATCACCGCGGTACGGCTGTTGGGCCAGGCGAAGATGAAGCGCGGGTCCAGACCGCGGCCGCACATGGCGTAGTTGCCGGCGCCGTAGGAGCCGCCGACCACGATCGTCAGCTTCGGCACCCGGGCATTGGCCACTGCCTGGATCAGCTTGGAACCGTGCTTGATCACGCCCTGCTGCTCCGACTCGGTGCCGACCATGAAACCGGTGGTGTTGTGGAAAAACAGCAGCGGGGTGCCGCTCTGGTCGCACAACTGAATGAACTGCGCGGCCTTGCTCGCACCTTTCGGGGTGATCGGCCCGTTATTGCCGATAAATCCGCAAGGACGCCCCTGGATCTGCACATGGCCGCAAAGGGTCTGCTGGTCGAACTCGCCCTTGAATTCGAGGAAGTTCGAGCCGTCGGCAATGCGCGCGATGATTTCCCGGGCGTCGTAAGGCTTTTTCGGGTCGTCGGGAATCAGCCCCAGCAGCTCGTCGATCGGGTACAGCGGCTCCGCATAAGGCCGGGGTAGCTGCAGCGGCAGCCGGGCATTCCACGGCAGGGCGTTGAGAATTTCCCGCACGATGCGCACACCGTCGCCGTCGTTTTCCGCCAGGTATTCGGCGGTGCCGGCCACCTGCGCATGCATCTCGGCGCCGCCCAGTTCTTCATCGGTGGCCACCTCGCCGGTGGCGGCCTTGAGCAGGGGCGGGCCGGCGAGAAACAGCTTGGCCTTGCCGCGCACCACCACCACGTAATCCGACAGCCCCGGCTGGTAGGCCCCGCCGGCGGTGGCCGAGCCGTGGACCACGGTGATCTGCGGCAGACCCATGGCCGACATTCGCGCCTGGTTGGCGAAACTGCGCGCGCCTTCGACGAAAATCTCCGCCGCGTAATTGAGGTTGGCGCCGCCGCTCTCGGCCAGGGTCACCACCGGCAGTTTGTTTTCCATGGCGATCTGCTGCAGGCGCAGGGATTTTTTCAGGCCGCTCGGGGAGATGGTGCCGCCCTTGATCGCACTGTTATTGGCCACCACCAGCACCCGCACGCCACTGACGTAACCGATGCCGGCGATCAATCCGCCACCGGCCTGGCTGCCGTCCTTGTCGTCGTGCAGCTTGTAGCCGGCCAGGCTCGCCAGTTCGAGAAAGGGCGCGCCGGGGTCGAGCAGCAGATTGAGGCGTTCGCGGGGCAGCAGTTGCCCGCGCTTTTCGAATTTCGCCTTGGCCTCGGTGGCCTTGGCCACCAGGTTCTGTTCCAGCTGGCGGATCTGCGCGATGCCGGCCAGCATCGCTTCGCGGTTCTGCTGGAACTGCGGGCCGTGGGGATCGAGCTGGGACTGTATGACTGGCATGGCTTATTTCCCGTCCTTGAGTGGCTCGTCCTTGAGCACGTCCGGCAGGTAGGCGCGGTGGAAGCCGTTATAGGACTCGCTGTGGGACGCCTTGTGCAGCGGCCAGGCACGGCTGCCGAGGCTGGCGGCGCCGTCGATGCGCAAGGTGCTGCCGCTGATGAAGGCCGCCGCCGGGCTGAGCAGGAAGACGATGGCGGCGCTGACTTCCGACTCGGTGCCGATGCGCTTGAGCGGCACGTGTTCGCGCAGGGTCGGGATCACCGCCTTGAATGCGCCTTCGTAGGTGTCCATGCCGCTGGAGGCGATCCAGCCCGGCGCCACGGCGTTGACCCGCACCCCGGCATGACCCCATTCGAACGCGGCGGTCTTGGTGAAATTGTCCATCCCCGAACGCGCGGCGCCGGAGTGGCCCATGCCGGGCATGCCGCCCCACATGTCGGCGAGCATGTTGACGATGCTGCCGCCGTGCTTGCTCATGGACTGGTTGAAGACTTCCCGGGCCATGAGAAAACCGCCCACCAGGTTGGTGCGCAGCACGGTTTCAAATCCCTTCTGGTTGATCGAGGCCAGGGGCGAGGGGTACTGCCCGCCGGCGTTGTTGACCAGGCCATGCAGCGGCCCGTGGTCACGGATCAGTTCGCTGACCAGGGCCTTGACCGCGTCCTCGTCGCGGATATCGCAGGCATGCCCGCTGGCCTGGCCGCCGTCTTCGGCGATCTCCGCGGCCACCTTGTGCAGCTTGTCCGCCTTGCGCCCCACCAGCAGCACACGGGCGCCAAGGGCCGCCAGTTCATGGGCGGTGCAGCGCCCGATGCCGCTGCCGCCGCCGGTGACGACGATGGTCTGGCCGGCGAACAGGTCGGGTTTGAAAATCGAGTCGTAGCCCACGAAAAGCCTCCTTCAGTTGACGGCGTCGGCGATGCTCTGTGGCACCGGGATCTGGATTTCCAGCAACTGCTGGGCGAAGGCCTTGCCTTGCGGGTCGATGCGCAGGCTGGCGACACCGCCGCCACCGAGGGCGTTCTCCAGCAGGAAATTCAGGCTGTGGGTGCCCGGCAGGTACCAGCGCTGGACCCGGCCATGCACTGGGTCCAGCACATGGCTCATCCAGTCCACCACGACGGCGGGTGTCAGGGCCTCGGCGATCCACGGCAAGTATTCGGGGGCGCGGGCCATGACCCCGATATTGCTGTGGTTGCCCTTGTCGCCGGAGCGCGCCACCGCCAGCTTGACCAGCGCCACGCTGGCATCGGCGCGGCCCACGGGGCTGGCCACGGCATGGGGCGCGGGCAGGGCGCTGGCGTCGAGGCTGTCGAGCTCGGGCAGTTCGACCCGGTGGTGCTGGCCGGCCATCTCGACTTCCAGGGTGCAGGCGTTTTTGTCGATCAGGAACGAGAACAGGCGGATCAGCGGATAGACCGTGGGCCGGCCGCCGACGATGCCGGTCAGGCCCGGGGCCATGCCGGTGGCTGCCTGGGCGATCTCCCGGGAAAACAGCACCAGCGCGCGTTTGTCCGGATGGCGCACCGCGAGCTTGATCACCACTTCGCGGCTATCGTGGCGCTGACCGTGGGGGCCATAGGTGGCTTCGCTGCCGAGCAGTTCGATATTGACTTCGCTGTAGGGCGCCCAGCCGCGTTGGCCGAACATTTGCGTGGTCTTGTCGATGATCGCCTGGCTGACCCGGCGCGCCTTGGCCACCGCGTCGATACCGGCGATCAGGCAACTGGCGGTGCAGCGGAAACCGTCCGGGTAAGTGGCGCTGACCTTGTACTGGCCGGTCGGCGGCAGGCCCTTGGCGCCATGCACGCTGACCGCATTCTTGCCCTGTTGGCGCAGCTTGACCTGGGTGAAGTCGCAGACCACGTCCGGCAGCAGATAGGCCCGTGGGTCGCCGATCTCATAGAGCAGTTGTTCGCCGACAGTCAGCGGCGTGACCAGGCCGCCGGAGCCTTCGGGCTTGCTGACCACGAACTGGCCATCGGCGCTGACTTCGACGATGGGAAAGCCGATGTGTTCGTAGTCCGGCACGTCGCGCCAGTCGGTGAAGTTGCCGCCGGTGCACTGCGCGCCGCATTCGATGATGTGCCCGGCGAGGGCGGCCTGGGCCAGTTTGTCGTAGTCGTGCCAGGACCAGCCGAATTCATGCACCAGCGCCGCGCTGACCACCGCGCTGTCGACCCCGCGGCCGGTGATGACGATGTCGGCGCCCAGTTTCAGGGCTTCGACTATCCCGGGGGCGCCGAGGTAGGCGTTGGTGGACACGCACATCGGCGGCAGCGGCGCACCGCTGAACATTTCATGAATGCCGCTGCCGCTCAGTTGCTTGAAGCAAGGTTGCAGGTCGTCGCCCAGCAGCACGGCGATTTTCAGGGCCACGCCGGCCTGGTCGCAGGCCGCTTGCAGGGCCGCGGCGCAGGCTTGCGGGTTGATCCCGCCGGCGTTGCTGATGACCCGGATCTCCTGCCGGGCGATCTCGCCCAGCAGCGGGCTCAAGACCTCGACGAAATCCGTGGCGTAGCCGGCAGTAGGGTCCTTCATCCGCGCGCCGGCCATGATCGACAGGGTGATCTCGGCCAGGTAGTCGAACACCAGGTAATCCAGGCGGCCGCCCTGCACCAGTTGCGCGGCGGCGCTCGAGGTGTCGCCCCAGAAGGCGCTGGCACAACCGATGCGGAGGGTCTTGGTCATGGCTGGGGCTCTCGATAAAAGACTCGATAAAAAGACGCGATGACAGAACTGGATCGAGACTACCAAGCAAGCGCTTGGTTTGTAAATGTCGGAAATATCTTATTCCCAAGCGCTTGCTTGGTCGTCCCCGCGGGCTTAAATTGCGCGCGCAAGCTCCCTGTTTCAGGGGGCTGCGCCGCATAACGATCGAGCGAATGTAGGAGAGAGGCCGTGGACGAGCAAAAAGCCTTGCTGGTGATGCGCCAGCTGGTCGCCAACGGGCAACTGACCGATCCGGACAGCGCCCGCGGCAAGCTGCTGCAAACCGCGGCTCACCTGTTTCGCAACAAAGGCTACGAGCGCACCACGGTGCGCGACCTGGCCGGCGCGGTGGGCATCCAGTCCGGCAGCATCTTTCATCACTTCAAGAGCAAGGACGACATCCTGCGCGCGGTGATGGAGGAAACCATCCACTACAACACCGCCCTGATGCGCGCCGAACTGGCCGAAGCCGGCAGCGTGCGCGAGCGGGTGCTGGCGCTGATCCGCTGCGAGCTGCAATCGATCATGGGCGGCAGCGGCGAGGCCATGGCGGTGCTGGTCTACGAATGGCGCTCGTTGTCGGCCCAGGGCCAGGCCGACGTCCTGGCGCTGCGCGACATTTATGAGCGGATCTGGTTGCAGGTGCTGGGCGAGGCCAAGGAGGCCGGCTTTATCAAGGGCGATGTGTTCATTACCCGGCGTTTTCTCACCGGGGCGCTGTCCTGGACCACCACCTGGTTTCGCGCCGAGGGCAGCATGACCCTGGAGCAACTGGCCGAGGAAGCGCTGACCCTGGTGCTCAAGGAGCCGTAGGCCTCCTGCAAGTAATTAATTATTCAGTGGAAAGTTGTCGAAGCCAGGGAAACCGCCTAGCTTTAATGGCGTTGCCCTGTTTCTTTTCTTGAGGTGAGTTGCCTTGATGTCTTCGCCAATGCGGACGGCTTTGCGAGTGCTGGTGTGGGGCCTGGCCACCCTGACGGTTTTTCCGGCCTGCGCTGCGCAGTTGGTACGCGTGGGGGCGGCGCATTTTCCCCCTTATACCGTGCGTCCCGAGCAGGGCGCCGACACCGGGCTGCTGCCGCAACTGGTGGACGCCTTGAACGCGTTGCAGAGCGACTACCAATTCGTACTGGTGCCGACCTCGATTCCCCGGCGTTTTCGCGATTTCGAGCAAGGTCGCGTCGACATGGCGATTTTCGAGAACCCGGCCTGGGGCTGGCAGAACATTCCCCACACCAGCGTCGACATGGGCCTGGAAGATGCCGAAATCTTCACCGCCCAGCGCGAGCCCGGCCGCGGCCAGGAGTATTTCGCCGACCTCAAGGGCAAGCGCCTGGCCCTGTTCAGCGGTTACCACTACGCGTTCGCCAACTTCAATGCCGACCCCAAGTACCTGGCCGACACCTACAACGCGACCCTGACCTATTCCCACGACAGCAACCTGCTGATGGTGCTGCGCGGTCGTGCCGACATTGCGCTGGTGACCCGTTCCTACCTCAGTGATTTCCTTTCGCACAATGCCGACACGGCGCAGCAATTGTTCGCCTCCGAGCGGATCGATCAGGTCTACCACCACTACGCGCTGATTCGCCCCATGGCGCCGATCAGCGGCGAAAACTTCGCCAAGTTGCTGGGGCGCCTGCGCGACAGCGGTGAATTGCTGAAGATCTTCGATCCCTACCGCATCGTGGTCATGCCACCGGCCAAATGAAGCCGCCGGCAAGGCGGCTTGCCTAAATTTCCCTGTGCGGCTCACGTCACTTGGTTGAACACTGATGACGCTGAGTCCGTGCCATGTCCTCTCTCGATACGCTGTCCGCTGTGAGCGTTGCCGATCCCTGCCGTTGCGCCGCCGATCCCGCTGGCCTGCAACCGCTGCGCCTGGCCGGTATTGAAACCAGCGGTGCCGGCCGCGGCCCTGGCACGCCACTGCCACCGGCGGGCAGCGAGGTGCTGCAAGCCTTGCGTGGGCAAGAAGGATGGCGTGACGAGTGGATGGCCGGCTGGTTATCGACCCTGGTGCATTCGTTATGCCTCGACCACGGGCCGCGCGAATGGCTGGCCGAGGACGCTGGCCAGAGGCTCGAGCAGCAGGAGCGTTGCCTGCATTGTGGGAGAGCCTTCGATTTTTCCCACAAGCGCGCCGCCCTGCTGATTCTGGCGCAGGGGCGGGGTGCCGGACGGCATCAGGCAGTCGAGAAAGTCTGGCGGGAGCGTTCCTGTTCGCGGTAGCGCCGTGGCTGACGGTGGCTATCGCGATCAGGTGCGGGAATAGCGTGCGGCGCGGATCAGTGACGGGCGTAGGTGTCGGCGCGGTTGCCCGAGACTTTGCGGCAATGCACCAGCGCATCGCGAATCATGAAATTCACCAGGGTCGGCGAGACCCCGAGTTCCTTGGCGATGTCCTTTTGCGGCACCCCATGCAGGCGATACATCTCGAACGCATAGCGGGTGCGGCTGGGCAGCTCTGTCAACGCGTCGGCAATGTGTTCCAGGGTCGAGAAATTGATGTGTGAGGTTTCCGGCGACGCTCCCTGCACGACCACATTCAGACCCTCTTCTTCAGTGCCCGAATACTTCTGCTCCAGCGCCTGCTTGCGATAGTGGTCGATCGCCAGGTTGCGCACGATCTGGAACAGATAGCTCAACTGCGCCTTGAACGACGAGGTGATCTGCGGCGCCGATTGCAGCCGGAAGAACGCGTCTTGCACCACGTCTTCGGCACGGGAACGACAGCCGGTAATACGCGCCGCGATCTTGACCAGGATCAGGCGGTTGTCGACGAAGGCCTGGAGTAGCGGTGAATCGCACCTGCTTGTGGATACTTGTTCCGTCATGGAAATCACCTTGCTGCAAAAGGGTTAGTAGGACGACAGAAATTTCAGATTCGTCTTACACATCGAGCGACAAATTATTCTTAATGATAATGATTGTCAATTGAGAAAGAGAATTAATGAGCATCTTTGGTGCAGAGTGAGAACTGCGGCTCGTTGTCGCACTTTGTGAAGGGGTTCGAGGGCAGAGTGCGGACTAATTATTTCAAGACGCCATCCGTTCTCATTGGAGAAAGGTTCCGGGTGGAACATCCCGCCACAGCGCTCTCCAGATGTCCCATTCCGAGGGCAGGGGCCTTTATTTTTCAAAGGTTTATGTAACGGCCGCGGCTTTTTCCCGCGGCTCTACGTGCAAGCACAATCCGCGCAGGAAACCCCATGATGGACGCGTTCGAACTCCCCAGCACTCTGGCTCAAGCCCTTCAACGCCGGGCGGCTCAGACCCCCGATCAAGTGGCCTTGCGCTTCCTTGCCGAAGAGCAGGATCAGAGCGTGGTCCTCAGTTATCGCGACCTGGATTTGCGTGCCCGGACCATCGCCGCGGCGCTGCAGGCCAATGCCGGCTTGGGCGATCGCGCGGTGCTGCTGTTCCCCAGCGGCCCGGACTATGTTGCGGCCTTTTTCGCCTGCCTGTATGCCGGGGTTATCGCGGTGCCGGCCTATCCGCCGGAGTCGAGCCGACGCCATCACCAGGAGCGGCTGATCTCGATCATCGCCGACGCCGAGCCGCGGCTGCTGCTGACCAGCAGCGGGCTGCGCGACTCCCTGGCGCAGATGGACGAGCTGCAAGGTGTCGACGCGCCGCAACTGCTCTGCGTGGATACCCTGGCGGCGAGCCTGGCCGAAGGCTGGACGGCCACCGAACTGCCGGGCGACGACATCGCCTTCCTGCAATACACCTCGGGCTCCACCGCCTTGCCCAAGGGCGTGCAGGTCAGCCACGGCAACCTGGTGGCCAACGAACTGCTGATCCGCCGTGGCTTCGGCATCGATCTCAACCCCGACGACGTGATCGTCAGCTGGCTGCCGCTGTACCACGACATGGGCCTGATCGGCGGCCTGCTGCAACCGATCTTCAGCGGCGTGCCCTGCGTATTGATGTCGCCGGCGTATTTCCTCGGCCGGCCGTTGCGCTGGCTGGAGGCGATCAGCGAATACGGCGGCACCATCAGCGGCGGCCCGGACTTCGCCTACCGCCTGTGCAGCGAGCGGGTCAGCGAGTCGGCCCTGGAGCGCCTGGACCTCAGCCGCTGGCGCGTGGCCTATTCCGGGTCCGAGCCGATCCGCCTGGACACCCTGGAGCGCTTCGCCGAGAAGTTCGCCGCCTGCGGTTTCACCCCGAACAACTTCTTCGCTTCTTATGGCCTGGCCGAAGCCACCCTGTTTGTCGCCGGCGGCACCCGTGGCCAGGGCATCCCGGCCCTGCGCCTGGACGAGCAGGCCCTGGCGCAGAACCGCGCCGAGCCGGGCACCGGCAACGCCATGATGAGCTGCGGCACCAGCCAGCCCGAGCACGCGGTGCTGATCGTCGAACCGAACACCCTGGCCGAGCTGGAAGACAACCGGGTCGGCGAAGTCTGGGCCGCCGGCCCGAGCATCGCCCATGGTTACTGGCGCAACCCCGAGGCCACGGCCAAGACCTTCGTCGAGCATGCCGGCCGGACCTGGCTGCGCACCGGCGATCTGGGTTTCATGCGCGATGGCGAGCTGTTCATTACCGGCCGCTTGAAAGACATGCTGATCGTGCGTGGGCACAACCTTTATCCACAGGACATCGAGCAGACCATCGAGCGTGAAGTCGAGGTGGTGCGCAAGGGTCGGGTCGCGGCGTTCGCCGTCACCGAGCAGGGCGAGGAAGGCATCGGTATCGCCGCGGAAATCAGCCGCAGCGTGCAGAAGATCCTCACGCCGGACGCGCTGATCAAGCTGATTCGCCAGACCGTGGCCGAGGCCTGTCAGCAAGCGCCGAGCGTGGTGGTCCTGCTCAATCCCGGCGCCTTGCCCAAGACGTCCAGCGGCAAGCTGCAACGTTCGGCCTGCCGCAACCGCCTGGCCGATGGCAGCCTCGACAGTTATGCCCAGTTTCCTAGTCGCCAGGCTGTAGCCGGCGAGGCCAGCGGCGAAGCGACCAGCGAACTGCAAGAGCTGATCGGCCGCATCTGGCGCGAACAGCTGCAAGTCGAGCAAGTAGCGAGCGACGATCACTTCTTCCTGTTGGGCGGCAACTCCATCGCCGCGACCCAGGTCGTCGCGCGCCTGCGTGAAGCACTCGGCCTGGAGCTGAACCTGCGCCTGTTGTTCGAGGCGCCGACGCTCGGCGCGTTCGCCGCGCAGGTCGCCCAGTTGCAACAGGACGGCGGCCTGGCCCAGGGCGCGATCAATGCCTTGTCGCGTGCCGAGGCGCTGCCTCAATCCCTGGCGCAGAACCGCCTGTGGATCACTTGGCAGCTTGACCCGCACAGCAGCGCCTACAACATTCCCGGCGGCCTGCGCCTGCGTGGCGAGCTGAACGAAGACGCGCTGCGCGCCAGCTTCCAGCAACTGATCGAACGCCACGAATCCCTGCGCACGCGCTTTTTCGAGCGCGACGGCCAGGCGCTGCAACAGGTCCTGCCGGCCTGCGAATTCAACTTGCAGGTGATCGACCTCAGCGACCTGCCGCTGGCCGAGCGCGAAGCGCGGGCGCTACAGATCCGCGAGGAGGAAGCCCGTACCCGGTTCGACCTGGAACAAGGCCCGCTGCTCCGGGTGAGCCTGGTGCGCCTCGATGACGAAGAGCACCAACTGCTGGTGACCCTGCACCACATCATCGCCGACGGCTGGTCGCTGAATGTGCTGATCGACGAGTTCTCGCGCCTCTATGCCGCCGCCTCGCAAGGCCAGGCGACGAGCCTGGCGCCGCTGCCGTTGCAGTACGCCGACTACGGCAGCTGGCAGCGCCAGTGGCTGGCCCAGGGCGAAGGCGAACGGCAACTGGCCTATTGGAAGCAGCAGTTGGGCGACGAGCACCCGAGCCTGGGACTGGCCACCGATCACCCACGTTCGGCGCAACGGCAACACAGCGCCGCGCGGCACAGCCTGCGCCTGGGCGCGAGCCTGAGCGACGCCATTCGCCAGACCGCCCAGGCCCATGAATCCACACCTTTCATGCTCTTGCTCACGGCGTTCCAGAGCCTGCTGCATCGCTACAGCGGCCAGCGCGACATCCGTATCGGCGTGCCCAACGCCAACCGTCCGCGCCTGGAAACCCAGGGCCTGATCGGTTTCTTCATCAACACCCTGGTGCTGCGCGCCGAGGTGGACGGGCGCCTGCCGTTCGTTGATCTGTTGGCGCAGACCCGCCAGGCCGCGCTGCAGGCCCAGGCCCATCAGGACCTGCCGTTCGAGCAACTGCTCGAAGCCTTCCCCCAGGCCCGCGAACAGGGGCTGTTCCAGGTCATGTTCAACCACCAGCAGCGTGACCTCAGCGCCCTGCGCCGGTTGCCCGGGCTGCTGGCCGAGGAGTTGCCGTGGCACAGCCGCGAGGCCAAGTTCGACCTGCAACTGCACAGTGAAGAAGACCGCAACGGCCGCCTGAGCCTGTCCTTCGACTACGCCAGCGAACTGTTCGAGGCCGCGACCGTCGAGCGCCTGGCCGAGCATTTCGTCAGCCTGCTGCGTGAAGCCTGCGCGCGTCCGCAGACCGCCATCGCCGACCTGCCGCTGCTCAACCCCTGCGAGCAGGCGCAGCAGCAACAGTGGAGCGAAGCCCCGTGCGCGGCGGCCAGCCAATGGCTGCCCGAGCTGCTCGAGGCACAACTGCAGCAGGCCCCGGAACGCACCGCGCTGGTGTGGCAGGGCGGCGAGCTGAGCTTCGCCGAGCTGCATGCCCAGGCCAACCGCCTGGCCCATTACCTGCGCGACAAAGGGGTCGGCCCGGATGTCTGCGTGGCCATCGCCGCCGAGCGCTCGCCGCAGCTGTTGATCGGCCTGCTGGCGATCGTCAAGGCCGGCGGTGCCTATGTGCCGCTGGACCCGGACTACCCGGCCGAGCGCCTGGCCTACATGCTGGCCGACAGTGGCGTCGAGCTGCTGCTGACCCAGACCCACCTGCTCGAGCGCCTGCCCCAGGCCGCAGGTGTCAGCGCCATCGCCATGGACAGCCTCAAGCTCGACAGCTGGCCGAGCCATGCGCCGGGCCTGCACCTGCACGGCGACAACCTGGCCTATGTGATCTACACCTCCGGCTCCACCGGCCAGCCCAAGGGCGTGGGCAACACCCACGCGGCCCTGAGCGAACGCTTGCAGTGGATGCAGAACACTTACCGCCTGGACGCCAGCGATGTGCTGATGCAAAAGGCGCCGATCAGCTTCGACGTGTCGGTGTGGGAGTGCTTCTGGCCGCTGATTACCGGCTGCCGCCTGCTGCTGGCCGCGCCGGGCGAACACCGCGACCCGCATCGCATCGCCCAGTTGGTACAGCAATACGGCGTGACCACGCTGCACTTCGTGCCGCCGCTGTTGCAGCTGTTCGTCGATGAGCCGCTGAGCGCCGGATGCAGCAGCCTGCGCCGGCTGTTCTCCGGTGGCGAAGCCTTGCCGGCCGAATTACGCGACCGGGTGCTGGAGCAACTGCCGAACGCCCAGCTGCACAACCGCTACGGCCCGACCGAAACCGCGATCAACGTTACCCACTGGCATTGCCGCAGCAGCGATGGCGAGCGTTCGCCCATTGGCCGTCCGCTGGGCAACGTGATCTGCCGGGTGCTGGACGCCGACCTCAACCCGGTGCCGGCCGGTGTGCCGGGCGAACTGTGCATTGCCGGGGTCGGCCTGGCCCGCGGTTATCTCGGGCGGCCGGGGCTGAGCGCCGAACGTTTTGTCGTCGACCCGCTGAGCAGCGACGGCGCGCGCCTGTACCGCACCGGCGACCGGGTGCGCTGGGCGGCCGATGGCGCGCTGGAATACCTCGGGCGTCTCGACCAGCAGGTCAAGCTGCGCGGCTTTCGCGTCGAACCCCAGGAAATCGAAGCGCGCCTGCTGGCCCAGGAGGGCGTGGCCCAGGCGGCGGTACTGGTGCGCGAGACCGCGGCCGGTGCGCAGCTGATCGGTTATTACACCGCTACCTCCGATGGGGAAGAGGAAGAGGCGCAGACCGCGCGCCTGAAAGCCGCCCTGGCCAGTGAGCTGCCGGAGTACATGGTGCCGGCGCAACTGATGCTTCTTTCGGCCATGCCCCTGAGCCCGAGCGGCAAGCTCGACCGCCGCGCCTTGCCGGAACCGCAATGGCAGGTGCGCGAACACGTCGAACCCGTCACCGAGTTGCAACAGCAGATCGCGGCGATCTGGCGCGAGGTGCTGGGGCAGCAGCGCATTGGCTTGCGCGATGATTTCTTTGCCCTGGGCGGCCACTCGCTGCTGGCCACGCAGATCATTTCCCGGACCCGCCAGGCCTGCGACGTCGAGTTACCGCTGCGGACCCTGTTCGAAGCCAGCGAGCTGGGCGACTTCGCCGAGCAGGTGCGGTTGATCCAGGAAGCCGGCAAGCGCAACCAGCAGCCGCCGATCGCCAAGGTCGATCGCAGCCAGCCGGTACCACTGTCCTATTCCCAGCAGCGCATGTGGTTCCTCTGGCAGATGGAGCCGGACAGCCCGGCCTACAACGTCGGCGGCATGGCGCGCTTTACGGGCGTGCTGGATGTCGGGCGTTTCGAGGCGGCGCTGCAGGCGCTGATCCTGCGTCACGAAACCCTGCGCACCACGTTCCCCAGCGTCGACGGCGTGGCCCAGCAACGGGTGCACGGGGAAACCGGCGTGCGCATGGCCTGGAAGGATTTCTCCATGCTGGATGCAACGGCCCGCGAGCAACGCCTGCAACAGCTGGCCGACAGCGAGGCGCACCGGCCGTTCGACCTGGAGACCGGTCCGCTGCTGCGCGCCTGCCTGGTCAAGGCGGCGGAGCATGAGCACTACTTCGTGCTGACCCTGCACCACATCGTCACCGAAGGCTGGGCGATGGACATCTTCGCCCGTGAGCTGAGCGCGTTGTACGAAGCCTTTATCGATGACCGCGACTCGCCGCTGGAACCGCTGCCGGTGCAGTACCTGGATTACAGCGTCTGGCAGCGCCAGTGGCTGGAGTCCGGCGAGCGTCAGCGCCAGCTGGATTACTGGACCGCGCAACTGGGCAACGAACATCCGCTGTTGGAACTGCCGGGCGACCGGCCGCGGCCGCCGGTGCAGAGCCACCGCGGTGAGTTGTACCGCTTCGACCTGAGCGACGAGCTGGCGGCACGGGTGCGGCGCTTCAACGCCGAACACGGCCTGACCCTGTTCATGACCATGACCGCGACCCTGGCCGTGCTGCTCTATCGCTACAGCGGCCAGACCGACCTGCGCATCGGCGCGCCGGTGGCCAACCGCATCCGCCCGGAAAGCGAAGGGCTGATCGGCGCTTTCCTCAACACCCAGGTGCTGCGTTGCCAGCTCGACGGGCAGATGAGCGTCGGCGAGCTTTTCGAGCAGGTGCGGCATACCGTGATCGAAGGCCAGTCCCATCAGGACCTGCCGTTCGACCACCTGGTGGAAGCCCTGCAACCGCCGCGCAGCGCCGCCTATAACCCGCTGTTCCAGGTGATGTGCAATGTTCAGCGCTGGGAATTCCAGCAGAGCCGCAGCCTGGCCGGCATGACCGTGGAATACCTGGCCAACGATGCGCGGGCCACCAAGTTCGACCTCAACCTGGAAGTCACCGACCTGGACCATCGCCTGGGTTGCTGCCTGACCTACAGCACCGACCTGTTCGACGAACCGCGCATCGCGCGCATGGCGGCGCACTGGCGCAACCTGCTGGAGGCCTTGATCGCGGCCTTGATCGAGAGCCCCGAGCAGCGCTTGAGCGAATTGCCGCTGCTGGACCGCGTCGAGCAACAGCAACTGCTGGACAGTCTGGGCGTCGAGCCCGGCGAACATCGCCTGGACCAGTGCATCCACCACCTGTTCAGCGAGCAGGCGCTGCTGCGCCCGGACGCGCCGGCCCTGACGTTCGCCGGGCAGACCCTGAGCTATGCCGAGCTCGACAGCCGCGCCAACCGCCTGGCCTGGATGCTCCGTGAGCGTGGCGTCGGCCCGCAGGTGCGGGTCGGCCTGGCCCTGGAGCGCTCGCTGGAAATGGTCGTCGGCCTGCTGGCGATCCTCAAGGCCGGCGGCGCCTACGTGCCGCTGGACCCGGAATACCCGCTGGACCGCCTGCACTACATGATCGAAGACAGCGGCATCGGCCTGCTGCTCAGCGATGCGGCAATGTTCCAGGCTTTGGGTGAGTTGCCAGCCAGCGTGGCGCGCTGGTGCCTGGAAGAGGACGGCGCACAACTGGCCAACTACCCGGCCAGTGAGCTGCCCTTTATCAGCCTGCCGCAACATCAGGCGTACTTGATCTACACCTCGGGTTCCACCGGCAAGCCCAAGGGCGTGGTGGTGTCCCATGGCGAGATCGCCATGCACTGCCGCGCGGTGATCGAGCGCTTTGGCATGCGTGCGGACGACTGCGAGCTGCACTTCTATTCCATCAACTTCGACGCCGCCACCGAGCGTCTGCTGGTGCCGCTGCTCAGCGGCGCCCAGGTGGTGCTGCGGGCGCAAGGGCAGTGGGACGCGCAAGAGATCTGCCAGCTGATTCGTGAGCACCGCATCAACATCCTTGGCTTCACCCCGAGCTACGGCAGCCAGCTGGCGCAGTGGCTGGCGACCCAGGGCCAGACCCTGCCGGTGCGCATGTGCATCACCGGTGGCGAGGCGCTGACCGGCGAACACCTGAGCCGCATCCGCGCGGCGTTCAAGCCGAGCCTGTTCTTCAACGCCTACGGCCCGACCGAAACCGTGGTCATGCCGCTGGCCAGCCTGGCGCCGGAACAACTGGAAGAGGGTGCTGGCAGCGTACCGATCGGCACGCTGGTGGGTGAGCGCGTGGCCTATATCCTTGACGCCGATCTGGCCCTGCTGCCGCAAGGCGCCACCGGTGAGCTGTATGTCGGCGGGGCGGGCCTGGCCCAGGGTTACCACCAGCGTCCGGGCATGAGCGCCGAGCGCTTCGTGGCCGACCCGTTTAGCACCACTGGCGGGCGCCTGTATCGCACCGGCGACCTGGTGCGCCAGTGCGCCGACGGCCAGGTGGAATACATCGGTCGGGTCGACCATCAGGTGAAGATTCGTGGCTTCCGTATCGAGCTGGGGGAAATCGAAAACCGCCTGCTGGAACATGACGCGGTACGCGAAGCGGTGGTGCTGGCCCTGGACATGCCGGGCGGCAAACAGCTGGCCGGCTATCTAGTCAGCGACGTTGCCGAGCAGGGTGACGAGCAACAGGCGGCCCTGCGCGAAGCGATCAAGGCGCAGCTGAAAATCCACCTGCCGGACTACATGGTGCCCACCCACCTGATCCTGTTGGCGAGCATGCCGCTGACCGCCAACGGCAAGCTCGACCGCCGCGCCTTGCCGGCGCCGGACCTGGAACTCAACCGCCAGCAGTACGTGGCGCCGAGCAACGAGCTGGAGCAAACCCTGGCCCAGGTCTGGTGCGACGTGCTGAACCTGCGGCAGGTCGGCCTGCACGACAACTTCTTCGAACTGGGCGGCGACTCGATCCTGTCGATCCAGGTGGTCAGCCGCGCCCGTCAGCTGGGCATTCATTTCAGCCCGCGGGACCTGTTCCAGCATCAGACCGTGCAAACCCTGGCCGCGGTGGCCAGCCGCAGCGAGCGGATCGTCGCCGAGCAAGGCCTGCTCAGCGGCGAGTCGGGCCTGACGCCGATCCAGCACTGGTTCTTCGACAGCGCGATCCCCGAGCGTCAGCACTGGAACCAGGCGCTGCTGCTGGCGCCGACCCAGGTGCTCGACGGGCAGTTGCTGGAGCAAGCGTTGCACGCGGTGCTGGCCCAGCATGACGCCCTGCGCCTGCGCTTCACCCAGGCCGACGGCCAATGGCGGGCCGAGCACCAGCCGCTGTCCGAGGCGCCACTGCTGATGCAGCTGCGCGTGGCTTCCATGGAGCAATGCCCGGCGTTGTTCGCCGAGGCTCAACGTAGCCTGGACCTGGCCAACGGACCGCTGTTGCGCGCGCTGTTGGTGGACGGTCCGGATGCGCAGCAACGCCTGTTTATCGCCATCCACCACCTGGTGGTCGACGGCGTGTCCTGGCGGGTGCTGCTGGAGGATCTGCAAAACCTTTACCGTCAGCTTGAAGCTCAGCAGACGCCGCGCCTGCCGGCGAAAACCAGCGCCTTGCGCGATTGGGCGTCACGCCTGCAGGCCTATGCCGGCAGCGAGTCGCTGCGCGAAGAGTTGAGCTGGTGGCAGGACCAATTGGCTGGCCCGGCGGCGACGCTGCCGGTGCAGCACGCCCAGGGCGGGCGGCAGAACAAGCATGCGCAGACCGTCAGCGTGAAGCTGGATGCCGAGCGCACCCGGCAGCTGCTGCAACAGGCGCCGAGCGCCTACCGCACCCAGGTCAACGACCTGCTGCTCACGGCCCTGGCCCGCGTGCTGTGCCGCTGGACCGGCGAGGCTTCGGCGCTGATCCAGCTCGAAGGCCATGGCCGCGAAACCCTGTTCGACGAGATCGACCTGACCCGCACAGTCGGCTGGTTCACCAGCGCTTACCCGCTGCGCCTGACCCCGCTGGCTATAGAGGAAGCGGCCGGGCAGGGCGCCTCGATCAAGGCGATCAAGGAGCAGTTGCGCGCCGTGCCGCATAAAGGCCTGGGTTATGGCGTGCTGCGCTACCTGGCCGACGCGGCGATCCAGCAAAGCATGGCGGCCTTGCCGCAGGCGCCGGTCACCTTCAACTACCTGGGGCAGTTCGACCAGAGCTTTGCCAGCGACGCGCTGTTCCGTCCGCTGGACGAGCCGGTGGGCGCCGCCCATTCGCCGGACGCGCCGCTGCCCAACGAGCTGAGCATCGACAGCCAGGTCTACGCCGGCGAGCTGGTGCTGCGCTGGACCTTCAGCGGCGAGCGTTTCGATGTGCAGAGCATCGACGCGCTGGCCCAGGCCTACCTCGGCGAACTGCACAGCCTGATCGCCCATTGCCTGGAGGACGATGCCGGCGGCCTGACGCCGTCGGACTTCCCCCTGGCACGCCTGACCCAGGCACAACTGGACGCGCTGCCGGTGCCGGCCAGCGCCATCGAAGACGTCTACCCACTGACCCCGATGCAGGAGGGCATGCTGCTGCACACCCTGCTGGAGCCGGGCACCGGCCTGTACTACATGCAGGACCGCTACCGCATCGACAGCGAACTGGACCCGGCGCGTTTCGCCCAGGCCTGGCAGGCGGTGGTGGCCCGTCACGAAGCCTTGCGCGCGTCCTTCTGCTGGAACGTCGGCGAAGACATGCTGCAGGTTATCCACAAGCCCGGCAGCACGCCGATCGAGTTCCTGGACTGGAGCGCTGTCGCGCAAGACGAGCAGGAGCCGAAGCTGCAGGCGCTGCTGAAAAGCGAGCGCGAGGCCGGTTTCGATCTGCTCAGCCAGGCACCGTTCCACCTGCGGCTGATCCGCGTGGGGGCCGCGCGCTACTGGTTCATGATGAGCAACCACCACATCCTGATCGATGCCTGGTGCCGTTCGCTGCTGATGAACGACTTCTTCGAGATCTACACCGCCCTGGGCGAAGGGCGCGAAGCCCAGTTGAGCGTGCCGCCACGCTACCGCGACTACATCGGCTGGCTGCAACGCCAGAGCCTGGCCGAGGCGCGCCAGTGGTGGAAAAACAACCTGCAAGGCTTCGAGCGCACCACGCCGATTCCGAGCGACCGGCCGTTCCTGCGCGAACACGCCGGCGACAGCGGCGGCATGATCGTCGGTGACTGCTACACCCGTCTCGATGCCCGCGACGGCGCGCAACTGCGCGAGTTGGCGCAGCAGCATCAGCTGACCGTCAACACCTTCGCCCAGGCGGCCTGGGCCCTGGTCCTGCGGCGCCTGAGCGGCGAGCGTGACGTGCTGTTCGGCGTCACCGTGGCCGGGCGTCCGGTGCAAATGCCCGAGATGCAGCGCACCGTCGGCCTGTTCATCAACAGCATCGCGCTGCGGGTGCAGTTGCCGGAAGACGGCCAGCGCCTGAGCGTGCGCCAATGGCTCGGCAGCCTGCTGGAACGCAACATGGAGCTGCGCGAGTACGAATACCTGCCGTTGGTGGCGATCCAGGAAAACAGCGAGCTGCCCAAGGGCCAGCCGCTGTTCGACAGCCTGTTCGTGTTCGAGAACGCGCCGGTGGAAGTCTCGGTGCTGGACCGCGCGCAAAGCCTGAACGCCACCTCGGATTCCGGCCGCACCCACACCAACTTCCCGCTGACCGCGGTGTGCTACCCGGGGGATGACCTGGGGCTGCACCTGTCCTACGACCAGCGCTACTTCGAGCAAGCGACCATCGAGCGCATGCTCGGCGAGTTCAAGCGGCTGCTGCTGGCGCTGGTGCAGGGCTTCCATGGCGATATGGCCGAGCTGCCGCTGCTGGGCGCAGCAGAGCAGGACTTCCTGCTCGCCGGCTGCAACCAGAGCGAGCATGAGTACCCGCTGCAGCGCAGCTATGTCGAACTGTTCGAGGCCCAGGTGGCGGCGCATCCGCAACGCATCGCCGCCAGTTGCCAGGACTTGCAATACAGCTATGCCGAACTGAACCAGCGCAGTAACCGCCTGGGCCACGCCCTGATCGCCAACGGCGTGGGCCTGGACCAGCCGGTGGCCCTGCTGGCCGAGCGCAGCCTGGACCTGCTGGGCATGATCATCGGCAGCTTCAAGGCCGGCGCCGGCTACCTGCCGCTGGACCCGGGCCTGCCGGGCCAGCGCCTGGGGCGGATCATCGAGCTGAGCCGCACGCCGTTGCTGGTGTGCACCGCGGCCTGCCAGGAACAGGCGCGAGCCTTGCTCGACGAATTCGCCTGCGCCAACCGACCACGTTTGCTGGTGTGGGAAGAGGTGCAAGCGGCTGATCATTCGCAGGACAACCCGGGGATCTACAGCGGCCCGGACAACCTGGCTTACGTGATCTACACCTCGGGCTCCACCGGCCTGCCCAAGGGCGTGATGGTCGAGCAGCGCGGCATGCTCAACAACCAGCTGAGCAAGGTGCCGTACCTGCAATTGAGCGAAGCCGATGTGATCGCCCAGACCGCGTCGCAGAGCTTCGACATTTCGGTCTGGCAGTTCCTCGCCGCGCCGCTGTTCGGCGCGCGGGTGGACATCGTGCCGAACGCCATCGCCCATGATCCGCAAGGCTTGCTGGCCCATGTGCAGGCGCAGCGCATCAGCGTGCTGGAAAGCGTGCCGTCGCTGATCCAGGGCATGCTCGCCCAGGAGTCCATCGACCTCGATGGCCTGCGCTGGATGCTGCCGACCGGCGAGGCTATGCCGCCGGAGCTGGCGCACCAATGGTTGCTGCGTTACCCGCAGATCGGCCTGGTCAACGCCTACGGTCCGGCCGAATGCTCGGATGACGTGGCCTTCTACCGCGTCGACATGGCCTCGACCCGTGGCAGCTACCTGCCGATCGGTACGCCGACCGACAACAACCGCCTGTACCTGATGGATGGCGCGCTGGCGCTGGTACCGCTGGGCGCGGTGGGCGAGCTGTGCGTCGCCGGTACCGGGGTCGGCCGTGGTTATGTCGGCGATCCGCTGCGCACCGCGCAGGTGTTCGTGCCGCATCCGTTCGGTGCCCCGGGCGAACGCCTGTACCGCACCGGCGACCTGGCACGGCGCCGCGCCGATGGCGTGCTGGAGTACGTCGGGCGGATCGACCATCAAGTGAAAATCCGTGGCTACCGCATCGAGCTGGGGGAGATCGAAGCCCGCCTGCACGAACAACCGGAAGTCCGCGATGCGGCGGTTGGGGTGCAGGAAGGCGTCAACGGCAAGCATCTGGTGGGGTACCTGGTGGCGAGCGACTCGGCCCTGAACCCGACGGAACGCCTGGAGCGCATCAAGCAACGCCTGCGCGCCGAGCTGCCGGAATACATGGTGCCGCTGCACTGGCTGTGGCTGGAGCGCCTGCAGCTCAACGCCAACGGCAAGCTCGACCGCAAGGCCCTGCCGGCCCTGGAGATCGGCCAGCTGCACAGCCAGGACTACCTGGCACCGCGCAGCGAGCTGGAGCAAACCCTGGCCGCTATCTGGGCCGAGGTGCTCAAGGTCGAACGGGTCGGGGTCCGGGACAACTTCTTCGAGCTGGGCGGGCATTCGCTGCTGGCCACGCAGATCGCCTCGCGGGTGCAGAAAACCCTGCAACGCAACGTGCCGCTGCGGGCGATGTTCGAGTGCAGCACGGTGGAAGAGCTGGCGCAGTACATCGACGGCCTGGCGAGCAGTGAAATCAACGAGGAGAAGGTCGATCGCCTGAGCGACCTGATGGCGGAGCTGGAAGGGTTGTAGTCCGGCGTTGTCAGGCCTGGCGCTATCGCGAGCAAGCTCGCTCCTACAGAGGTCATATCAAACCCTGTAGGAGCGAGCTTGCTCGCGAAAAATCTCCAGGCCTGCACTTTTCTTCGAACTCGTCCGATTGACTGAACCCTTTCACCGGCACAGGCTAGCGGAGCTTTTCTGGAGCCCCCCTCAACAGGAGACAGTTGATGCCCTTCGCGACTATTGATGGACAAGCCCTTCACTACCTGGACCAGGGCAGTGGCCCGGCGGTGCTGCTGGCCGGCAGCTACCTGTGGGACCTGAACATGTGGGCGCCGCAGATCGAGGCGCTGTCCCGGCAGTACCGGGTGATCGCCCCGGACCTGTGGGGCCATGGCCAGTCCGGCGCGCTGCCGCAAGGCACTGCTTCACTGGACGACATCGCCCGGCAGGTGCTGGCGCTGCTGGATCATCTTGAGATCGAACGCATCAGCCTGGTCGGCCTGTCGGTGGGCGGCATGTGGGGCGCGCGCCTGGCCCTGGCGGCGCCGCAACGCATCAATGGCCTGGTACTGATGGACACCTATCTGGGGGCCGAGCCGGAGCCGACCCGCCAGTATTACTTCTCGTTGTTCAAGCAGATCGAAGAGAGCGGGGTGATCGCGCCGCAGTTGCTGGACATCGTGGTACCGATCTTCTTCCGTCCGGGCATCGACCCGCAGTCGGCGCTGTACCAGGACTTCCGCGCCGTGCTCGCGGCCCTGCCCAGCGAACGCCTGCGCGAAAGCGTGGTGCCCATGGGCCGCATCACCTTCAGCCGCGCAGACCTGCTGTCGCGCCTGGGCCAGCTGGACCCCAAGACCACCTTGCTGCTGTGCGGCGACCAGGACAAACCGCGCCCACCTGCGGAAACCCGGGAAATGGCCGAGCTGATCGGTTGCCCTTACCAACTGGTGCCCGAGGCCGGGCATATCTCTAACCTGGAGAATCCGGCGTTTGTCACTGAAGCGTTGTTGGCGTTTTTGGCGGAGCGGCATTCCTGCTGACAGTGCAGCGGCTACCCCCCAGCCCTCTGCTATAGTCGCGCCCGGCGCAGGTCCAAGCACCTGCGCCGGGCGTTTTCATTCAGGGACAGGGGCGATGACGGAACATATTTACTGGCGCGATATCGAGGATCTGGCGGGCAACTGGAACGGTCTCGGGGTGGAGGTCAAGCGCCCGGCCAGCGGCAAGCCGAACTTGCGCCTGCTCAGTGGCCACAACCGACGCATGCAACTGGTGTTGGGTGACCAGACGCTGCTCTGGGGCACCATGTCCCGCTGCCTTTACGGCGTGTGGCTGGTGCGCAATCACCTGCTGGAGCACTTGCCGCAAACCCTGGTGGGCCCCATCGATTCGCCCCAGGTGGAGCAACAGCTACGCCTCGACCCGGCCCTGCGCCTCAAGGCCTGGAGCCGCTTCTTCGTCCAGCAATTGATGCAGCACCAGCCGGACTTTTTCTACCCCGGCTACTGGCTGGTGCGGGCCCTGCGCCCGGAATCCCTCAAACCGATGCGACCGTTGCTGAGCGGCACCGAAGCCTGGTACTTCAAGGGCGGCGAAGACGCCCTGAGCCATATGCCGCAGTGGGCGATCTACGGCCGCAACATCCTCGACAACCGGCAACCCGGCGCGGCGCGCTGGGTCGAGTTGGGCGAGAGTGGCGGCGCGGTGGTCGGCCTGCATGCAGTGGACCCGCATTCCGGGCGCCTCAAATGGTGGCGCAAGAAAGCCCGCGAAGGCAGCTTGCCGCCCATCCTGCTGTGGTACGTCAGTGGCCTGAGCTGCCACCTGATTCTCGATGGCCATTACCGTTTGCAGGCGGCCATCGATGAAAACCTTCCACCGGAGTTCCTGGTGCTCAGCTCGCCGCGGCTCTTCAGCTATCGCCCGAACCCGCAAGAGCAGCAGAAGGTGCTGGGGGCGCTGCAGATGCAGATCCAGCGCAAGAACCTGGAAACGGTGCGCTTCAACCAACTGCTGATCAGCACCTTCGATGACCGGCCGTATCACGGCTTCGGCAGCCAGTCGTGGGCCGGGATTGCCTCGGAAAAGGTCTGGGTCGATCAGGTCAGCGGCCTCCTCAACGAACGAGGCGACACGGGTGAACTGGAGAACATCCTCGCCCGCGAAGCGCCGGACGAATTTGCCTGAGCCTTACGCACAGGCACCGAATTCTGACGACCCTGTAGCCGCTGCCGAGCCTGCGAGGCTGCGCTCGGGCGCGAAGCGGCCGCAAACCAGGCGACGGAATCTTGCCTGACCCACCGCATTGGCAGGTTTGGCGCCTGCTGCGCAGTCGATCGCAGCCTCGCGGAGCTCGGCAGCGGCTACAGGGGCTGATTCGCTTTCTTTTGTAAGGCTTTTCCTAGAAACTTCTGCGCGCTTGAGTGCGCCTGTATGCGGGGCTAGGCTGCCTGGGTCATCGCCAAATCGATGACACGGATGTGCAAGTCCGGGCTCTTACCAGGTGCAGAAGCGCTCAGTCGTGAGTGAGCGTTTTCATGTCCGCTGCTTTATGGCGGCCATGCGCGGGAGATCCTCGGATCTGCTGAGTGGCCTGGTAGCTCGGTCTTGCACACCCGCGTATGGCTGCCACCCTTAATTCGTGTGCAAGCGAACGGTGTCAGCTCCTTTATTTACCAGGAGCTCAACCATGAAAAAACTTGTTCCCGATCCACCTGTTGATTCCAGCACCTACCGCTACCCCGAACTGAAACAGGCCAACCAGGCCCTGCGCCAGTCCTTGGCCGAGCAGCCTGTCGAGGCAGTGCCGTTCGCTTCCTTGGCCACCACCGCATCGGTGCGTGTCACCCCGGACTCCCTGTTCCACGTACGCGAAGGCATCAGCGCCGAAGAAGCCCTAGTGCATGTGTCGCTCTTGCTCAAATGCGCTGAAGAAGTCAGCGATGAAATCACCGAACGCGGCAGTGGCCTGGAGCGTGGGCTGATCTGGTCGATGGTCCATTCCGTGGAAATGGCCAGGGCGGTGGTGGATGCGTTGCTGGATGGGCGTGGCGCCCGTTGAACCGATACTGTTTTTTGAAGCGCGCATCGTGAGCGGGCTCGCCCCCACGGAGGCCTGATAGTCGTTTCACAATCAGGTATCCGTGGGGGCGAGCGCTCAGGTCAGCGTCAGGCGCTGACGGTGTTCAACGTTAGGTCTGTTCTTCCAGCGCATTCAGTTTCGCCAGAAATGAAGCGGGCCCCATTCTTTGCAGCGGGAATTTGCCGCGACTCACCGCATCGAAATAGCGCAGCGACCCCCACAGTTCAAAATCCCCCACCAGATAGACCCGACGTTTGGCCCGGGTGAGGGCAACGTTCAGCAGGTTAGGCTTGGAGGCGGCCCACTGCGCCGCTCCCGCATGCTCGGTGTCCGCCCCCAGCAGCATGAACACGGTGTCTTGTTCTTTACCCTGGAAGGTATGCACGGTGCCGACGGAGGCTTTCAACCACTGCTTCAACTCGCCCGCAGGTAATTTCGGGCGATGGTTGGGCCGGGCCCAGGCCGCCATGCGTATGGCTTTTTGCAGGGCCAGGCGCACGGCCTTGAACGGCGAGATCACGTACAGCTGCGGCAGCTCCCCATCGCGCAGGTACAGCTGCCCGAGCAGATCGACCATGAACTCGATCTGCTGGGGGACAACCTGTTTGTGTTCGACATTGCCAGGGATATCGACCCAGCAACTGGAGCTGTACACAGGGGCGTCCTGTTCGGCGTGGGCATTGGGCAGGCCAAAGACCATCTTGTTACCGTAGGCGATCTGGTTCGACAGGCTGAACATGGGTTCGATGCAGCGTCTGTGGACCCGCAACGGGCTGCCGATCCACAGCTCTTGATCGGTATCGTTCTTGAACACGCTGCCATACAGATTGTTGTGGTCCGCCAGGCTTTGCACCGACACACGATTGGGGGCGAAGGCATCGTTCGCCGTGTGTACCGATAGCTGGCCCAGGGTCTTGACCAGGCGTTGCGGCAGGGTGAAGACCGGCTCGATTTGCAGGGGGTCGCCCACCACCATGGCTCTTTGCGCCCGCCACAAGGCACCGACGGCGGCCTGGGGCACGGCTTGTCCCGCCTCGTCGATGTACAGCCAGCCCAAAGAGCCAGCACCCAACCCACGGAACTGGTTGGCAAAGGAGGCAAAGGTGCTCGAGACCACCGGAATCACCATGAACAGGCTTTGCCAGAGCACCTGGGTCAGTCGCTCATCCTCGGGGGTCTTGTTGCTCAGCAACAGGCTGATGGCGGCGAGGTTGGCGCTGAAGCCTTTGCCGTTCGAGCCTGAGGGCGCCACCTCGGCCAGCCAGGCTTCATGCAGGGTCAACGCCGCGGCGAACAAGGTCGAGCGCAAGCGATTGAGTGCTTCATCATGCCAAAGCCCATTGATCTGGAACTCGCTGTTCTCCAGCTCACTGAGCTGGCTTGGCAAATTCGGACGGCCCAGGCGGCTGGCGAAATCGTCCTGGCATCGGCACTTGTCTTGCCATTGCGCCTTACGGGTATCGAGTTCGCTTTTACAGAACAGCAATGCGGTTTGCGCGCTTTCAAGTTCTGGTCTGAGGCTATTGTTCAGAAGGCTTTTCGCGCGGTTGATCTCTTCATGTGCCAGACGCTGGAGCCGGGCATTTTCCAGTTGTTCGTCACGGTGGGTTTTAGCGGCTTGAGTATTGAACAAGCGCTTCCACCAGACCGGGCGGCTGCGATCTATCAGGCGCTCCAGTTCCTGCAGGCCGCTCAGGTGTTGCGCCGTTGCTTGAAGTTGCTGTTGCTGTTGGTCGAGGGCTTGCTGGGCGGACGCCCTGGTCTGTTCGGCCTGATTGAATGACTGTTGCTGAAGGTGCAGGAAGTCCTGTTCATCGGTAGCCGCCATTTCTTCCAGCAGGCTGGCGTAACGGGCTCGTTCCTCCAGTGCTTTGCTGACTTCCTCATCGGCTTTTTTGAAGGCTGCGCTGGCATCCTTGAAGGTGGGGCCTTTGTATTCATCCACCCATTGCCGAATCGTCAGTGGCCGATTGGGCTCGGTGGAGTCTACCGGGGCGAAGAACATGCGTTCCTGTAGCACCTTTCGGTTGTTGCTATTGCCGAGTGCGGCGCAGATCAAGCCCCAGGGTTTGTCCTCGTCGGACAGGTCGCTGATGCTGCCATCGCTTTTTTGTGCGGCAATCTTATGGGCGACCGGTTGCAGGTACTGCACGTCGCTCCAGCATTTTCCCAGGGATTTGCGTTTGGGCAGGTCTCGGGAAATGTTTTCCACGGCGGCATTGTTGGAGGAGGCCACCACCATTTCATAGCCGGTCAACTCAGGTTTGAGCGCGCGGATGGTGTAGGTATTCGGCATGCCTTTGAAAGTGACCTGCGGTTTTTTCCCGCCGACGAAAGCATCTTCCGCCTCGCTGTATCCCGCCAATACCCGCGCCCGACGCACGATGTTCTCGGCGAACATGTCGCGCAATAACGTTGTTTTGCCTGTCCCGGGTGGTCCGTTAACGGAGAACACCCCACTGTTTTCCAAGGTGCCGAGCGCGGTATTGATCGCGAACTGTTGCATCAGGCTCATGGCATGTCCCGGCTCATCCGGCCAATGCCCGGGGTTTATGCATTGCGGTTGCAGGGCCTGGTAAATGGCCTTGCGGCCATTGTCGGTATACAGGTCGATTCTTTTGCCCGGGTCGGCTTCGCCCAGGTATTGAAGCAAAGGCAGCGGCTGTTCTGCGCGTTGCAGGCTGGCGATCGCACGCTCGATGTCTTTTATGAAAAAGCTGTTGAGGATGTCGATCTCGGTATCGGGTTCTTCTTCGTCCTCGACTTCCGTTGCCTGTGCCGCAGAGGGTTGGGTGAGTGGTTTCTCGACCTTGGGCTGGGTCAGCACTTGAAGCAATGCGACAGCGCTACCGCTGTTCTGCTCAGGCGTGAAACTGGCCCAGTTGCACAGCAGTTGATGCAGGTGCATGACTTCCTCGGCCATCAAGGCTGGGTCATCGTTTTGCTGACGCTGTCCGTGGAAGTTGTGCAGCAGTTTGACCAACTGCTCCTTGGCGTCCTCGAAGGCTTGATGGCCAAGAGCACCAAGCCCTTTGCTCACCGTTTGCCCCAGGGCCCAGGGAGCCGTCGACAGTGACACGGCATCCAGTTGCGGGACGGCTTGCGCATTGAGCTTGATCTTGGCGAAGCACGTCAGCCCTTCAAGCTCCACCCGTTCCTGCTCTTCGTAGAAGGTGTTCTCGTCTACCGATAAAGCGGCCAGATACGGTTCGCAAAGAGTCGCAATGACGGAGGCGTCAAAGACCCCGATATAGAGATTGAAGCCTTTGACTTGAAGGTCGTCAGGTATGGAAAAGTTGCGCCAGCGGCTGTCCTTGCTCTGCTGGAGATCTTCCTGGGAGAGCCATCGGGTCTCCCATTCCTTGAAGTCCTCAACATATTTCCCGAGGGCATAAGGTAGAAAGAATTCCACCTTGTGCCAGTAATCGAGAATGTCTAAAAGCCTGGCTTGTCCTTGAGCTTTCAAAACGTCACATCCCTGTCTGCGTGAATAAAGGCAGTAGTGTAACGCTGTCGGTAAGGCTAAAGGCCATTAGCGGTCAGGTCGTTCTCATTCATTTGGGCCCGAAAATCTTGCCCAGCTTGTCCGGCGCCGGTGCGCCTTGTTGCTGTTGCAGCTCGCCCTTGTCGTCCATGTAGAAGATCGCCGGGGTGGCGGACAGCTCCAGTTCGTCCATCAGCGCCATGTTGGCGTCGAGCTTGGCCTGGACCTCGGCGGGGATCTTGGCCAGGGGCTTGAGGCTGCTGCCCTTGCCGGCTTTCTCGTGGTCCTGCAGGGCTTTCTGCGGGTCTTTGGCGGCCAGCAGGGCGGCGGATTTGCCCGGGCTGTCTTCGCGGATGATGCCGACCATGATGTGCCGCAGCTGGACCTTGCCGGCGTTCACCCAGGGCCGCGCCTGTTCCCAGAACATGTTGCAGTAGGGGCAGTTGGGGTCGCTGAACAGGTAGATCACGCGCGGCGCGTCGGCCTTGCCATCGGCGATCCAGTGGCTCTTTTCCATCTTGGCCCAGACGGCCTTGGCCATTGGCGCGTACACCAGTTTCTGCAGCGGCTCGGCGCTCAGGTCCTTGCCGTCGGCGTCGTACAGGTTGCCCAGCAGCACATGCTTGCCGTCCGGGGTCAGGTACAGGGCCATGCCGCGGTTCTGGTACTGCGCGGCATAGCCCTTGAGGCCGTCCGGGGCATCGAAGCTGCCGACGATCTTGGCGCCTTTGGCTTCGATCTTCTTGACCGCCTCGGGCAGTTCTTCGGCGTGCAGCAGCGGGGCCTGGAGCAGGGCGGCGCCCAGGGACAGGCTCAGCAGGTGGCGGATGAAAGGCATGGCAATTTCCTTGAAGGGGCGGCCTGCGTGGCCGTGGTCGAATGCGCTGAGTCGAAATGTTCCAGGGCGCGGGCCAGGCTGGCTTCGGACAGCTCGCCCAGGTGGCTGCCGAGCAGGCGCCCGTCGGCGCTGTAGAACAGCGTAGTCGGTAGCGCCATGGAGCCCACGGCCTTGCCCAGGCGGCCGCTGCCGTCGAACAACACGTTGTTCAGGTTCAGCTCCTGGGTGGCCAGGAAGGTGCTGACGCTCTGCATGCTTTCGGCCTGGTTGACGAACAGGAAGGTCAGGTCCGGGCGCTGCTGCTGGGCTCTTTCCAGTACCGGCATTTCCCGGCGGCAGGGCGGGCACCAGGTGGCCCAGAGATTGATCACCAGCGGTTTGCCCTGGTAGCTGGTCAGTTGCACGGTGGCGCCGTCGGGGTTGCGCAGGGCGATTTCCGGCAGCCGCGTGCCTTGTTCGAAAAGGCTCAGGGACAGGGTGGCGAGCAGCCAGAAGGCCAGGCCGCTGCCGACCCCGGCGCCCAGCGGCTGGCGCAGGGCCGGGCGGCGCCAGCCCCAGGCGAGGGCGGCCAGCAGCAGGACGATGGCCCCCGGCCAGGCGAGGAAACCGCCGTCGCGCAGGTCGATGATCTGCCACAGGTCGTGGCGGTAATGCTTCCAGTAGGCGACCACGAAGCCGATGCGCGCCGCCAGCATGCCCAGCAGGAACAGGCCGAACAGCACCGATTCCGGGTTCTCGCCACCGCGCTTGGCGACTCGCCAGCCGACCAAGGTGGCCAGCGCCAGGGCACTGATCAGCAGCAGGTGGTTGAGCGCGATGGCAAAGGTGCCGATGGTAAAGGTCAGCATCAACGGGCTTCTCGGGTAGCGGTCCAGCGTTGCAGGAAGGCAGCCGCGTCTACCTCACCGGTAATCCGCTGGCTGCGGCGTTCTTCGCCGTCCGGGCCGATCCACAGCAGGCTCGGCGGCCCCGGCACTTTATACCGGTTGAGCAGTTCGCGGCTGGCGGCGTTGTCGGCCGTCACGTCCAGGCGCAGCAGGCGCACGTCTTTCAGGGCCTCGAGGACCTGGGGTTGGCCGAACACCTGTTTTTCCATGATCTTGCAGGACACGCACCAGTCAGCGTAGTAGTCCAGCAGCACCCACTGGCCCTGGGCCCTGGCCGTGTCGAGGGCGCCTTGCAGGGCGGCCGGGTCGTTGACGGTGCCGAAGGCGTCGTGGGCGCTGACGGTCGCCACGCCATTGCCGCCGCTGTAGACCTTCAGCGGTCGCCACAGGTCGTCGCTGCCACCGGCGGCGCCCACCAGCAGCAGGCTGCCCCACAGGCCGAACACCACTGAACCTGCGCCGAACACATGACCGGCGCGCCCGGCGGCGCGCATCTGCTGCCAGGCGGTGTAGGCCAGGACCAGCGCCAGCGCGCCCCACAGGCCTATCCACAGCGATTCGTCGAGCACCGGGCGCAGTAGCACGATGGCAGTGCCGAGAAAGAGGAAGCCGAACACGCCCTTGAGCAGGTTCATCCATGGGCCTGGTTTGGGCAGGAAGCGGTTGCCCAGGGTCACCAGCAACAACAGCGGCAGGCCGATGCCCAGGCCCATGACGAACAGGATCAGCCCGCCGTGCAGGGCATTGCCGCTCTGGGCGATGTACAGCAGGGCACCGGCCAGCGGCGCGGTCATGCACGGGCCGACCAGCAGGCCGGACAGGGCGCCGAGCACCCCGGCGCCGACCAGGCTGCCGCCGCTGCGCGAGCGGCTGGCATTTTCCAGGCGATCGCGCAGGGCCGCCGGCAATTGCATCTCGAAGAAGCCGAACATCGGCAGCGCGAGGACCACGAACACTGCGGCAAAGCTGCCCAGCAGCCAGGGCTGTTGCAACAGGGCTTGCAGGTTGGCACCGAGCAGCGCAGCGAGCACGCCCATCGCGGCATAGACCAACGCCATGCACACCACATAGCTGCCGGCCAGGGCGAAGCCGCGCCGCGGGCTGGCGCCGCTGCCCACCACCAGGCCGGCGAGGATCGGCAGCATCGGCAGCGAGCAGGGGGCGAAGGCCAGCAGCAAGCCGAGGCCGAAGAACACCAGCAGGCTCCAGCCCAGGGCCCGCTGTTGCAGGCCGCTGGCCAGGGCCTGGTCGCTGGCCTCGGTGGTAATGGCGGCATTGCCGGCGGTGGCCGGGGTGCCACCCAGATCGACTTCCAGAGATTGCGGCGGGTAGCACAGGCCGGCATCGGCGCAGCCTTGCCAGCCGACCTTGACCTTGCCGGTGGCGCCGGCGGGGATTTTCAGTTCCAGGCCCTGGTGATACACCTGCTGCGCGCCGAAGAATTCGTCGCTGTGGGCCTCGCCCTCGGGCAGCGCCGGTTTGTGTGCGTCCGTCAGGCCGTCGAATTTCAGCCGTTGCTGATACAGGTAATAGCCATCGGCGATCTGCCAGAACAGCTGGGTTTCCCCCGACGCCAGGCGTTCGGAGGTGAAGACGAAGGCTTTGCCGACCGGGAGAAAGTCGGGTTTGACCTCGAACGGGTTGTTACCCGCCTGGGCCAGGCCCGACAGCAGCATGAACAACAGGATGAACAGACGACGCATGGAAAAGCCTTAAACCGGTGCAAGTGGGGGGCACAATGGCCGATGGCGATTAACCGATGATTAACCCTGCACGCCTTGTGGCACTGGCGGTGCAGGCATAATGTCGGCTTAATCGGCGCTGGTTTTAATGCACCCCTTTTCTACAGGTTCCACCATGCACGTACTTGTCTGTGAAGATGATGAGCTGATTGCCAGCGGGATCGTGGCCGGCCTCACGGCCCAGGGCCTGACGGTCGAGCACGTGGCCACCGCCTCGGCGGCGCGGGCCATGCTCGGCGTGGCGGAATTCGACGTGATGGTGCTCGACCTCGGCCTGCCCGACGAGGACGGCCTGAAGCTGCTCAAGCAACTGCGCCACAACGGCCTGGAAATCCCCGTGCTGATCCTCACCGCGCGGGACTCGGTCACCGACCGGGTCGACGGCCTGCAGGCCGGCGCCGACGATTACCTGCTCAAGCCCTTCGACCTGCGGGAACTGGCGGCGCGCCTGCATACCCTGTTGCGCCGGGTGGCGGGGCGCAGCGTCAACCTGATCGAGCACGGCCGCCTGACCTACGACCCGAGCACCCGCGAAACCCAGCTCGGCGGCCAACCGGTGGACCTGTCGCGGCGCGAGCAGGCGCTGCTCCAGGCGCTGCTGCACAACCGCGGCCGGGTGCTGTCCAGCGAGCAGCTCAAGGACAGCGTCTACGGTTTCAACGACGAACTGGAAAGCAACGCCCTCAACGTGCACATCCACCACCTGCGGCGCAAACTCGGCAATGGTATCGTCGAGACCGTGCGCGGTCTGGGCTATCGCCTGGGGCCGGCGGATGGCGGGGAGGAGTCGTAAGTGATGAGCCTGCGTTTGCGCCTGAGCCTGACCATCGGCGCGGCCTTTGTGCTGATCTGGGCGCTGGCCGCGGCCTGGATGTTCAGCGACTTGCGCAACCAGATGATGTTTTCCCTCGACCAGCGCCTGGTGGCGTCGGCGCGCATGGTCGCCGGCCTGCTGGAGCAATTGCCGGCCTTGCCGAGCAAGGGCGAGGGCACCCATTTCAGCGCCGAACAGTTGAACATTCCCGGGGGCATGGCCTGCCAGGTCAGCTCCCTGCGCGGCGAGATCCTCGCCCGCAGCCATAACCACCCCGACGAAAAGCTCGAAGCCGAACGCATGGGTTTTCACGACCAGATGATCGACGGCGTGCGCTGGCGCAGCTTCACCCTGGCCCGGGGCGACCTGCGCATCACCACCGCCGATCGCCAGGTCGAGCGTGAAGCGCTGAACATGTCGGTGCTGCTGGCGGCTTCGGTGCCGGTCGGCGTGGCCTTGCTCGGTTGCCTGTGGTTGTTGTGGCTGGGGATCGGCCAGGGCCTGGCGCCGCTGAACCGCATGCGCGATGCCCTGATGCGCCGCAGCGCCGACTCCCTGGAGCCATTGCAGATCCAGCCGCTGCCCAGCGAGCTGCGGCCGTTGCTGGAAACCCAGAACCAGCTGTTCCAGCGCATCGGCAAGACCCTCGAGCGCGAGCGCCGCCTGACCGGTGACGCCGCCCACGAATTGCGCAGCCCGCTGACGGCGATCAAGACCCACCTGCAAGTGGCGCGGATGACCGACGGCGCGGCCCGCGATCAATCCCTGGCGCGCGCCGAAGAAGGCGCCGACCGTCTGCACCGGACCCTGGAACAGTTGCTGTTGCTGGCGCGGGTCGAAGGCAGCCTGTCGTTCGAGGACGGCGTGCAGTGCAGTGCCGAACAGGTGGCGAAAACCGCGATCCAGGACGCCGCCAGCGGCGCCCGGCAGCGGGTCAGGCTGCACATCGACGAGCGGGTGTCGACGGCGCCGCTGGAAATGCCCTCGGTGCTGGCCATCGCCGCGCTGCGCAACCTGCTGGACAACGCCCTGCGCCACACCCCGAGCGATACGCCGGTGGAGCTGAACCTGGAAACCATCGGCAACCGCGTGCGTTTCCAGGTGCGCGACCACGGTGACGGGATTCCCGAGGATGACTTGCAGCACCTGACCCAGCGCTTCTGGCGCAATGGCCAGAGCACCGGTTGCGGCCTGGGCCTGGCCATCGTCCAGGCGATTGTCCAGCGCTGCGGTTGCGTGCTGCATTTCGACAGCCGGCCCGATGGCTTGCGGGTCGAGCTGACCATGCCGTTGCAAGCGGCCTGAGGGCCTATCGCGAGCAAGCTCGCTCCTACAGTGGGCAGCACAACCCTTGTAGGAGCGCGCTTGCTCGTGAAAAAACTCGAATCGCCACAGTCCCCTGACGATTCGTCCGCTTCCCGTTATCTCCCCACGCAATAAACCCTCGCCTGGGTGTAAATCCTCTCGTCGCTGATGCGTTTCCAGAACAGGAAAACCTGCGAGTGCGCGCTGAACCGGCTGCGTACCTGTGTGGTGTGCGGTTTCGCTCAACTCATCAGCGTGAGGATTCGAGAGATGTCAGTTGCTACCAGCCTTGTCGACGATCAGCCCGCGCGGACCAGTCCCGCGCCTGCCGAGACGCTTTACCAGTTCACCGAATCGCCGTTGCTGGCCCGGCAGAACCAGCAGGAATCCAATGCCCGCAGCTATCCGCGGCGGATCCCGCTGGCGCTCAAGCGGGCGAGCGGGATTCATATCGAGGACGTCGAAGGCCGGCGTTTCATCGACTGCCTGGCCGGTGCCGGGACCCTGGCCCTGGGCCACAACCACCCGGTGGTGATCGCGGCCATCCAGCAGGTGCTGGCCGATGAGCTGCCGCTGCTGACCCTGGACCTGACCACCCCGGTCAAGGACCAGTTCGTCCAGGACCTGTTCGGCCTGTTGCCGCCGGCCCTGGCCGCCGAGGCGAAAATCCAGTTCTGCGGCCCCACCGGCACCGACGCCGTGGAAGCGGCGTTGAAGCTGACCCGTACCGCCACCGGCCGCAGCACCGTGCTGTCGTTCCAGGGCGCCTACCACGGCATGACCCAGGGCGCCTTGAGCCTGATGGGTAGCCTGGGGCCGAAGCGCCCGTTGGGTGCGCTGCTGACCACTGGGGTGCAGATCCTGCCGTTCCCTTACGACTACCGCTGCCCGTTCGGCCTGGGTGGCGAAGCCGGGGTCAAGGCCAACCTGAGCTACCTGGAAAACCTGCTGAGCGATCCGGAAGCCGGCGTACAGCTGCCGGCGGCGATCATAGTCGAAGCGGTGCAGGGCGAGGGTGGGGTGATTCCCGCCGATCTCGACTGGCTGCGCGGCGTGCGCCGGATCACCGAAAAAGCCGGGGTGGCCTTGATCGTCGACGAGATCCAGAGCGGTTTCGCTCGTACCGGCAAGATGTTCGCCTTCGAGCACGCCGGGATCATTCCGGATGTGGTGGTGCTGTCCAAGGCCATCGGCGGCAGCCTGCCGATGGCGGTGGTGGTCTACCGCGACTGGCTCGACACCTGGCTGCCGGGCGCCCATGCCGGCACCTTCCGTGGCAATCAGATGGCGATGGCCACCGGTTCCGCGGTGATGCGCTACCTCAAGGAACACCAGGTGGCCGAGCATGCCGCCGCCATGGGCGAGCGTTTGAGCGAGCACCTGCGGATCCTGCAGCGCGACTATCCGCAGATGGGCGACATTCGCGGGCGCGGCCTGATGCTGGGGATCGAGCTGGTGGACCCGGCCGGCGAGAAAGACGCCCTGGGCCATCCGCCGCAGTTCAGTCGCCTGGCGCCGCTGGTGCAGCGTGAATGCCTCAAGCGCGGGTTGATCCTGGAAATGGGCGGGCGCCATGGCAGCGTGGTGCGTTTCCTGCCGCCGCTGGTGATCACCGCGGCGCAAATCGACCAGGTGGCGGATATTTTCAGCCGGGCGTTGGCGGCGGCGGTCGCCAGCCTCTAATTTTCCACGGGCCTTGAACGTTCCTTATTCACAACCGCTGCGCCTTCAGCGCGGCGAGCCTTATAGCGATGGAGACACGTAATGACTTCAGTATTCGACCGCGAGGACATCCTCTTCCAGGTAGTGGTCAACCATGAGGAGCAGTATTCGATCTGGCCGGACTACAAGGCTGTGCCACAGGGCTGGCGCACCGTGGGCAAGAGCGGCTTGAAGAAGGAGTGCCTGGCCTACATCGAAGAGGTGTGGACCGACATGCGCCCGCTGAGCCTGCGGCAGAAGATGGACGCCCAGGCGGCTGCCAACTGACTGCCCCGTACTGACGTGGACCTGTAGCCGCTGCCGCAGGCTGCGATAAGCCCGCCAGGGCTTCGGCGATCTGAAGATCGCCAGCGACCGTTCCGGTCGATCGCAGCCTTCGGCAGCGGCTACGTACCTGGGTAGGAGCGAGCTTGCTCGCGATAACGACCCTCCAGCCAACGCCGATGTCGAGGCGGATAACGCTATCGCGAGCCAGCTCGCTCCTACAGGTGATTTGATCAGGTGCCGTTAGCAAAAAGCCCCGCCCTCGTGAGAGAAGCGGGGCTTTTTTGTGGGCGTCAGCCCAGGCGCTTGATGGCCTGCAAGGTGTAGCTCAATGGCAGGCGCCAAGGGGCGTGTTGCAGGTGCCATTCGCCTTGTTCGTCACAGCGCATCTGCCCGGGCAGGGCTTCCCAGGGGATGCTCTGGTGTTCCACCAGGCCGCTGATGTCCAGGCCGTGCTTGAGCAGCGCGCTGACGATTTCCCCCAGGCCGTGGTTCCACGCATGGGTCACCGTGGCCTTGAGCGGGCGGTCGGTACTGACGTAGGTGCTGTCGTCGTCCCACACCAGCGGTTCGCTGCGCTCGAAGTAGGGCAGGTCGACCACCAGCGCATCCTCGTGGCTTTCGTCCAGGGCCCAGAGCATCGGGTGGCCTTCGCGGATAAACAGCCGGCCGCCGGGCTTGAGCAATTGGCTGACATTACGCGCCCAGGTGTCGACGCTGGGCAGCCAGCACAGCGCGCCGATACCGGTGTAGACCAGATCGAACGCGCCTTTGGGCAGCACCTCGCAGGCCTTGTAGACGTCGGACTCGACGAACTCGATGGCGCTCCCGGTGCGCGCCGCCAGGCTGCGGGCTTCGGCCAGGGACGCGGGGGAGAAGTCCAGCCCGGTCATCCGCGCGCCGAGGCGCGCCAGCGACAGGGTGTCGGTGCCGATATGGCATTGCAGATGCACGCCGCGCAGGCCGCTGATGTCGCCCAGCAGCGGCAGGTCGAAACGCACCACCTCGGACAGGTGCCGCGGGTCGTCGACAAACATCTGTGCCTGGTAGTCCGGCGAGGCCGCGTGCAGCGGTGCGCGCTCGTCCCAGTTGGCCTGGTTGAGCTTGAGGTAGTCACTCATGGCGGGGCTTCCTGTCCGTTCAATGGGAGCAGCAGGCTAGCATCGGCGACGCGGGGATTCTTGGGGGAATGTGTAAGCCGCGCCATTTCCCCTGTAGGAGCGAGCTTGCTCGCGATAAATGCAAGAACAACGCGTCCACTCAGGCAATACGCGTCATCGTTGACGTTCATCGCGAGCAAGCTCGCTCCTACAGAGGGAGTGGCGGGTCAGGTTTTCGGGGCGAGGGCACTGGTGATCTGGCCGATGCTGTTCTCCAACTCCGCCAGCGGGTCGGCGCTGTCGGTTTGCAGCACCAGCAACTGGCTGCCGGCGGCGTCGATGGCGGCCTTGACGGCAGCGGACGGCTGGCGGTGGTGCAGGACGATGGCCACATCGTTGTCCTTGAGCCGGGTTTGCAGTTGCTGCAGGGCTTCGGGCGTCCACTCGTTGTCGGCGCGGGCGTCGACCTCCAGCAGTTCCAGGTTGAGCCCGCTGACCAGATAACCGAAGTGGTCGCTGAGGCTGAGCACACTGAGGTTGTCGGCATTGGCCAGTTGCCCCTCGCTATCGGCGCTGAGCTTGAGCAGGCGCTGCTTGAGGCTGGCCAGGTTGGCGTCGATCTGCGGCTTGGCGACCGGGGCCAGGCGCACCAGGTCGGCGGCCAGCACATCGGCCATGCGCCCCAGGTTATTGCTCGACAGCCACGGCTGGCTGTTCAGGCCATCGCTCTTGCCGGGTTGCAGGGCGACCCCGGGCAGGGCACCGTCCACCGGGCGCGCGGCATCGACTTCGACAATGCGGATATTGCTGCGCCGCGCGTTGGGGTACAGCGGGTCGTCCGGCCAGATCGAGCGCAGGCCGATCACCGCGTCGGCGTCGAGGGCCAGCTTGTGCAGCGCCGGGGCGCCGCGACCGGTGAAGTAGGCGGTCTGGCGCGAGCCCGGCAGGTTGTCGGGGGCGGCGCGCTCGAGCCGCACATCGGTGCCTTGCAGCAGCCACTGGCCGAGGCCGAAGGTGATCGGGAGCGAGGCCAGCACGGTGAGCGGCTTGGGTGAGCTGGCGCTGTGCAGCGCCGTGGTGCCCAGGCTCTGGTTGGCGGTGACGCGCATCGGTTCGAAACGGTCCGGCTGGGCCAGGGCCGGCGCGCTGCCCAGCCCAGCGAGGGCCAGGGCCAAAGTCAGGGGGCGTGTCAGGTGACGTAATGAACTGTGCATTTATCCGATATTCCCTTTGAGGCTGGGGACAATGCCGCGGGCAACGGCGGCCAGGGCGAAGGCGACACCGGCCACCAGGATGATCGCGGCGCCGGAGGGGACGGGCAGGTCGAAGAGGATCGGCAGCAGGATGCCGCACAGGGTGCTGACCGTGGCGATCAGCACCGAGATCCAGAAAAAGCCCTTGAGCGACTGGCTCAACAGGCGCGCGGCCGCCGCCGGGATCACCAGCAGTGCGCCCACCAGGATCGCGCCTATGACTTTCACCGCGGCCACGGTGATCAGGGTCACCAGGATCACGAACAGGTAGTCCAGGGTTTTCACCGCGACACCGCGCACCGCCGCCAGTTGCGGGTTGAAGCTGGCCAGCATGATGCGGTTGTACAGCGGCAGGCTCAGGCCCATCACCAGGGCGCCGACGATCAGCAGCACCAGCAGGTCGTTGCCGTTGACCGTGAGCACCGAACCGAACAGCACGTTTTCCAGGATGTGCACGTTGATCTTGCCGGCGAGGATCAGCAGCAGGCTGGCGCCCAGGGCCAGGGACACCGACAGGAACACCCCGATCAGGGTGTCCGGCGCCAGGCCGGTGCGGTTGCGCAGATAGTTGAGCAGGATGCCGAACAGCAGGCAGTAGCCGAACAGGCTGCCGTACGGGCCGGTGTAGGGTTCGCCGAGCAGGATGCCGATGGCCACGCCGGTCAGCGCCGCATGGCCCACCGCTTCGGAGAAGAACGCAAAGCGCTTGACCACTACCAAAGTGCCCAGGCCGCCCAGCACCGGGCCGATCAGCAAGCCGGCGAGCAGGGCGTTGACCACAAACCCATAGGCCAGGGCTTCTGGCAGGTAACCGGAGGAGGCCCAGCCCTGGATCATCAGACGAAAGGCTTCGTAACTCATCAGGCAACACTCCCGCTGACGATATCCGCGCTGCGCGGGTGGGTGGAAAACAGCGTCAGCAGGCGTTCCGGGGTCAGCGCCTGTTGCGGGTGGGCGTCGAACAGCACGCGGCGATGCAGGCCGGTGACCCGGTCCGCCAGGCGGCCGACCGCTTCCAGGTCGTGCTCGATCCACAGCAGGGTGATCCCGGCCTGGCGCCAGTCGCCGAGCAGGCGCTCGAAGACCTGGATACCGGCTTCGTCGAGGGCCGACATCGGTTCGTCCAGCACCAGCAGTTGCGGCGCCGGGATCAGCCCCTGGGCCAGCAGCACCCGCTGGCGTTCGCCGCCGGACAGGGCGCCCATGCGCCGCTTGCGTTTGTCCTGCATGCCGACCCGCTCCAGGGCTTCGCCTATGGCCGCGGCGTAATGCCGGCTGAGGCCGAGGAAAGCTGGGCGGCGCTGGCACATGGCGGCCATGAAGTCGTCGACGGTCATTGGCAGGCCGCGGTCGAATTCCAGGGCTTGCGGTACATAGCCGATCACCCCCGGCTCGCCCGGCCATTGCAGGCGCAGCTCGCCCTGGTGGGGCATCTGCCCGAGCAGGGTCTTGATCAGCGAGCTCTTGCCGCCGCCGTTGGGGCCGACCAGCGCATGCACGGTGCCGGGCTGCACCTTGAAGCTGACGTTGTCGAGGATGGTGGTGCGGCCCAGGGTCAGGCTGACCTGGTCGAATTCGATGGATGGGCCGCGGGTCAGGCTGTGCAGGGCGGTCATGCGCCGGCCTCCTGGATCGCCCGGACCACGGTGTCGAGGTTGCCGGCCATTTCCTTCTCGTATTTCTCGGCGCTGTAGTCGCCGTAGGAAATGTGCGACAGCGGGTAGAGCTTGACCCCGGACTCGCGCTGGATGGTGTCGACGTAGGTGGACGGGAAGTCCATCTCGGAGAAGATCACCTTGACGTCCAGTTCACGCAGCTGGTCGATGGTCTTTTTCAACTGGCTCGGGCTGGGCTCGATGCCATGGGCCGGCTCGACCACGGCAGTGACTTCCAGGCCGAACTCGCGCAGCAGGTAGTCATAGGCCGCATGCACCGTGGCCACCCGCAGGTCGGCGTTGGGCGCCTTGGTCAGCTTTGCCAGGGCGTCGGCGCGCATCTGCCGCAGGCGTTTGCCGTAGGCGCGGGCGTTCTGGGTGTAGGTCTTGGCGTTGGCCGGGTCCATCTTGCCCAGCTCGCGGGCGATGTTGTTGACCTGGGCGATGGAGGCGCTGATGGACAGGAAGGTGTGCGGGTTGACTACTTTGCCGGCACCGCGCGCGGCGATGCCGGTGGCGGCCAGCAGCGGCACGTTCTGGTTGGCCTCGATCACCGGGATGTCCGGGCGTTCGCTGGCCTCGATCATGCGGTCGGCGAAGTCGTCGTGGCCGACGCCGTTGAGCACGATCACGTCCAGGGTGCCGATGCGCTTGATGTCTTCGGCGCGCGGTTCATAGGCGTGGGGGTTGAAGCCGGCGGGGATCAGCGGCACGACCTCGGCCTTGTCGCCGACGATGTTGGCCACGTAGCTGTAGTAGGGGTGCAGGGTGATGCCGATACGCAGGCGCTTGGCCTGGTCGGCCGTGGCGAGAGGGCTGAGCAACAGGGCGAACAGGCTGACCAGCAGCACCCGCAGGAGTGGGCGGCGTTGAGATGAAATAGGCATGGGCTAGCGGTCTTCTCTCGGTGAATGCGTGGGTTCAGTGGCGATGCTGGCGGGTCACTCCGGCATCGAATTGCGCGACCACCTGCTGCCAGCCGGCACTGGCCAGGGCGGCGTCGCTGAGGTCGTCGGGGGCGGCGAGGGACGGGCCGCGGTTGAGCCAGATGTCCGGGGCGGCGGCCGGGTCGGCGGCGATGCGCATCAGGAAGGAGCCGGCCACTGCATTGTTCTGGCTGAGGCCGACATAGGCCTGTTGCCGCAGTTGCCAGGCATGCCCGCCACGGCTCACCGAACTGGCGTCCTGGGCAAAGGGCGCGAAACCTTCCTCGGCCAGTTGTTCGGGCGTCGGCAGGGCCTGGGCTTCTTCGCGCAGCAGGCGGATTTCGTCGAGGGTCACCCGCAGGTCGGCGTACAGGCCCTGTTCACCGGCGGTGAGGTCGCGGCGGGCGTCCAGTTGATGGCTGTCGACGCTCGCCACTTCGCTGCTTTCGCCGCGCCAGAGCACCACGGTGCCGGCCACGCAGAGGATCAACAGGCACAACAGCAGGACGTAGAGGGTTTCATGGCCGGCACCGGCCGGGCGCACGACTTGGGGGGTGGAGGTGCTCATGGGGCCTCGATGTCGGCTTGGTCGATCTCGACCACGTGGCCGGGGCCGGCGTCGAACAGCACGTAGAACTCGGCGTCGGGTTTCTTGAAGGTCAGGGTGGAGTCGGCGCCCAGCTTGCCGGGTACCAGGATGGTTTCGTCGTAGCCGATCACGTCCAGGGTCACCCCCGGGGCGCCGCTGCCGTCGGAGAAGCCGCCGGTGCAGCGGATCTGCTCGCCGTCGATCTGCTTGCACTCGCACATCGGGTTGTGAGCCAGGGCGCCGCCACTGAATACGGCGCTGGCCAGCAGGAGCGCGCCGGCACCGAGCAGGCGCAGGCGGGCGGTGGGTACAGCAATCATGGTTTGCCTCCTTGTTGGTTCAGCCAGGCGAGGGTGGCCGGGGATGCCTGGCCCAGGGGGATGGCCGCCTGGTGCAGGCTGCCGTCCCAGCCTTCCATGGTGATCCACAGCTCTGCGTCGGCCTTGGTCTTTTCCGGAACGGGCAGGCTGGCCCCCATGCGGTACGGGGTGCCGAAGAAGATCACCCCGGCGGCGCGCAGGCTGCGGGGTTTGCCGATGCGCAGGTAGGTGGCCTTGACCTGGTCGATGCAGGCGTCGCACAGGGCGGCATTGAAGCCCTTCATATAGCCGGCCGGCCCCTGGAGTTGCGGCGCTTGGTTACGCAGTTCGGCCAGGCGCAGGCTCCAGGGCCCGACCTGCACCTCGCCCACCTCGCGTTCGCCCAGGCCGCTGTCGCCACGGGCCAGCGCCGCGTCGGCGAAGTACTTGGGCATGAAGCCCAGGGGGACCAGCAACAGCAGGATGTTCAGGTGGAAACGCCATTTCAGCCAGAACTGGCGCAGGGGCGAAACCGGCATTGGGTTGTCTGTCTTGCTCACAGGTTGCCCTCCGGCGTGTCGCTGTGCAGGGCCGCAACCGGGCGCTGGGCGAGAGCGGGGCGTGCTGTCTTGGTGCTGCGCTTGAGGGCCGCGGCGGTGGCCAGGGCGGTACGCTTGGTCCAGATCAGCAGGCCGCTGAGCACCATCATGCTCAGCAGCAGGCCGAAGAAGCACCAGATCAGCTTGATCCAGATGCCGCCGAAATCACCGGTGTGCAGCGGACGCATGGATTCGGTGACGAACTCCAGGGCCGAGCGATGGGACAGCAGATGCATGGTATCCACCGAGCCGCTGTAAGGGTTGAGGTTGGCGGTCTGGTACATCAGCGGGTACCAGCCGCGGCCGCCAATGAACAGGTGGCTGTAGGCATTGCTCGGCAGCATGACGAAGCTGACCTCGAAGCCCGGGATCTGCTGGGTGGCGATGCGGATGGCTTCATCGACGCCGATCATCGGCGCCGGGCTGCCGTCGACGGAGGTCGGCACGCTTTCGCGGGCGATCACCGGAACTATGGGTTCGCTGGAAAGGGTGATCTGGTTGTCGCCAAGAATCGCCTCGATCAGGAACCAGGTGCCGGTGATGGAGATCACCGCGATGAACCAGATCGACCAGATGCCGCTCAGGCGATGGAAGTCGCCCCAGAAAATCCGCGCGCCGTGGCGCAGGCGCAGGGTCGGCTTGAGGAAGCCCTTCCAGAACTTCTTGTAGACCACCAGGCCGGTGACCAGCGAGGCCAGCATCGGCAGGCCGAGCAGCGATACCAGGTACCAGCCCCAGCTGTAGCCGTTGGTGAAAGGTACCAGCCACCAGCCGTGCAGGGCGCGGGTGAAGGCCTGGAAGTTGAACTGCGGGCTGACGCCCTGGATGACGCCGGTGTACGGGTTGACATAGACCTCGACGGAGCGGCCATCGGGGTAGCTGACGCCCACGGTCAGGGTGAAATGCGCTTCGTCGGGGGTGCTGATGCTTTCGACCAGGGTCTGCGGTTCGGCCTGCTTGATGGCTTTGACGATCTGGTCGTAGCTCAGCGGTTGGGCGTCGCCTGTGGGTTTGCTGGCGCGGATGTCGGGGTTGGTCAGCCAGACGATTTCCTGGCTGACCACGGCCAGGGTGCCGGTGACGCAAACGATCAGCACAAAGAACCAGATGGGCAGGGCCAGCCAGCTGTGAACGAGAAACCAGATTTTCGAGCGGGACTTCTTCGACATTGAGCACGCGTCTTGATTCGAGGAGTGGAGCCGCGGGCGGCTGGTAAGCCCGGAGAGAAACCCGCGGCGTAACCTTCGCCAACGCGACCTGCTGCATCTAATTAAGACGAATGAGAATCGTAAATCCCGAAAGACGATATGAAAGTAAATGTTTCCGCGCGACCAATGGCAGGGGCAAGGTCCGGGGGAGACTATCGCGGGCCAGCCTCGCGACAGAAGAAGCGCGCGAGGCTTGCCTGCGATTAACGGTTTTCAGGTACAGGGCTTATCCCTGTTGTTTAAACATCTCCACGGCCCGCTGCTTGATCTGCTCTTCGCTCAGGTCTTCCTTGCGGGTGGCGAGAAACCACAGGTGGCCGAACGGGTCTTTGAGGGTGCCGCTGCGGTCGCCGTAGAACTGGTCCTTGACCTCGGACACCACCTGGCCGCCGGCGGCGATGGCCTGAGCGAACTGTTTGTCGACATCGTTGACGTACAGGTGCAGGCCGACGGAGGGGGATTGGTCGGGATTGCTCAGTGGCCCTTGATCGCAGGGCGTTCCCAGCATGATCGGGCAGTCGCCGATGCGCAGCTCGGCATGGCCGACGCTGCCGTCGGGCATGTCCAGGCGCATGACCTGGGTGGCGCCGAAGGCATTCTTGTAGAACTCGATAGCCTCGGCGGCCTGCGTAATCCCCAGGTAGGGCGTGATGCTGGGGTAACCCTCGGGGATGGGTTTGACGCTCATCTCGGTTCTCCTTTCTTGTCATGGGTTTGTCGAAGTGAACCTGGCCGGTTTTCCGGTTGGTTCACTATAGGCCCGGGCAGTCCACAGTCTGGCTTGAACTGACGAGGTGTCCGCCTGGCAACAGTGAGTCAGCGATCAGGAGAAGAGGTGCAGCCGCTGCCGCAGGCTGCGGTCGGGTTGGGGAAACCGCTGTGCCGCCGCTCAGTCGGTTTCCAGCAATTGCGCGCCCGGGCCGTGTTCGCCCAGCTGGTCGCCCTGGTTGCGCAGCGGGCAGTCTTGCATCGACAGGCAGCCGCAGCCGATGCAGCCATTGAGGCGGTCGCGCAGCAGGGTCAGTTGCTTGATCCGCTCATCCAGCTCCTGGCTCCACTGCTCGGACAGCCGCCTCCAGTCGGCGGCCGTCGGCGCGCGGTGGGCCGGCAGGCTGCGCAGGGCCTGGCCGATCTCGGCCAGGGGAATGCCCAGGCGCTGCGCCACCTTGATCAGCGCCACCCGGCGCAGCACTTCCCGCGGGTAACGGCGCTGGTTGCCGGCGTTGCGGTTGCTCTTGATCAGCCCCTTGCTTTCATAGAAATGCAGGGCGGTGACCGCTACGCCACTGCGGGCGGCCACTTGGCCGACGGTGAGTTCCTTGTGCACGGTTTCGGGGCTGAGCATGCAGCGCTCCTGCGGGTGGGGAATGAGCAAAAGTCGCTTGACCTTTACTTAACTGGAGGTTTTACCCTGCGGGCCTTCGAATCACAAGATTCCGTTTATCCGTCAGTGGGGACTCGCCATGCACGCGTTTGCGCAAAACCGCAGCTTTACGCAATTGATCGAATTCGAAATCGAACCCCATCAACAACCCGGCCTGGTGTCGGCGCTGTCCGAGCAGACCGAGCGCCTGGCCCAGGGCTACCCGGGTTTCCTGAGTGGCAGCGTGCAGGCCAGCGAGGACGGCCGGCGGGTGCTCAACTACCTGCAATGGCAAACCCGGGAAGCCGGCGAGGCGGCCTTCCAGAGTTTCGAGAAGGGCGAACAGGACTTCTGGCAACTGCTGCGTGCTTATCAGGCCAAGACCGTGACCTTTGGCTCGTTCCAGGTGGTGCGCAGCATCGAGCGCAGCCCGGACAACGCGCTGCATTGCCGCCTGGCCAGCTAGATCGACAGTTGCAGGGTGCGCTCGTGCTGGCCGGGTTTTTCCGGCGGACGGCGCTTGTTCACCGCCAGTTCGCCGATCTTGATCAGCCGGGTGCGGGTGACATTGCGGCTCAGGCCCAGCAGGTTGGCGGTGTGCACCTGGTTGTAATGGCTGAAGCGGTAGGCCGCGCGCAGCAGCGCGTCCTCGACCTTTTCATGCAGGGCGCCGGCCTGCTCTTCGAAGAGTTTGTGAAAGGCCCGCTCCAGCAGGGCTTCGGCTGAGTCGTCGTGGTTGTGGTGGCTGTCGTCCTGGCGCTCGATGCGCATGTTCGACAGGCGCAGGTCGTCGCGCTCGATCACGCCGTCGCGGCAGATCAGCAGGGTGTGGTGGATGACGTTTTCCAGTTCGCGGATATTGCCCGGCCAGCTGTAGCTGCGCAGCTTGTGCTCGGCCTCGCTGCTGATGGTCACGGCGCCGTAGCCCAGGCGCTGGCTGTAGGCTTCGATAAAGTGCCGGGTCAGTGGCAGGATGTCGCCGGGGCGCTCGCGCAGTGGGCTCAGTTCCAGGCTGACCACGTCGAGGCGGTAGTACAGGTCTTCGCGAAAATGCCCGGCATTGATGGCTTTCTCCAGTTGCACGTTGGTTGCCGCCAGTACCCGCACATCGATCGGAATGCTTTTGCGCGAACCCAGGCGCACCACTTCGCGTTCCTGCAGCACCCGCAGCAACTTCACCTGGATCGCCATCGGCAGGTCACCGATCTCGTCGAGGAACAGGGTCCCGCCATTGGCCTCTTCGAACCAGCCGGCCTTGGCGCTCAGGGCCCCGGTGAAGGCGCCTTTTTCATGGCCGAACAGCTCGGCCTCCACCAGCGACTCGGAGAACGCGCCGCAGTTCACCGCCACGAACGGCCGGTTGCGCCGGGCGCTGAGGTTGTGGATATGGCGCGCTACCAGCTCCTTGCCGGTACCGGTTTCGCCGATGATCAACACGCTGGCCTCGCTCGGCGCGACCTGCTGCAGATGCGCCAGCAAGGCCTGGGATTTCGGGTCTTCGAACACCTGGGCGGTGGCCCGGATCGAGGTCGCCAGGGCCGGCGAGGGCGGTAGGGTCAAAAGCTGCATGGACAAGCTCCGGGAGCAGAAGGCTAGGAATAGAAAGTCGGGGTCGGCAGGGACTGGTTCAGGGCCCAGTCACCCAACTCATGGAGTTTGTAATCCACCGGGTCGTGCAGGGTTTGCGTGCGCAGGTTGCGCCAATGCCGGTCCAGGCGCAGGGAGGCGTGGGTGGAGCGGGCGCCGGTGACCTCGAACAGGCGGCTGCACAGCTCCAGGCCCTGGCGTGTGGTGGCGACCTTGGCGGTGGCGATGGCCGTGGCCAGGTGGCCGCGTTCTTCGGCGCTCAGGTTCGGGCCCTTGGCCCAGGCCTTGTCCAGCAGCTCCGCGGCGCGCTCCACCAACAGCCGCATGCCTTCCAGGGCTACCCAGAAATCACCGTAGTGACCCAGCACATAAGGGTCCTGATAGGCCTCCTGCGCGCTGGACTTATGCCAGGGTCGGGTTTCGGTGAGGGTGTATTGGCGAGCTTCTTCAAAAGCCCCTTCGGCGATGCCGAGAAACATGTGGGTGAAGGTCAGTTGGGCGATCAGTGGGCGCAGGCAGGCGAAGGGCGTGCTCAAGGGCCCCGGGTCCAGCAGCAGTTCCGATTCCTCGACCCGCACCCGCTCGAAGCTGGCGCTGCCGCTATCGGTCTGGCGCTGGCCCATGTTGTTCCAGTCGTTGTGCAGGGTGATGCCGCTGCGGCCGCTGGGAATGGCGGCAATCAGCAGCTTGCCGCCGTTGCTTTCGTCGACCGCCGAGGCGATGAGCATTTCTGAATCGCTGGCGCCGGAGCAGAAGCTTTTCTTGCCGGAAAACTCGCGCCAGCCGCCGAGGTTCTTCACCAGGGTACGGGTGTCCAGCGGGTTTAGGGCGTTGCCCCAGAACCAGTTCTTGCGCGCGGTCTGTTCGAACCAGGGTTGCCATTGTTCCGGGCGGGCGAACAGGCGCACGGTGGCCAGCATCAGGTGATGGAAGCCGAAGACGTGGGCAATGGAGCTGTCGACCTTGGCGAACTCGCGGACGATGTTCAGGGTCTCGCTCCAGCTGGCGCCGAGGCCGCCGTACTGGGTGGGAATGCTCAGGGCCAGCAGGCCGCTCTGGCGCAGGGCGTCGCGCTGGGCTTTCGGGGTACCGCCGCGTTCGTCGCGTTCGACAGCGGTCAGGGCAAACTCGGCCGCCAGCTGGCGGGCGGTCTGCAAGGGGGACAACAAGGCGCTTTGCGGCTTGGCAGTCACGCGGTGTTCCTCGTTTGGGGCCGGTTATTGGGCCGTGAAATCGGTGGGGCTGTGAGGCGAGCGCGGGGCGCTCGATCGCGAGCAAGCTCGCTCCTACAGGGTGCAGGTGGTTTCTGTAGGAGCAGGGGGGACGCCCAGTTCTTGCCCGCGATAGCGTTCCGGCAGGCGACCCATGGCATGGGGTCGTCATGCTGGTTAGCCTCCAGCCGCTTTTTGGCTCGGCAGCACGTCATTGGCGATCATTTCGCCGAACGGCCCGGTGAGGTTGGTCACGCCACGTCCGGCCAGGCTGGCGTAGGGTTCCGGCAGCAGCGGGAACACCAGCTCGGCAAAGCGGTAGGCTTCTTCCAGGTGCGGGTAGCCGGAGAAAATGAAGCTCTCGATCCCCAGGTCCGCGTATTCCTTGATCCGCGCCGCCACCTGCTCGGGGTTGCCCACCAGCGCGGTGCCGGCGCCGCCACGCACCAGGCCGACGCCGGCCCAGAGGTTGGGGGCAATTTCCAGGTTGTCGCGCCGCCCGTCGTGCAAGGCGGCCATGCGCCGCTGGCCCTCGGAGTCGAAGCGCGAGAAGGATTGCTGCGCGGCGGCGATGGTGTCGTCGCTGATGTGTTCGATCAGCTTGTCCGCGGCCTTCCAGGCCTCTTCCGCGGTTTCGCGCACGATCACATGCAGGCGGATACCGAACTTCACCGTGCGGCCATGGCGGGCGGCCCGTTCGCGCACGTCGGCGAGTTTCGCGGCGACCGCGGCCGGTGGTTCGCCCCAGGTCAGGTACACGTCCACCTGTTCGGCGGCGAGGTCATGGGCGGCGTCCGAGGACCCGCCGAAATACAGCGGCGGGTAAGGCTTCTGCACCGGCGGGTAGAGGGCCTTGGCGTTCTGCACATGCAGATGCTTGCCTTCGAAATCCACGGCTTCACCTTGCAGCACCCGGCGCCAGATCCTCAGGAATTCGTCGGTGACTTCATAGCGCTCGCTGTGGCTGAGGAAGCTGCCGTCGCCACGGTTCTCGTCGGGGTCGCCGCCGGTCACCACGTTGATCAGCAGGCGTCCGTTGGACAGCCGGTCGAGGGTGGCGGCCATGCGCGCCGAGACGGTCGGCGAGATGATCCCCGGGCGGATCGCCACCAGGTAGCGCAGGCGTTCGGTCAGGGGCACCAGCGCCGAGGCGATCACCCAGGAGTCTTCGCACGAACGCCCGGTGGGGATCAGTACGCCGTGATAGCCCAGGCTGTCCGCGGCTTGGGCCACTTGCTTGAGGTAGTTGAGGGTGACCGGACGCGCGCCCTGGGTGGTGCCCAGGTAATGGCCGTCGCCGTGAGTCGGAAGAAACCAGAAAACATCCATGACAGGTCCTTAAGCGATTTTCAGCAGATTTTTCGGATGCACGCCGAACAGTGGCGCGGCGCGTTCTGCCGCAAGGCGAATGCGGGCCTTCAAGGGCTCGCTGGTGATCTGGTAGTTGGTGAAGTCGGCCTCGGTGGCATAGACCCCGATGGGCAGGGTCAGGGCCTGGAAGAAACTGAACAGCGGCCGCAGCTGGTGATCGAGCACCAGGGCGTGACGTTCGCTGCCACCGGTGGCGGCCAGCAGCACCGGGGTGTCGATCAGCGCGTTGAGGTCGATCAGGTCGAACAGGTGCTTGAGCAGGCCCGGGTAGGAACCGCGGTACACGGGCGCTGCGACGATCAGCAGGTCGGCACTTTCGATGGCTTGCAACTGCGCTTCGACTTCCGCCGCCAGCTCCTGGCGGGACAGGGCCGCGCCCAGGGGGCGGGCGATGTCGCCCAGTTCGATGAGCGTGCTCTCGATCGGCAATTGCCCCGCCAGTTCGGCGAGCAGCGCCTGGGTCAGCACCAGGGTACGCGAGGGGCGCCAGGTTCCACCGGACAGGGCAACGACTTTTAATGGACGCGACATGATCAGTTCCTTTGTTGAACAGGGCTCAACGAGCAGTGAGTAGTCCCAGGGCTTGAGCAAGAGCTGTACCAGCGACGCAAAGCCTTGAGTGGCGGGGCTTGTGGCGCTGTTGCAGGAGCAGGCTGTTGTTGGGAAGACACTGTTTTGTTGATTGGCTGTTGCCTGGCGAACAGTTGCTCAGGCAACAGCAGGCGGCGCGATGGACCTGTTATAAAGGCTTACTGATATTCCTAAAAAATACTTTATTTCCATATTTATAGGTCTTTTAGGAATATGTGCGCTTGCGATGGGCTGCGATAGGGGGAATCGATAGCCACTATCGAGCGTGATGATTTTTGTCCCGGGAAGGGCGACGGTAGCCTGTGTTCATTGCCTCGCAGCCCAGATCCAGGAGCTTTTGCCATGAACCGTTCGCTTGTCTTTTCCTTGCTTGTCGCCACTGCGGTGCTGGCCGGTTGTGCCAGCCAGCCTGGCCCGGAGTCGCGTCCCTATACCGCCGAGGAAACCCGCGAACTGGCGCTGGAAGCACTGAACCGGCGCGGGCTGTCCTTTGACGAATACCAACAGAAGAAGGCCGAGCTGCTTGCCCCGCAACGGACCTTCGGTTTCGACCGGCAGGGCGAGATGAACGCCGAGCACAGCGTGACCCTGCATGGCCGGGCCAGCTGATTTGCCGATCTGCCACGGCCTTGCCCGCGCAGGCTGACGGACTGCCGGTGAGCGTCGGCAAAACCCTGTGATGATTTTCCCGCCTTGCGCCTTGTTCTTCGGCCCCCTGGCCGAACCTTGCTTAACCCGGCTCCCGGAGCCTGTTAAGCTGCCCCTCGGGAGCGTTCCTACGCACTTTTAAATGAAGTTGTCCTTCTTTAACTGCATCCGATCGGGTATTGCTGACGGTCTGCCGTTTTTTGCGTTGCCGAAAGGGCGCGTATCAGCGTTCGGCACCGAGCGAACCTTGATCCTGGAACAGGCTCTGCGGGTATTTTTGCGATGAATAAACGTCCTCTCTATTTCGACTACGCCGCCACCACGCCGGTGGATGAGCGCGTCATTCAGGTGATGGTGGAATGTCTGGGGTTCAACGGTAACTTCGGCAATCCGGCGTCCAGTTCCCACGCCTTCGGCCAACAGGCCCGGCGCAGCGTCGAGCTGGCGCGCCAGCAGGTCGCCCAGCTGGTAGGCGCGGCGCCCGAGCAGATTGTCTGGACCTCCGGCGCCACCGAATCCAACAACCTGGCGCTCAAGGGCGTGGCCCAGGCCCGGGGCATCTCCGGCGGGCACATCATCACCAGCCAGATCGAACACAAGGCCATTCTCGACACCGCCAGCCAGTTGCAGGCTGCCGGCGTGGCGGTGACTTACCTGGTGCCGGACAGCGACGGGCTGATCACGCCCGAGGCGGTCAGCGAGGCTCTGCGCGACGACACCTTCCTGGTGTCGCTGATGCTGGTCAATAACGAACTGGGCACGCTCAACGACATCCCGGGCATTGGCCGCGTGGTCCGCGAGCGCGGGGCGCTGCTGCATGTCGACGCGGCCCAGGGCGCGGGCAAGGTGGCGATCGACCTGGCGCAGTGGCCGGTGGACCTGATGTCCTTTTCCGCCCACAAGATTTACGGCCCCAAGGGCATCGGCGCGCTCTACGTCGGCCCGCGCGCGCAGCAGCGCTTGCAGGCGCAGATCCACGGCGGCGGCCATGAAGGCGGCTTGCGCTCCGGGACGCTCGCGACCCATCAGATTGCCGCCATGGGCGCCGCCTTTGCCCTGGCCGCCGAACACTTCGACGAAGAAGCGGCGACCATCGCCCGTCTGCGCGAGCGTCTGCTCGAACAATTGGCCGACGTACCGGGGCTACGCCTGAACGGCAGCCCGGCCCAGCGCATTCCCCATACCTTGAGCCTCACCTTCGGTGAAGGGGAGTTCAACCCGGCGGCCCTGAGTGCCTCCATCGCGTTTTCCGCGACCTCGGCCTGCAACTCGGCGAGCAATGCGCCGTCCCATGTGTTGCTGGCGCTGGGGCTCGACGCCCGGGCGGCGGGGCGGACCATCCGCCTGAGCCTGGGGCGCTTCACCACCGAGCAGGACATCGATCAGGCCGTCCAACTGATCAAGGCTTCATCCGCCAGTGCACCGGCGTTCTGGGCGGTTGCCCAACCCTGAGGGTCGATGCCCTCGGTATCCAATAACAATGATTGACCTGGTAGCAGGAGACACAATGAGTACGCAGCCCTTGACCAATGGAGTGGTCCCCCAGCGCCTGGCGCGCACCCGCGAGCTGATGAACCGCGAGGGCATTCATGCCCTGCTGGTGCCGTCGGCCGACCCGCACCTGTCGGAGTACCTGCCCGGTTACTGGCAAGGCCGGCAGTGGCTGTCGGGTTTTCACGGTTCGGTCGGCACCCTGATCGTGACGGCGGATTTCGCCGGGGTCTGGGCCGATAGCCGTTATTGGGAGCAGGCGACCAAGGAACTCAAGGGCAGCGGCATCGAGTTGGTCAAACTGTTGCCGGGCCAGCCCGGCCCGCTGGACTGGCTGGCCGAACAAACCCCGGAAGGGGGCGTGGTCGCGGTCGATGGGGCGGTGATGGCGCTGGCTTCGGCGCGTACCCTGGGCAACAAGCTGCAGGAGCGCGGTGCTCGCCTGCGCACCGATATCGATCTGCTGAACGAAGTCTGGAGCGACCGCCCGAGCCTGCCGGACCAGCCGATCTACCAGCATTTGCCGCCCCAGGCCACGGTCGGCCGGGTCGAGAAGCTCGGCAAGCTGCGCGAAACCCTGAAAGAGCGAGGCGCGGACTGGCATTTCATCGCCACCCTCGACGACATCGCCTGGCTGTTCAACCTGCGCGGCGGTGACGTCTCGTTCAACCCGGTGTTCGTCTCTTTCGCCCTGATCAGCCAACAGCAGGCGACGCTGTTCGTGGCGCTGAGCAAAGTCGATGACGCCTTGCGTGCCGTGCTGGAACAGGACGGCATCACCCTGCGTGACTACAGCGAAGTGGCCGCGGCCCTGAGTGCGATTTCCGACGGCGCCAGCCTGCTGGTGGATCCGGCGCGGGTTACCGCCGGTTTGCTGGATAACCTTGGGAACGGTGTGAAGCTGCTGGAAGGCCTGAATCCGACGACCTTGGCCAAGTCCCGCAAAAGCCTGGCTGATGCCGAGCATATCCGCCAGGCCATGGAGCAGGACGGTGCGGCGCTCTGCGAATTCTTTGCCTGGCTGGAGTCGGCCTGGGGCCGTGAACGCATTACCGAGTTGACCATCGACGAGCACCTGACCGCGGCGCGCGCCCGTCGCCCCGGTTACGTCTCCCTGAGCTTCAACACCATCGCCGCGTTCAACGCCAATGGCGCGATGCCGCATTACCACGCCACCGAAGAAGAGCACGCGGTGATCGAAGGCGATGGCCTGCTGCTGATCGATTCCGGCGGCCAATACCTGGGCGGCACCACGGACATCACCCGCATGGTCCCGGTCGGTACCCCAAGCGCCGAGCAGAAGCGCGATTGCACGCGGGTGCTCAAGGGCGTGATCGCCTTGTCCCGGGCGCAATTCCCGCGGGGCATCCTGTCGCCGTTGCTGGACGCCATCGCCCGCGCGCCGATCTGGGCCGAAGGCGTGGATTACGGGCACGGCACCGGTCATGGCGTGGGGTATTTCCTCAATGTCCACGAAGGCCCGCAAGTGATCGCCTATCAGGCGGCGCCAGCACCGCAAACCGCGATGCAGCCAGGGATGATCACCTCGATCGAGCCGGGTACTTATCGTCCGGGCCGTTGGGGCGTTCGCATCGAAAACCTGGCGATGAACCGTGAGGCAGGCACTACCGAATTCGGCGAGTTCCTCAAGTTCGAAACCCTGACTCTATGTCCGATCGACAGCCGCTGCCTGGAACCTTCGCTGCTGACCCAGGACGAGCGTGAGTGGCTCAACGCCTACCACGCTGAAGTGCGTCGGCGCCTGAGTCCGCTGCTGCAGGGCGCGGCGCTGGAATGGCTGAATACCCGTACCGCAACCCTCTGAACGTGAATCGCGCTGCCGGCTTTGGGCCGGCAGCGCGAATTGCGTTGTTTGTCTTACCTAAGCTTTGGCTTAGCTCAGGGCTTCGAGGACAAAGTCCAGGCGATCCTGGCCGAAGAACAACTGGTTATCGACGAACATGCTCGGCGCGCCAAAAACGCCGCGTTGCAAGGCTTGTTCGGTCTTGTCCTTGAGAGCGTTCTTGACCTCTTCATCGTTGGTCAGGGCCAGCACCTCTTGCGGATCGAATCCTCCCTCACTGAGTACCGCGGCAACGGTGGCCTGATCGTTCAGGTTGCGCTTCTCGACCCAGAGTGCGCGGAACAGGCAGTCGATAAAGGCGATAAAACGCTGTGGATGTCGCAGTTGCATGCCGGTCACCGCGCGCATCAGCAGCAGGGTGTTGATCGGGAAGTGCGGGTTGAATACCAGTGGTACCTCATAACGTTTGGCATAACGCGCCAGGTCCTGAAGCATGTAGCGTCCTTTGGCGGGGATGCTGATCGGCGAGGCGTTGCCAGTGACCTTGAACACGCCACCGAGCAACATGGGTTGATAAATCAGCTGGCTGCCTGTCTGGGCACAGATCTTCGGCAATTGGGTGTAGGCCAGGTACGAGGTCGGGCTGCCCAGGTCGAAAAAGAACTCGACGGTTTTGCTCATCGGTAATGCTCCTTTATTGTTGTTATGGGGGAGGGGTTACCAGCGTTCGTTCCAGGGCCGCAGATCCAGCTCGAAGGTCCAGGCATCCCGGGGCTGGCTGTGCAGATGCCAGTAGTTGTCGGCGATGTGCTCGGGGTTGAGGATGCCGTCTTCATCCTTGAGCGCGTATTTTTCCGGGAAGCTGTTGCGGATAAAGTCCGTGTCGATGGCTCCATCGACCACCACGTGAGCAACGTGGATGTTCAGCGGTCCCAGTTCCCGGGCCATGCTTTGCGCCAGCGCGCGAATGCCATGCTTGGCTCCGGCAAAGGCGGCAAACCCCGCAGCGCCGCGCAAACCCGCGGTGGCGCCGGTGAACAGGATGGTCCCGCGTTTGCGAGTGACCATGCGCTTGGCCACTTCCCGCGCATTGAGGAAACCTGAGAAGCAGGCCATCTCCCAGATCTTGAAGTACTTGCGCGCTGTTTCTTCAAGGATGCTGCAGGGCACGTTGGCGCCGATATTGAACACCAGGGCTTCGATCGGACCGATCTCGCGCTCGATCTGTTCGATCAAGGCAATCACTTCTTCCTCTTTTCGAGCGTCGCAGGCGAACCCATGGGCTTCGCCTCCCGATTGCTGGATGGCCTCCACCAGGGGCTGCAACTTGTCTGCGCTGCGTCGGGTGACACAGGCGACAAAACCTTCCCGGGCAAAACGCTTGGCAATTGCACCGCCTGTGGCATCACCGGCTCCGACGACCAAAACGACTTTCTTGTTCTCTGTGGCTGTAGTCATGGTGGGATCGCTCTATTGGTAAACGGTCGTTAACTAAACGAACGTTATGCTACGATCCGCCGAGCGTCAAGGCGAAGAGAGGAGAGGGGCGTCATGCGTTATTCAGCCAGTCACAAGCAGGAAACCCGGGAGCGGCTGCTGCAGAGCAGCGCGGTGTCAGCGAAAAAAGAAGGATTTTCGACTGTGGGGGTCGATGGCCTGATGAAGGCGATCGGGCTGAGTGGTGGGGCGTTCTACAGCCACTTTTCATCCAAGGATGAGTTGTTCGGTTCGATCGTTGAGCGGGAACTGAGCCAGAGCCTTGAGCGTCTGGGGGGTGATGGTGAGCAAAGCCGGATGCGGCTTGAGCGCTGTCTCAAGCACTACTTGAGCATGGCGCATGTCGAGAGCCCTGAAACGGGCTGCGCCTTGCCAACCTTGGGCGCGGAAATCTCACGGGCGGACGAGGTGGTTCGACAGCAGGCGCAAGACTGGATTTGCCGTTTGCAGCAGAGTTGGGCGCGCACCCTGGGCAGCGACAGCCTGGCCTGGTCGATTCTGTCGCAATGCGTGGGGGCGTTGGTGGTGGCGCGAATGCTGGTCAGTCCGGACATTCAGCGCCAGGTCCTGAAGTCGAGCCATGACGAAATTGTTCGTCAATTGCCAACGCAGGATGTGCAGTAGGCAGGTGCTGCCTACTTGCAGATGACGATCATGCTGCGGCTGGTATAGCCGGCGGGATTCAGGCCGAAGGGATAGTCGCCCGGATCCTCCACTGTATCTCCGGACTTGGCGATCACCTTGTAGCCTTTGGGGCCGCAGGAGGTAGCAGCGCTGGCGTAGCATTTGTCCCAGGAGGAGGACAGGCCGGAGCAGTTGATATGCAGGCCCTTCTTTCCGCGCTTGACCTCGGTTTTCGAAGTTGCGGCGCAACCTGCGATGGCCAGTACGGCTAACAGAATCAAAAAACGTTTCATTCCTGTCCCTATTGCTGATCCCGGATCTGTTGTCCAGGTTCGACTGCGTTAGCTGTCACTTTGGCGTCTGTGCGGTCCTTGCCTGAAAAATCCATGACTGGCGCTGAGTTACAGCGCCTAAACATGGCCTAATTGAGCGGCAAATACCAGAGCTATGTACAACCAGGAATTAATCCGCCGCGACCAAAGGTTTCGATTCGCTGCGCATGGTCAGGGTCGCACCCACTGACGCCAGGATGATGCAGGCTATAGCCAGCCACTGCGCGAGCGATAGGAATTCGTGGAGGAACAGCAGCCCGGACAAGGCACCAAAAGCAGGCTCGATACTCATCAGCGTGCCGAAGGTTCTCGCCGGCATTCGGGTCAGGGCGACCATCTCCAGGCTGTAGGGAAGGGCGGTGGAGAGAATGGCCACGCCGATGGCGATGGGGATCAGACTGGGCGTCAGCAAGGCAGCCCCTGCATGCACGATGCCGATAGGCGCAACGAACAAGGCAGCAATCATCACACCCAGCGCTGCAGTCTGGATGCCATTGTCGGCCCCGGCCTTTTGCCCGAACAGAATATAGAGCGCCCAGCACACCCCGGCTCCCAAGGCATAACCCGCGCCGATCAGGTCGATACCAGCGCTCGTATCGCTGGTTGGAATCAACAGCAGCAGACCGATAATCGCCAGGGCGATCCAGAGAAAGTCGATGGCTTTTCGCGAAGCATAAATGGCCACGGCAAGTGGGCCGGTGAATTCCAGGGCCACGGCGATTCCCAGGGGAACGCTGCGTAGCGACATATAGAAGAGAAAGTTCATTCCACCCAGCGCCATGCCATAGACGATGACGGTGCGCAGGGACTTGGCGGTGAGCTTCGCGCGCCATGGGCGCAATAGCAGCAGCATGATGATGCTGGCGAAAATCAGACGCAATGTGGTGGTGCCTTGTGCGCCCACTATCGGGAACATGCTTTTGGCCAGTGAGGCGCCGGACTGGATGGACGCCATGGCAATAAGCAGCAGTCCCACCGGGAACAGGGTCGAGGCTAGGCTGCGGGGCTGGTCATTCATGGCAAGGCATCATCCGGGTCAGGGGGGAGGTTTGGTGCGCCGACATGATGCTTAACTAAAAACGCTTGAGCAATATATTGCTCATGATGTTTCTGTTCTTCTTATATAGAGAAGGAATCATCCGTTTTTGCAGGTTATTGATAGAAAAGACAAATTAGGGGTTGACGGCAGATTCTGGAAGTCTATAATTCGCCCCACTTCCGGCGCAGTCGAAACGGAAAACTCCTTGAGATTCAATGAGTTACACGGTTTTCGACAGCGGTCACGCTTCAGTTCATTGAAGCCCGAAGGAGTTGGTTCGGCAGTCAGTTTTCGCCGGGTTAACGGTTCGATCTTCTCGGTCGAAAGCGGAGAAAAAGAGGTGTTGACAGCAGCGTGTAACGCTGTAGAATTCGCCTCCCGCTGACGAGAGATCGGAAGCGCAAGTGGTTGAAGTTGCAAAGGAAACT
>Ga0213823_1000063_pt1 | contig 109561 bp, 94 predicted proteins | sample MC6MC0907MG_FD_179887 | JGI IMG/M metagenome (GOLD analysis project Ga0213823, IMG submission 179887) | Enriched soil aggregate microbial communities from Iowa State University, Ames, United States - MC6-MC0907-MG | ecosystem: Environmental > Terrestrial > Soil > Unclassified | place: USA: Iowa... | reverse complement strand
TTGACGCCAAAGGCGCCATCGTCACCCTGGCCGACGACATCGAAGCCACTCTGAAAGCTTCCGAAATCAGCCGTGACCGCGTTGAAGACGCGCGTAACGTTCTGAAGGAAGGCGAAGAGATCGAAGCTAAGATCATCAGCGTTGACCGTAAGTCCCGCGTTATCAGCCTGTCGATCAAATCGAAAGACGACGCTGAAGAGCGCGAAGCTATCCAGAGCCTGAAAAACGCTCCGGAAGCTGCTGCCGACACCACCATGGCTGCGCTGCTGCGCGAAGCAATGGCCAAACAGAACTAAGTTCTGTTGGATCGGTAAGAAAAAGGGCGACCCTCGGGTCGCCCTTTTTTTATCTGTGATTTTTGTGGTGGTGCCTAAATCGAGCGGCCCGAATCAATCGTAGCGAGCGTTGCTCGCGATGCGCCGCGCGGGCGGCGCTCGATCTCAAACTCACACTGCATCCCAGTGCGGATAATCGCCAATCCTGGCGACCAATCCCGCCCTGACCGGATTGGCTATGATGTATCGGGCAACCCTCAAAACATCTTCATCTTGCCGCAAAGCCCGGTCGTGATAACCCGCCTGCCAGACCGGTGAAACCTTTATCCCTGCCTTGCGCAGTGCATGACTGGACCGGCTCTTTACGCGTTGCATAAGTACACTAAGCGTCACTTCCCCTAATTCAAGCAACCAATGCACATGGTCAGGCATCACAACCCAGGCTAATGATCGGCAGTGGTTTTTTTCTTCGGCATGGCGAAGGTTCTGGATAATCATGCGCGCTAAATGAAAGTCCTGAAACAGTGGCCGACGTTGGTGTGTGGCTGTGGTCAACATATAAAGCCTGCCTGGCTCAGAGTATCGTGCGCGGCGAAGCATGCAGCCATGAGGTTTGGGCATCGTGTTCTTCCGTGAACAAGGGTGTCCAATCAGCGTAGTTGCCGACCTGTGGCGCTGGGCGATGGAAGATTGTCAGCATGTAAATGCCATGAGTTGAATGGCTGGGTCAGTGGGGGCGTGGGGCGGCCATTTGACGTGAGTTGTGTGGTGGTGCGTAGATCGAGCGCCGCCCGCGCGGCGCATCGCGAGCAACGCTCGCTCCTACGTTTGTTTCGGGCCAATTATTCCTGGGGCATTGGCGCGCGGCCCCTTGGCGCATGGCGTAATATCGCGTCTAACAAACAAGGCGGTCGCGCGCGCCTGTCACAGGCGTTATTGGCCAAAAACAAACGTAGGAGCGAGCGTTGCTCGCGATGCGCCGCGCGGGCGGCGCTCGATCTACGCGTCACCCCAAAACTCACGACGTACCCCTTCAACCACGCGCATCCCAGCCAATCCGCGACAAATTTCTTTTTACTTCAATCTTGAATTTTTTTATTAAGTCAAGAACCGCCCTGTTCAAATCCCTCCCAGCGTGCTACAAACTGGTTAAGCAATGATCTAGCTGCTTGATAACGAAGGGAAAAATATGACGAAGTCGGAGCTGATCGAACGTATTGTCACCCATCAGGGGCTGCTCTCCTCGAAAGATGTGGAGTTGGCCATCAAGACCATGCTTGAGCAGATGTCGCAGTGCCTGGCGACGGGCGATCGCATCGAGATTCGCGGTTTTGGCAGCTTCTCGCTGCACTATCGCGCACCCCGTGTCGGTCGCAACCCCAAGACTGGCCAGTCGGTCAGCTTGGAAGGCAAGTTCGTGCCGCACTTCAAACCGGGCAAGGAATTGCGTGACCGGGTCAATGAAGAAGATGAGGCCGAGGCCTGATAAAAAAGGAGCAGTCTGATGCGTAACCTCAAGCGCGCCCTGGCGGCGTTGTTCGTGCTGCTGTTGGCGGCTGTGGTGCTGTTCTTCGTGCTCGAGAACCAGCAGGCAGTCTCGTTGGTCCTGTTTGGTTGGTCTGCCCCTGAAGTGCCGGTTGCGGTATTGGTACTGGCCGCGCTGGTCATCGGCTTGGCTATCGGCCCACTGCTCGGCGCCTACGGCGTGCAGCGGAGCAAGCGCAAAATTCGCGCTTCTGCCCGCCAAGCGGCATTAAGCGGTAATTGAGGCGGTTTCCTACTTCTATTGAGGAAAGTCTCACCTATGCCCGCATCGGCTGTCATGAAGTAATAGCACACTTCATTTTCGGCCCAGGCGAGTGTGCAGCAGCATGGATTTCCCCGTTCTTTCTCATCACGGCGCCACCCGAGGCGTAACTGGCTCTTGCCACCAGCTTCATCTTGGCCCCGCTATTAACCTGCTGGTCGATTGCGGCCTGGAGCAAGGTGATGATGCATCGCCTGGCGCGGAGTCCGCGTCCCTGGGTTTGGGAGCGAGCTTCGAGGTGAGCAGTGTTCAGGCGCTGATCGTCACGCACGTGCATCTCGACCATATCGGCCGCATCCCCGCGCTGCTGGCGGCAGGGTACCGTGGCCCCATTCTGTGCAGCGAACCCTCTGCCAAGCTGCTTCCGCTGGTGCTGGAGGATGCCTACAGGCTGAGCATCAGCCGTGAACCGAAGCACGTGCAGCGCTATCTCGCGATGCTCGATGAACTGATCGTCCCGCTGCCTTTCGAGCAATGGCATGTTCTCATCGACCGACCTGGTCTTGGCTGCCGCATTCGCTTGCAGCGCGCCGGGCACCTACTGGGTTCAGCCTATGTCGAGTGTGACGTGGCGCGCGGGGAGGTGAACACCCGCTACGTGTTCTCCGGCGACCTAGGGCCCTCCACCAATCCCTTGCTGCGGCCAGTGCAGCCCCCAGAGCGCGCTGACGTGCTGGTGCTCGAAAGCACCTATGGTGATCGCCTGCACCCCAGTACCGACGACCGTCGAGAAAAACTGGAAGCAGTCATCGATCGGGCATTGGCGGATAACGGCACGATCCTCATCCCAGCCTTCAGCCTGGGGCGTACCCAGGAATTGTTGTACGAGCTCGAAGACATCCTTCATCGCAAGGCCCTGCTGAACGCGGGGCAAGCATCGGGTGATAATCCTCTTGCTTGGTCACAATTACCCATCATTCTTGATTCACCCTTGGCTCAACGCATCACCGGCGTTTACCGCGACCTGCATGAATACTGGAATGAAGAAGCCCGGGCGCGGTTGGCTGAAGGGCGTGACCCGCTGGGCTTCGGTCAGCTGATCAGTGTGGATACCCATGCCAGGCATCAGCAGGTGGTGAATTACCTTAAGAGCACCGGGCGCCCGGCGATTGTCATAGCAGGCAACGGCATGTGCTCGGGTGGGCGAATCGTCAATTACCTCAAGGCCATGCTTGGGGATCCGAGGCATGAGGTGCTGTTCGTCGGGTATCAGGCCAAGGGCACGCCGGGGGCAGTGATCCAGGCCAGTGAAGGCGCGGAAGGGTTTGTGCAGATTGATCTGGATGGAGAGGCTTATGAGATTCGGGCGAAGGTGATGACGTTGAGTGGGTATTCGGGGCATGCGGATCAGCATGGCCTGCTCGAATTTGCCATGGGCGGCGCCACGTCGCCTGCCAAAGTGGTTTTGGTGCATGGGGAGCCAGCCGCAAAGGCGGCCTTGAGCCGAGCTCTACTCAGTCGGGCACAGGGAGCCAAGCAGCAAGTGGAGGTGAGTATTCCTTGAAAGCGGCAAGATGATCTGCGCGTTATCCGCTGTGCCAAGAAACTGATAGATTGTGCTTTCCTCGGTCGAATTAGAGCGAATGCTGTACTCTGATTCATAGTGGGGCAGGCTCGAATGCGGGCGGCTGGGTGACACATCGCCGCTGAGCTATGTCTTGATCCACCGATTTGGGTGGGTTGCTGAAAGTGGCTTTCCCTGGTTTGCCAGGGAATCGTGCAGATCGTCGGATTCAAGGATAACTAAAAGAAATGCGCAATGATCGTGAGCGCCTCGGTGAAGCGCGTGAGTATGATATTTTCGATTTGACCGAGGGGCTTTGGCGGCAACGCTTGCTGGTGCTGGTGGTCACTGTGTTGGTTGCGGCACTGGCAGTCGTCTACGCAATGCTGGCGACTCCGGTGTATGAGGCCAAGGTTCTTCTGCAGCCGCCACTGAGCAGTGATATCAGTCAGTTGAATGTCGGACGGGTGGGTGGTGATGATTTGCTCGCTCCCATTCGTGAGCGGGAGGTCGGCCAGATCTACCGGCGCAATCTGCAGTCAGATTCGTTGCGGCAAGCGTTTTTCGAGCAAGTTTACCTACCCAGTCTTGGTGAGGGGCTTGGTGCAGGTTCGGCTGGTCTTTACGCCAAATTCTATGGGCAGCTACAGGTGCTCAATGCTAATGAGGAGGAGGGCCGTTCTTCTGTTTCTGCACGTGCCGAGGATCCCCATCAAGCGGCTGATTGGGTTGTGAAGTATGCGGAGATGGCGGCTGAGCGAACCAAAAGTGAACTGATAAAAAAGGTCACTGCCGAGTTCAAGGTAGAGGCCGACAACCTACAGCGAGCTATCGATGCCGCGCGTGCCAATGCCTCACGTGAGCGTGAGGACCGGATTATCCAGTTGACGGAGGCGTTGCACACGGCGCGCTCCATCGGTCTTGAAAAGCCGCCAATTATTACCACCGGGTTGTCAGCGGAAGTCTCTTCGGGGATGAATGGCTCGCTGATGTATATGCGCGGAAGCAAAGCGCTGGAATCGGAAATCAAGAATTTGCAGGCGCGCGTGTCTGATGACCCGTTCGTGAGTAACTTGCGTGAGCGAGAACAAAAGGTGTCGTTCTATCGTTCGGTAACACTGACGCCTGATCAGTTTGAGGTGTATCGGCAGGATGGCGTAGTGGAGCCACCCGAAGCTCCAATCAAGCCTCGCCAGGCTTTGATTGTGGGGATCGGCGTGTTGGTTGGCTTGTTCATCGGCACATTCATCGCGCTCATTCGTGAGGCGTGGCGGTTCAGGCAAGCGCGCCAGGACTAGTGGTCAGCAGAGGTGCTGGTGGTGTGCGGCAATGAATAAACTGTCGAACACTGCTGGCCTGTGAAGCGTCGGCTCATAGTGCCGAAAACTCAAAAGACATAAGGCAGTGGTTGAGGATGAGTGAGCAATATCTAGTTTCCATTGTAGTGCCAACTCATAACCGTTCGAAGTACGCGATTCCCTGTGTGAAGAGCTTGCTCGAAATAAAGTCCGAGCGGCTACAGGTCGTGGTGCACGATACCAGTAACGATGATTGCCAGTTGGCTGCCTGGGCGGCGGATCAGGCGGACTCGAGATTGGTTTACGTCCATTGGAAAAGCCGTCTTTCCATGACCGAGAACCATGAGCGGGCCATGCAGTTGGCAGAGGGCGAGTACGTCTGCCTGATTGGTGATGATGATACTGTTTCGCAACGGATTCTCGAGGCGGCCGAATACGCAAAGGCTGAAAACGTCGACATGCTGACGCCGCGGGTTAAAGCCTTCTATTACTGGCCAGACTTTCGCACCAAGTTTTACGGTGCTGCGCATGCAGGGCGCATTTATCTGGAAACGTTTGGGCGGGGTGCCGAGACGCTGCAGGCTAGCAAGCAGTTGGACAAAGCACTCCATGAGGCATGCCAGGGCACCGATGCGCTGCCGAAGCTTTACCATGGCCTGGTAAGGCGTAACTTGCTGGACGAACTGCGTCGCCGCAGTGGAAAGATTTTCTTCGGGACTAGCCCCGACATGTCAGCGTCCGTTTCGCTTGCGATGATAGGCAAGACTTATTGCTTGCTCGATTTCCCCTTCACCATGCCAGGCGGTGGGGGTGGGAGTAACAGCGGGCGTAGCGCCATGGGCAAGCACAAGGGCAACTTGAAAGATGACCCTCATATGAAGCCCTTCACGGACTTGCAGTGGCCTGCTGAGTTGCCCATGTTCTTCAGTGTTGAGACTGTTTGGGCTCACGCTGCCTGGGCAACGCTGGAAGGTATGAAAGACGAAAAGCGGCAGTCGCAGTTCAACTTAGCGCGCCTTTATGCCTTGTGCCTTTTTTATCACCGTGACTACGCAAAAGAAATTTTTGCAGCGCGTCGGGCGGCTCAGGCAGGTGGCAATAGCCAGGTGGGCATGGTCCGGCTGGTTTCTGAGTTTGTATCCGTGGTTACAAAATATACCTTCTCCCGCCTGAAAAGGGTGATGAAGCCTAATGCCAGTAACGGGCGCGAAGTGGTTGGCGTGGTAGAAGATGTGTACCTCGCACGGCAGGCCCTGGACAATAAGCTGGAAGCAAGGTTGGCGGGGGCGGGCATCTGCACTTCATCGACGAGAACGCGCAGCGTGACAGAGTGATTGGTGGGAGGCAATGAAGATAGCTAATCTCTCGTCACTGCTGCTGGCCAGTTTTTCCGGAAAGCTCATCTATGCGTTGGCAAGTGTCATTTCATTGCCGCTGGCCGCTTATGTGCTTGGCGCAGAAGCGGTAGGCCTGGTAGGTTTTTTTACTACACTGCTGATGGTGTTGATGGTGCTGGAGGGCGGACTGACCAGTAACGTCATCCAGCGTTTGGCCAGGATCAGAGGCGTTGCGAGCGCTGACCGTTCAATGCGCTCGGTCAGGGCGCTGGTGAATACCTACCTGTTGGTCTTTTCTGCAGTGGGCTTGATTGCGGCGTGCGCGATATCGCTGGCGTCGCCGGCACTCGTGAGCCATTGGCTGAAGCTCACTGATATCAGCCAGGATCAAGCACTGTACGCCCTTTACTGCATGGCAATATTCATTGGCCTTAATTTGCCAGTGATGTTGCTGCAGGGCGTATTTGTAGGCAATGAACTGCAATACCCGCTGAACAAAGTGTACATCGTCTACTCGTTGATGCGTACCCTCGGCGTATTAGGGTTGGTTCATAGTGTTCCCGTCTTCGGTGGTGTGACGGGTTATTTTACACTTCAGGTTTTAATCCAGTTGATGTATGTCGCGACATTGATGTATGTGCTGTATCGTCGTGACTTGCTGGGGGCGGGTAGGGTTCACAAAAAATACATTCTTAGCGGCTTGGCATTTAGTCGAGGGGTTTTTCTGATCTCCTTGACTTCGGTGATAACCGTGCAATATGACAAGTTGTTCATGAGCGGTGCGCTCGGCCTGCAAGACTATGCGTACTACAGCCTTGCCAGCACGATTGCAGGTTTTCCTTATATTTTTTCGACAGCTTTTAATACGGTGTTGTTCCCACGGTTCTCGCGGGACCTGCGTGTTGGTGAACTGGCGCGTATCGAAAAAGTATTTCGAGCTGCACTGGTACTGTTTGCGTTGATCATGACCATTATGTGCAGTGCGGTATTCTGGTATGCCGGCGCGGCCTTGCACATGATGTTCGAGCCGTTTTTGGCAGAGGGTATCGACACGGTAGTGCCTTGGCTGCTGGTGGGCACAGCACTGCAGTCCTTGTTGATCGTTCCTTTCTCGCTGCAGATGGCTGCAGGGTGGACGTCGCTTGCGTTCCGCTTAAACCTGGTTGCGGTGCCGATTATCTTGTTCGGCCTGCCAGCACTGGTGGCGAGCTTTGGGGCTGTTGGCGGTGCTTACAATTGGCTGCTTTACAACGCCTTTTCGTTTGGCTGTACGGTATATTTTACGTGTCGCCGATTTCCTTGGTTGCTGCCTGCTTATCGCGCGTGTCTATACGCTGCGTTGGTGACTGCCGTGATGGCGAATGGCTTATTCTTCCTGTGTTTCCAATGGTTGTCTGGCGCGGTGGCGGGCGTGGTGGGTGCATGCCTGGCTTCGGCGTTGCTGGCTGCATTGGGGGCATTTATCTTTCGCAAGCAGTTGGCTGGACTCAGGTGACATGAGCGTATAGTCTGTCTTGATTACGGAGAATTATAATGAAGATAGTTGTGCTGGGTGCTTCCGGGATGCTGGGTAATGCGGTGTTCAGGTACTTGCTGTCTGATCAGCGCTACACAGTATGGGGCACGGTACGTAGTTCCGCGTCGCTCAAGTATTTTTCTGCCAGTGAACGTGAACGTTTGGTGGTAGGGCTTGATGTGCTTAGCCAAGACGACCTGCTTGAATTCTTCATGCAGTATCGGCCGGATGTCGTTGTCAATTGCACTGGGCTGATAAAGCAACTTTCAACTGCAAATGACCCGCTCGCGGTATTGCCGATCAATGCGCTGCTGCCTCATCGTCTGCAGAAGCTCGCGCAACTGATTGGTGCGCGGCTGGTTCATATTAGTACCGATTGTGTTTATGCCGGCACCCAGGGGCAGTACGTAGAGGCTGATGTTTCTGATGCTGAAGACCTGTACGGCAAGTCGAAGTATATCGGTGAAGTACATGATTCAGCGAACGCGATCACGTTGCGAACCTCGATCATTGGTCACGAGCTGTCAGGGAGCAAGTCACTGGTGGACTGGTTCCTTTCTCAGTCCGGCAGTGTCAAGGGTTACCAGAAGGCCATATTTTCAGGCCTGCCAACGGTTGAAATGGCGCGGGTCATTGCGGACTACGTGCTGCCCAATGCAGCGCTGAATGGCCTCTACCATGTGTCGGCGGAGGCGATTGATAAATACTCATTGTTGAAGTTGGTCGCTGAGAAATACGGTAAGACGATCGATATCGTGGCGGATGACGCGGTTGCTATTGATCGCTCGCTTGACTCGAGCCGGTTTCGTCAGGCGACAGGTTACCTGCCCCCGAGCTGGGCTGATCTGATCGTTAAGATGCGCGACTTTAAATAAGATATTTCAGGGCTTGGAAATGTTTAAAAATAAAGTATTGATGATTACGGGTGGTACTGGGTCGTTCGGCAATACAGTGCTTAAGCGGTTTCTCGATACCGATGTGAAAGAAATTCGGATTTTCAGTCGTGACGAGAAAAAGCAGGAAGACATGCGCATTGCCTTGGGTAATGACAAGGTCAAGTTCTACATTGGCGATGTGCGTGATTATTCCAGCCTGTTGCAAGCGATGGTCGGCGTGGATTACATCTTCCATGCTGCAGCGCTCAAGCAGGTGCCGTCTTGCGAGTTCTTCCCCATGGAGGCGGTCAAGACCAACGTGATGGGTACTGAGAATGTGCTCAACGCGGCAGTCGAGTGCAAGGTCAAGCGCGTGGTGGTATTGAGCACCGACAAAGCGGTGTACCCGATCAACGCGATGGGTATCTCCAAGGCGTTGGCGGAAAAACTGGTCATTGCCAAGTCCCGTATGATTCCTGCGAGTTCACAAACTGTCATTTGCGCTACCCGCTATGGCAACGTGATGGCGTCCAGGGGCTCGGTAATCCCCTTGTTTGTCAATCAGCTAAAAAGTGGCCAGCCGCTTACTATTACCGACCCCAATATGACGCGTTTCCTCATGTCGCTTGAGGACTCCGTCGACTTGGTGCTGCATGCATTCGAGCATTCCCAGCAAGGGGATATTTTTGTGCAGAAGGCGCCTGCTTCAACGGTGGGTGACCTGGCGACCGCCTTGCAACAATTGTTCAAGCTTAAGAATGAAATCAAGGTCATCGGCACGCGGCATGGCGAGAAGCTCTACGAGTCGCTGATATCGCGTGAAGAAATGGCCAAGGCCGAAGACATGGGCCGTTATTATCGCGTGCCTGCTGATAACCGAGATCTCAACTACGAAAAATATTCCTCTAATGGCGAGGAAGAAGTTTCCCATCTCGATGACTACACCTCACACAATACCGTGTTGTTGTCGATCGAAGAGATCAAGGAGACCTTGCTCAAGCTGGACTACATACAGCAAGAGCTGAAAGCCTGATCAACGTCGTGTGCCCGGTTGTTGGTGCTTTATTATTTGTCGGTGTGTTGGAGAAGTCGTTTGGCCGAGCTCAGTGCTGTCGTCAGTGTCAGTGTTGTTATCCCTTGTTATCGCTGCAAGGGTTCGATAGCGCGCGCGGTTGAGTCTGTGTTTGCTCAAACACTGAGGCCTTCTGAAGTTATCCTGGTTGACGACTGCAGCCCAGATGACACGCTTGAACAGCTGCACGCTGAAGCGAAGAGGTACCCGCCGGGCTGGGTAAAGGTCATTGCGCTGAAGAAAAATGGCGGCCCAGGCAATGCGCGGAATGCTGGCTGGGCAGAAGCCACTGGGAAGTACGTGGCGTTTCTTGATTCTGATGACAGCTGGCATATCAAGAAAACCGAGTTGCAATACCAGTGGCTTGAGCAGCATCCCGAGGTCGACTTGCTTGGCCAGCATTTTGCGGCAGGTCAGCGCAGCGAACCGTCGATTGACGATGTGCGTTTTATCCCCGTGACGGGACGCCAGTTGCTGCTGTCCAATCGCTTTTCCACCTCTTCTGTCATGATTCGGCAAGACGTGAAGTATAGATTCAAGCAGGGCATGCGTTACTGCGAAGATTACCAGTTGTGGTGTGATATCTGTTTCGGCGGTGGGGCATGCTTTAACGTGGATTACCCACTCGTCAACACCTTCAAGCCCGTGTACGGCGACTCAGGCCTGAGTGGTCAACTCTGGCGCATGGAGAGAGGCGAGTTGGCGGTGCACCTGTCGCTGCTCAAGCGCAGGTACATAGGCCTTCCTGCGTGCTTGCTCGCCGTTTCATGGTCACTCGGGAAGTTTGTTCGTCGCGTCATCAACTCATCGGTTCGAAGGACTCTATGATTTATATCGTCGGCTGGGGGATCATGCTGCTCGGGCTTATGGTTTCGGAGGTGGTCAAAAACCGAAGCCGTATCCCTGCTGCGGTGGTGATCGCTTTCGTGGCGATATTGGCTATTTTCCGGGGTGCGGTGGGTACGGACACAAACACCTACGAATTCTTGCTGGAGTCCGTGGACCCTGCGGCGTTCAGCGGCGGTGTAGAGCCTCTGTTCATGGTGTCCGGCTGGCTTTTCAAGACGGTCACGGGTTCTGCAGTGGGGGCGGTCAGGCTGTTTGCGCTTGTGTTATTTGGCGTGCTTTTCTATTTTCTGTTGCACTCGAATAGAAATGAACGCTTCTTCCTGTTGTCGTTTTTCCTGCCGTCATTCATCTATCAGTACAGCATGAATACCTTGCGCTTAGGCTTGGCCAGCGCCGTACTTCTGTTGGTGTTTCAGTACATTCGTCGGTACCGTTATTCACAACGCGCAGCGTTATCGATAGTTGCCTTGGCGTTTCATTACTCGTCCCTTTTCAATCTGGGGTTTTTGCTGGCACTGCGCATGCGCTGGACACGCTGGGCCAGCATGCTGGGGTTCGCCGTTTTCGTCGTCTGTGCGTTGCTGGTCGTGCTCTTGAATAACGACTACTTCTTGATGAAGCTGAACGCTTATCAGCAGGTCGCGTCGCCCGGGAGGTTTTCTGGGTTGAGCAAGGTCGTGCTGATTGCGGTGATGCTGTTGGCGGTCATCGCCTCACGTATGCCGCGGCCGGACAAGTTTAAATTGTTCGTTTTGGCGGTGCTGTTGACGGCGGCTTCGTTTGGCTTGGCGACCGTAAGCTACGCGGGTTTGCGCTTCCTTGATTTGCTGTCGTTTTCACTGCCATTGGCGGTCATGGTTGTTTATAACGACAACGATCTTGAATTCGACTGGGCGATAAAGTTGGGGCTTTCGCTGGTTGGGCTTATCTCGGTAGTGGCCAGTTACAGGAACTATTTGCAAGAGTCGGGGCAGGGGCCTAGCCCATTCCTGCCTTATCATTTTTTGGACTTGCTTGGTGGTGTCTAGGCTGCGGGCGCACAGGTGGAAAACGGGGGGGGGGGCGTAATTGAAGATATTAGTGTTGGGCGCAAACGGCTTTATTGGGTCGCGGTTGGTACGTCTTCTTAAGGAGCAGGCGCTCTCGATTCGTGTTCTGACCCGTAAGCCAGCGCTTTTTGATGCCACGCAGCTAGAGGTATTCGCCGGGGACCTGACTGACCCGCAGTTGAATGTGGATGACGTGCTCAGCGGCTGCGATGTCGTCATCAACTGCGCGGGCGAGATCAGAAATGAACAGCTGATGCCTGCGCTGCATGTTGACGCGGTCGAGCGTTTACTCACTGCCGTGGGCCGTGCGCGCAGCCGCACAGGGCGCGTGCGCTGGGTGCAGTTGAGTAGCGTCGGGGCATATGGCCCGGCGGCTGGCCGTGAGCGTATCGTCACCGAGCAGACGCCAGTCAACCCGCAGGGGACCTATGAAGTCACCAAGACCCAGGCTGATGAATTGATCATGTCTCACCCTGCGCTGCAGGGCGATTTCGCTGATTGGGCTATCCTTCGGCCCTCCAACGTTTTTGCAGACGATATGCCGAACGCTTCGATCCGGCAGCTGGGTGCGATGATTCGCAAGAAGTTGTTTTTTTACGTCGGCTACAAAGAGGCGATTGCCACGTACATTCATGCCGACGATGTTGCTGCCGCCCTCGTGCGCTGCGCCGTAGATCCGCGTGCCTCACGGCAACTCTACAACCTGTCGAATGATTGCCCGTTCAGCGAGGTGGTCAACGCCCTGGCCGCTGCCCAGGGGGTGTCATCGCCGCGTTTGAGGGTGCCGGAGGGGGTGGTGAGGCTCGCCGTGTGGGTGGCTGGCAAAGTCACTCGCTTGCCTCTGACACAGGGGCGAGTTGATGCCATGGTCAATAAAACCGCTTACCCGATAGGCAAAATACGCGACGAACTGAATTTTGTGCCGCGTTACAGCGTCCCAGCGCATATCAGCGAAGTGCTGAAATAAAATAGCGATGCGCCAGTGGCCAGCCCAGAGGGCCCAGCAGGCGATAGAAAATAATGAACATGCAAATTGGAACCTCAAGCGATGTCGATCAAAGGCCTAAGGGTGGCGCGAATCTCAACGGTTCCGTTTTTTGTAGTGACCCAGCTCAGTGCGCAACTGCAAGCCCTGGGTGAGGCGGGCGCGCAAGTGCACGTGATTGCCAGCAACGACGAGCTGGTAGGGGCGCTTCAAGCCCGTGAGGACATACGTTTCATTCCGGTCGAGATCGCGCGTGAAATCAGCCCTTTCAAAGACTTGGTCAGCCTGATTCGGCTGGTCGTCTTGTTCCGCAAACAGCGTTATGACATCGTGCATTCCACCACGCCCAAAGCCGGGTTGCTTACGGCAATAGCCGCGAAGATTGCCGGGGTCAAGGTGCGCCTGCACACGTTTACCGGGCAGCCTTGGGTGACCATGAGCGGGGCCAAGAAGAAGCTGCTCAAGCTCTGCGATATGCTCATCGCCAGGCTCAATTCACATACCTTCACCGACAGCGTCAGCCAGCGCGACTTCCTGGTAAGGGAAGGGGTGGTCGCTGCTTCGAGAATTTCAGTGATCGGTTCCGGGTCACTCGCCGGCGTTGATATTCGTCGTTTTGACGCCGCACGGTTTTCGACGTCTGCCAACGACGCAATGCGTCAACAGTTGGGTATTCCAGCGGACGCTAAAGTCTTGCTGTTCGTTGGCAGGGTGACGCCGGAGAAAGGCGTCGGTGAATTGATGCAGGCTTTTTTGAAGCTGCAAGCGCACTACCCAGAGCTTTATCTGGTGCTGGTCGGGCCCTATGAAGCGGACGGCCGCGCCGTGGTCGAGTCTCATTTGACGCCTGCATGTGTTGAGCGGGTGAAAGTGCTGGGCTTGCAAGCTGCGCCTGAGCAGTACATGGCGATCGCCGATCTGTTGTGCTTGCCGAGTTATCGAGAAGGTTTTGGCACCGTGGTGATAGAGGCGGCGGCGATGGGCGTGCCGACGGTAGGCACCGCAATCTACGGTTTGACCGATGCCATTGTGGACGGTGAGACAGGCTTATTGGTCCCCGTGCAGAATGCCGACGCCTTGGCCGAGGCTATTCGATCGCTTTTGGCTGAGCCTGAGCGTCTGAAGGAAATGGCCAGGCACGCCAGGGAGCGGGCTATAAGGGATTTTGATTCAGCACGGTGCTCAGCCTTGTTGATTGAAAAGTACGAAGGATTCAGCTCATGAGTGGCAGTCAGCCGTTATCTTCTTCTCAGCGCGTCCTCGTTACGGGCGCTAGCGGTTTTGTTGGGCGTGCGCTGGTGACGCGATTGCTGGCAAGCAATGACTTTGAGGTCGTCGCGCAGTTTCGCTCCAGCGCCTCTGCGCAGAAGAGCCTGGGAAAAGCCGTTGTCACACCCGCTATCAACAGTGAGACCGACTGGTCGTCGGCGTTGGCTGGGGTGAATGTGGTCGTGCATTGCGCGGCGCGCGTTCATGTCATGAACGAAACCACTGCAGATCCGTTGGCTGCATTCCGCGAGGTCAACGTGGAAGGCACGTTGAAGCTTGCGCGGGAGGCCGCTCGCTCAGGCGTTAGGCGCTTCATTTATCTCAGCTCGATCAAGGTCAACGGCGAGGGTACGGACGGAGCAGCCTTCACTGCCGAAGACGACTGCGGCCCGACCGACCCCTACGGCCTTTCGAAATGGGAGGCTGAAAAAGGACTCATGGAGCTGGCTCAACATTCGGCGATGGACGTCGTCATTGTCAGGCCACCGCTGATTTATGGGCCGGGCGTAAAGGCAAACTTCCTGAAGATGATCCAGTGGGTCGATCGGGGCGTGCCGCTTCCGTTGGCGTTGGTTGATAACCGCAGGAGTTTGGTTGGCCTGGAAAACCTGACCAACTTCCTGATCCATTGCATCGACCATCCGGGTGCAGCGAACCAGGTGTTCCTGATTTCAGATGGAGAGGATCTTTCCACCCCCGCGCTGTTGCGCAACGTTGCACAGGCACTTGGAAAGCCCTCTCGTCTGCTGCCGTTCCCCGTCACGTTACTCCGTGGGTTCGCTGAACTGCTGGGTAAGCGGGCCGTTGTGGACCGGCTGTGCGGCTCGTTGAGAGTCGACATTGAAAAAAACAGCCGCGTGCTGGGCTGGACGCCTCGATCATCGGTTGCCGAAGAGTTGAAGCGCACTGTTAAAGCTTACCGTGAGCAGGAACCTAGATGAGCCTTTGGTTACTTTTACCCCTGACTGTGATTGTGTCGCTTGTATTGACTGCAGCACTGCGTCGTTACGCACTCGCGACGAGCATGATCGATGTGCCCAATGCCCGTAGTTCGCACACGATACCCACGCCCCGCGGCGGCGGTGTGGCGATCGTCGTCAGCTTTCTCATTGCGCTGGCATGGCTGGGCTATGTGGATGCGATCGACTGGGCTGTTGCTGTGGGCCTGTTCGGTGCCGGCCTGATTGCTGCCCTCGTCGGGTTTCTGGATGACCACGGGCACGTCCCTGCCGGATGGCGGTTGCTCGGGCATTTTGCGGCCGCTGCCTGGGGGCTTTTCTGGCTCAACGGTGCGCCACCGCTGGAGTTTTTCGGCGTTGTTGTTGATTTGGGCGTGATAGGCCACTTGCTGGCGGCCGTTTACCTTGTGTGGTTGTTGAACCTGTACAACTTCATGGATGGGATCGATGGGCTGGCGAGTGTGCAGGCGGTTACCGCATGCCTGGGGGGAGGCCTGCTTTGTTTGCTGGGGGGGCACGTATCGCAACTGTGGCTGTCAGGGTTGATGCTGATGGCAGTGGCGGGCTTTCTGGTCTGGAACTTCCCGCCTGCGAAGATTTTCATGGGGGATGCCGGTAGTGGCTTCCTAGGGATCATGCTGGGGCTGTTCGCGCTCCAGGCAGCGTGGATTTCGCCGGCGTTTTTCTGGAGCTGGATGATACTGCTAGGGGTATTCATCGTTGATGCCACGTGGACGTTGATCCGCCGGCTGTTGCGCGGTGACAAAGTCCATGAAGCCCATCGCAGCCATGCTTACCAGTATGCTTCAAGGCATTATGGGAGCCACCGTACCGTGACCCTCGCTGTGCTGCTGATCAATATAGGGTGGCTGTTGCCCATCGCGTTGTTGGTGGGCTCTGCCCACCTCGACGGTATAGCCGGTCTTGTTCTGGCCTATATTCCCTTGGTGTGTTTGGCGTTAAGGTTCAATGCCGGATTGAAAGAGGCCTGACTAGCTATGGTTCAAGGATACGATAAGATGCGCAGCTGGCTTTTACAGCTAACGCGGCGCCAGAAGCGGCTGCTGCAGCTCTCTACTGACGTAGTGATGATCTGGCTCGCCTTGTGGCTTGCCTTTGTCGTTCGTCTTGGCATCGACGACCTGGCCAATCCGATCGTCGACCACATGTGGCTGTTCCTGTGTGCGCCGGTAGTGTCGATCCCGCTCTTCATTCGCTTCGGGCTGTACCGCGCGGTGATGCGTTATTTTGGTAACGACGCACTGATCGCCATCATCAAGGCGGTCACGCTGTCTGCGCTGATCCTCGGCTTCATCATCTATTGGTCCAGCAACCATCAGAACGTAGTGCCGCGTTCCATCACCTTCAACTACTGGTGGTTGAGCCTGATCATGGTCGGTGGCCTGCGGCTCGCCATGCGCCAGTACTTCCTGGGTGACTGGTTTGCTGCCGCCGTCCAGCACGTCCCGTTCGCTCAACGAGACGATGGCTTGCCACGGGTGGCAATCTACGGGGCCGGCGCCGCCGGTAACCAATTGGCAACGGCGCTGCGCATGGACAAAGCCATGCGGCCGGTGGCATTCATCGACGATGACCCGAGCATTGCCGACCGTGTGATCGCGGGTTTGCAAGTGTATCGCCCAGAGCAACTGCAGCAGTTGATTGACGATACCGGCGCCCAGGAAATCCTGCTGGCACTGCCGTCATCGACCCGCACCCGCCGTCGAGAGATCCTAAACTTCCTCGAAGACTTCCCGCTGCATGTGCGCAGTGTGCCCAGCTTCATCGACCTGGCGAGCGGTAAGGTCAAGGTGGATGATATTCAGGAAGTGGACATTGCCGACCTGTTGGGCCGTGACCCGGTGCCCGCACAAAGCGACCTGCTTGAACGTTGCATCGCTGAACAAACCGTGTTGGTCACCGGTGCCGGTGGCTCGATCGGCTCCGAGCTGTGCAGGCAAATTCTTTCCCAATCCCCGAAAACGCTGCTGCTATTCGATCACAGCGAGTTCAACCTCTACAGCATTCTTTCTGAACTGGAACAGCGCATTGCCCGTGAGTCGCTGTCTGTTTGCCTGCTGCCGATCCTGGGTTCGGTACGTAACCAGGCGCAGATGCTCGACATCATGAAAACCTGGCGGGTCGATACGGTTTACCATGCTGCGGCCTACAAGCATGTACCGATGGTCGAGCACAATATCAGCGAAGGCCTGCTGAACAACGTCATTGGTACTTTGCACACCGCGCAAGCAGCATTGCAGGCGGGGGTCGCCAACTTTGTGCTGATTTCGACCGACAAGGCGGTACGCCCGACCAACGTGATGGGCAGTACCAAGCGCCTTGCCGAGATGACCCTGCAGGCCCTGAGCCGCGAGTTGGCGCCCGTACTGTTTGGCGATGGCGGCAATGTTTCGCAGGTCAACAAAACCCGCTTCACCATGGTCCGTTTCGGCAACGTGCTGGGCTCATCGGGCTCGGTAATCCCGCTGTTCCATAAGCAGATCAAGGCCGGCGGCCCGCTGACCGTTACCCATCCGAAAATCACCCGCTACTTCATGACCATTCCCGAAGCCGCGCAGTTGGTGATCCAGGCGGGTTCGATGGGCAAGGGCGGGGATGTGTTCGTACTCGACATGGGCGAGCCTGTGCGGATTGTCGAGTTGGCCGAGAAGATGATCCACCTGTCCGGTTTCAGCGTCCGCTCCGAACGCAACCCCATGGGTGACATCGCTATCGAGTTCACCGGGTTGCGGCCGGGCGAGAAGCTTTACGAAGAGCTGTTGATCGGTGACAACGTGCTAGCGACCCGCCACCCGATGATCATGAGTGCAAGCGAGGACTTCCTCCCTTGGGACGAGCTCAAGGACGCGCTGAACCAGTTGCTGGGCGCGGCGTCTGCAGATGATTTTGTACGGGTGCGTCAGTTGCTGCGTGAAACCGTGATCGGCTATGCCCCGGAAGGGGAAATCGTTGACTGGATTTATCAGCAGCGGCGCTTGGATCTGTAAGCATCCTCTGTGACACAAGGCCGCTCCTTATAGCAGCGGCCTGTTCTACACGATTAGCAGTGCCAGCCATGAGGGCCGCAATGGCCCTCATTAGAGCGGGGCAGCACTACCGCCCAGCGTTAATGTGAACCCCGCAGCACCCCAGGGTTTTCCCCGCCCCCCCAACCCGCGTATCATCCCCTCACACAAATCTGAATATCCCCACGCCTGCTTCAGACCAAAGGTCTTGCGTTCCCAGCGTGCATAGCAGCTTCAGATAACCAGACGATCATCAGTGTCATAAAACGACCTGCCAGATTCATGGCCAGGCCAGGCATGCCGGCTGTCCGACGGATGGGACGGTGCCCGATGAGATTTGAAGGAATAGGTTTTGATTAAGCGTAGAAAGGTTGCAATCGTTGGCTGTTCGTACCGCTTCCCTGGATCTTCCAATGCCAGCTTCTGGCAAAACCTGATGGAGGGGCGCGACCTGGTCACCCAGGTCGACCCTTCTCGGTGGGAGAAATCTGAGTTTCTGCACCCGGACAAGGCCAACCCTGCGACCAGCTACACCTTCGCCGCGGGCACTTTGGGCGACATCAGCGCGTTCGACGCGGGGTTCTTCAATATTTCGCCGCGTGAAGCGGGGATGATGGACCCCCAGCAGCGCATGCTGCTGGAAATGTGCTGGGAAACCTTCGAAAACGCCGGGGTCAAGCCGTCGAGCCTGCGCGGCAGCAACTGTGGCGTGTACCTGGGCATCGCCGGTGTCGAGCAGTCCTACCGGCTGGTCGAAGACCTGGCGTCGATTGATGGTGCAACCGCCACCGGCAACACCATGAGCATTGCCGCCAACCGCCTGTCGTTCTTCTACGACCTGCGTGGGCCGAGCATGGCCATCGACACCGCCTGTTCCTCTTCGCTGGTGGCCTTCCACCAGGCGTGCCAGGCCATCCTCAGCGGTGATGTCGACCAGGCGCTGACCGGCGGCATCAGCCTGCACATGCACCCGTTTGGCTTCATGATCTTTGCCAAGGCGACCATGCTGTCGCGCACCGGGCGCTGCCAGTCATTCGATGAGAATGGCGATGGCTATGCGCGTTCGGAAGGCGGTGGGTTGTTCCTGCTCAAGGACTACGACCAGGCTGTGGCCGATGGCAACACGATTCTGGCCGTGGTTGCGGCCAGTGCGGTGAACACCGACGGGCGCAAGTCCAGCCTGACCCTGCCCAACGCCGAAGCCCAGGCCGCGCTGCTCAAGCAGACCTACGCCAAGGCGGGCATCAGCCCCGACCAACTCGATTATCTGGAAGCCCATGGTACCGGTACCTCGGTCGGTGACCCGATCGAAACCCGTGCCATCGGCGAAGCACTGGCCCAGGCGCGTGGCAATGGCAACCCGTTGCCGATTGGCTCGGTCAAAAGCAACCTTGGCCACCTGGAGGCCGCGTCCGGTGTGGCGGGCCTGATGAAGGCGCTCAACTGCCTGACCGAACGCACCGTGCCGGCCACCATCGGGGTCAAGGCGCTTAACCCGAATATCGCGTTCGGCGACCTGAACCTGCAGGTGGTCACCGAGCCGCTGCCGCTCAAGCCTGAAGGCCAACTGACGGTCGGCGTCAACTCGTTCGGCTTTGGCGGCGCCAACGCGCACGTCATCCTGCAGAGCCCCGAGCCGCAGGCTGCGCCGGCTAAAGCTGCCGAGGCGCGACGCGTACCGTTGCTGCTCAGCGGCAAGACCGAACAAGGCCTGCGCGCCACCGCCGAGCGCTTTGCCGCGTACCTGGCCGCCCACCCCGAGCTGGATTATTACGACGTGGCCTATCAGGCCATGTACCGCCGGGACGCTCACAGCCATCGCCTGCTGCTGGTCAGCGACAATGCGGCCGAAGCCGCCCAGGCCCTGGACGACTATGCCCAGGACCCCACCCTCAGTGAACTGAGCGCGGTGCTCGAAGCCGGCCAGGCACTGGAAGCCGCCTCGGCGCCGGTGTTCGTCTACTCCGGTAACGGCTCGCAGTGGCAAGGCATGGGCCGGGCGATGCTCGGTCAACCGCTGTTTGCTGCTGCGGTGGATGAAGTGGATGCGTTGTTCCAGCCGCTGGCGGGCTATTCGTTGCGCGCCGAGCTGCTGGGTGACAACGGCGAAGGCCGTTATGCCCGCACCGAAATCGCCCAGCCGGCGCTGTTTGCCTTGCAAGTGGCGGTGACCCGCGTGCTGGCCGCCGAAGGCATCCACCCTGTCGCGGTGATCGGCCATAGCGTCGGTGAAGTGGCCGCGGCCTGGGCCAGTGGTGCCCTGAGCCTGGAAGACGCCACCCAAGTCATCTTCCACCGCAGCCGCCTGCAAGGGCTGACCCGCGGTACCGGGCAGATGACCGCCGTGGGGCTGTCGGGTGAAGCCGCTGGCGAGCTGATCACTGAACTGAAGCTGGACGGCCGCCTGGTCGTCGCCGGTGAAAACAGTGCCCGTGGCGCCACCCTGGCAGGTGAGGTCGACGCCCTGACGCTACTGGAAGAAACCCTTGCCGAGCGCCAGGTGTTCGCCCGCCGACTGGACCTGGACTACGCCTTCCACTCGCCAGCAATGAACCCGATTGAACAGGCCGTCATCGACGACCTCGCGCACATCCGCCCGCGCGCCACGCAGATCCCGTTCTACTCCACGGTGGTTGGCGGCGAGCTGGATGGCGAGCGCCTGGGCAATCACTACTGGTGGCAGAACATCCGCTTCCCGGTGCTGTTCCAGGGCGCCTTGGACGCGCTGGTGCGCAACGGCCATAACCTGTTCGTCGAGATCGGCCCGCACGCGATTCTGCGCAGCTACGTCACCGATGTGCTGAACCAGTGCGAGCAGCCTGGCCAGGTGGTCGGCACGCTCAAGCGCAACGACCACAGCCCGCTGCTGCTGGAGCGCACCGTGGCCCGCCTGCTGATTGCCGGCGTCGAGCCGCAGTGGGCAACGCGCTTCCCGGTTGCCGGGCGCCAGGTACGCCTGCCGAACTATGCCTGGCAGCGTGATCACTTCAGCTTGCCGGTGAGTGCCGAGTCGCACAGCCCCTTGAACCGCAAGCGCGTGCACCCGTTGCTGGGTTACCCCGTCGTCGACCAGCCGCTGACCTGGGAAAACCGCCTGGACACGCAACTGTTCCCGACCCTGGCTGACCACAAAGTGGGCGAGTCGGTGCTGTTCCCCGGTGCCGGTTTCACCGAGTTGGCCCTGGCGGCGGCGCAGTTGCACCAGCCAGGTGAGTTCGTTGACATCGAAGAGCTGGAAATCCACAACCCGCTGCTGCTGAGCAGCGAGGGCAGCAAAAAAGTCCGCGTGCACATCGAAGAGGCCGACGGCACGCTGCGCATCATTTCGCGCAACCTGGCGCAGCATGAAGACTGGGTGCAGCACGTGGTCGCGCGCCTTCCGGGCGAAGCCCGTGGCGTCATGCTGGACACCCGTGCGCCGGCGCTGCCACAGCGCCCGGCGGACTTCAGCGGCGAGCAGCACCTGGCACTGACCTGTGCGGTCGGCCTGAACTACGGCCCGGCCTACCAGACCGTCGCCGCGGCTTGGGTAGAAGAAGAGCGGGTGCTGGCGCAACTGGCCGTCCCTGCCGCCATCGAGCACGAACTGGACGCGCTGCACCTGCACCCGGCGCTGCTGGACGGTGCCTTCCAGCTGATTACCGAACTGCTGGCCAGCCGCCCGGGCCGCAACAACGGGCTGGCCTTCATCCCCGTCAAGCTGGGGCGTGTTGCCTTCAGCACGGCAGGTGCTGTGCCGGTGCTGGCTGAGGTACGCCAGCGCAAGCGCACCGCGCATTCGCTGTTGGTTGATTTCACCCTGTTCGACGCCAGCGGCGCTGCCGTGCTGGCGATCAAGGATGCGCGCATGCGCGCCGTGCGCCTGCAGTACGACCGCAGTGGCGATATCAAGCGCCTCGGCCACGTCGGCCTGGCCGCACCGGGCAATGCCGTTGCGGTGCAACGCCACGCTGTGGCTGGTACGCCGGTGGCCGACGCGCTGCACAGCCTGGCCCACGAGCCGGCGCAGTTGCGTTACCTCAATGAAGTCGAACCGCTGCTGGATGTGCTGTGTGCCAGCTTTGTGCTCGACCTGGTCGAGCAGGCCGGTGGCCAGCTGAGCGCCGAACAGGTCGCGCTGTGGTCCCAGGGCCAGGGCGATTACCTGGCGACCCTGCTGCGCCACGCCGAGCAGGACGGCAATGTGCTGCGCAACGCCGATGGCAGCTGGCAGTTGGTCGACAGCGACGAGCGCCCGTCGTCGGAGGCCATCTGGCAGGAACTGTTCCAGAGCTACCCCGAGTACTTCCAGATCATTCATTCGGTGGGGCGTATTGGCCGTCACCTGCCGACCTTGCTGACGGGCGAGCAAACGCTCGAAAGCCTGTTGCCGCGCGAAACCAGCGGCAGCAGCTTGGCGCGCCAGGTGCTCGGTGCGGCCGGCCAGCAGCGCTTGCTTACCGGTATCAGCCAAACCTTGGCCTTGCGCCTTGAGCAACTGCCGGCCGGGCAGCGCCTGCGTGTGCTGGAAATCGGCTTTGGCGGCGCATCGTTTGCCGAGCTGCTGTACGCAGGGCTCGACTTCGACCGCATCGATTATGTCTACGCTGTGGCCGAGCCCGAGCTGCAGCAACGCCTGCATGACGATTGCCCTGCGCTGAGCGTGCTGAGCCTGGAGCAATTGGCCGACGCCGGCCGCTTTGACTGGGCACTGGTGCCGACCGACCTCGCCGCACTTGGCGCAGTGGGCGATGCCTTGCGCCAGGCCAGCGCGCAGCTTAACCCCCATGGCCAACTGGCGCTGCTGGGGCAATACCCGGCGCGTTGGGCTGACTTTGTCTTCGGTGGCGAGCCTGACTGGTGGCTGGCTGGCCCGCAGCACGCGCTTTCGCGTCAGCAGGCCCCGGCCTTCTGGAGCCATGAACTGCAACGCCACGGCCTTGGCCCGCTGCACACCGTTGACGCCTTGCCTGGCAGCGCGTGCGGTAGCTACGTGCTGCTGGCCGACAAGCCTGCGGGCGCTGTGCACGCCTCGGCAGAGGTGCCTGTGCAACACTGGGCGTTGCTTGCCGAAGCCGGGCAGGGCGCTGCCGAGTGCTTGGCCGCGCAACTGCGTGCCCAAGGCCAGCTCGTCAGCCTGCTGCTGCCTGGCGATGCGCAGGCGCTGGCTGCCCAGCTCAGCGCATTGGACCAGGCGCCAGCGCATGTGCTGCACCTGGCAGGCTTCGACAGCGCCGCCGGCCTAGACAACCAGGCTGAGCGCTGCCTGCAGGCAGCCGCACTGGTACAGGCCTGCGAGGCCCTGGCGCTGGCGCCGCAATGCTGGCTGCTGACCCGTGGCGCTGCCGAACACCTGTACGGCACCGACACCGCCGCCGACGTCGCGGCCATCGCTGACGCGGCGTTCTGGGGCTTTGGCCGCACCCTGGCCAACGAATCGGTCAATTGCCGCATTCGCCTGCTGGACCTGGCCCACGCGGCACCGATCGACCACGTGCTGCCCTCGTTGCTGCACGCCGACAGCGAAACCGAGTTGGCGCTGGATGCCGAAGGCCGCCGCTATGTGCCGCGCCTGCGTGTATTGGCAGACCAGCCCGCCAGCGCCGACAGCGCCGCGCAGTGGGTGTGCCTGGGCTTCGACCTGCCTGGCCAGCTTCGTAACCTGCGTTGGGAGTTGCGCGAGCCGCGCCAACCGGCGGCGGACGAGCTGGACATCGCCGTACGGGCCACCGGCCTGAACTTCCGCGACGTGATGTTCGCCCTCGGCCTGCTGTCTGATGAGGCGATCGAGAACGGCTTCTCTGGCCCAACCCTGGGCTTCGAGTTTGCCGGTGTGGTGCAAGGCAAGGGCGCTGACGTGCTCGGCGATTTCGCCCCGGGTGACCGCGTGGTGGGCTTTGGCCCGTGCAGCTTCGCCAACCGCCTGGTGACCAACGCCAACGCCGTGGCACGCATCCCAGAGGGTATGTCGTTCGAAGCCGCAGCGACCATTCCGAGCACCTTCTTCACCGTGTACTACGCGCTGCACCACCTGGCACGCGTAGAGCCGGGCGAGAAAGTGCTGATCCACGGCGCGGCTGGCGGCGTGGGCATCGCCGCGATCCAGATCGCCAAGTGGCTGGGTGCCGAGATCCACGCCACCGCCGGCAGCGACGAGAAGCGCGACTTCCTGCGCCTGCTGGGCGTGGACAACGTCTACGACTCGCGTTCGCTGGCCTATGCCGACCAGGTACTGGCCGCAACCGGCGGGCGTGGCGTCGATGTGGTGCTCAACTCGCTGGCGGGCGAGGCGATCAACCGCAACCTGCGTGTGCTGAAGCCGTTTGGCCGTTTCCTCGAACTGGGCAAGCGCGACTTCTACCAGAACACCCGTATCGGCTTGCGCCCGTTCCGCAACAACATCAGCTACTTCGGCATCGACGCCGACCAGCTGATGAGCGAACGCCCGCAACTGACCCGTCGCCTGTTCGCCGAAATGATGGCGCTGTTTGCCCAAGGCATCCTGCACCCGCTGCCATTCCGCGAGTTCGACGCCAACCAGGTGGTCGAAGCCTACCGCTACATGCAGCAGGCGCGGCAGATCGGCAAGGTGGTGATCACCTACGCCAACCCGATCGAACGCACGGTCGACACCCGCGAACAACCGCTGCGTAACGTGCAACTGGCAGCCGATGCCAGTTACCTGGTCACCGGTGGCCTGGGTGGCTTCGGCCTGCGCACGGCGCAATGGTTGATCGACAAGGGCGCCCGCCACCTGGTGCTGCTGGGCCGCCGTGGCCCGGCCAGTGCCGAGGCCCAGCCGCAGCTGGCGCTGTGGCAGGCTCAAGGTATCGATGTGCAGGCAGTGGCTTGCGATATCACGGATGCCGGCCAGCTGCGCGCGGTGTTCGAGCGCATCGCAGCCAGCCCATGGCCGCTGCGAGGCCTGGTGCATGCGGCGACAGTGATCGACGACAGCCTGATCCGCAACCTCGATGGCGACCAGCTGCGTCGCGTGCTTGAGCCCAAGGCCAAGGGCGCGCAGTACCTGCATGAACTGACCCAAGCGTTGCCGCTGGACTTCTTCGTGATGTTCTCGTCGGCCACCACCCTGTTCGGCAACCCCGGCCAGGCTAACTACGTCGCCGCCAACCACTGGCTCGAAGCTTTGGCGCGCCACCGTCGTGCCCAAGGGCTGGCGGCCACCGCAGTGCTGTGGGGCGCGATTGACGACGTCGGCTTCCTGGCCCGCAACAGCCAGATCAAGGATGCCCTGCAAAGCCGCATGGGCGGTGCTGCCCTGCGCGCCGAGGCGGCCCTGGCCCAGCTCGAAGCCATGCTGCTGAGCGGTGACAACGGCCAAGGCGTGCTCGAACTGGACTTCAAAGCCCTGTCGCGCTTCCTGCCGACCGCCACCTCGCCACGCTTCAGCGAACTGGCCCGTGCCCACGGCGGTGATCAGGAAGACGACAACGGCGGTGAAGACATCCAGCGCATGCTGGCCGAGCTTGACGATGCCGAATTGCTCGAGCGCTTTGCCGAGATGCTCAAGCACGAGGTGTGCGAGATTCTGCGCCTGCCGCCCGCGCGCCTGGATGCACAGCGCCCGCTGCAGGAACTGGGGCTGGACTCGCTGATGAGTGTCGAGCTGGTGGTGGCCTTGGAAGAGCGCTTCGGCATTCGCTTGCCGGTCATGGAACTCAGTGACAGTTCCAGCATCGATAAGCTCAGCGTGCGCTTGCTTGAGCTGTTGCGCGGTGAAGCCGGCACTGGCGAAGACCAGCTGGCGCAAAACGTGCTCGCCCGTCATGGCAGCGAACTCAGCGCCGAACAAGTGGCTGAACTGAATGCAGAACTGGCCGAGACCAGTGTGGCACCTAACCGATTGATTGACTAAGAGCTCAGATGACAGCCAAAACCCCGACCGGCCTTGGTGGCGACGCCAAGCAACGCCTGATCCAGCAAGCCCTTGCGCGGCGCCGTAACACAGGCGCCGAAGGCGCGGAAGGTGCCACCCTGGAGCAGGTGCAGCAGGCTGCATTGAAGGTGCCTGAAGCGTTTTACCGTTTCGACCAGCACCCGGGTTACCAGCACCTGCGGGTGATGCAACAAACCGCGCAGCGGCTGGGACTGAGCAACCCGTTTTTCCGCCTGCACCAAGGCACCGCCGGCGCGCAGACCCAGATTGGCGAGCGCGAGTACCTGAATTTCGCCAGTTACAACTACCTGGGGTATTCCGGCCACCCCAGCGTTGCCGAGGCGGCCAAGGCGGCGATCGACCGCTACGGCACCTCGGTGTCTGCCAGCCGCCCGGTCTCGGGTGATCGCCCGCTGCACCGTGAGCTGGAGCAGGGGTTGGCCAGGCTGTACGAGGTGGACGACGCCGTGGTGATGGTCAGCGGCCATGCTACCAACGTCACCACCATCGGCTACCTGTTCGGGCCGCGCGACCTGGTGGTGCATGACGAGCTGATTCACAACAGCGTCCTGCAGGGCATTCAGTTGTCCGGTGCACGGCGTTTGAGCTTTGCGCATAACGACTGGCAGGCGCTGGACCGCCTGTTGAGCGAGCAGCGCCAGCACTTCGAGCGGGTGCTGGTGGTGGTCGAAGGCATCTACAGCATGGACGGCGACTACCCTGAGCTGCCCCGGTTCGTCGACATCAAGCGCAAGCACAAAGCGTTTCTGATGGTGGATGAAGCGCATTCGCTGGGCGTGATGGGGGCCACGGGTAAAGGTATCCGTGAGCACTTTGGCCTGGCGGGTGATGACGTCGACATCTGGATGGGCACCTTGAGCAAGACCTTGGCCAGTTGCGGCGGGTATATCGCTGGCAGCACGGCGCTGATCGAGCACCTCAAGTTTCTGGCGCCGGGCTTTTTGTACAGCGTCGGTATGCCGCCGGCGGTCGCAGCGTCGGCCTTGGCAGCGTTGCAGCTGCTGGCGGCGGATAACGGGCGGGTTGCCCAGGTGCAGGCGCGGGGCGAGTTGTTCTTGCGCCTGGCGCGTGAAGCGGGCTTGGACACCGCCACCAGCACGGGGCTTGCGGTGATCCCGGTGATTACCGGCAGTTCGTTCAAGGCGGGGCGGTTGTCCAGTGCCCTGTTCGAGCGGGGCATCAATGCCCAGCCGATCGTCTACCCGGCCGTGCCAGAGCAGGCGGCGCGGGTGCGCTTCTTTGTCTCGTGCGAGCATACGCCCGAGCAGATCCAGCACACGGTGGCGGTGGTCGCTGAAGAGATGGCGCGGCTGGGGTGATGGGGTAAGGCCTGAGGGGCTGCTTGGCAGCCCTTGTGGCGTGCCATCAATGGGCCATCAATGATAGCTGGAATCTGGCCACTGAAAAGCGGCAAATCATATTAAATCGAAGCAAGAAAAGCCGAACTTACTTCGAGCGTTCTAGTGTTAAACATCTAAATAATTCCTCTTTAAAACGACGCAAAAAAGTGTCTGTGTAAAGTTTGCGTAACGCCTGCAACTTTAAAAAATACGACTATCGTGATCATTAACCGGGCCACCCCCTGGGCCCGTCGTGTATCCGATGGAGTACTTATGAGCAGAGTGACTCTTGCTGCTGTTGTATCGGCGTGCGTCTGCGCCGTGCCAACCGTTTGCGATGCGACTTCTCACACTGCACCGGCTTTTGCGTTTGGCTTACAGGGAAGCTACACCGAACAGGAATTCACCGGGCACGGTAAAACCGACACGGAACATATGCCAGAAGGCGGCGCATTCATTAACTTCGGCAATAAAATGACGTCAACCGACGGGTTCATTTATCAGGCAGAACTCAGCGGCCTCTATAGCAAGCACCAGAACCAGAAGGTCAAGGACGCGCAGGCCGACCTCGACCTGGGCTGGCGTATTACGCTGGCTGAGCGCCATTCCGTCGACCTGCTGGTGGGCGGCGGTTACAAATGGAACCGCCTGCAGCCGAACAACCGCAAGTACGACATCGACCTCACCAACCGCACGCCTTTTGCCAAGGTGGCGCTGGGTTACAACTACCGGTTCGACACCGCGACCCTACGTTTCGAAGCCGGCATGCGTAAGCTGATCAATGGTGATTCGCAATTGGAGATCCATGGCATCAGCAACGAGAAAGTGGACTTGAAAGATGGCACTCATCCGTTTGCTGAAATGAGCCTGCTGTTCAATCAGGACGGGATGATACCGGTGATTGCCTCGTTGTATTACAGCCGCTTTGAATATGAGTTGGACGGGCAGTTTGTAATGACCCCAACGGACACTCAGGTGCAGGATGAATACGGTATAAAACTTGGCGTCAGCTTTTAATCTTGCACACGCAAGGGTTTTGCAATAATTAATGAAGTGACCCTGAGCCAACCGCCAGGCGCAATCCTTGTAGGAGCAGCCTTGTGCTGCGAAGAGGCCGGTGCCAGCACAATCGATCTTCGCTGCTGCCACTGGCGTCTTCGCAGCACAAGGCTGCTCCTACAGGTGTCTGTGTTGACCGAAGGAATAACTGAACACACGCAAGGGCTTTCGCCAGGCGCAGTCCCTTGTAGGAGCAGCCTTGCGCTGCGAAGAGGCCGGTGCCAGCACAATCGATCTTCGCTGCTGCCACTGGCGTCTTCGCAGCACAAGGCTGCTCCTACAGGTCGGTGCTGAACGAAGGAATAACTGAGCACATGCAAAGGCTTTCGTCAGGCCCAGTCCCTTGTAGGAGCAGCCTTGTGCTGCGAAGAGGCCGGTGCTAGCGCAATCAATCTTCGCTGCTTTCACTGGCGTCTTCGCAGCACAAGGCTGCTCCTACAGGTGTCTGTGCTGACCGAAGGAATAACTGAGCACATGCAAAGGCTTTCATCAGGCGCAGTCCCTTGTAGGAGCAGCCTTGTGCTGCGAAGAGGCCGGTGCTAGCACAATCAATCTTTGCTGCTGCCACTGGCGTCTTCGCAGCACAAGGCTGCTCCTACAGGTTCGTGCTGAACGAAGGAATAACTGAGCGCACGCAAAGGCTTTCGCCAGGCGCAGTCCCTTGTAGGAGCAGCCTTGTGCTGCGAAGAGGCCGGTGCTAGCGCAATCAATCTTCGCTGCTGCCACTGGCGTCTTCGCAGCACAAGGCTGCTCCTACAGGTCGGTGCTAAACGAAGGAATAACTGAGCACATGCAAAGGCTTTCGTCAGGCGCAGTCCCTTGTAGGAGCAGCCTTGTGCTGCGAAGAGGCCAGTACTAGCACTATCAATCTTCGTTGCTGCCACTGGCGTCTTCGCAGCACAAGGCTGCTCCTACAGGTCCGTGCTGACCGGCGGGATAACCGCCTTAAATATGCGGCGGCTCATAGGCATTCAGCTGCTCCACAAACCGCCAATGGCTCTTCTTGTCAAAACCCATCCAGCGCTTCAGGCGGATGTCCCAGCGCATGTGATGGTTGGCAATCCACGGCAGGGCAAACAGGTGCGCCCCGCGCCAAGGGATGAACGGGTTGCGCCGCAAGCTGGCGTAAATTTCTACCCGGTGGCTGGCCTGGTGGCTGGCGCAGCGGGCATGGAAGCCGGATGTATCGGCCACCACCAGGGTATTGGCGGGCACCGCAAAGCGGCGCGGCTGCGGCAGGCCCAGGGCGGCGAGGTCGGGGGTGTCGATACGGAACGAGCCCTCGCGGTGCATCTGCTCGGTCGAGCGGGCAGCGCCCAGGCTTTGCTGATACTCCCACGCCAGGCGCTCGGGCGTCAGGCGGTGCGACCCCGGCACATAACTGAACGGCCCCTGGTCGTCGGCCACGTCATCCAGGAATAACCACGCCTTGGCGGTGGGGTGGAAAGTATCTGCGTGCAAGCGGGTTTGCGGGTCTTGGTCGGCATTGGCAGCATCGATGATGATCGACTGCAGCTGATAGGTAATGCCGCCCGTGTTGGACGATGCATAGGCAATCAGGTCCCGTACCCCACGGTCCGCCACAAACGCCGCACTGGCCGGGTTGCTGGCCAGCACATCCTGATCAAGGCTGACCCGGCGGGTAACCGCACGCCCTTGGCGCATCTCCCAACCCGTGCTGCGCAAGGCACCCAGCTCGGCGCGCAACGCCGCGAACTGGTCAGCGGGCAGGGCGTTTTCGCGGATGAAGAACCCGTTTTCCTCAAAATGCGCACGCTCGCCGGCATCCAGGCGCGATGCCAGGGCCTGGCGACGGTAGCTGGCCATGGCCATCGCCAATTGGCGACGCTGCACATGCAGGCCAAGCGCGTTGAGCCGCGCACTGCCGAGCACCGGGTTGTTCTCGAACGATTTCGCGTGGGTGGCCAGTTGCATGCAATGCCAGGGGAGCGCCGCATAGCGGCCGATGTCCTTGATCGATACGGGCATGTTCTAGTCCTTTGATGGGGCCAGTGGCCGGCCGCAGCCGAGCATGGTCCGGGAGTAATTGAGCAGCGGCGCCACGCGCCGGTGTTCGGCCAACCGCGCAGCGCGCGGCATCGACAGGCAAGCGAGGGCGTGCCAGGCATCGCAGGGCAAGTCTTGCTGAACGTCGGCATAGCTCGCATAGCGCATCAAGGCGCCGGCTACCAACTGGTCCAGGGTCAGGCGCCGGGTGCGGCGCGGCAGCGGCTGGTGGTCGTGGGTCAACCCCCAGCCGGCGTAGAACGGTGTGCCGTAGGTCACCACCGGCACGCCGCGCAGCAGCGCTTCGAAGCCAGCGGTGGAGCTCAAGGTGTGCAGCGCATCGACCTGGCCGTAGAGGCTGGCGATATCGACACCGCCCAACACCTGGTCAGCCAGGCCCGTCAGTAGCGCCGGGGCAACCTGGCCCTGGCGCTTGCCGGCCTCGACGTCCGGGTGGGGTTTGTAGATGATCCAGGCGTCCGGCAACTGCGCGCGCACCCGTTGCAGCAGGCGCAGGTTGCAGCCTGCGCCGCCGCCACTGCACAGCGCCGAAGCGTCATCTTCGACCTGGCCCACCACCAGCACCCGTGCTTGGCCCGGCTGGCCCAGCAACGGCGGAATCGGCCCGCTGCGCAGGTTGAACTTGCTGGTGCCGCTGGCGACGATCTGCGCCCTTAACTGCGCGGCTTCGGCCAGGCTGGCGTCGTCGAAGTCGGTATTGAGCAGCAGCCATTCCAGGTCACTGTCCGACGCGGCGTCATAGTGAATGCCGCCACGGTCCAGCACCAACGACAGGGCCGGGCTGTTACTCACCCCCAACCCCGTGGACCGCATGAAGCCGTCCTCGACCCGCCAGATCGGCACGCCCTGCTGGCGGGCGCGTTCTGCCAGGCTGGCGGGCTCCCGCGCCGCCCACACCAGCAGCCGGCCGTTTTCTGCCGCCACCTGCTGCACCAGTTGCGGGCTATCCACGGTAAAGCGCAGCTGGCCCCAGCGGCTGGCAAAGAAGCGGCGAATGTTGTGCTGCTTGTGGCGCTTGACCCCCAGCACTGTGGTCGGCCCGGCAAATTCAGTGTCGCGTGCCTTTTTGCGCGCCAGCTGGCGAGCGACGGTCAGCGCATCGGTCAGCTGGCCGGTGAGCGGGTCGACATAGCGGCAATAACGGATGTACGCCGCCGCCACCAATTGCTCCAGGCTCGGCCGCGCCTGGCGACGGGGGATGGGCATGCGGTCGTCGGTCAGGCCCCAGCCAGCGTAAAACGGCAGCCCGAAGCAGGTCACCGCCACGCCTTGAATCAATGCCTCGAGCCCAGCCTGGCTGGTGCCCACATACACCCGCTGCGCCCGCTTGGCCAGCGACGCCCACGCCACTGGCCGTGCCTCCAGCGGCACGCCCCGGGCTTGCGCGGCGGCCAGCAGGCAGCTGGGTTTCTGCCCGCCCAGGCAGTCCGGGTGAATACGCACCCGCACATCGGCATCAGGGTGCTCGGCCAAAGCGACATCGAGCATGCGCACGTAGTCCGCTTCGCACAAACCGCCACCGGGGATCGAATAGTCGCCCGCCGTCTGGTCAACCACCAGCACCAACGGCCGCTCACGGCCCAGCGGGTCGTCCGCGGGCAGGTCCTGGGCATTGTTGTACTTGCCGATGCCCGTGCTGCGCATCAGCGAGATCAGCGCGTGCGCGCACTCCAGCTCATGCTCGGTCAGCGCCTCGGGCTGTTGCAGGATGTTCTCGAGCAGCGAAGGCCGGTCTGCCAGGTAGTGAATGCCTATCGGGTCGACCACCATCGACATCGGCGTGTCGCCTTCGATGCCCAGCGACGAAGACCGTAAAAAACCATCCTCCAGCGCGATATAAGGCAGCCCCCAGCGCTGGCACAACACGCGCGCCTGCGCAGAAGACTGTTTGTAGCCGATGCCGGCAATCGCCTTGAGCCCCTTCGGTGCCTTGCTACCCCGGCGCCAGAGCCAGAAGGGCGGGCCCTCGGGCCCAAGAAACTGCGGCAGGTGCAGCACCTTCCAGGCAACCCACTGCGACATGATGCCGACCCAACCCGGGCCGTCCACCAGTGCTTGCAAGGCCACTGCTGCCGGCGCTTCAATACGGTTCATGGCACCCCCCGCCACATGCCACGCACCGGCGGGAACGGCACCCAACGCTTGCGGCGCAGGGCAAAGCCATTGTGCAGGTACAGCCGTTTGGCCCGCGGGTTGTTCAGCGGCACTTCCAGTTCGACCTGGGTAAAGCCCAGCTTGGCCGCATGCGCACAGCACGCCTGCACCAACGCCGACCCCATGCCTTGCTGGCGAGCTGCCTTGCTCACGCGCAGCCCATACAACAAGAACGGGTAACGCCACTCGCGCAGCTCGCTCAGGCAAAACCCGGCAAAGCGCACCCAGCCACTGATTAGCCCGAACTCGCGAATGAACGGCCGCCAGTGCAACGCAAATGGCCCACGCCCGTCATGCTTCAAGGCGGCAAAGCCCAGCGCCTGCTCGCCCTCGAAGGCCAGCAGCACGCGGTCCCAGTGGATGGCCCCGCCCAGCAGGCGATAGCGGCAAGCAGGGTTACCAATCAGAAACGCCAGCGAACCGCGCCCCTGTGTCAGCAACTGGGCCAAGGCAGGGTCTGCGGCACGCTCCGGCGCCAGGTCCGATCCCAGAACAATGCGCACCACGTCTTCAGGCTACCCCAGCCACGGCACTGTGCGCCGCTTGGCCCTGTGCGGGCGCCTGGGCGTGTGCCAGTAGTGCGCTGGACAGCTTGTGCACAGCGATGGGGCACGCTTGGCTGCCAGGCTGGCGCCGGTTGGACCAGATCAGGTAGTCAGTGTCGCCGGCCGGCGCGCCGACCGCCTGGTAAACCTCGGGCAGGATCGGTACATGGTCACCAAAGAAGCACAGCAGCGCCTCGTTGGGCTGGCTCAGTAACGTTTCGCGCAGCATGCCAAGCATGCGATCGGCATTGCCGATATGCCGCAGGTAAGGCGCCAGGTCTTGCATGCCCGGTTGCAGCGGGCGGTCGAACCAGGCCGGCAACTCGTGCTCGGCCACGCTTTCCAGGTGCAGCGGCCCGTGGTTTTCCATGGTGACCGCGTGGATGAACAACGGCTGAGTACGCCCAGGCGCCTCCAGCAGTTCGCGAATCTTCTGCGCAACCGCGCAATCGCCAATGAACGGCCCAGCCTTTTGCGACGGGTTGAACGCGCGCACATCGATGAACTCATCGAAGCCCAACGCCGGCAGCACTTTATTGCGGCCGTAGAACCCACCGTCATACGGGTGAATGCACACCGTGCGGTAGCCCAGCGCCTTCAGCCGCGAAGCGATGCTCGGCAAGCCCCGGCGCGCCAGTACGCGATAAGGGTTGAAACGGTGCACGCCAAGCCGCTCGGACGGTATGCCCGTGAGGTAGGCAAACTCGGTACGTACCGTGTTGGCCCCCCACGCCGCCACCTGCAGCTTGCCGCGCGCGAGCGCCTGGCTGGCCAGCACGTCATACTCGCCCAGCACCTCAGCCCGCACGCCAGGCCACAAGCCACGCACATCAAAGAACGACTCGCTCTGCACCGACACCAAGTCCGCCAGCCCATTCTCTGTGGGAGCGGGTTTACCCGCGAATGCGCCAGCCGACCTAGCACTACCCTCACAAGCAAACGGCGACCCCAACCCAGCCTGATCAACCGGTGCCCGCGCCGCCCAAAAATACCGCCACAAACTAGCCGCCAACCCCCAGCCCCGCACATCACGCTCAGCATCAAAGCTCGGCACCACCCGACGATGCCCCAAACGCAGCAACCCCAGGCCAATCACCACCGGCAGCAACGCCTCAACCCGCGCCCCCGGCACCTCGAAGCGCAAGCCCGCCCACAGGTAAACCAGAAACCCGACCGCCAGCACTGCCGCTTTACCAAACCCAAAGAACGGCAAATACAACCGCGGAAACTTCACCGCATCGCTGAAGTACTCGAAATCCGCACACACAAACGGTTCGCGCAGCGAGTGGTACTTCGAGTTGCTCACCAGCACGATCAGCACCCACAGCAACAGCAGGTTCACGCCACTGAACAGTGGCCGCGCGGTCAGCGCATACAGCAACCCAAACCCCACGCACCACAACCCCACATGCAGCATCCAGCAGTCAGCCGGGCGGCGCAGGGCAGGGCGGGGTATCAACAAGCGTTCGACCAGCACGGTCAGCATCAGGCCGATCAACGCAACCGGCAGCAGAGAAACATCAATCACTGTACTTCAGCCCACGCAGGATCATCGAAGAAAGCCACTGCGGGATCAGCCCCAGCAGCCAGGTGCCCAGGTTGAGCGGGAACGGAAAACTGATACGCGCCTGGTTAGCAGCCAGCCCACGCTTGATGCGTTTGGCCGCTTTTTCGGCGGTCCACAAAAACGGCTTGGGCCCCGGCATTTCGAAGCACATCTTCGACTCCACGTAGCCCGGCACGATCACATTCACCTTCACCCCTTCCGGCGCCAGCCAATCGCGGATCGCTTCGCCATACACCCGAATCGCCGCCTTGCTGGCACTGTAGGTAGGCGTCACCGGCAGCCCACGCCAGCCCGCCAGCGAGCTGAACAGCGCAATCTGCCCATGGCCCCGGCTGCGCATGGCCGGCAGCGCCGCTTCCACAGTGGCCAGCGCCGCCATCACATTCACCTCGAGCAACGCCCGGCTGTCGTCCCAGCACTCGGCCTCGCCATTGGCGCCCACTGCCGTGTTAAGCCCGGCACCGACCAGCACCAAGTCTGGCTGATGCGCCTCGCTGACCCGACGCACCATCGCCCGCAGGCCATCCAGGTCGCGCACGTCGATGGCTTCCAGCAGTACCTCGGCGCCCAAAGCGCGGCACTGCTCGGCCATCTCATCCAGGCGGTCCAGACGCCGGCCTTGCAGAATCAGCGTCACGCCCGGCGCGGCATAGGCAGGCGCCAGCGCGCCGCCGATGCCGCCGGTGGCGCCGGTGATGAGGATGCAGCGAGGTGAAGCGGTGTGGTTCATAGGTATTTTTCGATTCTTGAAGTTTTCGCCATCAGCACTTCGAGGCAATTGGTGACCGCCATGTCGATGCCGCAGCCGGTGTAGAAACCGCCGTTGACCTGGGTGGTGTGGATGACTGTGTTGCGAAAACGATGAAAGAGCTTGATGTCTGGCATGTCCGGGGATTGCCAGAAATCGGCCAGCGCGCCTTGGTGAGTCAGGCCGGGCATGGCGTAGATGGGGTCGGCCAGCGTGATGGTTGGGCGGCCGTGGAGGATGGCTGATGCGCCGGCGGTGCTGTTGATGGTAATCATGCCGGTGATGTGAGAGAGCAATGTCGGCATGTGCCCGCTCTCCATGAATACGACGCGGTCTGCCACATCGTACTCGCGCGCCAGCGCTTCGGTGACCTTGCGGTAGTTGACTAGCCCCGGTGTCAACGGGTGGTTTTTGATCAACAGGCGTGCGTTGAATGGCGCGTTCAGCGAAAACGAGTCGATCACATGCCTGATGACCTGGGTCATGTTGGAGAATGGCGAGTGATCGCGAATCTGCGCATCACTGTCCAGTTGCAGCGGTAGTAAGAACGTTGGTTGGCGCTCACGGGCAACATCGGCCACGAGTGCGTCGTCGCGGCTGCGAGCGAGCAAAAGACGCAAGCCCTGGCGAATGAACCCCGCGTATTCCACTGCAGCGTTAAACGGCGCGTGGGTCTGGTATTTCGGGTAGAACAGCGGGTTCAACGCTCCGCTGGCGTGATACAGCACGTCGTGTGCCGCGCGGGCGGCAAAAGACAGCTTGAACGCGTTGCCGTTCTGGTAGCGGGGGATGTACTTGCCCACTTCGCGGTACCAGTCGGGGTCCCTTGGCAAGCGCGAGTTGTTATTGACGCCATCGCGCTCCAGGGTGATCCAGTACGGGCGGAAGTAGCCTTCCTCGAACACGTGCACACGAATGCCCTGCAACCGGGCCAGCTTCACTGCGGAGCGGTGCACGGGGCGGCAATCGCCGAACAGCACCAGGTCGGTGATGTCGAGCTGGCGAAAGACATGGGAATACCAAGCATCCAGGTCTTCAGCCTTTTGCGGGCAACTCATGTTTGGGCCATCAGCACCGTAAAGTTCGTCACCGACATTGAAACGTACACTGTGCACAGTTTGGCCAATGTCACGCAGCCCTTTGGCCAGGCGGCTGAAGAAAGGCGAACTGACACCCTGCAGGAACAGAAAATTGTGCGTAGGGATGCGCAGCAGTGGACCACGCGTCGCCCTCGTATTCAGCCGGTCGGGCGCTTCATGCCCAACAAACTGCTCAAGCGTCGTTTCAAGTCCTGCCATCTGGAGATTGCTCCGAGCTGCGGTAGCCCATGCCAATGTTGTAATTCGTAGAGAGTCTGTTCAGCAGTGGTAAAACGATTGGTGATGCGACTGACATAGGTGGGGTAGAGCAAAAGTGTTCCCGCTACCAGTTGATCAAGTGTCAATTTTCGCGACCTTCGCGCTTGAACCTGCGGTTCCAGTTCACGATCGTCGGTTAGCCCCCAGCCGGCATAGAACGGCTGCCCGTAGGTCGTTACAGGTACGCCGCGCAACAGCGCTTCGAAACCCGACTGCGACGTCAGTACATGCAATTCGTCAACCACTTCCAGCAACTGCTGCAGCGGCGTGTTGCCAATCACCTCATTGCACCAGTGAACTGTTTGCGCTTCGTCATCGCCCTCGGGTCGTGTGCCGGCGAGTACCTCTGGGTGCGGCTTGTACAGCACCCAGGCCAAGGGATTGGCCTCACGCACTGCACGTAGCAGTTGGAGGTTGCTGCGAATGCGCGCGCTGCCGTAGCGAATGGAGGCATCTCCCTCGACCTGGCCGGTGACGAGAATGACGCGTTGCGCCGCTGGAGGACGCTGCCAGGCAGTACCGGGTAGATTGTATTTGGTCAGGCCAGCACTACAGATGGCCATGCGCAAGTCTGCGGCGCGACTCAGGAGGGCGTGATCAAAGCTGCCGCTGGCGAGAATCTGCTCCAAGCGAGAGGGGCGAGTAGCGTCGTAGTAGATACCCAGGTCATCAACCACCCATGACAATGGTCGTGCTTTACCTGCGCCCAAGCCGACAGAGCGCAGAAAACCGTCTTCAACACGGTTAACCTGTTGTGGGTGGGCATGGAGTTCGGCGTCGTGTTTACAGCCCCAAGAGACGACGGGTAGCGACGGCGAAAGAGGCTTCTTTGGTTTGATGAAGCGAATCGCGCTGCCGTCGAAAAACAGTTTAGCCAGTGGCATTTTCCAGCGACTGAAACCACAGATTTGTACTTGTGGGGGCATTAAGCTGCGGTGATGTCGCTGTAGGCCTAGCCAGTTAATGAGTGCTTCTGGCGTGCAAGAGTCGCCGCGCTCCGGACAGACATATCGCGGATAGCGCACCAAACTGGCATGGATCAACTGTGCCAGGCACACGGGTGTGCGTCGATGAGGGGCAGGGAGGCGATCATCTGTCAGCCCCCAGCCGGCATAGAAGGGCATGCCCCACGTGTGTACCTGCACGTTCCAGAGCAGGGCGTCGAAGCCCAGTTGCGAGGTCATTACGTAAACTGCTCGTACGCGCGGCATCAACTCAGCGGGATGAATGTTCTGAGCAAGGATCCGGACCCGCGGGTGCTTGGCCACTTCGGTCAAGTCAAAGTGTCCTGTTTTTCGGCGTGCGACGACGTCGGGATGCACTTTGAGCAAGATGGTGTGTTGGGGGTAGCGGGCTAACGCCGCATCGAGCATCGCCTTGAAGTCGGCGGGCCCAGCACCTTGAAGTGAGGCATCGCCCCGGGTTTGGTCGGCGACCAGTACACAGTCGTTGGGAAGTGTCGGTGTCTCGATTCTGGCGTCGTTGTATTTTGATACCCGATTTCGCTGCCATAGTGCCTGAAGCGAAAGTGCACGCGCATGTTCTTCGGGCGAGAGTGGCTTGACGATGAGTTGCTCCAGGCGAGAAGGGTGCCCGGAATCGTAATAAACACCGACGTCATCGACGATCAATGAGAGTGGTGGGTCGTCCGCACCCAAACCGACCGAGCGAAGGAAGCCATCCTCCAGAGTCAAGACAGGTTTGCCCGCTTTCTTAGCCTCAGCAATGGCCTGAAGTGCACTAGGTTTACGGCCCCATGCCATTACCCAGTCCGTTTTCACGACATCACCCACGACACCGCTCTGCAGCGAAAAATCAGGCAGCAACGAGGGCAAAGTAGTGATCTGCTGAGCTCCCTTTGAGAGGATCAGCAGGCGTGGGCGAGGCAGAGCATCATCCATAAACGTGGAGCGGCGTTCCATGCGTCGGACAGCTGAGGGCTAAAAGCCCTTAGGATCCAGTGAATTTTGAGGTCGCGAATCTTAATACAAATTCACGTTCATAGGATGACCCAAGTCGAAAATTTCCGATGAAATCCGAAGATTCCTACAGTTCCCCACGGATGACATCAAAATGATATCTGTTCACAGCAGAGTCAGCAGGTACTCGTATTTTTCTAGCAGCAGCGGCATGCGATTCTGCTCTTGGTATTCCTTGATGGTTTCTGGGCGCAGGCAGTGGTAAAGCGCAGTCTGCAAGAAGACATAGCGCTGGTTGCGTAATGCGTCTTCCTGGTCGAAGTGGGGAGCCAGCGCTTCGCGGTAGGCTTTTTCGAATTGGGCTTGAGCTAAAAGGAACTCTGACATCTCCTTACGTCGGAAGAGGCTACCCAGATAGGCGCCGCCGTCGAACCCGATCCTTCCAATTTTGGCCTCACTCCAATCGATGAGATAAAGGCGACGCTTGCGTATGAACAGGTTTTTGCGCAAATAGTCCATGTGGCTTATGCATCGGGGGCTGCGCCTTGCCTGAGATGCCAGCGTGCGAATTACGGGGGCAAATGCTCTGAGACGCTGCGCCAGCCCAGTAAATCGGGAGTCTTCGCGAGCCAAACGCTCTAGCTCAGGCAGGCAGCGTGTGAAGTTGAAACGTGGGCGCAATAGGAACCAAGGACGGAAAAAGTCCATGCTCCATAAGAGCAGGGTCTGATTTCGTGGCATTGCCTCGATGTAGGCGCTACTTCGTTCCTCTTGCTCGGCGATGCCTCGCCCCAAATGGCGGCCGATGGATTGCATACGGGGAGGGCGCCCTCGAATGTAGCGAGTGAAGATCAGGCTTTCCCATGGTGTCTCGATCACGCCTAGGCAGGGCGGATAGCGGAAATAGACGCTGCCTTGGAGCATCCCCTCAGCGCGGTGGAATCGTGCTTCCTGACTGCCAATGAATGCCACCTTGCGTATCGATTTCTCCACTACATCCATCGGTTTGCCGGTGATGGGGTCAATCAGGCGATGGAACCGAACATAGTTGACGAATGAGGCATTCGACTCCAGGTCGCGGCTGTGAATTGTCAGGGGGAGCCCGCCCCACTGAGGCATCAAGGTGTGGATATGGTGCTCGAGTGAAGCTCGCTGCCAGCGGAAGAAGGTCTTATGTTGGGCAGAGGGCTGGGTAGGGGCAGTCATTAGCTGTAGTCAGGTATAGCCGGGGGTCCGACCTGTATTTTTAAGGGGGCGGTATGCTGCGTCATAAGAGAACCACGCACAACGAAAAGTTTCGCAGCGCGGTCAATTGCTTGATGGCACAAGGCTAGTCTGAATGCCTGATTTTTGGGCGAATAGGGCGTACGATGAAGCCTGAAGCCCGGTAGTCTGATTCCGGATCGTTCAGGAGAGCTTATCTTTGCTTAATGTTGCAAACCCCTTAATATTCGTGCCCTTGCAAACCTGCAGCATTCAGGGACGGACATGAATCATCTCACCATTGCCAAAGAAGCCCTCATCGCTCAAGCCCAGGCTGTCAGTCAGCTGGCTGACCGAATCGACGGGGAGTTTCAGAGTGCTGTCGACCTCATTCTTGCCTGTAAAGGGCGTACGGTCGTCTGCGGTATGGGCAAGTCCGGGCTTATCGGTCAGAAGATGGTGGCCACCTTCGCGTCTACCGGGACGCCCAGTTTCTTCCTTCATCCGGCTGAGGCCTTCCATGGCGATTTGGGAATGCTCAAGCCAGTCGATGTGCTTATCCTGATTAGCTACAGCGGCGAGACCGAAGAATTAATTAAGCTGATTCCTAGCCTGAAGTCTTTTGGTAACAAATTTATTGCAATGACTGGCAATGGGCAGTCAACACTAGCTCGGCATGCTGACATCTGGCTGGATATCTCTGTCGAGCGAGAAGTATGTCCGAACAACCTTGCACCCACCACTTCCACCATCGCCACCATGGCCATGGGGGATGCATTGGCAGTTGCGTTGATCGAGGCCATCCAGTTCAAACCGATGGACTTTGCTCGTTATCACCCTGGCGGTAGCTTGGGCAGAAAGCTCTTGACTCGTGTGTCAGATGTTATGCACAGCCCGGCGCCCTTCGTCAGTCCGTCCACCAGCTTCCATGACTGTCTGCTGATGATGACGCAGGGCCGACTTGGCCTCACGTTGGTGAGTGACGAAGGGCGTCTGGTAGGGATCGTCACTGACGGAGACCTGCGCCGCGCTTTGCTAGATAACCCGGGGGTGGTAGGGGAGAAGGTTTCGGCGTTCATGACGGCTACGCCACACGAGATTGCCTCTGATGCGTTGATATCTGAGGCTGAAGGATACATGCATGAAAACAAGATCCGCGCGTTGGCGGTGAGAGATGCTTTGACGGGCGAAGTGAGCGGGATTGTGGAGATTTTTGACTGATCCCGAGGCATCAAAGGGCGTGTTTCAGCGTGTTCGAGCGCGCCTTTCGTCTATGGTTGTGAGCTGTAGTATTGCGGTTGACCCTGATTTTTTGGAAGCAGTGCTTGCCTGATACATAAACTGAAATATTCGGTGCTCTATGATCAATTCAGCTCAGTGATGACTATAGATCTTAGAGTGTCGATATTCGGAGGGTCAGGATAATGTTTCTAGTTGCCTTATTCGCGATCGCAATGATTTTTCTCTGCTCCAGCCTTGGGTGGTTATTGCATTTGGATGACTGTGAGGGCTTTTAATGTCCAGTCGAGGGGTGCCCTTGACTTGAGCTAGGCACGCCCTGATACTCGTAGCTTTGCGGGCTTCGAGGTTTGGGTTTGGTATGGCGGTGAAATCGAAAAAAGTTGTACTAGGCTGTAATGTGAGTGATGCATTGTCGGATATTGGTGCATACAACTACTTTATGGTTGATCATTCGGCCTATCCTTCCTGTGATAATCTACTACATGTAAGTCGAAAAGACCCTGGCGCTAAAGAGTTGGTAGTTGCACTCGCCAATGCGGGTTTTAGTCTTTATAAATCGGAAGAGCATGTTTCAAAATTTGTTAGGAATAGCGAAATCGCAAATTTCTGGCATCGAGTAAAGGAAGGTGACTTTCTAACCTCAGACGGTCTGGTTTATCAGGTCGATCTTCCGGCAAATCCAGCGGTTTCTAAACTTTTGGTTGTTTTTTCCTCCATTGGTGAGGACATATTTATGTCTAGCCTGATGAGGATGTTTACCTTTAATTTTAAATCTATTGCTAAGTACATTCCAGCCGATGCCGCTGTTCTGCGAATTGCTGATGTTGGATCTGTGGTGGGAAGCTTCTATCTGAATAATAATTCGGATCGGACGTTCGGTGATCGTGTGACGGCCTTGATTCACAAGGTGAGTGATGATCTGAGGCTCTCTGCGGAAAACGTGACGTTGTACGGAGCGTCCAAGGGCGGAACCGCTGCGCTATATCATGGCGTCACAGGTGGGTTTAATGCGGTTGTTGTAGATCCAATAGTCTCAGATGAGTATTATGAGAGAGTTTTTGCGGACTCACATTTTACGCAGGGCACTTTTCCAGAAACTAAACAACAAACGTTCTCAAGGATTCTTGAGTCGGACAGGCTGTTGAAGCAGAAGATTTCGATTATCTATTCAGCTCGTTCGCCGCAGTACAGTTACATTGGTAGTATTGTTCGTGAGTCGAAGCTGGGAAGGCAGTTCAATTATTTGAATTCGGTGAACCCTTTGATTAATGACCATCCTGATGTGGGCGTGCAGACTGTGAATATTGCTGTAATGCTAATCAATATGTCCATGTATCACCTTAAGCCAGACACTTATAATATCGAGGTTGTTTGACGCCTATTGGCGACTGCGTTCATTGTATGGAGTGGGGCCATCGGTGATGGCCCCTGTTCTATTTAGTAGGCCTTGCCTGCTTTGTAGTAGTTCTCGAAGCAGAAGTTTGTTGCGTCAATGTACCCCTCTGCGCCCCCGCAGTCGAAGCGTTTGCCCTTGAACTTGTAAGCGATTACGCAACCGTTTCGTGCCTGTTTCATCAGGGCGTCAGTAATCTGAATTTCGCCACCTTTTCCAGGTTCAGTATCTGCGATGATGTCGAAGATGTCTGGGGTGAGTATGTAGCGTCCGATAATCGCTAGGTTGGACGGTGCGTCCTCCGGTTTCGGTTTTTCGACCATATTGGTGACGCGGAAGATATCGTCACGGATCATGTCGCCAGCAATAACTCCGTATTTATGGGTCTCTTGCGGGTCGACTTCCTGAATCGCAACGATTGAGCAGCGGAACTGTTTGTACAGTTTAACCATTTGCGTTAAAACACCATCACCTTCAGGGTTGACGCACAGGTCATCTGCCAGCACGACGGCGAATGGCTCATCACCGATCAGTGGGCGGCCTGTCAAGATTGCATGGCCTAAGCCCTTCATCTCAGTCTGGCGAGTGTACGAGAAGCTGCACTCCGAAAGCAGCCGACGGATACCTACCAGGTATTTTTCCTTATCGGTACCCTTGATTTGATTTTCCAGCTCATAGCTGATGTCGAAATGGTCCTCAAGGGCACGCTTGCCGCGGCCAGTGACAATGGAAATTTCGCTTAAGCCAGCGTCCAGTGCTTCTTCTACGCCGTACTGGATGAGAGGTTTGTTTACAACCGGCAGCATTTCCTTAGGCATTGCTTTGGTGGCTGGCAAAAAACGAGTGCCATAACCAGCGGCCGGAAATAAGCATTTCTTGATCATGAGTAACCTTAAATTGAGTGGCGCGAAATCTCAATGACTAGAGTTTTCGGTAGAGTGAATCATTTGAAAATATCATTCAGTACGTTGCCGAGCCGCAGGCCAGCGGCCAATAGTCGCTCGTCAACGATTTCCATATTTTCCTTGTAGTAATCCTTATCCAAGGAAATGGGGCGTCTAGATTTAGCTAAAGCATAGTTATCTCCATATATTATGCGTTTGGCAATGTCATGGCTCTCCATTGCCCATTGTTCTGGGGTGCCTTGTTGCACGGTTTTGTGTTTGGCAAGTAGTCGTTTAGCTATGGACTCGGAGCTCTGCTTAGAGCTTCGTATGATGATGGTATCCCAAACTTTGTGGAGTTCCCATTTCTGTCGGCTGGGCTGGGTGCGCATCGCGCCGGTTTCTTGTATCCCATGCAAAGGTTGGTGAACGTCTCCAATGTAGTGGACGAGAAACTTCAGAGCGCGCTGTTGCTCTATGGGGTCGGAGTCTTCGCGTCTGCCATCCTTTAATTCGCTCTCGGCTTTCAGGATGCCATAGACAACACATTTGTACTTCCCAGAACAGTCGCGTTTAGCCGAGTAACTTGTAGCTTTGAATGGGATTTTAACAACGTGGCTGATCTGAGGGCCAGACTCTTTACCGCGAATTTTGTCGGCCCATGATGCAATGTCGGATATTTTGCCATTGGCATCTCGATGCATGATGATATCAATGCCGGCCCTGGCTTCCGGGGTGAGTTGTTGCTCGGCGATTAGAGCCACGACTTTGTGTCCTTCGACACCCCACCCGAACGAATGCTGGCAATAGGCCATGGAGAGGAGTGCGATAAGGGCTATTTTAAATCGATTGAGCATTTGGCCTCCTATGGGCTGCCCAGGAAAGTCAATAAGCAGGCGCCATTAAATTGACGCACATTATCCTTTCCTGTTTAATTCATTGCGTGGCTAGGGTATCATTCATCGAAGATGAAGCAAGTCCGAATGAGAAGGACATCACGTTTTGAAAATTTCAGGGCTTTTAGTTTTCGCCGCTTCATCGGGTTGGAGCGTTTAGTAGAAATGGATAGCAGGCGATAATTAGATTCTTCTGATATTGGATTCATGGATTTAAGCATTTTAAAAGGGTTTGGGATGACTGAAGTTGTGAGTGTCGACGATTCGTTGCGGCTGTCTGAAGTTCTTCGTGTGAGCGGGAAGAGAAAGGTTCAACTGCTGGGGCATGATTCGGATAATCTGAAGCTTCTCCGTACGCAAATTTTTTCCCAAATCAAGTCGACAGGCGGCCGTCAGGTCGAATGGTTCGAGGCTCTACCAGAAGCTCTAGAAGGGGCTCTACAAGAGGCCTTGCCAGACGGTTTGCAGGCTGAGGATGGCGCGTGCCTGACCGTTTCGTTGTTTGCAGGCATTCCTGCTGACGTTTTCCTGATGTTCGATCTGGCGGACCGACAGCACCTCAATCAAATCCAAGCTGATGGTAAGTCAGCCCTTAGCAACTTTAAGAAAATTCTTGTTCCAGGGCAGTGGATGGCGCGCAGTCTGCTGGGCGACAAAAGGCTCGGCTTAAAGGCCACAGATGTTTTGGTTGTGGGGGCTCCTAGGATTGACTATCTAAGATCGCTGGCTGAGCAAGCCGGCGAGACGGGTGAGAGAACGACTCCCCGTGTTCTTTTTGCCCCGATTCATAGTAACTGGTTTGACGCGGCCGGAAACCCTATGAGCTCTAGCTCGGGTCTCCAGGAATACCTAGAGGAGCTTGGGCACCACTGCGAGCTAACCGTTTCCGAGGACCAGCGAAATAAGATCAATAAACGGCCAGTAACGCGTGAGCTGATAGACGCTGATATTGTTATAACTGACTACACCTCCGTCGCATATGAGGCGTGGGCCCTAGGTAAACCGGTGATTTTTCCACGGTGGATCCTCGGGGATGCCATCTTGGAAAAGGCGCCAAACTCTGCAGAGGCGGAAATCTATCGGCGAAAACTGGGCTACCATCCTGAGAGTTTTGATGCGTTGCTCGAACTGATAGTTGCTGGCAGCAAGCTTGAAGTGAGCGCCGAGGTCAAAGATTTTTGCCGCGAGTATTTGAGCAATTTTGAAGAGTCAAATAGCGCCAGTAAGATTTGTGCTCATCTGGAATACCTAAGTGATCCGCAGTGGGAAGAGCGTGAAGAGAAAACGCTTGCGGATATTGAGCGATATTTGAAAGAGCATCAGTGGGCACAGGCCGAGTCTGCGCTCATGAGCTTGGTTTCGGTTTATCCTGAGGATGCCAGTCTCAATAATAAATTGGCACTTGCTTACCAAGGGCAGCACAAGTGGTGGCAAGTAGTTGCGACACTGCAAGCTGTTGTTCGCGTAGTGCGCAATAGCGCAGACATTTATCATCGACTGGGTGTTGCTGAGAAAAAAATGGGGCATTTCCGCTCCGCTGCGAACGCCTATGAGCATGCTATTTTGCTGAGTAAGACAGTGCCTGCGGAGTGGTACTACCGCCTTGGCTACTGCTATGAAACACCATGTCATGAGGGGCCGGCTGACTTGCCTGCTGCTATCAATGCCTATCAAAAAGCCTGTGAGCTGGACAAAAAGCACAATGCAGGTAAGTTTGGTATAGGCGTGTTTCATGCCGCCGCCGGTCGTTGGTCCAGAGCAAATGCTTCGTTTACCGAGCAATTGAACTTGGTGAAATTTGACTTCGATCTGCATTTCCGCCTTGGTCGTGCCCAGGAACGATGCTATCTATGGGCTGACGCTGAAGTATCGTTCCGGAATGCCGTTGGATTGCGGATGAAATCGGCTGAATCGCATTTCCGACTTGGCTTTACTCTGGAGCGTCAGAATAAGTTCGAGGCAGCCCTTTCTTCGTATAAGTACGCGATTACGCTCGGCGGAAAAAATATTGCCGAGTGGCGTTATCGGGCTGGTATTCTGCTCATGGAGTTGGGTAGGTTAGACGAGGCCTGTAATCTGTTTATGTCGATGCAGGGTAGCGGGGCTCACCAAGACTTTGACAGAAAGCGATATGAAGCATCGCTAATGTCAAATCGTATCGATACCATCAAAGCCGAGTTGGCCGACAACGCGGAGAAGAGTAGTGTTTGGTATGAATTTTATGAGGCTAATCTACAGCTTGGGATGGCCGGTGCGGCAAGAGATAGCTTGGCAAATGCAGTGCGTTTCGCCCAAGAAGAACAAGTTCAGAAGCTTGTCTCTCTTTCGGGTTCGTTAAACACGAAGCTCGCCGAAGTTCAGTTTATTGAAAGCCGTTTGGAGAGAGATTGCACCCAGCCGGCCACTTGGATCTCCTACAGCAAGGCCCTTGTAGTCGTCGGGCAACTGGCAGCCGCGGCTGAAGCGATCCAGCAGGCTATCTGGCGTACGAATCAGCATGAAGCTGGTCTGTATTATGAGCTCGGAAGATTGTTGGCTCTCTCTGGTGCGATTGAAAAAGCTTGTGAAGCGTTCCGTTCGTACAAAATTATCCAGCGTCCGACCAGTGCTTATGAAGACAAGTTCCTCACCGACAGCACGCTAAACTTCCATGCTACGTATAAAGAGTATATCGAGCTACTGCCGGTAATGGATGATTGCATCCTCTATGAGGTGCATAATGGGTCATCAATGGCGTGTAACCCGCTTGCAATTTTTGAGCATGTTCTCGCTAGTGAGGAATATGCCAATCATAAGCATTTCTGGGTGATTAATGATCTTACTAAAGTTGAGCAAAGATTTAGAAATTTAAAGAATGTATTCTTTGTCAAGCGGGGCAGTGCACTCTACCTTCGTTTGATTGCTTCGTGTAAGTATCTGATTTGTAACGGTACCTTTGCAGAGTACTTTGTCCGGAAGCCAGGTCAGCAGTACCTGAATACCTGGCATGGAACTCCGCTGAAGACGCTTGGCCGCGCAATGAATACGCCACCGTACACGCGTGCCAATACGGCGCGTAACTTCCTGCACGCGACTCATTTGATTTTCCCTAATGAGCACACTCGCCTAACTCAGATTGAAGGTCATAGCATTGATCGGATTGTGAGCGGCGCTCAGTTGATTAGCGGTTATCCACGAAATGATCAGCTTTACAAGATTGACCAGGAAAAGCTGTACGAAGTTCGTCGGACTTTGGGTATTTCAAGTCGCAAACCAGTTGTCCTGTTTGCGCCTACCTATCGCGGTAGCTGGAATACGCCTGAGCTAGAAGCTGAGGTGCTGATCGAGCAGTTGAAGAGCATTATTTCGGATGATTACACTCTGCTTTTCCGAGGCCATCATTTGGTCGAAAAGCAGCTGGTTGAGATGAAGTTGCCAGTAAAGCTGGCGCCTCAATCGATTGATACTAATGCCTTGTTGCCAGTCGCAGATGTTCTGATTTCCGATTATTCGTCGATCATTATTGACTACATGACGCTTCAGCGTCCTGTCCTCCACTTCATTCCTGACTGGGATGAGTATAAGTCCGAGCGCGGCCTGTACTTCGAGCGCAGTGACTTGCCGTGGCCACAATGCCAGACGACAGATGAGCTCCGCGGCTTGATTCATAGTGCGTTGAATGATCCAGGCTTGTATGTCAATGCAACCTATCGAGAGTTCCATGAGCGCTTCTGTGGTGTTGAAGATGGTCGTTCGACTCAGCGAGTGGTCGAGTTCTTCTTCCAAGAAAGGGGAGTAGCGTCTCCGCGTAACGATAAAAAGCCGATTGTTGTACGATCTGCGCTTGGTACTATCAATGGTGTTGCGACTTCTGCAATTTCATTAGTGCAGAATCTTGCTGCACAAGGCAAAGATGTAGTGCTCCTTCTCGATACGGTAGAGTTGCGTAAGGAGGAGGCTGGGTTTGACGCGATACGCAAACTCGAGGAAGTGGCGAATGTGATCTTCCGAAGTGGTCGGACTTCCATGAGTCTCGAGCAGCAATGGGTCTCTGATAAGTTCAACGCTGAAGGTATCTTCTATTCGCAAACAATGCGCGATGTGTACGAATCTGCGATGCAGCAAGAAGTCTATCGTGTGGTCGCGGGCCTAGAGGCTGAGATCAGTGTTGATCACCAGGGCTATCACCCATTCTGGGCGGGTTTCATGGCGGCTATTCCAGCTAATCGTCATTTGATTTACCTCCATAATGATATGTTGGAGGAGTCGGAGAAGCGTCTTCCCAATTTGCGAAAAGTTTTTGAGTTTTATAGAGACTATGATGCTTTCCTTAATGTGTCTGAAAGCTCAATGCAAACCAATCGTGAGAGTTTCAAGGGTATAAATCCTGGTATCGTTGATCAGTTCCATCTCGTTAGAAACGGCTTGGATGTAAATCGAATTATCACTGATGCAGAATTGGAGCCTGATGACGCTGGTTATCATTTGCTTAAATCTGATCCGAGATTCAAGATTGTCAACGTGGCGCGCATGTGGCCCGAAAAAAACCAAGTAAGACTTATCGAGATGGTCAAGTTACTCGTGGAAGAAGGGCATGATGTTGCTCTTTATATACTTGGTACTGGCCCGCTTCACGCGGAGTTGGAAAATCTGATTAAAGAGCTTGAGCTGAAGGATCGAGTGATACTGCTTGGCGTTCAGCGCAATCCTTTCCCGTTCGTGAAGGCTTCGCAGTGTCACGTGCTGTCTTCAGATTACGAGGGGCAGGGTATAGTTTTACTTGAGGCGATGACGTTGGGTGTTCCCTGTGTCTCCACTGATATTCCTGGCCCTGACAGTGTATTGGAGAACGGTTTGGGTATACTCACCCCGTTGACTCCTGAGGGCTTGGCTGAAGGTGTTAAACAAGTTATCAAAGGGGAGTTTATTCCGCGACCGTTTGATGCTCGCGAATATAACGCGGTCGCTTATGGGGACTTTGCACTCGCTGCCCAGTAACGAAAAAACGCCGGGTTTTGTCCCGGCGTTTTTTTTGGGGGGGGAGGGGCACCGAGCTTATTCTAAGTGCCCCTTCTGATGTTGGCTTATTTCACTTTTTGATCGCAGCGTTTGGGTTGGGTTGCAGTGTGAATGTCTTCGGTTTGAAAACTTCGATCTCTGCCGCGTCAATTGAGTGCTGTAACTCGGTGCAAAACCTCTCTGCATCTTTAAAGCCTATTTGGCATATCTTGCTGGGGTCGTAATTCCACCACTGCAGCCGGAGCAGTTCGGCAATTATTTCCTCCGAGAACCGATACTTCAGAACTTTTGCAGGATTACCACCCACAACCGCGTAGGGGGGGACGTCCTTTGTAACCAGTGCACCAGCGGCTATCACGGCCCCGTCGCCGATTGTAATACCCATCCTCAATGTTACATCGCGACCAATCCAGACATCATTTCCAATTTGCGGATAGGCCTTTCTGTCATATTTGTGCCAGTTGTACTGCTTTGTCTGCTCTTCGTTAGTGAAGTCGCGGACGAGATCGTTACCAGGCCTAAACGTGATGATAGAAGTAGTCACGAGGTCCATGGGGTGATGAGAGTCAAGTATGACGAGGCCAGTCGAGATTGAGCAGTATCGCCCTACCTTCATTGATTCAGCCAGGGCTGAATATGAGTATGAGAGTGAGCCGATGGAGCACAGGCCGGAGTACTTGCCTCCTCCTATGCTGCCTCTGTATGAGCCTTTGTAAAGAGCTGAGTGGCTCTCTATTGTCACTGCCCGCCAAGAAGGAATCGGTTGGTCAAGGGTCAGCCAGCCGTACTTTTTCTGCGACGGTTTCGGAGAGTTGAGTTTGAAAAGAATGCGGTTATTCCAAAACTCTTGTGCCAGGGCTTGAGTTATTATCATTTTACTTCCTACTCATGCTGCGCGCCGGCAAGTGGCAACGTGGCGCGGTGTGGGGCCCGGCCAGCGTAGCCGAGCGTAGAGGTCGCCCGATGATCGAGTGCCTTTATAACTATGTCAATTATTCTTCTTAGAGCTAGAGAAGCCTCCGCAGGAATTTCTCAAAGTCCCAAGCCTATAAGTACATTCAAAGTGCTTAAAGAGTGCAGCATGGTCACCCAGTGGGCAACCCAAACTTAATGCCCCACCTGTTCACAGGTGGGGCATTAAGTACTTTAAACAGCGACCAAGGGAGGTGCTCCGCGGCTCGGTGCAAGAACTTTTTTTGCGATCCTGAGATTGCCGGATTCCCAGACCTCGTCTACCGCTTCCGCAATTAGCTTGTAGGATGAGCCGAGTGTGCGCCGGGGTAAGTAGGACTCCATAAACTGTAGTGTGCGTGCATCTGGGCAGGTGACCTGGCGGATCATGTCCACCATCTCATCAAAGCTGTTGGCATGCAGTCCTAGACGCTCATGGAATATATGGCTTTCCGCCGAGCCGAGATCGTCATAAAGGTTGCCTTCACCAATAAGCCAAGACGGGAAGATTACAGGTTTACCCAGCGCCCACGCTTCATAAACAAGTGTGCCACGATCGGCGATAACAACATCCGCTTCGATGAGCTTTTCAAAAGTCGGTTTTTTGGACTCTCGTAGGTTTGGATGGAGCGAGACATCGTAATCGAAGAGCGTACGCAATCTATCTTCGTAGTGAAGAATGCCCGGATAGCTGGAAATCACGCCAGCTTTGCTTTCAGCGTTATGCGTCGGCGCCCACAAGACCTTAATCTTGCGGAAGGGGGAGAGTTTTCCGAGCTTCTCCGCCAGCGTTCGTTCTGACAAGTACTTACGCTGGGCAGCCAGCAGCGTATCGATTCGTGGCCAACCTACGACCTTAATCTGATTAGCCGACAATTCCACGCCACGGGTTGTGAGCAACTTACGCTTGAGCCAATCACCCGGCACGCAGACCGTTCGATACTTGTTGATCTCAAAGCCCCGTTGAGGGTCGCGTCGGGTCAGGTAATTCTTATCGGCAAGGCCATGAGACATCATGACGTGTGCACGTCGATAAATGAAAAACGTTACGTTCACCGCGCCTGCCCGTGTTACCACGGGCGCTTGCGTTGATTCCCAGTCGGGCAGCTGTGCGTCGATGCCCGCAGCAAATTCCTGCTCCAGCAAGCGGAGATTTTCGCTGGCAACGTAGGTGTAATGAACCTGTTTGCGGTCACTCATCGCATCCGACCTCAGGCGACCGCAGTGGTCGCTGGGTTTTTCAGGTGAGATTTGATCAAGCTGCTGGAGATCTCTGGAGTGCGAGACAGATATACGACTTCGCAAATGTCGTTAAGGAAGTCGAACTTGCCCTGCCAATCATCCCCCATCACAAAAATGTCAACATTATGCGCGATGATGTCTTCTCGCTTCTGCTCCCAAGTGAGTTCGGGGATGACGAGGTCTACGTGACGGCAGGCTGCTACGAGTTGGCTTCTGTCGGCGTAACTAGAGTACGATTTTTTGCCCTTGCCTTCGTTGAAGCTGTCCTCGGAGACGGCCACAATCAAGCGGTCGCCCAGGGAGCGTGCGCGCTCGAGCAAGCGAACGTGGCCGACATGGAACAAGTCAAAGGTGCCGTAGGTGATTACGGTTTTAGCACGAGTGCTCATGTGATCTTCCTGATTATGAGTCGATAAAATGTTATCGAATGGTTAATGGACGAAGTGCTTCAAAGACTGTTGATAAAGTCTTTACATTCCTCATCGACTTTGTAACGTGATCGCGACCACGTTACCCCGTGCTTAATGACTTTTGCCGGGATGCCGACCGCGAGTGTGCACGCGGGTACATCTTTCGTGACCACGGATGCCGCGCCTATTATCGCACCTTGGCAGATTCTATTGCCCGGCAGAACGATGACGCGCTTGCCAAGCCAGACGCGTGGTTCAATGATGGTCTGAGCGTCTTCAGAGTTGATCAGCTCAAGCGTGTCGATATCGACGATGCCATGGGCATCATGGCCTTGTATGACGACATCTTCACCAATCAGGCATTGCTTGCCAATACTGATACCGGTGCCATGCACAGCGATGTGCATACCCCGTGAGGTAACAGCATCGCCCACGCAAATTGTCGGCTTGAGGTTGTTAAGGCGAATGTCAAATTTTCCTTCGCATTTCGCCCCAATGAATACCTTTGCGTGGCTCTGACGGAACATCACCCGGATCTGGGCGGTGTCACTGAGGATGACGAGTGTGCAGTTGACAACTTTCTTCTTTCCCAAGAACTTGATTTCGACATTCTTCTTTCGTTGGAGAATATCGTTGTAGATCTTGGCTGTGGTGAATAGCTTGCAGCTCGGCTCGAAGAAGTCCGGCAGTATCTGCTTGGCCGCCAACTCGCTCAGGGCATACTCCTTGATCGGGAGTGTGCGTGTCTCTACGTCCAGCATCGTATCGATGCTGGTTTCGGGAAACATTGATTTAAATAGCTTCTCAATCACTGGATTTTTCCTTGATCCTGGTCGTCTAGGCAAGCTTACGCACTAGGTGAGGGGCTATGACGCTCCCACGGGGCGCTTTGGAATAGACGCTGATCGAAGAAAATCTGAGTCTGATTCTTATAGGTGGTGTCTTCTGCGCTGCCATTGCCATCGTTAAAGCAAATGAGCTTGTACTTGAAGCGCTCTTTGTTGACCACTCGGGAGATATTGGTGGGGCGAATGATGATACCTGGAGCATCTGCCTTGACCGCCAGGCCCGATGCGTAGGCAAAGTGGTGATAGAGGAATGATGTTAGGTTGATATCATCCGGACTACGGCGTTTGGCCGATCGTGTCAAGGTGAAGACTTCTGGGAATAGCCCTTCGATCTTTTCTAATACCGACTTTTTCAAGCAGTAGGGTACATGCCGATGGAGGTTTTTGGCTTCGTAACTCGGGAAAACAGTCCGTAGCAACTTGCGTGAGTTGCTAGCAGCGACCAAATAGTCTGGTGTCTCTTCGTTGATTGCGTCACCGGCCATTCCGTAAGGTTCGAAGTAGGCAAGTGAGCGCCCGATCTCATCGAAGAAATCAGTCGGCAGGCACGGCTGGCCTAGGACAAAATCATCGTTTAGGTAGATGAAGTTTTCGCTAAGTCCTGGTATCCGATGCAGGCAGGCTTCGATGGCGTGCGAGTTGAAGTTCGGAAGCACATCGGTATCTGGGAAGATCTCGTTGTGATCAACCCATACTACCTTTTTGTCATCGCGCAGCCATTCTGGTTTCTGGCAGTTAGAGACAACATAGATCTTGTTCAACCAAGGTGCGTACTTATTCAGCGAGCGTAGCGAATAGCGGAGCTCGTCGTTATTGGTATAGCGGTCTGGATCGAAGCCTTCTTCCGGGAAGGACTCTGTCCATAAGGTTTGCCAGTTTTCGTCTGTGTGGTTTACCCAGGTGTAAACTGCGTCGATGGTCTGATAATCCACGCGCTTGGCTTTGGGGGCGTAGATTTCTTCAAACATATCTATTGGGAAGCGGCGCTGCCATGCCCGGCCCGAGCGCATGGTGGCTTCACCCGTGGCGGCGAGGTCGTAGAGGTAGAAGTGCAGAACATGGGTCTCGCCAAGGATATTGCACAGTTCGACGACAAAATCTGGACGTTGCGCTAGCGCTGAACAGACTGCTTTCACATCAAAGCGGTCATCTGCACGCGAGGCTAGATTGAATCCACCGCCTAGGGTGTAGATTGTTACATTGGTCGGTGTGGATTCTTTTAGTCCGGCGATGAAGCTGATCAGGCCGTTGAGATACCCGCTCCACAGTACCAAGCTGTTAGGGTTGACGCCGTCCTCGGCGCCTATTCCAGCATTGAGATACTTGCGAATGTACTCCGGCAGCCCCAGGCGATTCACCTCTAAAAGGTCGACACTGCGTGTCACCGTCTGAGGTTTTGCTTCGGTCTTGGTGATAGCTGCAGGTGGAGCATCCTTGAAGACACGTTTACGAAACATGTCATAGAAAAACATGTTTGGGTCACGAAGAAATTTCCGTATTTTTTTGTACTTCACTGGCTTTTTATTCATTTAATAAAAATCTCAAACGTCGCTTGAAAGTATCGAATCTGTCTATGTGGCCTGGTTTGTTCTCGAAGAGCGCTGAGTAGTCGTCGACGCTTCGATCAGACAGGCGACAGGCTTCGATAAATTCTTCCAATAGGCTTTTGGAAATGTCGTCGCCCCAGTTCCTGTTGTGAGTTTCCACGAATCTTGAGTAATTAGATTCCCGTCTCTCTTTGTGCGCGATTACATTAGGTCGTTCATGATAAAGATGGAAAACAAAATCTTTGTTTAATAGAGCATCAAGAGAAAGGCGGCCTAGCGCGCGCCTGAACCCCGAGGTGAACAATGGCGAGCGCGCACTCTTGTTAGACATCATTTCTCTGCAGGGCTGCAATGATCCATAATGCTGCGCCAAACGCATCATGAAGTCGAAGTCTTCGTAACCATGCCCGCTGTAGGATTCGTTGAACTGGCCGATGGCAGCGTAGTCATCACTTTTCATCAAAGTGACAGACGAGGGATTCGCCAGGTGCAGGAATTCTTTTCGAGAAAACGAGAAGTATTTTTCTTTCAGTAAAGCTGGGGTTGTTTTCCCCTTGCAAAGGTCTTTTGACCCTTTGGCCGTCAGATACATGCAGGGGAGGAAATAGAACGGGGAATGCTTGGCGGCTATAAGGTCTCTGTATTTTTCCAGGAGGGAAAAGTCGGGCCAAATGTCGACGTCCAGTAAGGCAATCAGCTCCGTGTTCACCACTTCGAATGCTCTGTTTCGTAGCAAAGATGGGTTCACTGAACCTGTATAGTGCTTTTTGGCCAGCAGCGTAGTATAGCGGTTGTTCTCTAGGCTTTTTTTGAGGCGCCGGTCATTGAGGCTGTTCTGATCGTTGAGCGAGAAAATCAGAGGTATGCGCGCGCTCTCGGCAGCGTCCGACATCCGGACTGCTTTTCGCAGAATATCCAGCGGACGTTGTGATAAGTCGAGAGGTACGATAATCGAGATGTCATTCATCGTTCAGGTTGCTGTTTACTCAGGACTGACGGTTCTGCCGGTGTATTCAAGAGTCGGTGACGATGAGGTGGTCCATCTGACTCGCTGCGCGTAATCATGCCCGGCTGCCCGGGCATGTTTACGCCAGCTATCAATTCACACCAGTCGCGCGTCCCAGAACCATGGTTTGCACGATCGGGGAGATGACTTTTTGCCACTCATACACGGCTGCGTTTGTTACGTAGATCGTATCGTCTGGTTTAACCATCACCTGGCGGGCATAGAAAATGGCCGCAGGGTCTCGCATGTTCAGGCGCAGGACGACAGGTTTCGGTTTGCCAGCCTCCATGCGGAAGACGAAGACGCCTTCTGCGTTGGCGCTGCCTTCGCGCAGGCCACCTACGCTGCCCAATGCATCGAGGAGGCTAGTATTGCGGTCGGGCAAGTCTTTCAGCCCTGGCGATGTTACAGCGCCCATGGCGACGAAGCGCTGTCGTGCCCTGTCAAGCACTACTTCAGAGTTCGGGCGCAAAACCATATTGTTGCCTGCCAAAACTTCTTCATAGTTGAACTGTTGGACTTGGCTGCCGTTGCGCACAGTCACGTTAACCAAGTGAGGCTCGAGTACCGGGCCTCCCGCCTGGTTGACAGCGTCGAGCAGGGTCAGCGGACCCTGGAGGGTGCTGAAACGTCCTGGGGTTTTAACCGCGCCAGCAACCAGTACCGAGCCCGACAGGTCACCTACCAGCTCGACGTGAGTCTGCACGTCTGTAGTAATGCCTTTCAATTGACGATGGATCATGTTTTCAACTTGATTCAATGTCATGCCGGCGACGAATTGGCGGCCCACATAAGGGAGAGATAGCTTCCCTTCAGAGTCAATACGAGACTTGAGCTGTGTGCCACCCGTAGCCAGCGGGGCGAACAGAGACGAGCCTTCCGGTGCGGTGTCAGCGATCAATACATTGAGTGTGTCACCTGCCATTAGCCGTACTTCCGGCGGCACGGGCTTGGTGACCGTTGCCAGCACCGGTGGAACAGCACCTCGCATGTAGGGCGCGATGGTCTTCGCGTCAATGTCGACGAGGGTGTAGGCCTCGGTTTTACTTTCGATCGCGCCTTTGTAAGGGCCTGCGCCGGAAATCGTACCGCCGCAACCGGCCAGGCTCAGGCTTGCCAGGGCCAGTGCTGCCAGCTTCAGGTTGAAGGTGCGAGAGACAGCCAGGGATTTAATCACGATGATCCTCGATCGAAGCCAGAATGAAGCGGGTGATGCCGTAGAGCATCAACAGGCCAAGCAAAATGGTCGCCAGGTTGTACCAACGTTCTGGGTACAGAGCGAGTTGTGGGGTATTTGGGCTAACAACTGTTACTAGCGTCCGAATTTTCTTACTAGCTTCGATGCGGGCGTTGTCAACAGCGGCAACAGCAGTCTTGTAGCTTTCTTCAGCGATCCCGGCATCCAGCGTCAGTTGTTGGAAGCGCGAGGCCACTACGTTCAACTGTGTACCTTGTGGGGAGGAGACCAAAAGGCGTTTTTCTTTACTCAGCTGTTGAGTAATCGATTCAACCTTCTGACGCTGCTGCCTGACCTGAGGGGCATCATTGCGCAGTTTGAAGGTCATCTCGGTAAGGAGGGCCTGCTCCTTCGTGTATTGGCTCTCGAGGTCGGCAATGATAGTTGCCCGACTTTGGGCTGTGGTGCCGCCGTCAAGAACCTTGTTCTCGTTCTGGAACGTCAGCAGTTGAGTTTTGCGTTTGGCGTAGTTCAGCCGTGCGGTTTCCAGTTCGCCTTGGGCGAACTTCATTTGTTCGCGTGCAATCTTATGGCTGACTTCGTTGACGAAGTGTTCGCTGGCTTGCAGGATGGTGCGAAGCATCTTCTCGGAAAGCTCAGGCGTGAAGGCCTGGACTTCTACGCGCAGCAGGCCAGTCGTTTCGTCGTAGTGGGCTGAAACCATGCGCTGGTAGTACTTGAGCAGGTCTTCACGTTCGGCATTCTCATCCAGCCAGAAGAAAATGTCGCTGCGCTGGGCGGCATACTGCTCAATCCAGTGCACGCGCTCTTCCAGTAGCAACATCATGTCTGTCGACGTTATGTACTCACGAAGGTAAAGCGTTTCCTCTCGCGACGCCGGGTTGGTCCCGGTCAAAAGAGTCGCGAGACCTGGGACCTGCGCTGCCTGGTTATTGCCGTCTTGACGCACCACCACTTGGGAAGAGCTGACAAAGCGGTCAACGGCGAACGCACCGTAGTAGACGACCGCCAGGACCATTGGTAGGGCGACCATTGCGATTGCTAGGCCCCAGCCCTTGAATTTACCCGTGCTGCTCATAATGTGATGCATCCTTGAATGGAACAGTCTTGCAAAAAAATATTATTAGGCGCTATAAGCTTTGATGCCTTCGATCACGTCTTCGTAAATCTCTATTTCGCCATCTTTCACGAGCAAAACGATATCGCAGAGTTTGCTGATTTCTGACATCGAGTGTGACACGAGTACAACATTGGAGGTCTTTAGCTTCTCGCGAAAAATCTTCCTGCACTTACGTTTGAACTGAGCGTCACCCACCGACATGACTTCGTCGATTAAGTAGTAATCGAAGTCAAACGCCATGCTTAGACCAAAGGCAACGCGAGAGCGCATACCGGACGAGTATGTTTTAATCGGTTCGTCTATCCAGGTGCCAATTTCGGCGAACTCTTGGACAAAACGAATCTTCTCGCGCATTGCTTCGCCTTCTGCGCCATAGACTCGGCAGACGAATTTGATGTTGTCCCTACCGGACATACTGCCTTGGAACCCACCCGTCAAACCAACCGGCCAGGAGATACTTCTGTCGGTGACAATCGTGCCCGAGTCAGGCACGTCGGCCCCACCTAGGAGCCGCATGAGTGTTGACTTGCCAGCGCCGTTACGGCCGATAAGGCCGATGTTCTTCCCAGGTGGAATAGCTAGCGACAGATTCCGAAAGACATATCGGCGCCCCTTGGGCGTCAGATATGACTTGGTGACGTTTCTCAATTCGAACACGGTAGCCGGGCCTTATCCATTCTTGGTGGAAATCAAATGCAGCCTGCGTGCCCTGTAGCTGCCCAGCGAAATGAACAACAGCACCAGGGTGAAGCCAGTCACGTAACCGATTGAGATGCCGTCGACCATTGCGTAATGCGGCAGTACCTCGCCGCGAATCAGTTCGGTCAAGTGAAGAAACGGGTTGAGCAGCAGGATCGGCATCAATGCGTGTGGCAGGTACGCCGCAGGGATGAGTACCCCTGATATGAAATAGAGGGGGAAGAAAACCATGCGTATGACCAGCTTCAGGCTAGGTAAGGCATGCGTGATCAGCGCCAATACCATGCCGAGACTGAACGCAAAAAGCAGGCCAAGCGCCAGTGTCATGAACCACATCAGTGGGTTGTTGATGGACATATCGAACCCCCACCAGGCAAAGCCGAACACGATAAGGGCGTAGACAAGCCCGCTGATGCAGGCTTCGACGATTACGCGTGCTATGTAGGTGTCGAGGGGTTTGATCTGTTTGTAGCCGAACAGGGATCGGTTCTCCCGTAGGCTGTCCATCAACCTGAGTGCCGTGTTGCGGTAGAGCAAAAACGGAGCCATGCCCACCAGCACGAAAACGGGATACTCGACCCCGGAGATCGTCCGGCCACGAATCATGGTGTACAGCAGTGAGAAAATCAGCAGATGGCAAATTGGCTCGATCAGGATCCAGACCGCGCCCATGCGTCGATCCCCAATGCGGGCTCGTGCCTCGCGCAGGACTAGGGCAAAGATGACTGATTTCTGAATCTGCAGCGACGAACGAGGCTTCAAGATGGTTACCGCAAAGCAAAGCAGCGCGCCTAAGCACGCCGGAATTCATCTTCACGAAAGGCCCGATTCCCTTGGCGGGTAGGCTGGGGATTTCCCGGATACTTCCATGTTCTAAGGTGCGCGAGGGTAATTCGATGAGACGCAAGCGTCAAGAAAATTGAGCGAATTTGCAATCTTAAGCCTGCTCGATTCACTCGATCTGTGGTGATAGCGACACAGTCACCTCTCTGCACATCTCAATAGTTGGCTGCAAGATCCGTATGTCGGCAGGGGCTAGATGGTTAGGAGCTGTAGCCCAAGAGCTGCATAGTTATGAGTGATGTCAAAAAGATATCACCTCGGGAGGTGCCAGCTTAAACGGTGGGTCCGTCTTGGCCCTTATAACGTCGATATCCACCGATTGCGCTGCCAATGCGATCTGCTCAATCGACTGTTATCTCAGCACAATTGCTACAAAATAGGACTCAATGCTGGCTAAAATTTATCCATTATGGCTATAGAATTCAGATGCTTACGGGCTCAGACCGTTCTTTGAGGCCTGTATGATTGGTTCGAAAGGCATCAATTGCGTCAGGTTTGAATAGGGCACGCGATGTCCCAGCTGTCTCTCCACAGGCAGATCGGCATTTTTTGGGGGCGATTGAGTTCTGGAGGGGGGCTGACTAATAGAGTCAATGTCACGATGGTGGCCAAGCTTACAATTTATTCCGCCAGCCATTCCCCTAGCGAGCACAGTGCCTATAATGCCCGCCGAAATTGGCAGCAGCTGGCTGTTGTTCATGGACAGATTATGCATCAAGGAAATCATTCGCAATGCCGTACTACCGTAACCCCCGTGATGTGACGGCCCTCCCTGCCTGGCAGGCGCTTCAGCACCACCGTGAGGCCATGCAGAACTTCAGCATGCGCGAAGCCTTTGCCGCTGATGCCAAGCGCTTTGATCAATTCTCCCTGAGCAGCTGCGGCCTGTTCCTCGACTACTCGAAAAACCTGATCACCGAGCAAAGCCGCGACTTGCTGGTGAACCTGGCCAACGAAGTCGGCCTGCAGGATGCGATCAAGTCGATGTTCAGCGGCGAGATCATCAACGCCTCCGAAGGCCGTCCGGTGCTGCACACCGCCCTGCGCCGCCCGGTGGGCGACAAGCTCAGCGTCAACGGCGTCAACGTGATGCCGGAAGTGCACAAAGTGCTTAACCAGATCACCGAACTGGTCGGACGCATTCATAACGGTCTGTGGCGCGGTTACAGCGAAAAGCCGATCACCGACGTGGTCAACATCGGTATCGGCGGTTCGTTCCTCGGCCCTGAACTGGTCTCCGAAGCGCTGCTGCCCTACGCACAACGCGGCGTACGCTGCCATTACTTGGCTAACATCGACGGCAGTGAGTTCCACGAACTGTCGGCCAACCTGCGCGCCGAAACCACCCTTTTCATTGTCTCGTCGAAGTCGTTCAACACGTTAGAGACGTTGAAGAACGCCATGGCTGCGCGCACCTGGTACTTGGCCCATGGCGGGGCGGAATCCGAGTTGTACCGGCACTTCATTGCCGTCTCCAGCAACAAGGCTGCCGCCGTCGCCTTCGGTATCCGTGAAGAGAACATCTTCCCGATGTGGGACTGGGTCGGTGGGCGCTATTCGCTGTGGTCGGCCATTGGCCTGCCGATCGCCTTGGCCATCGGTACCGCCAACTTCAAGGAGCTGTTGTCTGGTGCCTACACCATGGACCAGCACTTCCAGACCGCGCCGTTCGATCAGAACATGCCGGTGCTGCTGGCCCTGCTGGGCGTGTGGTATGGCAACTTCTGGGGCGCACGCAGCCATGCGATCCTGCCGTATGACCACTACCTGCGAAACATCACCAAGCATTTGCAACAGCTGGACATGGAGTCCAATGGCAAGAGCGTCCTGCAGGATGGAACGCCGGTGAAGACCGAAACCGGCCCGGTGATCTGGGGCGGCGTTGGCTGCAACGGGCAACATGCTTATCACCAGCTCTTGCACCAGGGCACCCACCTTATCCCTGCTGACTTCATCGTACCGGTAGTGAGTTTCAACCCAGTGGTTGACCATCATCAATGGCTGTACGCCAACTGCCTTTCGCAGAGTCAGGCGTTGATGCTGGGCAAGACCCGCGATGAGGCAGAAAGCGAGCTGCGGGAAAAAGGCCTGAATGAAGCAGATATCGAGAAGCTGGCCCCGCATAAAGTGATTCCGGGTAACCGCCCAAGTAACACCTTGGTTGTCGAACGCATTAACCCGCGCCGTCTTGGTGCACTGGTTGCAATGTACGAGCATAAAGTCTTCGTGCAGAGCGTGATCTGGGGTGTGAATGCCTTCGATCAGTGGGGGGTCGAGCTGGGTAAGGAGCTGGGCAACGGCGTATACGGGCGTTTAGTCGGGAGTAACGATGAGGCTGCTGAAGATGGCTCAACGCAAGGTCTGATCAATTACTTCCGTGGTCGCCACCGCGGCTGATTGTTTTTGCCGAGAAGTCATAAACGAATCGCTCGTGCCCATTGCTGAGAAGCAATGGGCACGAGCGATTTACGAATGCGGCCCCGCAAGTGCGCGCCCTATATCTACCCTAGTTAGGTGTCGAGTCTCGCTTTAAGGGGCGAACTACTTTGCTTGCGTTTTTGTAGGAATATTCACAGTCAGAAGTCCGAATGTAAGTATTACCTTAAGGTGCTTTTCGTGCAGGTTATAGAATATTTGGATTAAGGCTAGTCATCATGTGAAGTGTGGGGCCATGGCGCTTTATATGGGTATACGAAGCTCCGCTATTTGCTGTCCCATTTGGTAACGATTCATCGAGCCGCCTGTCTAGTTAGAACAATGGAATACCGCTAGGGTTGATTGCGCAGCCAAAGGAAAGCTGCTGCTAGATAAGACCAACCCAAGGAGTGATCCCTAATGCGCAATACCGTTCTGTCCTACCTGCTTCTGCCGCTGTTCGCCAGCCTGTCCTTCTCGGTCAGCGCCGCCCCCGCCAGCACCACCGCCATGCAGGAACCAGTACCAATCGTCACCCACATGGAAGCTCAGACCACCCGCCTAGACCTGAACAAGGCCGATGCCCCAACCCTGCAAAAAGAACTGAATGGCATCGGCAAGGCCAAGGCTGAAGCGATCGTCGCCTACCGGGAAGCCAACGGCCCATTCGCGTCGGTGGATGAGCTGCTGGAGATCAAGGGAATCGGCAATGCGTTGCTGGAGCGTAATCGGGACAAGGTAATGGTGGAGTAATCAGCAGTCGGGCTGGGCAGGCGATGCTTGGCTCAGCCCATTTATGGACGTATGCATCACTTGAACATGGAGAGGTATAGGTAAAGCCAGCTGGAACTCGAGCGGAGAGGGTGTTGAATTCTTCGCGGGCAAGCCCGCTCCCACAAGTCCAGCTGCCACAGTTGAGAGGGGGCGGACTAAGGCCTTTGCAGTTGGCATGACAGCGACGTCGAATGGACGTTGCTGTCTTCTACAGGGAATGGGGCAGGGGGTTTAGCGGTCCTGCGCGTCCTTCGCATCAGCCTCAGCATTGCGCTCATGCACCTTGCGCAGTTGCTCATCCGTCAACGGCAGTTTCTTCGCCGTATCTCGCAGCATCATCAAGCCGCCGACAATCGAGCCGAGGGCTATGATGAGTATCAGCCAGGCATACCAGGGCATTGTCGTTCTCCTTTGATCATCATGGGGCGGCGCTTGTATGAAATTTGAGCAATTGCCGGTTCCTTTGGTTCAATTATAGAAGTCAGGCATTGCAGGGCCAATTCCATGACCCGCGGCCCCCAAAGCCTGCGTCACTTCGTTTACAATGCGCGCCGTTTTCGACTTGCCAAGAGACCCTGACCATGTCCGCCTGCCAGACGCCCCTGATCGTCGCCCTCGACTTCCCTACCCGTGAGGCCGCTCTGAAGCTGGCTGACCAGCTTGACCCTGCGCTGTGCCGGGTAAAGGTTGGCAAGGAGCTGTTCACCAGCAGTGCCTCGGGCATCGTCGAAACCTTGTGTGCCAAGGGCTTCGAAGTATTCCTCGACCTCAAGTTCCACGATATCCCCAACACCACGGCCATGGCCGTCAAGGCTGCCGCCGAGATGGGCGTGTGGATGGTCAACGTGCATTGCTCCGGTGGCCTGCGCATGATGTCGGCCTGCCGTGAAGTGCTGGCCAAGCGCAGCGGCCCGCAGCCGTTACTGATTGGCGTGACCGTGCTGACCAGCATGGAGCGTGAAGACCTGGCGGGTATCGGCCTGGATGTTGACCCGCAAGAACAAGTGCTGCGCCTGGCGGCCTTGGCCGAGAAGGCGGGCATGGACGGGCTAGTGTGCTCGGCGCTGGAGGCAACGGCACTGAAGGCTGCGCACCCTTCGCTGCAACTGGTGACCCCGGGTATTCGCCCGGCAGGTAGCGCTCAGGATGACCAACGCCGCATTTTGACCCCGCGTCAGGCGCTGGATGCTGGCTCGGATTACTTGGTGATCGGGCGGCCGATCAGCCAGGCGGCGGACCCGGCACAGGCTTTGGCTGCGGTTGTAGCTGAAATTCGCGGGTAAGGGGTAAGGGGTAAGGGGCAGGGTTGCGTTTGCGTTTGCGTCGGTAGGGGTTCGCCACAGCAGTTTTGGTGCCTGTGAGATCGAGCGCCGCCCGCGCGGCGCATCGCGAGCAACGCTCGCTCCTACGTTTGTTTCGGGCCAGTTATTCCTGGGGCAAACGCGCGCGAACGCCTTGTTTATTCGACGCGATATCGCGCCATGCGCCAAGGCGGTCGCGCGCGCCTGCTACAGGCGTTATTCGCCAAAAACAAACGTAGCGATGCGCCGCGCGGGCGGCGCTCGATTTACGCCCCGATACAACAATCGAGACAGGCACTGAAATCCAGGGCCTACGCTGTCAGACCTTCAACACCAACTTGCCAAAATTCTCGCCGCTGAACAGCTTGAGCAGCGTCTCTGGGAAGGTCTCCAACCCTTCCACCACATCTTCCTTACTCTTCACTTTGCCAGCGGCCAGCCAGCCGGCGATTTCCTGCGCGGCTTTGCCGTAATCCTTGGCATGGTCAAACACCACAAAGCCTTCCATGCGCGCGCGGTTCACCAGCAGCGACAGGTAGTTGGCCGGGCCTTTGACGGCTTCTTTGTTGTTGTACTGGCTGATGGCGCCGCAGATGACGATGCGGGCCTTGAGGTTGATGCGGGTGAGCACGGCATCGAGGATCTCGCCGCCAACGTTGTCAAAGTACACGTCTACCCCTTTCGGGCATTCGCGCTTGAGGCCGGCCAGTACGTCTTCGGCCTTGTAGTCGATGACGCCGTCGAAGCCGAGTTCGTCCTTGAGGTATTGGCATTTTTCGGCGCCGCCGGCGATGCCGACCACATGGCAGCCTTTGAGCTTGGCGATCTGCCCGACGATGCTGCCGACTGCGCCGGCGGCGCCGGAGATGACCACGGTGTCACCGGCTTTGGGCTGGCCGACTTCGAGCAGGGCGAAGTAGGCGGTCATGCCGGTCATGCCCAGGGCCGAGAGGTAGCGGGGTAGGGGGGCGAGGCTGGGGTCGATTTTGTGCAGGCCTTGGGGCTCGCCGGTGAAGTAGTCCTGCACGCCGAGCGGGCCGCTGACGTGGTCGCCGGGTTTGTAGTCGGGGTGGTTGGAGGCCACCACTTCGCCGACGCCGAGGGCGCGCATCACTTGGCCGAGGGCCACCGGGGGGATATAGGACTTGCCTTCGTTCATCCAGCCGCGCATGGCGGGGTCGAGGGACAGGTACAGGTTGCGCACCAGAATCTGGCCTTCGCCGGGCTGTTCGGCGGGTACTGCCTCGAAGCTGAAGTCGTCACGGCGCACGGCGCCGACCGGGCGTTTGGCGAGCAGGAAGCGGCGGTTGGTCTGGGTCATGGCGGGTCCTTGTGGGCAGTTGATCGGTGTAGGGGCAATTTACCTTGCTGATGCAGGTTGTAGCGCAAAATCACTGGTAGGCATGGTAGCTCAACCGTGGGTGTGATGATGCTGCACGGGGGGGAAGGGGGTGACTATGCTCTGGGGCAGCGGGTGGGGTGATGGTGGGTGGGTGTTTGGCGCGGCATTGGGTAATGGCCGGCAGGTGTTCGGCGGAAGATGTTTGGTGGCCGGGAGATCGAGCGCCGCCCGCGCGGCGCATCGCGAGCAACGCTCGCTCCTACGTTTGTTTCGGGCCAATTATTCCTGGGGCAAACGCGCGCGACCGCCTTTGGCGCATGGCGCGATATCGCGTCGAACAAACAAGGCGGTCGCGCGCGCCTGTCACAGGCGTTACTGGCCAAAAACAAACGTAGGAGCGAGCGTTGCTCGCGATGCGCCGCGCGGGCGGCGCTCGATCTCACAGGCGCCACCCTCTCCAGCCCTGCACCTAGCGGCCCTGATGCAACCCCAACAACAACCAGGAGCAAACGATGAGCATGACCTTTTCCGGCCAGGTAGCCCTGGTCACCGGTGGCGCCGCAGGTATCGGCCGGGCAACGGCGCTGGCCTTCGCCCGTGAAGGCTTGAAGGTGGTGGTGGCCGACCTCGACCCAGTCGGCGGTGAGGCCACGGTGGCGTTGATTCACGAGGCTGGCGGTGATGCGATGTTCATCGCCTGCGACGTCACTCGGGAGGCGGATGTGCGCCAGCTGCATGAGCAGCTCATCGCCGCCTATGGCCGCTTGGACTATGCCTACAACAATGCCGGTATCGAGATCGAGCAGGGCCGTTTGGTCGAGGGCAGCGAGGCGCAGTTCGACGCCATCATGGGCGTCAACGTCAAAGGGGTGTGGCTGTGCATGAAGTATCAGTTGCCATTGCTGCTGGCCCAGGGCGGTGGGGCGATCGTCAATACTGCGTCGGTGGCGGGGCTGGGGGCGGCGCCGAAAATGAGCATTTACAGTGCCTCCAAGCATGCGGTCATCGGCCTGACCAAGTCGGCGGCCATCGAGTATGCGAAGAAGGGCATCCGGGTTAACGCGGTGTGCCCGGCGGTGATCGATACCGACATGTTCCGCCGTGCCTATGAAGCGGACCCGCGCAAGGCGGAATTCGCGGCGGCGATGCACCCGGTGGGGCGCATCGGCAAGGTGGAGGAGATTGCCAGCGCGGTGCTGTACCTGTGCAGCGATGGGGCAGCCTTCACCACGGGGCACAGCCTGACAGTGGATGGTGGGGCTACGGCGATCTGACAAGTCCGGGGCATGTGACCTTTTTTGTAGGAGCGGCCTTGCGTCGCGAAAGGGCCGCGGAGCGGCCCCAGCATCCTGTGCCAAAACGCTGAAATCGTGGGGCCGCTCTGCGGCCCTTCGCGACGCAAGGCCGCTCCTACAAGGGTCAGTTGCGTACTTGTAGCTGCGGGCTTTGCGCTGCAGCAGTCCGCGCAGACAAGCACAACGCCAACCCAACCAGCACGCACCCCAGCAGCAGCACCCCACCAAACACCAGCAAGGCCATCCGTGACCCCAAGCGGTCGCTCAGCAACCCGGTAAAGATCACCGGCAAGCTGAAGCCCAGGTACGCCAGTAGGAAGAACCCGGCACTGGCCCGGGTTTTTTCTGTGCCGGCCAGTTGGTTCACCGCCGCCAACCCGCCCAGGTAGATAAACCCGTAACACGCACTGCTGGCCGCCACCGCGCCCAGCAACACGGCCCCCAGTCGCCCAGCATCGGCCCCCCAAGCCAGCACCGCGTAACTGCACGGCAGAATCAGCAGCCCCAGCAGCGTGGCCTTGAGGCTCGAGAGGCGACGTGCCATCGGCTGAAACAACAAGCCGCAGCTGATCACGCAGAAGGTCGAAAACCCCGACCAGGCACTCAAGCCATGTTGGCGCAAAATCCCCGGCAGCAGGGCGATGACCAAGCCAACGCAGGCCCAGGCCAGCAAGATGGCCAGGCCATAGGCAACGCTGCCGCGGGGGTAGCACGGCAGCCGCAGCATGGCGCTGCGCTGTGTCGGGCGCGGGTCGGGCAGGCGCCAGACCAGCAGCAGGGCAACGGCGGCGAGTAGCAGCTGCAGGTGGAAGCTGCCTGGGGTCAGGCTCGGGCCGCGCAGCAAGAACAGGCTGGTAAGCGCGGCGCCCAGGCCAAAGCCCAGCGAGGTGCTGGCGGTGACCCAGTTGGCGGCACGGGGGCTGCCGTCACTGCCCATCAGCTCGCCCATGTAGGCGGTTGCCGTGGCCGAGGCAAGGCCGGTGCCCAGGCCCAGGAACAGCCGCGCCAGGCCAAGGGTTTGCAGGCTGGGGGCGAGTAGCATGAGCACGGTGGCGATCATCGACAGGATCAGCGCGGCGATGATCATAGGGCGGCGGCCAACCCGGTCGGCCAGCCCGCCGAGGGCCAGAAGTACCGGGAGTACGCCCAGCACGTAGCCGGAGAAGGCCACGGCGGTGGCGGCGGCCCCCTGGCCGGAGAGGTCGGCGTAGGTGATGTAGAGCGGGGCCTGGAGGTTGACGGCGAGGGTGATCAGGCATAGGGCGAAGGCCAGTCTGGCGGGGGCGCGGGGCATGGGTAAGATCCTGGGTTTTAAGAGGGCAGTGCCGGCCTCTTCGCAGTTCAATGGGCTGTGAAAACCCCTGTAGGAGCAGCCTTGTGCTGCGAAGAGGCCGGTGACAACACCGGAAATCTTGGCTGTTTTTACCGGCCTCTTCGCAGCACAAGGCTGCTCCTACACGAATCGCGTGCGATGTGAGTGCCGTGCTGGTGTGGCAACAATGATTCCAATCAGCCCCCGCAACCAGACACACCGCCATCCCATTTATGCTTAACTGTTCGCTCAAAACCTGCGAACACTTGCCATGCACTTCCCTCTAGACCGTACCAGCACCACGCCCTTGGTGCAGCAGCTCACCAACCACCTGCAAACCTGGATCGGCCACCAACGCCTGCGCCCCGGCGCCCGTCTGCCGTCGATCCGTGCGTTGGCGCGTAGCCAGGCGGTCAGCGCGTCTTGTGTGATCGAGGCCTATGATCGCCTGGTCGCCAGCGGCTGGCTGGAGGCGCGGCATGGCACCGGCTTTTTCGTCGCCGAGCGCAAACCGGTGGGCGAGGCGGACGATGGGCTGCCGTGGGGCGAGGCTGGCGATGGCCACTGGCGGCAGTTTCGCGAGGGCCATGACGAGCTGCTCAAGCTCGGCTGTGGCTGGTTGCCCAACAGCTGGCGTGCGGCCACCGAGCTGGCCCAGGCGGTGCGCCAAGTCAGCCGCGGCAACCCGCAGGACCTGTTCGACTACTGCCCACCGCTGGGCCTGGCCAGCCTGCGTCAGCAACTGCACAAGCGCCTGGCGCGCCAGGGCATCGCCGCCGGCCCCGAGCGCATCCTCACCACTCAAGGCGCCAGCCATGGCCTCGACCTGCTGGTGCGCACCTTGCTGCGCCCTGGCGATATGGTGCTGGTGGAAAACCCCGGTTACTACAACCTGTACAACCTGCTGCGCCAGCACCAGGTGCGCATGTTGCCCGTGCCCCGCTTGGCCGAAGGCCCAGACCTGGCGGCGCTGGAGCGCTTGCTGGCCGAACATCGCCCGCGTTGCCTGTTCATCAACAGCCTGTACCACAACCCGACCGGCACCAGCCTGACCCCCAAGGTTGCCTACCGCCTGCTGGAGCTGGCCCGCGAGCACGACCTGCGCATCATCGAAGACGATATCTACGCCGACTTCCAGGAAGGCCCGGCCACGCGCCTGGCCACGCTAGACAGCGAACAGCGGGTCATCTACATGGCCAGCTTCTCCAAAACCCTCAGCAGCTCGCTGCGGGTCGGCTACCTGGTCGCCGACCCGGCCCTGCTGGCGCGGCTGGCCGAGCTGAAAATGGTCAGTGGTATTGGCACATCGCGCTTCGCCGAGCAGGTGGTGGGGCAGATGCTTGCCAACGGCAGCTACCGCAAAAGCGTGCAACGCCTGCGGGTGCGCCTGGGCCAGCACATGGCCAAATTGCTCGGGCAGTTGGAGCAGGCGGGGTGGGAGGTGTTCTGTGAGCCTTACGGCGGTATGTTCGTGTGGGCGCGGGTACCCGGGCGTGACGTTGCCAGTTTGGAGCGGCTGGCCCTGGAGCATGCGGTGCTGCTCACCCCTGGCAGCGCCTTCGATTACCAGGGTGCGAGCAGCGATTGGCTGCGCATCAATGTCGCTTACGGGCAGGATTCCCGCGCCCAGGCCTTCTTCAAACACGCAGGGCGACCTCCAGCACCCTGAAAGCGACACGCTCATAGCGATTTGACACTATTCTGGCGTCAGGCCCTTGTGAGTGCACGGGTATCGTTGCCACGCTTGGCCTTCGGCAAAACCTGACAAGGTGAAGGGGAATCGGCGATGGGCGCGACCAAGCACGGTGTTCTGGCCAACCTGGGCATGGCCCGCAAGCTCGGCCTGGGCTTTACCCTGGTGCTGTTGTTGACGCTGGCGGTGGCGGCCATCGGCATCGCCGCGTTGCACAGCGTGGGCCAACGCTTCGACGGCTTGCGCCAGCTGGCCCAGTTCAATACCGACCTGCTCAGGTTGCGCCAGCACGAACAATCCTTTGCCATGAGTTCTGACATCAAGCAGGCCGAGGCCTTGCGCACGGGCCTGCAGGGCATGGCCGAACGTGCCCGTGGCTTGCCGGCGCTGGCGGCGGCCGAGGCTGAGCTAAGCGCCTATGGCCAGGCGTTCGAGGCCTTTGTCGAAGCGGTGCAGGCCAAGGAGCTGGCGCTGGACATGGCCAGTTGGTCGGTGTCCAGCGTGGCCAACAACCTGGATGTGCTGCAGGCCGGGCTGGCCGACGACGGCACCTACACCCTCAAACAATCCCAGGGCCAGCAGGGCGGCGAGTTTCTGGAGCAGGCCGCGCAGGTGGCGCAGGTGTCGCGGCTGATGCTGCAAGCTATGGACGAAGCCCGCGTGCGCCTGGACAAGAGCCGCAAGGGTGAAGAAGGCACGGGCCAGACGCGCATCGCCCAGACCCTCGAAGCCGCAAGCCTGGTCGAGCAGCTCAAGGCCGCCGTCAGTGATGCCGGGTACCAGAGTGTGCTGGGCGAAGTGGCTGGGCACATCGGCAGTTTCTCCGACAAACTCAACGAATACACCGACCTGCTGGCCAAGGAGCAGGGCCTGAAGGCGCAGCTGCAGGCGCGGGCCGAGCAGGTCACCGGCCGGGTCGACCAGGCCTACCTGGCGCAGGAGCAGGCCCTGCAAGGTGAGTTGTCGCGCAATGCCCTGGCCATCGCCCTGGCCACGGGGCTGGCGCTGTTGGTGGGTGTGCTGGCTGCCTGGCTGATCACCCGTGCGGTGGTCGGCCCGCTCAAGCGCGTCATCGCCCGTGCCCAGCGCATTGCCGCGGGCGAGTTGAGCCTGGAAGCAGAAGCGCCGCGCCGCGACGAGGTGGGGCAGTTGATGCAGGCCATGCAGCAGATGGCGGCCGGGCTGTCGGGCATTGTCAGCGGGCTGCAGCAGGGAATCGAGCAACTGGCCGGCAGTGCGCAGGCGCTGTCGGCGGTGACCGAGCAGACCAACCGCGAGGTGGGCAGCCAGAAGGAGGAGACCGAACAGGTGGCCACCGCCATGCAGCAGATGACGGCCACCGTGCATGACGTGGCGCGCAATGCCGAGGAAGCGGCGCAGGCGGCCCAGTCTGCCGATGACAAGGTCGAGTCTGGGCAAGTGGTGGTGCGTCAGAGCATGCAGCGTATCGAGCAGTTGGCGTCCGCTGCCGAGACGGCCAGTGCCGGCATCGACAGCCTCAGTGCCGAGATCCACACCATTGGCGATGTACTGGAAGTGATCAAGAGCGTCGCCGAGCAGACCAACCTGCTGGCGCTCAATGCCGCGATCGAAGCGGCGCGTGCGGGCGAGCAGGGGCGTGGTTTTGCGGTGGTGGCCGATGAGGTGCGGGCCTTGGCTCGGCGTACCCGGCAATCGACCGAGCAGATCGAGACCCTGGTGGGGAGCTTGCGCGGCAACGCCCAGCAGTCGGTGGCGCAGATCCGCGGCAGTACCGAGCTGGTGCGTTTGGCGGTGGCGGATGTGTTGCAGACTGAAAGTGCGCTGGGCAGCATTGCCTCGGCGGTTTCAATGATCCAGCAGATGAACCAGCAGATTGCCGCCGCGGCCGAGCAGCAGAGCTCGGTGGCCGAAGAGATTAGCCGCAGCGTTACGCAGATCCGCGGCAGTGCTGATCAGGCGGCGTTGGCGATGCAGGACAATGCCAGGTCGAGTGTCGAGTTGGCGCAGTTGGGCACGGACTTGAAGGGGATGGTGGGGCATTTCAGGCTTTGAGCTTTGTGTAGCCTGCACCGGCCTCTTCGCGGGGCAAGCCCGCTCCCACAGGTACTCCACAGCTCTTAGGCTTGGTGATATCCCTGTGGGAGCGGGCTTGCCCCGCGAAGAGGCCGGTGCAGGCTACAACACCTTAGATCTTGCGCGGATTGAGGATCATCAGGGTCAAAACCCCCGCCACAATCCCCCAGAACGCCGACCCGATCGAGAACAGCGTCAACCCCGACGCCGTCACCATAAAGGTAATCAACGCCGCCTCACGCTCGCGCGCCTCGCTCATGGCCACGGTCAGCCCGTTCATGATCGAGCCGAACAACGCCAAGGCCGCAATCGACAGCACCAGCTCTTTCGGCAACGCCGCAAACAGCGCCGCCAACGTTGCCCCGAACACTCCGGCAATGCCATAGAAAATCCCGCACCACACCGCCGCGGTGTAGCGCTTGCTCGGGTCTTCATGGGCATGTGGCCCGGTGCAGATCGCTGCGCTGATCGCCGCCAGGTTCACCCCGTGCGAGCCAAACGGTGCCAGCAGCAACGAGGCAAACCCGGTCGCCGAAATCAACGGTGAGGCAGGCACCTGGTAGCCATCGGCCCGCAGCACGGCCACGCCGGGCATGTTCTGCGAGGTCATCGCCACCACGAACAGCGGAATCCCAATGCTGATGGTCGCCCCTAGCGAGAAGCTCGGCGTGGTCCACACCGGCGTGGCCACTTCCAGGCGGAAGCCGCTGAAGTCCAGCAGGCCAAGGGCGCCAGACAGCGCCGTACCGACCAGCAACGCGGCCAGCACGCAGTAACGCGGCGACAGGCGCTTGACCAGCAGGTAGCTGAAGAACATGCCCAGCACCAGCACGGTGCGGTGCTGCGCGGCGACAAAGATCTCGCTACCGATCTTGAACAAGATACCCGCCAGCAGCGCCGAAGCCAGCGAGGCCGGAATACGTTTGACCAGGCGCTCGAAGCTGCCGGTCAGGCCGCAGATCAGCACCAGCACGGCGCAGGTGATGTACGCCCCGATGGCCTCGCCATAGCTGACGCCGCCCAGGCTGGTGATCAGCAGCGCCGCGCCTGGGGTCGACCAGGCTACGGTGATCGGCGTGCGGTAGCGCATTGACAGGCCAATGCTGCACACCGCCATGCCGATCGACAGCGCCCAGATCCAGGACGAAATCTGCGCAGTGGTCAGCCCGGCCGCCTGGCCGGCCTGAAACATCAGCACCAGTGAGCTGGTATAGCCGGTGAGCATGGCAATGAAGCCGGCGACCACCGCCGACGGGGAGCTGTCTGCCAGGGGCCGCAGGCGTGCGGAAGTGGCATCGGTCATGAACAAAATCCTTGTAAAGGTGTAAGCAGTTTTTTCAGACTAACGCGAGCAAGGTTGATCCTTGCCATACAGCGGCCATTGCTTTTAGCCGTACAGTCGCCAACTATTGGGCACGAATGCGCAACTGCATGGGAGGGGAGGGGTGATGTACAAGGTCTATGGCGATTACCAGTCGGGCAACTGCTACAAGGTCAAGCTGATGCTGAGCCTGCTGGGCCGGCCGTATGAGTGGCACCCGGTGGATATTCTAAAAGGCGAAACCGAGACGCCTGAATTTTTGGCGATGAACCCCAATGGCAAGGTGCCGGTGCTGGAGCTGGAAGACGGCACGTACCTGTGGGAATCCAATGCCATCCTCAACTTCCTCGCCGACGGCAGCGAGTTCTTGCCTACTGAGCCGCGGTTGCGCACGCAGGTCTTGCAGTGGCAGTTTTTCGAGCAGTACAGCCATGAGCCGTATATTGCCGTGGCGCGGTTCATCCAGTTTTACCTGGGGTTGCCGGATGATCGGCTGGAGGAGTACCGCAAGCTGCACAAGGGCGGGTACAAGGCGCTGAAGGTAATGGAGCGGCAGTTGCAGATGACGCCGTATCTGGTGGGGCAGCAGTATTCGATTGCCGACGTGGCGTTGTATGCCTACACCCATGTGGCGCAGCAGGGTGGGTTCGACCTGACGGATTACCCGGCGGTCAGGGCCTGGCTGGAGCGCGTGGCCAGCCATCCGCGGCATGTGCCGATGGTGGGCTGAGCCTGTACCGGCCACTTCGCGGTCCGACGTGTCCCGCGAAGAGGCCGGTAGCCCCCACGCGTTCTGTCAAACGGACGCGAAGCGCTTGTCCAGGTAGGCAATGATGGCCTTGGACTCATACATCCAGCTCACCTTGCCTTCTTCCTCGATGCGCAGGCATGGCACTTTCACGCGGCCACCGCCTTCCAGCAGCGCCTGGCGATGCTGCGGGTCGTTCTTGGCGTCACGCAGCGCCACCGGCACGTTCAAGCGGTGCAGGGTGCGGCGGGTCTTGACGCAGAACGGGCAGGCATGGAACTGGTACAGCGCAAGGCCACTGGCCGCTTGCTCGACACGCGCCTGGGCGGCGGCATCGCGCTTGCGCTTGGCCGGGCGGCTGATCCAGTCGCCGAACACGATGAGCTGGCCGAGGCCAACCCGCAGGGCTTTGACGATCATGGGCAACTCCTGAAAAGAAAAAGCCGACCCAGCAGGGTCGGCTCAGGGTAACCAGCCAATCACTTGATCAGGCTGAGGAACTCACTGCGGGTGGCGGCGTTGGCGCGGAATTCGCCCAGCATCACCGAGGTGATCATGCTCGAATTCTGCTTCTCGACACCGCGCATCATCATGCACATGTGCTTGGCTTCGATGACCACGGCCACGCCGGCAGCGCCCGTTACCTGCTCGACCGCTTCGGCGATCTGGCGGCTGAGGTTTTCCTGAATCTGCAGGCGGCGTGCGTACATGTCGACGATGCGTGCCACCTTCGACAGGCCCAGCACCTTGCCCTTGGGCAGGTAGGCCACGTGCGCCTTGCCGATGAAGGGCAGCATGTGGTGCTCGCACATCGAGTACAGCTCGATGTCCCGGACCAGTACCATCTCGCTGTTGTCGGAGGTGAACAGCGCGCCGTTGGTGACTTCTTCCAGCGTCTGCTCATAACCGCGGCAAAGGTACTTCATGGCCTTTGCAGCCCGCTTGGGCGTGTCGAGCAGGCCCTCACGGGAGACGTCCTCGCCGATCTGGCTGAGAATCTCGGTGTAGTTCTGTTCCAGGGACATGTATCTACCTGTGGGAAAAATCGCAAAAACGAAGGGTACGGCGGCAAGGGCGGCGCTGCAAGCGCGGCGTTACTCGTCGCGTCCTTCGAGCATGGTTCGTTTAAGCATCACATACACCGCGCCGGTGCCGCCATGGCGCGGGTTGCACGAGGCAAAACCGAGCACTTGCGGGTGCTGGCGCAGCCAGGTGTTGACGTGACTCTTGATCATCGGGCGCTTGCCGTCGAGGCGCGCCGCCTTGCCGTGGGTGACGCGGACGCAGCGTACTTCCAGCTTGGTGGCCTCGGCGATGAAGTCCCAGAGTGTTTCACGGGCTTTCTCGACGGTCATGCCGTGCAGGTCGAGGCTGCCCTCGAAGGCAATCTGGCCGAGCTTGAGTTTGCGCAGTTGGGTTTCCTGCACGCCGTCACGGCGCCACATCAGCTCGTCTTCGGCGCCAACGTCGATGACGAACTGGTCGGACATGCCGTCGATCACCAGCGCCTTGTCGCTGCGCACGGTAGCCGCCTGCCGCAGGCCGGCCAGCTGCTTGCGGTCGGCCTTGGGTTTGCCGACCTCGGCACGGTCGTGCTTGATCGGCTTGACGCCGCGCACTTCGGCATGGAACAGGGAAAAGTCGTCGTCTTGCATGATGCCTCCACGTGGGCGGCGTAGTTTACGCGACTGTGGGGCTGTGTGCAGCCTGTGCGGGACTCTTCAGGGGCAAGCCCGCTCTCACAGGGTTACCTCTGGCCGTAGGCGCTGAAGTTATCCTGTGGGAGCGGGCTTGCCCGCGAAGAGGCCCGCACAGGCGATACAAAAGACTCAGTCGTGTTTTTTCATCAAGTGCGGCGACAGGTTCAATTCCCGCCCGCGACGCAGGCGAATACGGCTGCGCCGCCAGAAGCGCACGCCCAGCCACAGCAACAGCAAGCCAGCCCCGGTGAGGATGCTGGCCAGCGGTTTGTTGGCATTGAGTTCTTGCAGGGCCGGGTAATTGCCCAGCAGGCCGGCGATGCCGGCCATGGCCAGCAGCACACCCAGCGTTGCCAGCAAGGCGGACAGGCCGGCAGCCAGGCGTGCGCCCCAATTGCGCGGTTCGCGCGTGCGCAGGCGTTTGGCGTCGAAACTGCCTTTGAGCTTCATTCCGATTTCCTCTGTGGATATCCGGAATTCGACCTGCGCTCGCCCTTTGGGTTCCGCCCGGCTGCCGGGCGGTCGTTACCCGCCCTGGATCAGATCAGGCTGGCGGTAGGGGCGACACAGGCGAAGTTGTCGGCCATCACGGCCATTTCACACTGGTGAATCTGTGCGGCCGGGATGACCCCGTCCTTGAACGCCAGGTCGCGGGTCGCCGAGGCGTCTTCCACCAGGGTGCACCGATAACCATAGTCCTTGGCGCGGCGCACGGTGGTGCTGACGCTGGAGTGGCTCATGAAACCGCAGACGATCAGGTCCAGGTGGCCCAGCGCCTGCAGGGTGTCGTGCAGCTTGGTGTTCTTGAACGCGTTAGGCATGCGCTTTTCGATGACAGTTTCGCCTTCGAGTGGCTCCAGCCCAGGGATGAACTGGCCACCGCTGCCTTGTGGGTCGAAACGGCCACCGACAGTGCCCAGGTGACGGACGTGGATGATCGGACGGCCGCTCTTGCGCGCGGCATCGAGCAACCGGGCGATGTTGGCCACGGCCTCGTCCATGCCCGACAGTGCCAGGGGACCACTGAGGTACTCCTTTTGCGCATCGATGATGATCAGGCTGGCGTGGCTCAGCTTGGCCGGCGGGTAGTCGCGACCAGTGAGGCGGAACATCGTGGTTGGAACGGACATCAAGGGCTCCTTGGAAGGGCTTTTGTATACCTATTGTCCCTTGCCTTGGCGTCAATGGGAATGGTTGACATCGCAAACAGCATGGTTACTGGCCTGTGGCTACCCTTTGGGGAACGCCAAGGAACAATTGTGCGGGTTGGGCTGTTAGACTTTTGTACGGTCTGAATTAGGAGTACCCCCGTGATCACATCCCGTCTGCGCACGCTGCGCGACTACATTCGCTGGGCGGTCAGCCGCTTCCACGAGCGCGAGCTGTTCTTCGGCCACGGTGCCGACAACGCCTGGGACGAAGCCCGCCTGCTGGTGCTGGGCGCCGTGCACTTGCCATGGGAGGTGGCCGACAGCTACCTGGACTGCATGCTCGAGGACGACGAACGCGTGCGCCTGCAGCACCTGCTCAAGCGACGCATCGAAGAGCGCGTGCCCACCGCCTACCTGCTGGGCGAGGCGTGGTTCTGCGGCATGTCGTTCATTGTCGACGAGCGCGTGCTGGTGCCCCGTTCGCCGATTGGCGAGCTGATCGAAAAACGTTTCGAGCCGTGGCTGGCGTCAGAGCCTGCGCGCATTCTGGACCTGTGCACCGGGTCTGGTTGCATCGGCATCGTCGCGGCCGAAGTGTTCCCCGAGGCCGAAGTGGTGCTGGGCGACCTGTCGTTCGATGCCCTTGAAGTGGCGAACCAGAACATCGAGCGTCACGGCCTGGACATGCGCGTCTACACCGTGCAGGGCGATGGTTTCGATGGCCTGCCAGGGCAGCGCTTTGACCTGATCCTGTCCAACCCGCCGTATGTCGATGCCGAAGATTTTGGCGACATGCCGGCCGAGTATCACCACGAGCCTGAGCTGGGCCTGGCCTGCGGTAACGATGGCCTGGACCTGGTGCGGCGGATGCTGGCCGAGGCGGCTGACCACTTGACCGACAAAGGGTTGCTGATTGTCGAGGTGGGCAACAGCCAGGTGCATGTCGAGTCGCTGTACCCCGAGGTGGATTTCGCCTGGCTGGAGTTCGAGCGGGGCGGGCATGGGGTGTTCATGCTGACAGCCGAGCAGTGCCGGCAGCATCAAGAGCTGTTCAAAGCCCGGGTTTGAGTGGGGGCTGCTTTGCAGCCCATCGCCGGCAAGCCGGCTCCCACAGGTTCAGCGCCGTTCTCAAGGCCAGTGCTGCACCTGTGGGAGCGGGTTTACCCGCGAAGCAGGCGCCACGGTCTCAGCGGGTAGCAATCCAAATCAACAACCCGGCCTGAAACATCGCAAACGCCACCAGGCAGGTGATGGTAAAGCGCAACCCGCCATCTTCACGCCGGTACTTGGCCACCCGCTCATCACGTTCGCGCAGTTGGCCTTCCATTTCCTGCAGCTGTTGATCGGCCTGCTGCAGCAAATTGGCCGCATCAAGAATCTCCACCCGCTGCAGCCGCTCGCTGCTCCAGGCGCCTTTCAGCTGGCCCACCGTGGCTTCAACAGTACGGCCTTTGAGGTGCTGAGGGTCTTCGTACTCCACTTCGATACCCACCCCGCGCAAGAACTGGTCCCGGCGCAGGCGTGAATCCTCGCTCAGGGCATCCTTGCTCGGCAGTGCCATGCCTTCGACCCGGTAATGCGACCACCTGCGCTGCAGCCATTGCACGGCCTGGGCCAGCATGAAGCGGCCGATACCGCGGTTCAGGGGTTCCAACTGCAGGCCCTGGTCGCTGCCAATGCGCACCAGGCGTTCGGCGTGGTCGACGCGGATATCCAGGTGGTTCTGTTCTTTGCGCACTTTTTGCCCTGGCAGCTGGATTTCCATGCGCAGCAGGCTGTGGGCTTTGTCGTGGCGCTCGGCGTAGCCGAACTGCACAAAACGCAGGGGGCGGGCGCCGGTGGCGCGGTCGGTGGGCAAGGGGGCCAGGCGCAACAGCTGGAAGTGTTCGGCGGCAAGGTCGGCCCAAGGCAGCGCGGCGCCGTCCTGGGGTTGTGGCTCGTCGGCCGGCTCTAGGGCGGCGGGGGCAATTGTCATGGGGCTGTCCTTATGTGCGTGCTGGCAGCCAGAGGGGGCACTGCGTGCCCCTTTCGCGACACAAGGCCGCTCCTACAAAAGCGTACGCGATCGCCAGTGTAGGAGCGGCCTTGTGTCGCGAAAGGGCCGCGCAGCGGCCCCAATTCTTGCCGCCATCTACTCTATCGGCAGCCCCGGCCAAGACCTGAGGGTCAGGCCGATGGCAAATGCTGGATGAACGTGACGATCCGCTCCCCCAGCTCACGGGCCAGTGGCAGCTCGGGGTTGAGGTAGCTGTCACGCTGTTCGCTCATGGCCTTGGGGCTGATGCGCAGCATGTGGTTCATGCCATCGATCAGCACCAGTTGCGCATCCGGTTTCGCAGCCTTGAGGCGCTCGGCATCCGTTACGTCGACCTGCACGTCATTGCGGCCCTGGACGATCAGCGCCGGCATCGGCAATTGCGCGAACGCCGCCGCCGGGTTCTGCCGGAACAGCGAAATCAAGTAGGGCTGCACGCTGGGGCGGAACACCTGGCGCAGCGGCGCGGGCACATCCAGGCTGGTCTGCCCAGCCTGCAGGCGGTCGAGCAAGTCACTGCCACGGGCCAATTGGGCGGGCGGCAGGCGCTGGGCCAACTGTTCGCGCAGTACGTCGGCCAACGGGCGGCCGACGCCGGCCAAGGTGATCACCGCGCTGGCACCTGCCTGTTCGGCGGCGAGGCTGGCGATCAGCGCGCCTTCGCTGTGGCCCACCAGAATCAGCGGGCCGAACCGCGGGTCGGCCTTGAGCTTGTGGCTCCAGGCAACCACATCGGCGACATAGCGCTCGACGCTGAGGTCACGCTCATCGGGCGTGGCCGGCTGGCTCGCGGCCACGCCGCGCTTGTCATAGCGCACGCTGGCAATGTGGTCGTTGGCCAGCACCAGGGCCAGCCGCTTGAGGTTGTCGATACGCCCCGTGGCCGGGTTGTTGCCGTCTCGGTCGGTGGGGCCGGAGCCCGCGATGATCAACACCACCGGGGGCGGCGTGGCCTGTTGTGGTAGCAGCAGGCTGCCGTGCAGCACGCCCTGGCCGGTGTCGAGGTCGATGGGGCGCTGCAAGACGGTGGGGGAGGCGGCCTGGGCGAGGCCAGCACAGAGCATGAACAACAAGGCGACGAGGCGCGGCATCATGGGGTACTACGGTGGGGAGATGTCGGTTTGACCCAATGTTTGTGGGAAGGTTCGGTGGGTAGTTGCCTGTGCGGGCCCTTTCGCGGGCAAGCCCGCTCCCACAGGATTACCCCTAGCCTGAAAGCAGTGATATTCCTGTGGGAGCGGGCTTGCCCGCGAAGAGGCCCGCACAGACAACCAATCCCTCGGTATTTTTCCGTATACTGCCGCTTTCGTTCACCTCAGGCAGACTCGCGGAGCGTCCATGTCCGGCAATACCTACGGCAAGCTGTTCACTGTCACCACCGCAGGCGAAAGCCATGGCCCGGCGTTGGTCGCCATTGTCGATGGATGCCCGCCGGGCCTGGAGATTTCCCTGGCCGACCTGCAGCATGACCTCGACCGGCGCAAGCCTGGCACCAGCCGGCACACCACTCAGCGCCAGGAACCGGACGAGGTCGAGATCCTCTCCGGTGTGTTCGAAGGCCGCACCACCGGCTGCTCAATCGGCCTGCTGATCCGCAACACCGACCAGAAGTCCAAGGACTACTCGGCGATCAAGGACCTGTTCCGCCCGGCGCACGCCGACTACACCTACCACCACAAGTACGGTGAGCGTGACTACCGCGGCGGCGGCCGCAGCTCGGCCCGCGAAACGGCCATGCGTGTAGCGGCAGGGGCCATCGCCAAGAAGTACCTGGCCACCCAGGGCATCACCGTGCGTGGCTACATGAGCCAGCTGGGCCCAATAGAGATTCCGTTCAAAACCTGGGAATCGGTCGAGCACAACGCCTTCTTTAGCCCCGACCCGGACAAGGTGCCGGAACTCGAGGCCTACATGGACCAACTGCGCCGCGACCAGGATTCGGTCGGGGCGAAAATCACCGTCGTGGCCGAAGGCGTGATGCCAGGCTTGGGCGAGCCGATTTTCGACCGCCTCGACGCGGAACTGGCCCATGCGCTGATGAGCATCAACGCGGTCAAGGGCGTCGAGATTGGTGCCGGCTTTGCCAGTGTCGCCCAGCGCGGTACCGAGCACCGTGACGAGCTGACCCCGGAAGGGTTCCTCAGCAACAACGCCGGCGGCATTCTGGGGGGGATTTCCTCGGGCCAGCCGATCGTTGCCCACCTGGCGCTGAAACCGACCTCCAGCATCACCACGCCGGGTCGTTCCATTGATGTGGAGGGCAACCCGGTCGAAGTGATCACCAAGGGCCGTCATGACCCCTGTGTCGGCATCCGCGCCACGCCGATCGCCGAAGCGATGATGGCCATCGCCCTGATGGACCACCTGCTGCGCCACCGCGCACAGAATGCCGACGTGAGGGTCAGTACGCCGGTGCTGGGCCAGCTTTGATCCATTTGTGATTGATGTGCCGAATGCACCGGCACACCTCTGTGTAGGAGCAGCCTTGTGCTGCGAAGAGGCCGGTGCAGTTGGCACATTCATGCAGTGGTTTCACCGGCCCTTTCGCAGCACAAGGCTGCTCCTACACAGTGGGATCGAGCCGGTACGCTAAACACACCATCGGCCCATTCCATGCCCCCAATCCCCTACTGGCGCCTGTCCAGCTTCTACCTCTTCTACTTCGCCCTGCTGGGCTCCACAGCCCCTTTCCTGGCGCTGTACTTCGACCACTTGGGTTTCTCCCCGGCGCGCATAGGCGAGCTGGTGGCCATCCCCATGCTGATGCGCTGCGTCGCCCCCAACCTGTGGGGTTGGTTGGGCGACCGTACCGGCCAGCGCCTGCTGATCGTGCGCCTGGGCGCCTTGTGCACGCTGGCCAGCTTCGCCCTGATCTTCTTCGGCAAGAGCTACGCCTGGCTGGCGCTGGTCATGGCCCTGCACGCGTTCTTCTGGCACGCGGTGCTGCCGCAATTCGAAGTCATCACCCTGGCGCACCTGCACGGGCAAACCGCCCGCTACAGCCAGGTACGCCTGTGGGGTTCGATCGGTTTCATCCTCACGGTGGTGGGCTTGGGGCGCTTGTTCGAGTGGCTCAGCCTGGACATCTACCCGGTCGCCCTGGTGACGATCATGGCGGGCATCGTCCTCGCCAGCCTGTGGGTGCCCAATGCCCAGCCGATGGAGCAGGGCGAGCGCAGCGGGGCGGGCGGCTTTTTACAGCAACTGCGGGCACCTGGGGTTATCGCGTTCTATGCGTGCGTGGCGCTGATGCAGCTCAGCCACGGGCCGTACTACACCTTCCTTACCCTGCACCTGGAACACCTGGGCTACAGCCGCAGCGCCATCGGCCTTGTATGGGCGCTGGGGGTGGTGGCCGAGGTGCTGGTGTTCATGGCCATGAGCCGCATTTTTGCGCGGTTTTCCGTGCAGCGGGTGTTGCTGGCCAGTTTTCTGCTGGCGTCTTTGCGCTGGCTGCTGCTCGGCAACCTGGCCGATGACCCGGCGGTGCTGGTGCTGGCCCAGGTGATGCACGCGGCCACCTTTGGCTGCTTCCATGCCGCCTGCATCGCGTTCGTCCAGGCCAGCTTCGGCGCTCGCCAGCAAGGCCAGGGCCAGGCGTTGTACGCGGCGTTGTCTGGCACCGGCGGTGCGCTGGGCGCCTTGTACTCGGGCTACAGCTGGAAACTGCTGGGGCCGACCTTCACCTTTGGTATGGCCAGCGCCGCAGCCTTGGCCGCAGCCGTTATCATTGCCCTTTGTTCGCAATCGACCAGGACCCGCCACTGATGAGTACCCTCAGCGTTTTCCACCCGTCCAGCCCAGGCCTGCCGAACAAGCTGCTGACCCACCACGACGACATTGCCGCGACACTGGCCGAGCAGGGCGTGCGTTTTGTTCATCACCCGCTTGCGCTGCGGGTTCGCCCTGGCAGTGCGGAGGACGAGGTGATGGCAGCTTGCAGGGAGCACCTCGACCAGTTGATGACCGGCCACGGCAGTGCGGCCTTCACACTGCTCAACCGTGATGGGGTGGACCCGGCACAGGCGGATGTACGTGACGAGCATGTGCATGACGCCGAAGAGGTGTTCGCTGTGGTTAGCGGGCGGGCGCAAGTGGGTTTGCGCTTGGGCGAGTTCGTGTATTCGGTGCTGTGCGAGAAGGGTGATCAGCTGGTGGTGCCGGCAGGCACGCGGCGCTGGGTTGAGCTGGGCGAGACGCCGTTCTGCCTGGCGCTGCGGTTGTTTGGCAGTGAGCAGGGGCTGCAGGCGCGGTTGACCGGGGATGAGACTGCCCGGGCGTTTTTAGGTATTGACGAGTTGTAATGCTTGGGCGGGCCTCTTCGCGGGGCAAGTCGGACCGCCGCACCGCCGCTCCTACAGGTCAGTGGTATTCCTGTGGGAGCGGCGGTGCGGCGGTCCGACTTGCCCGCGAAAAGACCGGTGCTGGCAATCAACGATAGGTCGGCAAGGCAAACCGCTGCTGGCTCTGCAGCATCGAAATCACCGGCAGCTCGCTGGCCTGTTCAGCCAGGTCACGGCGGATGGCGCTGATCGCCCAGGACAGCTGCTCGGCGCTGTGCAGTTGGCCGTAGGTCAACACGCGGCGGGTAACCTTGCCATCAGCGGCGCGCAGGGTGAGCAAGACACCACCATCGGGGCGGGGCTGGGTTGCGACCTGGTAGGCCGAAAACACCGAGACGAACTTTTCCTGGATGAGGTCCATATCAACTCCTGACTGTTGTGTGGCAGACGTGAGTTGATGGTTGCAGTGACCGTGCCAGAAACTGATTAAGTTAAAAATCCTTTAAATTCAATGGTTTACGATGCTGCCGAAAGGATCTCTTCGTGCAACCTGCAAGGTCGTGCATTTTGCACAGTGCATTTTGCACGGCCTGCCGGCTACCTATCGGCCCGATAGAATCTGAACCTTTGACCGCATGGCCTTGCCTGACAAAGACTTGGGCAACCATTTTTGCCAGGAGGTTCAACATGTCCACCGTCCAACCCTCGCCTGCTGCCATGACCGATGACGAAACTGCGGCCTTCGCCGAGCAGGTGTTCGAACGCGCCCGCCAAGGTGACGCCCCGATGCTTGAGCGGTTGCTTGCCAGTGGCCTGCCTGCCAACCTGCGCAACCACAAGGGCGACACCTTGTTGATGCTGGCCTGCTACCACGGCCACCATGACGCGGTGCGCGTGCTGCTGGAGCACGGCGCTGACCCAGTGATGGCCAATGACAATGGCCAACTGCCAATCGCTGGCGCCGCGTTCAAAGGCGACCTGGCCATGATCCGCTTGTTGCTGGAGCATGGGGTGCCGGTCGATGCCGCCGCGCAGGACGGGCGCACCGCGCTGATGCTGGCGGCGATGTTCAACCGCAGCGAGATCCTCGACTACCTGCTGGCCCAAGGTGCCGACCCGGCACACCAGGATGCCCGCGGCGCCACCGCGCTGATGGCCGCGCAAACCATGGGCGCGGCAGACGCCGTGGCGCGCCTGCAGGCGCTGGCCGGCTAACTGTTCGGGGGCGTTTGCGGCTATCCTTGGCGACTTTTCACCGGTCGCAGGCCCCCTTCATGAAAAACCAATTGCTCGAACTCATCACCCTCATCGGCGCCGGTTGCATGCGCGATGAAGACATCGAGCGCATCGCCGACGAGGCCGACCAGGCCTACGCCGACCCCGTCGCCTTCCTGGCGGCCAACCCGGACATCAACTACGACGACACCTTCCCTATCCCGCTGGGGGAGTGGATCGTGCTGGGCAGCCTGCCGGACACCGTGCTGTTCCAGGCTGACAGCTATCAGGACCTGTTCCAGAACATCACCGACTCGTTCGACAAGAGCGTGCCGTTCACCCTCAAGCCCAAGCAGCTGGCGCGCACCGAGCCACTGACCGCGCTCAATCGCATCCAGGTGCAGATGGGGGCGTTGAACAAGGAGGCGGGGGGGTATGTGCTGCTGAACTTCAGCCAGTTGCTGGATGATGAATTGCAGATGGTGATGGTCGGCCAGCATGACCTGGCACGGGTGCTGGAGTTGGGGGCTGAGGTGGGGATCAAGACCGAGCCGGCTTTGGAGGCTTTGAAGGTCGCGGTTCACGTCTGATTTGATGGCTGCCTGTACCGGCCTCTTCGCGGGGCAAGTCGGACCGCCGCACCGCCGCTCCCACAGGAATGCCAGTGGCTTCTGAACTGTGGTGATCCTATGGGCACTGGATTACCAGTGGCCTCTGGGCTGTGGTGATCCTATGGGCACTGGATTACCAGTGGCCTCTGGGCTGTGGTGATCCTGTGGGAGCGGGCTTGCCCGCGAAGAGGCCGGTGCAGGCAACCAAAGTCTTCAGCCCAGCGCTGTATCCAGAAACATCATCACCCCAAACCCACCCATCAACCCCAGGGTCGCCGCCGTCTGGTGGCCATTGCGATGGGTCTCGGGAATCACCTCGTGGGACACCACAAAAATCATCGCCCCCGCCGCCAACCCCATGCTTATCGGGTAGGCCAAGGCAAAACCAGTGGAAATCCCCAGGCCGATCACCGCACCCAGTGGCTCCATCAGCCCTGAACCCACCGCCACCAACGCCGCCTTCATGTTCGACAGCCCCGTGGCACGCAACGCCAAGGCCACGGCCAGGCCTTCAGGGATGTCCTGGATGGCGATCGCGCTGGTCAGCGGCAGGCCGATGTTCATGTCGCCATTGGCGAAACTGACCCCAATCGCCATGCCTTCGGGCAGGTTGTGCAGGGTAATCGCCAACACGAACAGCCACACCCGGTTGATGCGCTCTGCCTCTGGGCCGCAAGGGCCAGTGCTCTCGTGCTCGTGTGGGGTGAAGCGGTCCAGGCCCAGCATCAGCAATACCCCAAGGCCCATGCCCAGCACCACGGTAAACGCCGCCGCCGGGCCGTTGCCGGTGATCTCGCGGGCGGCATCCAGGCCCGGCAGAATCAACGAAAACGAGCTGGCGGCCAGCATCATGCCGGCGGCAAAGCCGAGCATCACATCCTGGGTGCGCGCACTCACATCACGCAGCACCACCGCCAGTACCGCGCCCAGGGCCGTGGCGCCAAAGCCGGACAAACCGCCCAGCAGCGCCAGGTGCAGGTTGTCGGCATGGTCGCCGTTGACCGCGTTCCACAGGCTTGCCGCCAATAGCACGATCACCGCCAGCAGGCTCAACCCCAGGCCGGCGCTGAGCCAGGGGGTCGTCAGCACCTGTTGCCGCCAGGCGCTCAGCAGCGAGGGTGGGGTGGCGGTTTCGGAATGGGCTGGGGGCATGTGAACCTCGAATCAATGAATACAGGCAGTCTAAGAAAGGACCTGCACGATCGGCCAAGGATTCCCTTCTATCGACGTGATAGCTGGCTATGCTGTGCTGCAACGTCTTTGCGAGGGAGTAGCGGCATGGGGTCTACATTCAATAGCTTGGTTGGCCTGATCATTCTGGCCCTGGATATCTGGGCGATCCTCAATGTGATCAAAAGTGGCAGCGAAGTGGGCATCAAGGTGTTGTGGATTCTGCTGATCGCGCTGCTGCCGGTGATAGGGCTGGTGATCTGGGCAATTGCCGGGCCCAGGGGCAATGTGCGGATCTGATAGCGGACATAAGCAGAAATGCGGCCGTGACAAAATTTTCACATTGGTTTAAACAGAATCCGCACCCGCACAATGCTGCGTTGGTATTAACCTTCGCCATCTCCGCAAACCCGCAATCCTAGGACTTTCCCATTCATGGCTAACACGGATGCCTTGAAACAGGGCGCGCGAGCGTCGTTCGCGCCGACCCTGAAATCCCACCTGGCCTACACGCTGCTCAGCGGCCTGGTCATCATGCTGATGCTCAGCCTCGTGCGCCTGGCGCTGTTGGTCTACAACAGCGACATGATCGGCGATACCCCCTATGCGACTGTCGCTGAAGGCTTCCTCAACGGGTTGCGCTTCGACCTGCGGGTGGTGGTGTACATCAGCATTCCGCTGCTGTTGGCCATTCTCAGCCCTTGGGCCATGGCCCGGCGTGGCGTGTTCCGGCTGTGGCTGACCCTCGCCTCCAGCGTGGTGATGTTCCTCGGCCTGATGGAGATGGACTTCTACCGCGAGTTCCACCAGCGCCTCAACGGCCTGGTGTTCCAGTACATCAAGGAAGACCCCAAGACCGTCATGAGCATGCTCTGGTACGGCTTCCCGGTGGTCCGTTACCTGTTGGCCTGGGTCATTGGCACCTGGCTGCTGAGCCTGCTGTTCAAGGGCATCGACCGCATGACGCGCGGCGGCCAGCCGACCGGCGCCACCCCGCAGCGCAGCGTAGCGCCGTGGTACAACCGCCTGGCGGTGTTCATGGTGATCCTGCTGGTGGCCGTGGTCGCCGCCCGTGGCACCCTGCGCCAGGGCCCGCCGATGCGTTGGGGTGATGCCTTCACCACCGACTCCAACTTCGTCAACCAACTGGGCCTGAACGGCACCCTGACGTTGATCGATGCTGCCAAGAGCCGCTTCGGCGAAGACCGCGCCAACATCTGGAAGCCGGTGCTGGACCAGCCGCTGGCCACGCAGACCGTGCGTGAGCAACTGCTGACCGCTCACGACACCCTGGTCGACGCCGACGAAGCGGCGATCCGCCGTGACTTCGTGCCACCGGCCGACCGTACCCTGCCGATCAAGAACGTCGTGGTGATCCTCATGGAGAGCTTCGCCGGCCACTCGGTGGGCGCCCTGGGCAGCCCTAACAACATCACCCCGTACTTCGACAAACTGGCCAAGGAAGGGTTGCTGTTCGACCGCTTCTTCTCCAACGGCACCCATACCCACCAGGGCATGTTCGCCACCATGGCCTGCTTCCCTAACCTGCCAGGCTTCGAATACCTGATGCAGACCCCGGAAGGCGGGCACAAGCTGTCGGGCCTGCCGGCACTGCTCAGCGCCCGCGATTACGACGACGTGTACGTCTACAACGGTGACTTCGCCTGGGACAACCAGTCCGGTTTCTTCGGCAACCAAGGCATGACCACGTTCATTGGCCGCAATGACTTCGTCAACCCGGTGTTCTCCGACCCGACCTGGGGTGTGTCCGACCAGGACATGTTCGACCGTGGCGCTGAGGAGCTGGCCAAGCACGACGGCAAGAAACCGATCTATGCGCTGCTGCAGACCTTGTCCAACCACACGCCTTACGCGTTGCCCAAGGACCTGCCCGTAGCGCCTGTGACCGGCCAAGGCCGCCTGGACGAGCACCTGACGGCCATGCGTTATTCCGACTGGGCGTTGGGCCAGTTCTTCGAGAAGGCGCGCAAAGAGCCGTACTTCAAGGAGACCCTGTTCGTCATCGTCGGCGACCACGGCTTCGGCAACCACCAGCAGGTCACCGAACTGGACCTGGGCCGCTTCAACGTACCGCTGCTGCTGATTGCCCCGGGCATCCAGGAGAAGTTCGGTGCGGTCGACCACACCGTCGGTACCCAGGTCGACATCGTGCCGACCATCATGGGCCGTCTGGGTGGCCAGACCCGCCATCAGTGCTGGGGCCGCGACCTGCTCAACCTGCCTGAGGGCGACCAGGGCGTGGGCATGATCAAGCCGTCGGGCAGCGAGCAGATCGTGGGTTTGGTGCAGGGTGACCGCATCCTCATCGAGTCCAAGGACATGAGCCCGCGCATGTATCGCTACCAGTTGGGCAGCGAGTTCAAGGCCGAGCTGATCGAAAGCCCGGACCAGCCGGAAATGCTGAAAAAACTTGAAGCGTACATCCAGACGGCGACCAAGAGCCTCTTGGACAACACCGCTGGCGTCGTGCACGGCACGCCGAAGTAACGCTGCAATAGGGGCCGCTTCGCGGCCCCTTCGCCACCGCAAAGCCCTGCCAACTGAACAAATCCCCCCGCCCAAGGTCAAGCTATACAGGCGCCACACACCCGGCGTTCTTCAGATCGAGGGCTCGTTCCATGAAAGAGTGGGAAGTCATCTTTGCCGACCAGAAAGGCGAACCGACGTCATTGCGGCTGCGGGCTGAACATTGCCCCAGCGAAGAAGACGCGGCCCGTGCCATTCGCTCGCACTTGTTTCCGGTCATGGATGAATTGGACCTCAACGACTTCCAGGACCGTGCACCATCCCCCACGGCGCGCTGGCTCAAAGAGCAAAATGGCGTCACCATCACCCGTATCCAGGAAGCGCCCTGAAGCTTGCGTTGACGTGGTGCCCACGCAGGCACTACGCTGGACCCAGGTGCCGGCCTATTCTGCGGGTCGGCACCCATAACATTCGCGTCTTGCATCAGCTCTATACAACTCGATCTGTCCGGCACCGCCGGCAGGTACGTAGTGCCCGGAAAGTCTATCCATTGCATTGCAGGAGGACGATTCATGAGCAGCCAGAACGACGATATCAGCAGCAATGTCCTGCGCCAGATGAAAGCTGGCGGTTTTGACTTCACCCGCATCCACCCTATCGAGTTCTACGCAGTATTCCCTGATGAAGCCGGCGCGCGACGGGCAGCCGGGCAATTTCGTGGCGAGTCCCTCAACGCCCAGGTACGCGAACGCAAAGACGGCGCCTGGCACCTTGAACTGAGCAAGGTCATGTATGCCACTTATGGAGGGATTGGCGACTTCGAAGAAACGTTCGAGCAACTCGTTTCACCGTACGGTGGCGAGGTCGAAGGATGGGGCGTCAAGCAAGAGCGACTGTGCGCCTGACCCTGACTCACCCACTGCCGCTCCACAGGCTTATGCACCTCCCTGTAGGAGCGGCCTTGTGCCGCGAAGGGCCGCCAAGCGGCCCCAACCTCTCAGGGCTTACGCCCCGCCATATGCCCCAGATAAGCCAGTAGCGCATCCAGCTCCTGCTCGCTGAGCACCGCCTTTGTAAACCCCGGCATCTTCGCCTGCGGCCACGTTCGAAGGCTTTGCGGGTCACGGATCAGCTTGCGCAAAAATGCCGGCTGGAAGTACTCGGTAGGGTTATGCGGCAAGTTCAAGTCCGGCCCAAACTGGGCATCACCCGCGCCATTGAGGCGGTGGCAGGCCAGGCAGTTCTGCTGGAACAACGCAAACCCCTGGCGCACCGGGTTATCGGCCGGGAGCTTCGGGTCTGGCAGCAGTGCCGGGAAACGTTGCTCCACCGAGGCCAGGCGGCGGATGCTGGCGATCTGGAACGGCCACTGCTCCGGGCGGATGCCGCTGGCCTGCGGTGTCGTCCAGACCAGGTAAAACGGCCCGGCGCTCGGCTTGCCGTTGCCCAACGCGGGCCACGGCTTGGCCGGGTCTTCGACGGCCAGCCAGGCACGCGCCGGCCCTTGCTGCAGCAGCGGCGCGGCAGGCATTTCGGCAGCAAAACCATCCAGCGCCACGGCTTGCAAGTGGTCGTTCGCACCCACACCCTGCAGCAGCACAGCCAAGGGGACGGCGCGATACTGCATGGGGCGCTTATAGGAAACGTCCTGCTCGATGCTGATGTCGCGCGCCTGCGGGTGGGTTAGCAGCTCGGCGCTGCTCCACTGGCGCGAGGTGTCGCCCAGCTCAAGGTGCAGCTGCGCCGCCGACAGTGGCAGGCTCAAAAGCAGGGCGAGTAGGGCAAGGCAGTGGCGCATGGGGAATCTCCGACCTTCAAGGCCGGCAGGTTACATGCGCGCTGCCTGTTGACGCCACAGCCACCGTCAGCCGAATAAACGTGTCAGGTTCGGCAGTATCAGCAGTAGAGTCGTGGCGAAGAGAATGAGTCCTGCTTGGCGTATTTTCGATTGTCTGAACATGGCGGACCGCCTTCTTGTTGTTATTCCTGAATACCCGTTGGCTTCCCTGTCGCGTTTCGGGTCGATCGCAGTGGCGTAAGTTGACGCCTGTTCTGCTTGCCTCTTGAAAGTCGATATACAACCAACAGTAGGGTGTGCGTCATCCATGTTTGAGAACCCTTTGTTCTAATTGTAAGGCTGGTTAATTTCATTGGGTTATGAGGCCAATGGCCAGCTGGCTGGCATGCTCTCGCTAGACAGTGGCGTTACTGCAAACGACACGCCGGCGAAATATGACCGTTCGTCAGTGCAGCCTACTTGCTTGTACGTGCCTTTCGCGGCAGTCTCTACAGCAGATTCCCACCCATGTCGTTCAGGACTATTTCTATGTCGTTACGCATCTGCATCCTGGAAACCGATGTCCTGCGACCGGAGTTGACGGCGCAGTACCACGGCTATGGCAGGATGTTCGAGCAGCTGTTCTCGCGTCAGCCGATCGCCGCCGAGTTTCGCGTGTACAACGTGATGAACGGCGACTATCCCGCCGACGATGAAGTGTTCGATGCCTACCTTGTGACGGGCAGCAAGGCCGATTCGTTCGGTTCCGACCCTTGGATCCAGACGCTCAAGGCTTACTTGTTGAAACTCTACGCACGGGGCGAGAAGCTGCTGGGCGTGTGTTTTGGCCATCAGCTGCTGGCCTTGACCCTGGGTGGCAAGGCCGAGCGCGCCGAGAAGGGCTGGGGTGTGGGCATCCACCGTTATTCACTGGCGGCGCATGCGCCCTGGATGGACCCGGAGGTTTCCGAGCTGACCCTGCTGATCAGCCACCAGGACCAGGTCACCGAGCTGCCGGAAGGCGCGACCGTAATTGCCTCCAGCGACTTCTGCCCCAACGCCGCCTACCACATTCGTGACCAGGTGCTGTGCTTCCAAGGGCACCCGGAGTTCGTGCATGACTACTCCCGGGCGTTGCTGGATGCGCGGCAGACGTCGTTGGGGGATGAGGTGTACCACAAGGCCATTGCCAGCCTGGCCACCGAGCACCAGGGCGACCTGGTGGGCGAGTGGATGTTGCGGTTCATTGGGCAGTCGGTGAGTAAAGACAGCGTGGCGTGATGGCGGGGGGCTGCTGCGCAGCCCATCGCGACGCAAGGCCGCTCCCACACCGCGTACCCCTGTAGGAGCGGCCTTGCGTCGCGATGGGCCGCACAGCGGCCCCAACATCTCAAAGCCAACCCGACTTCTTGAAGCTGGCATACAACCCCGCACACCCCAACCCAATCACCCCCAGCACACCAAAGTACCCGTACTGCCACGCCAACTCCGGCATGTTCTGAAAGTTCATCCCATAAATCCCGGCAATCGCCGTGGGGAAGGCCAGAATCGCCGCCCAGGCCGCGAACTTGCGTTGCACGATGCTTTGGCGCGACGACTCCAGCAACATGCCGATCTCGATGGTCTGGCTGGCGATATCGCGAATGCCGACCAGGTCTTCCATCTGCCGCGTGACATGAATCTGCACATCGCGAAAATACGGTCGCATGTTCTTGTCGATGAACGGAAAGCTCAGGCGCTGCAGTTCTTCGCTCACCTCCAGCATCGGCGCCACGTACCGGCGCAGGCGCAAGATGTCGCGCCGCAGGCTGTGCAGCCGGCGGATGTCATCCTCTTGCAGCGAACCGCCCAGCACGCTTTGTTCCAGTTCTTCAATTTCGCCATGGATCGCTTCGCTGACCGGCTGGTAGTTCTCGGTCACGAAGTCGAGCAGCGCATACAGCACGAAGTCCTCGCCATGCTCCAGCAGCAGCGGCCGTGCTTCGCAGCGTTGGCGCACCAGGGCGTAGGATTTCGAGTGGCCGTTGCGGCAGGTGATGATGTAGCCATTGCCAGCAAAGATATGGGTTTCGATGAACTCCAGCTTGCCTTCATGACGTACCGGCGAATAGGTGACGATGAACAGCGCATCACCGAAAGTTTCAAGCTTGGGCCGGCTGTGCTTTTCCAGCGCGTCTTCAATGGCCAGCTCGTGCAGGTTGAACTGCCGCTGCAGGTTGGCCAGCTCCTCGGCGTTGGGCTCTTCGAGGCCGATCCAGACGAAGTGGCCGGGCTTGCGCGCCCATTCGCTGCCTTCGTCGATGCTGATGTTAGTGACCTTTCTGCCGGCGCTGTACACCGCCGACGCCACGACTCGACCCATGGTTGTCCACTTATTCGATTGAACACTCTTACAGCTTGGGCTGTAAGGGCCCAGAGGGCAACCTAGCGGCGTGCGAGTTCATCTTCCATGCGGTCGATGCACTGCTGCATCTGGCTGCGGCACTGTTCGACCAGGGCGGGGATGTCGCGCTGGCTCAAACCCGCGGTAGCAATCGGCGGCAGCGAGCGTACGATCACCGTCCGCTGCCGCCAGCTGTTCAGGTTCAAACGCCGGGCATAGCGGCTGACGCACACCGGCACGATCGGTACACCGGCTTCGATGGCCATGTGAAAGGCGCCTTTCTTGAACGCCAGCAGGTGCTCTGCCGGGTTGCGGGTGCCCTCGGGGAAAATCCAGATCGATGTATCGTCCTGCAGCACCCGCGTGGTCTTTTGCAGCGCCTTGCGCGCCTGGTAGGCATTCTTGCGGTCGACCAGCACGTTGCCGCCCAGCCAGAACAGCTGGCCGAACAACGGGATCCAGCCCAGGCTTTTTTTACCAATAGCCACGGTGCGCCGCGGCACGGCCTGGCCAATGAGGAACAGGTCGAAATTGGATTGATGGTTGGCGATGATGACGCAACCGGGCGGGTGATCGAACAATGGGCCGACTTCGGCTTTGACCTTGACGCGCATCAGCCAGGCGGCCGGCACGCTATAAAGCCGGGCAAATACCCGGCTGTTGTCGGGGTTGAAGGGGCGGCACAGGCCGATAATCAGGCCGACGGCGCCAACCAACAGAAAATGCAGGGCCAGCAGGAGCATGCGCAACGAATAAAGCATGGGATGACTCACACCAGATAGTCGCATTCCAGTGTACGACTGTGCACTCAAAGAGGCAAACCTGGGGTGAGTCTGTCGATCGGCAGGGTTAGCCCATGTGGCTCTGATCCAGCTCGATAGCCTTGTCCAGAGCCTCCAGTAGGCCCTTGCGCACCTTCAGCTTGGTGTTTTTGTGCGCCAGCATGTTCAGCTTCTTCAGTTCACGGGCAGCTGCCAGGGCCGCCTCGTGCAGTTGCTCGGCCGGCACCACCTTGTCGAGGAAGCCGGCGTCCAGTGCGCCTTGCGGGTCGAAGATCTCGGCGTTGATCACCGAGCGGTGGAAGGCCGAGCGGCGCAGGCGGTCGCGGGCCAGTTCGATGCCGGCATGGTGCATGGTCATGCCGATCTGCACTTCGTTCAGGCAGACCTTGTAGGGCCCGTCGACACCAATGCGGTAGTCGGCCGACAGCAGCAGGAAGGCCCCTTTGGCCACGGCATTACCGGGGCAGGCGACGATCACCGGGAACGGGTGCGACAGCAGGCGGCGGGCGAGGGTGGAGCCGGCGGTAACCAGGCCTATCGCCTCTTTGGGGCCACTGGTCATGACCTTGAGGTCGTAGCCGCCAGACAGAATGCCCGGCTGCCCGGTGATGATCACCACGGCACGTTCCTGTTCGGCGCGGTCGAGGGCGGCGTTGAAGGCAGTGATGACATCCGGCGAGATGGCGTTGACCTTGCCGTTGTTCAGGGTCAGGGTGGCGATGCCGTCTTCGGCGTGGTAGGTAATCAGCTCGCTCATGGCAGAGTCCTTTTGTTGGCGTGGCGACGACGTTACCCAGCGCCGTGGGCCAGGTAAAGCAGCAAGGCTGACTGGCCGGTCAGCGTTTACCGGGCCTCAAATGCAAATGCATGAAAAATTTGAAAAAAATGCTTGCCAAAGGAAAGGCCTTCCACTAAATTAGCGCGCCTCGACAGGCTGAAAGGCTTGAAGAGAAAACGGTGAAGTGTCCGAGTGGTCGAAGGAGCACGCCTGGAAAGTGTGTATACGAGAAATCGTATCAAGGGTTCAAATCCCTTCTTCACCGCCACATTCTACAAAAAGCCCCCGCGCTGAAAAGCTCGGGGGCTTTTTGTTTTTGGGCTGCTCACCTGTCAGGTGATGGCGGTCCCTGTAGGAGCGGCCTTGCGTCGCGAAAGGGCTGCAAAGCAGCCCCAGGTTTCAGCGTCGCCGCACTTATTGCTGGGGCTGCTTCGCAGCCCTTTCGCGACGCAAGGCCGCGCCTACACAAAGGCAGTGCGCAGGGTTTCAGAAACTTACAGACGCTGACAACCGTGCCGTACGCGGCGCACCCTGGAACAGGTAGTTGTCCCCCAGGTAATCCCCCACATCGCGCCAGTAGCGCTTGTCGAACACGTTATCCACGGTCAACCGCAGCACCGTGTCATACCCCCCAATGCGGGTGCGGTAGCGGCTGCCGACGTCGAACACGGTATAACCGCCCACCTCGACATTACCCGCCTGGCTGGCATATTTGCTGGCGCTGTAGCGCGCACCGCCCAGCAGCGCCAGGCCTGGTACCGGCAGGCTGTATTCGGCCTGCAACGCCGCACGCAGTTTGGGCACATTGATTGCTTGATGCCCTTCGTAGTCCTCGGTCCCGCTGTTTTTTACCCGCGCGCGAATGGCTGCGGCACTCGCCTGCACTTGCAGGTTCGAGGTTACCCAGCCACTGGTGCCCAGCTCTAGGCCGGTGTTTTTCTGTTGGCCTTGCTGGACATAGGTGAAGGTGCCTTGGCCATCGGGGCGTGCGTATTGATACGCCTGGCGGATCTGGAACAGTGCGGCACTGAAGCTGATGCCTTGCCAGTCGCGCTTGATGCCCAACTCCAGCTGGCGTGACAGGGTGGGGGCGAGGATTTCAGCCGCGTTGCTGGCAAACCACGGTGCGGTACCGCCAGCCGACAGGCCTTTGGCATAGCTGGCGTACAGCGTGGTGTCTGGGCGTGGCTTGTAGATGAGCGCAGCATTGGGTAGCAACTGGTACTGGCGAGTGTGGCGCCCGGCAACACCGGTCTCGTCCCAGGTCTGCTCGTCCAGGCGCACTTCGCGAGCGCCGATCACGGTTTGCCACTGCTCGTTGAAGCTGATGCGATCACTCACGAACAGGCCGTACTGGCGGCTGTCGAGGCGACGCTCGCTGGCGCCGATCGGCTTGTCAGACGGGGCGAGTGCTGGCGCACCGGTGTAGATACTGCCGGTACCCAGCCACTCGTTGTAATAGGGGCGTTGATCCACCGTGCGGCGTTGCGCGCTGCTGCCGATTGTCAGGTCGTGCCCTACGCCCAAGGCATCGAAGCGGCCGTTGAGCGTGGCCTGTGCTTCATCGGTGCGGCGGGTGTCATCCGGGCTGCGGTAGTCATAGATGTCGTAGTCGCCATTGCTGCCGAAAAACGCCCCCTCGCTCGAGCCCCAGGCAAACGCACTGTAATCGTCGATCACCACCTTGCTGCGCGACGCACTCAACGTGCCGGTCCAGGCCTCGTTGAAGCGATACTCGAAACGCCCGCCCAGGTTCAGCGAATCGTTCTGCACCGGCTTGGCCCACTGCTGGTAGGCCAGACGATCATGCGGGTCGATACCGTGTGGCACCTCGGTGCCGCCGAGCAACTGGTAACCGGGCACCGAGCGTTGTTCGCGGTGCTGGTACTCGGCGTCCAGCTGCAGCGTGGCATCCGGGTTGATCTGCCAGTCGAAGGCCAGCGAGGCGAAGTCGCGCTTGCCGTCGGCATGGTCGACATAGCTGCGGATGTCTTCATGGGCCAGGTTGGCGCGCAGGCCGAACTGCCGCTCGCTGCCGAACCAGCCGCCCAGGTCGGTGGCCAGGTAACGTTCGCCTTGTTCGTTGGTCGATACCGTCACGCTGCGCACGTCTTCGGCGCGCTTGGTCACGTAGTTGATCAGGCCGCCCGGTTCCGAAACGCCGCTTTGCAGCCCCGACAAGCCCTTGAGCAATTCCACTTGCTGTTTGTTTTCCAGGGCCACGTTCTGCTCGCCGGCAATGGTCTGGCCATTGATCCGGTAGCTGCTGGCGGCATTCAGCTCGAAGCCGCGCACGTTGAAGTTTTCGTAATAGCCGATGGGCGCATAGCTTTCCCCCACAGAGGCGTCGCTTTGCAGCACTTCGCTGAGCTTGCGCACCTGGCGGTCCTCCAGCAGTTGCTGGCTGAACACGCTGACCGAGGCCGGGGTGTCGAGCAGCGGCACGGCCTGGAAACCACCCACCGAGGCTTCGCGCACCTGGTAGCCGTCGTTGCCATAGCTGTCGGAGACCCGCAGCGGGTCCAGCACGATGCTGTCTTCGGCTAGCAAATGAGGGCAATGCAGGGCCAGGCCCAGGCTGAGCAAGCTCAGGGGCAGGCGGGGGCGAAGCGGGGGCATGCGGAGGCTCCTGGATACGCGACACCTGTGCCGGCCTCTTCGCGGGGCAAGCCCGCGCCTACAGGATTTTGCGCAACCCTTGTGGGAGCGGGCTTGCCCCGCGAAGAGGCCGGTACAGGCCATGAAAAAGGCGGCATCTTAACAGCCGCCTTCAACATTGGACGATCACGCCCGCGCGATATTCAGTCGTTGCTGGCCGGGCGCTTGTGCTGGCGCCAGTTGTCGTCGATCTTCGACCAGGTCTTGCCATCGGTGACGGCCAGCAGTTTGCGCCCGTCCTTGAAGGTGGCGAGGAAGGTGGCTTCTTCTTCCTTGCCACCGAGCCAGAGCCCGGCCAGCAGCCCCACCGGCCCGGCCACCAAGGCCCCAGCTACACCCCAGCCAAGGGCGGTACCCAGGCTGCGGCTGGACTCCAAACTGGACAGCTTGAGGTCACTGATGCGTGCGAGTGAGATCCGCTCGCCAGGCGAGGGGCTGCGCGGGGTCTTGAGTGTGAGCGATCCGTTGCGATACTCGCCTTCACCTTGCAAGAAATCGCCGGATCGAACCGTGAGTCTTGTCATAAAGTCGTCCTTCAGGGAGGGGGCATTGTCCAGCGCTTACTTGAGCCCTCCCGAGGCAGGCAGTCAACGCTCAGGCGACGGAGGGTAGTGCGTTGCAATGTCGCGGCTGATGCGCTTGCGCTCGGCCAGCGCCCAGGCCAACAGTGCCAGCGTACCGATCACCAAGCCGGCCACGACAATGCCCATCCAGCCCTGACGCTGGAACAACTGCGTCCCCAGCAGCGACCCCAGCGCACCGCCGATGAAGTAGCAAGTGATATAGCCTGCATTCAGCCGTGTGCGCGCCTCTGGCCGCAGCGCGATTACCGCGTTTTGGTTGCTCACGTGTACCAGCTGTACGGCCAGGTCGAGCATCAATACCCCCAGCAGCAACGCCAGCAGCGAGTACTCGGCAAAGCCCAGCGGCACCCACGACAGCAGCAGTACGATCAGCCCGACCGTGGTGCCTAACGCCCCTTTGCCTCGGTCGGCCAGGCGCCCAGCCCAGTTGGCCGACAGCGCTCCCGCCGCGCCTGCCAAACCGAACAGGCCGATCACCGCGTCCGAGTAGTGGTAGGGCGCTTGCGCCAGCAGGAAGGCCAGCGGTGTCCAGAACAGCGCGAACAGGCTGAACGCCAGCAAGCCCAGCAGCGAGCGCAAGCGCAGCACGGGCTCTTCGATGAACAGGCGGAACACCGAGCCGATCAAGGCCGGGTACTTCAAACCGGCATGGCTGTGGTGCTGCGGCAAGCTGCGATACAGGGCCAGGGCGGTGATGGCCATCAGTACCGCGGCCAGCACATAGATGCTGCGCCAGCCACCCAGCTCCGCCATGAAACCGGCCGCCGTACGCGCCAGCAGAATGCCCAGCAACAGGCCGCTCATCAGTGTGCCCACTGCGCGCCCGCGCTGGTGCGGCTCACTCAGGCTCGCGGCCATCGGCACCAGGATTTGCGCCACCACCGAGAACAGGCCGGTCAGCGCGGTGCCGAGCAGCAACCACGGCAGGCTCGGTGCGCAGGCGCTGATGACCAGGCCGAGGGTCGAAATGGCGGTCATCACCGTGATCAGGCGGCGTTGCTCGAACAGGTCGCCCAGGGGCGCCAGCAGCAACAGGCCAGCGCCATAGCTGAGCTGGGCGGCGATGACGATGCTGCCGGCGCCGGCGGTGCTCAGGCCGAACTGCTGGGCGATGCTGTGCAGCAACGGTTGCGCGTAGTAGTTGCTGGCCACGGCCAGGCCGGTGGCGGTGGCCATCAGCAGGATCAGGGCGCGACTGAGGGTCGGGGCGTTCATGGGGATCTCGGGGGGCATTGGCAGGGGGCTGTATTCTAGGGCGTTGAGGGTATGGCGGGGGATGTTTAGCGCCTGGGAGATCGAGCGCCGCCCGCGCGGCGCTCGATCTCCCAGGTGCAAAAAAAACCAAGGCAGACACCTAAAACCGCGCCCGCCTCAAGCCGCAAACCCACCATCCGCCGTCAAACTGGCCCCCGTGATGTACCCCGCCTCCGGCCCCGCCAGGTAGGCCACGAAACTGGCAATCTCATCCGCCTGCCCATAGCGCCCGATGGCCATCAGCGGTATCAGGCTGTCGGCAAACTCACCGCTGGCCGGGTTCAAGTCGGTGTCTACCGGGCCGGGCTGCACGTTGTTGACGGTGATGCCCTGGGGGCCGAGGTCGCGTGCCATGCCGCGGGTCAGGCCAACCAGCGCCGATTTGCTCATGGCGTAGGGGGCGCCACCGGCAAAGGGCATGCGCTCGGCGTTGGTGCTGCCGATGTTGATGATGCGCCCGCCCTGGCCCATGTAGCGCACGGCCGCTTGGCTGGCGACGAACACGCTGCGCACATTCACCGCCAGCATGCGGTCGAAGTCACCCAAGTCGAACTCGGCGATCGGCGCCACCGTCAGCACACCGGCGTTGTTCACCAGAATGTCCAGCCCACCAAAGGCCTTCGCGGTGTCATCCACCGCCAATTGCACGGCGGCGGCGTCGGCGCTGTCGGCGCGCAGGGCGAGGGCTTGGCCGCCGTTGCCGATGATTTCCTGGGCCAGCTGTTCTGCCGGGCCCGCGGAGCTGACGTAGGTGAAGGCAACCCGAGCACCGTCGCGGGCCAGGCGGCGCACGATGGCCGCACCAATGCCGCGGGAGCCGCCCTGGACCAGGGCTACCTTACCGTCGAGTGGAAGTTGTTTGGACATGCTGATCTCCTGCTGGGAAGCAAGGCCGAATGCCTTGGATGGGCGCAGTATCGGTGGCTAATTACCTGCTGATAAGATGGCAATCACTATTAGCAGAGTAAACCCTTGGTTGTTAATCATGGCCGTGGAGTCTTTCAACGCCCTCGAATGCTTTATCCGCAGCGCCGAGGTCGGCAGCTTCGCCGAGGCCGCTCGCCGCCTGAGCCTGACCCCCGCCGCAGTGGGCAAGCATGTGGCTCAGCTGGAAGCCCGGTTGGGCGTGCGACTGTTCCAGCGTAGTACCCGCAAGCTGACCTTGACCGAAGCAGGCCAGCGTTTTCTGGGTGAAGTGAGTGACAGCTTTCGTACCATCCAGTACGCCGTGGCTAACCTGGCCAGTGCCGAAGGCCAACCAGCCGGGTTGCTTCGGGTCAGCATGGGCACGGTGTTTGGGCGGTTGTACGTGTTACCCCTGTTGGGAGAATTCTTGCGCCTTTACCCGGCGATTACCCCGGATTGGCATTTTGACAATCGCCAGGTCGACCTGATCGGCCAAGGCTTCGATGCTGCCATCGGTGGCGGTTTTGATTTGCCGCCGGGGGTGGTGGCGCGCAAGCTGACCCCGGCACACCGGGTGCTGGTGGCTGCGCCTGCCTACCTGGACCAACAGGCGCCGATCGAGGGCCCGCAGGCGCTGCAGCGCCACGCCGGCATTCTGATTCGCTCACCGCAGACCGGCCGGGTGCGCTCCTGGCCGCTGACCAGTCGCTGGCAGGAGCAGCAGCCGTTGGTGCTGCGCCAAGCAATGACCATGAGCGATTCGGATGCGGCCTGCGCGGTGGCGCAGCAGGGGTTGGGGGTTGCCTTGGTCAGTCTGCCGTTTGCCGTGCCTTACCTGCAGGCCGGGCGGCTGCGGCGGGTGTTGCCGGATTGGTATGTGGACGATGGTCATATCAGCGTGTATTACGCCCAGCACAAATTGTTGCCCGGGAAGACGCGGGCGTTTATCGATTTTGTCGTGGAGCAGTTCGCCCAGCAGGGGTTGGCGCGGCAGTTCGATGCGCTGCAGGGCCTTTAGATTGATGCTGCCTGATCCGGCCTCTTCGCGGGTAAACCCGCTCCCACAGAGATGGCGCAATACCTGTGGTAGCGGGCTTGCCCCGCGAAGAGGCCGGGTCAGGCAACATCAACAATGAAAAATACCTGCGCCCCCAAGCTCACCTCGTCATCCACCCGCTTGCCCACCAGCTGCTGCCCCAGCGGCGAGCGCGGTGTGATCACGGTCACCAGTTCATCCCCTTCACCCACTTTCAACCCGGCCGCCTCAGGCCCGAGGAACAGCCTACGTTGCAGGCCATCCTCGTCCTCAAGGGTCACCAGGTTGCTCACCTGCACGCCACGCGCAGGGTCGTAGTCACGCAACAGCAGTTGCTGGTAAATCTGCAACGCCTGGCGAATCTCGGCAGTACGCCGCGCCTGGCCGGTGGCCAGGTACGAAGCTTCAAGGCCCAAGGTGTCATACTTGTTTTCGGCGATGTTCTCTTCCGCGGTGGCGGCTTCGTACGCGGTCTGCGCGGCGCGGCTCAGCACGTCTACGTCATGTTCGAGGGTCGCGACGATGCGCGTGAGTAGCAGGGGCTTGTCCATCTTCAGTAACAGAACTCCAGCACATGGGCCTGGCTTTTTTCGGTGGGCGCGGTGCGGTTCTGTTGCAGCCAGAACTGGCACTTGGGGCTGTTGAGGTTGCGAGGGTTGCCTTGGGCGGCCTCGGCGGCCTGTTGCAGTTGCTGCTGGTGCAGGATGTCCTTGTAGCGCTCGAACATTTCGCCCTGGGCATCTGCCGGTGGCGGCGCGGCGGGTTGGCTGCGGGCAGGGGCCATGGCCTGGGAGACCGGCTGCACCTGCTCTGGCCACAGCTGCAACGCCAACCACAGGCTCATGGCGATGGCCACGGCGCCCAGCCACAGGCCAAAGGCCACGCAGAGGATCAGTTGCAACGGCTTGAGGGTGATTTTCAGTTCGCGGTGGCGGGGCATGGCAGCCTCCTGGCAGGGCAGTTCGAAGTGCATTGTCGCACGCTGTCGGCGAATTTTACCCGTGGGTGCTTTTGTCCACGGCAATTAATCCGCAGAATTCGCGGTTTTGGGCACCATGAGGGGGAGGGCACATGAAGGCCACCTGGGACATCTTTTGCACCGTCGTCGACAATTATGGCGACATCGGCGTCACCTGGCGCCTGGCGCGGCAACTGGTGGACGAGCACGATCTGACGGTGCGCCTGTGGGTGGACGACCTGAACGCCTTCGTGCCGATGTGCCCCGGCGCCGATGCCACGGCGCTGCAACAATGGCAGCACGGTGTCGATGTGCGCCAGTGGCCCGCCGAGTGGCTGCCGGTGGAGCCTGCCGAGGTGGTAATCGGCGCGTTCGCCTGCCAGCTGCCGGCGCACTATGTCGAGGCCATGCGTGCGCGGCCCAAGCCGCCGCTGTGGCTGAACCTCGACTACCTCAGTGCAGAGGACTGGGTTGAGGGCTGCCACGGTTTGCCGTCGCCCCAGCCCAACGGCTTGCGCAAAGTATTCTTCTTCCCAGGCTTTACCGAAAAAACCGGTGGCCTGTTGCGTGAGGGCGATTTATTGGCGCGGCGCGAAGCCTTCGCGCAGTCTGCCGAAGCCCGGCAGGCATTCTTGCAGCGCCTGGGTGTAAACCCCGAGGCGCAAGCGCGGCTGATCTCGCTGTTCGCCTATGAGAACACCCAGCTGGGCAACTGGCTGGATGCGTTGGCAGCAGATACCCAGCCGACCCACCTGCTGGTACCGCAAGGGCGCATCCTGGCTGACGTCGCCCATTGGCTGGGCGAGCCGGGGCTGGCGGTGGGCGATGTGCGCCTGCGCGGGTCGCTGACGGTGCAAATTTTGCCGTTCGTCAGCCAGGACGATTATGATCGCCTGCTGTGGGCCTGCGACTTCAATGCCGTGCGCGGCGAAGACTCGTTCGTGCGTGCGCAGTGGGCCGGGCGGCCGATGCTGTGGCACATCTACGTGCAGGACGAGAACGCCCACTGGGAAAAACTCGAAGCGTTCCTTGCGCATTATCGACAAGGCCTGTCAGACGATGCCGCTGACGCACTGGTTGCGTTGTGGCGTGCCTGGAACATGGACCACGACGTCGGCCAGGCGTGGCAAGCGGCCCAGCGGCACTGGCCAGAACTGCAGCAGCATGCCCGAGATTGGGCGGCCCGGCAGGCCACTCGGCCGGACCTTGCCATGACGCTGGTACAGTTTTACCGAAATTGGCTATGATATGCGGCCTCGATTTTTATAAATCCATCCAGATTCGGATACTTCGTAATGAAAACTGGTAAAGAACTGAAACCCGGTACCGTACTGCGGATCGACAACGACCCGTGGCTGGTTCAAAAAGCTGAGTTCACCAAATCGGGCCGTAACAGCGCGATCATGAAAACCAAGCTGAAGAACCTGCTGACCGGCTACAAGACCGAAACCGTCTACGGTGCGGACGACAAGCTGGACGACGTGATCCTGGATCGCAAAGAAGCGACCCTGTCGTTCATCAGCGGTGACTCGTACACCTTCATGGACACCACCGACTACACCATGTACGAACTGAACGCCGAAGACATCGACGCCGTTCTGCCGTACATCGAAGAAGGCATGGAAGACATCTGCGAAGCCGTCTTCTTCGAAGGCCGCCTCGTATCGGTTGAACTGCCGACCACCATCAGCCGTAAAGTTGTCTACACCGAGAACGCTGCTCGTGGTGACACCTCCGGCAAAGTGATGAAGCCTGCCAAGCTGGCGAACGGTACCGAGATCTCGGTTGCCGACTTCATCCAGATCGACGAGTGGATCGACATCGACACTCGCGACAACAGCTTCAAAGGCCGTTCCAAGAAGTAATTCTTCTTGTGATGCGCACAAAAAACCCGGCCTCGGCCGGGTTTTTTTATGCCTGCATTCAGACCGTCACGTGCAGCCTTACATCCACATTGCCGCGGGTGGCGTTGGAGTAAGGGCAGACCTTGTGCGCCTTCTCCACCAAACCTTCGGCATCGGCCTGGGCCAGGCCCGGCAGGTTGATGTGCAGGTCGATGTCCAGGCCGAAACCACCCGGGATCTGGCCAATGCCCACGTTTGCAGTGATCGAGGCATCGGCCGGCAGGGCTTTTTTCTCTTGCCCGGCGACAAATTTCAGTGCGCCGATGAAGCAGGCCGAGTAGCCGGCCGCGAACATCTGTTCAGGGTTGGTGCCGTCACCGCCCGCGCCGCCCAGTTCTTTGGGGGTGCTCAGCTTGACTTCCAGCTTGCCGTCGCTGGAGCGGGATTTACCGTCGCGCCCGCCAGTGGAGGTGGCTTCTGCGATGTACAGCGGAGTGACCTTTTGCATCTTGAGCCTCGCTAATGTGCTGTGCGCAACCGGGTGGCGGCGGCGCTGGGTAGGTGTGGGATTTAAATTAGCGCGCAATTAGTTTGCGCGCAAGATAAATCATCACCGTTCATCCGAACGGCCATCACACAGCATAGCGCTCAGAGGTTTTTCTGCAGGTTGTCGCGCAGTTCGAGCAGGTCGGCTTGCAGCTGTTTCAGGCGTTCCAGGCTGCGCCCGCTGGCCTTGAGGATGCACGGGGGCACCTGTTTGGCCTGTTGTTGCAAATCACGGCCCTTGTCGGTCAACTGCACCAGTACCACCCGTTCGTCCTCGCGGCTGCGGGTGCGCTTGAGCAGGCCTTCGCTTTCCAGGCGCTTGAGCAGCGGGGTCAGCGAGCCAGGGTCGGTGAGCAGGTGCTGGCTGATCTCGCCCACGGTCAGGCCATCCCGCTCCCACAGCACCAGCATGGCCAGGTACTGCGGGTAGGTCAGGCCCAGCGCTTGCAGCAGCGGCTTGTAGACCTTGGTCATCAGCAACGAGGTCGAATGCAGGGCGAAGCAGACCTGGTTGTCCAGCAGCAGCTCGTCACAGGAGGCTTGGGTGTCGGCGTTCATGCAGGTCCTTGGAATAATCAATGGGGAAATCTAGCACGCTGATCATTAGTGCGTTCATTGCCAGCGCAGTTCACTGCGCAGGGCCAGGTCCCAGGGTGGAATGGGGCTGAAACGGCTCTTGAGAAATTCGAGCAGCAAACGGCTGCGAGAGTTCGTTTCATGTGCCAGGCGTAACGCATAAATGCCACTGGACTCGGCGGCTGGCAGGCCACCTTCGCAAAACAGCGGGACCAGTTCGCCGCGCAGCAGGTAGTCGCTGATCAGCCAGGTGGGCAGATGGGCAATGCCCAAACCCGCGAGGGCGCCGAACAGCAGGGTTTCGGCGTTGTTGGCGGCCATGCGCATGCGCGATGGCCGGTACAGGCGGGCCTGGCCGGCCACGCTGAAGCGCCAGGCAAACGGTGGCGCCAGGCCGTCCCAGTCGAGGCCGTCGTGCGCAGGCAACTCGCTGGGGCACGCCGGTACGCCTCGGCTGGCCAGGTAGGCCGGGCTGGCGCAGGCGATGCGCACCATGTAGGCCAGCGGTGTGGCGACCAAGCGCGTGTCGGCCAGGGGGCCTGCACGCAATACCAGGTCGACTTCGCCAAGGTGGCTGCCCTGCATGTCGACGAAGCTGTCGATCAGGCGTAGGTGCACGTCCAGTCCGGGGTAGGCCACGAGGAAGTCGGCGATGGCCGGGGCGAGGTGGCGACGGCCAAACGCGGCGGGGGCGTCGATGCGGATGAGGCCTTCCGGGGCGCTGCTCAACGAGACAGCTTCGGCGCGGGCCAGGCGCAGCTCCTCGATGATGCGTCGTGCGCGTTCGGCAAAAGCGTTGCCGGCCGGGGTGGCACGCACCGCGTGGGTGCTGCGGGTGAACAGCCGGCTGCCCACGGCGCTTTCGAGGTTGTCGATGCGCCGGGCAACGGCCGAGGGTGTCAACGGGTGGCGCCGCGCGGCGGCAGAGAAGCTGCCGGTTTCCAGCACGTCGAGAAACAGGCTGAGTTGGTCGGTGAGGATATCGGGGTTCATGGTGGCTCGGCTTTGCATAAAACGCACAGCCATTGTGCGCTGCTGTGCGTTTCCCCACCAGCCCCGACTCGGTAGCATGCTCACCATTGCAAGCGAGAGGCGCAGAGGCCCTGATGATCGAGTGGTTGTTGTATATCGCGTTGGGCGCTGCCCTGGGCACCATGGGTGGTTTGTTCGGGATTGGTGGGGGGTTGATTGCAATCCCGGCGCTGGGGGTGTTGTTCGGCTTGGACCAACAGCTGGCGCAGGGCACTGCGTTGGTCATGGTGGTGCCGAATGTGTTGCTGGCGCTGTGGCGCTACCACCAGCGCAACCGCATCGAGCTGCGCCATGCGCTGCCGTTGGCACTGTGCAGTTTCCTGTTCGCCTGGCTGGGGTCGATTTGGGCGGTGGGCATCGATGCCCAGTCCATGCGGCTGGGCTTTGTCGGCTTTCTGGTGGCGCTGGCGGTATGGAACGTGGCGCGGATGTTCCTCAAGGTCGCGCCGCCCAGCCCTGAACTGCGTTACGCCTGGCCGTGGCTGGGCGTGCTGGGCAGTTTTGCCGGGACCATGGGTGGGTTGTTCGGGGTAGGGGGCGCGGTAGTCGCCACGCCTATTCTGACCAGTGTGTTCGGGACCACGCAGGTGGTGGCGCAGGGGTTGTCGCTGGCATTGGCGGCGCCCAGTACGACGGTGACCCTGTTGACCTATGGCGTGCACCAGAGTGTTGACTGGGGGGTAGGGATCCCCTTGGCGGTGGGTGGGCTGCTCAGCATCAGCTGGGGGGTGAGGTTGGCGCATGCCCTGCCAGAGAAGGTGTTGCGGGCGATGTTTTGTGCGTTTCTGGTGGTGTGTGCGGTGATGTTGGGGTTTGAGCTTTGAGCGCACATGCTGCAGCCATCTCCCTGTAGGAGCAGCCTTGCGCTGCGAAGAGGCCCGTCCAAGCAGCGCAAAATGTCGCTGAAATCACCGGCCTCTTCGCAGCACAAGGCTGCTCCGACACAAAGCTATGGCTGCCACTGATCTATTTGAACCCTTCGACGATGTAATCGGCCATGCAATCGGTGATCGGGGACGGGGGCTGCGTGCTGCGCACCAGCATCACATTGGCCACCGGCAACTGCGGCAGCCCGTCGCTCTCCCCCAAAATCCGTATGTTGCCGCCGATCAGGCTCTGTAACTGCGCGGTTACCGCCAACCCGGCAGTGACGATGGCAAAGATCGCCGCCAGGCTTGGGCTGGTGTAGGCAATGCGGTAGTCGATGCCTTGCGCTTCTAGCGCATTGCAGGTCCAGGCGCGGCAAAAACAGTCGGTGTTGAACAGCGCCACCGGCATGGGCCGTTGCTCCTGCGGGCAAAACCCTTCGGCGGCTGCCCACACCAGCCGTTCCTGGCGCAACAGCTGGCCGACTTCGTTGCCCGGTTCGCGGGTGACGATGGTCAGGTCCAGGTCCTGACGCAGCATCAATTGCTTTGACGAATCGCAATGCACCTCCACCTGCACCAGCGGGTAAGCCTGGGCAAAACTCGACAGGATGGTCGGCAGAAAGCGCATGGCGTAATCGTCGGGTGTGCCGATGCGTACAACCCCGACCATGTGCGGCATGCGCAAGGTATTGAACACTTCGCCGTGCAGCTTGAGGATGCGCCGGGCATAGCCAAGCAGTACCTGCCCTTCAGCGGTGAGGCGTACCTGGCGGCCCTCGCGCTCGAACAGCTGGCGCTGCAGGATGTCTTCCTCCAGGCGTTTCATTTGCATGCTGACCGCCGACTGGGTGCGGTTGACCACCTCGCCGGCGCGGGTGAAACCGCCTTGCTCGGCAATGGCGACGAAGGTGCGCAACACGTCGGCGTCAAGGCTTTGATACTGGGACATTGCATCAATCTCCGAGATGCATGGCATCAGAAACATTCGTTGGATTGATCTTAAGCCCGGCGCGAGACTGGAGCCATCAACACGGAGGGCTTCACGATGAAAGGTCATGTCAGCAGCATCCAGCAACCTGCCTTTTCCCTGAACCACCTGTGGCACGCAGCCCTGCAGCGCCCGGCGCGTTGGTGGGAGCTGTACCGTCAGCGCCAGGAGCTGGCCAGCCTCAGCGATGCGACATTGCACGACCTGGGCTTGAGCCGGGCGGATATCCAGCAAGAGGCCGAGCGGCACTTCTGGGATGATCCGCTGCGCAAATAGGCCGTTTTTTGTAGGTACGGCGGTTTAGCGGCGCACCTGCTTGAGGGTTTCGGCAATCAGAAATGCCAGTTCAAGCGACTGATCGGCATTCATGCGGGGGTCGCAATGGGTGTGGTAACGGTCCGACAGGCCGTCTTCGGTGATCGGGCGGGCGCCGCCGATGCATTCGGTAACGTTCTGCCCGGTCATCTCAATGTGGATCCCGCCTGCATGGCTGCCTTGGGCCTGGTGCACCTGGAAGAACTGCTTCACCTCATCGAGGATCTGCGCAAAGTCACGGGTCTTGTAGCCACTGCTGGCCTTGATGGTGTTGCCGTGCATCGGGTCGGAGCTCCACAGCACCTTGCGCCCCTCGCGCTCGACAGTGCGGATCAACCCTGGCAGGTGGTCGCCGACCTTGTTGGCGCCCATGCGCACGATCAGGTTGAGCCGGCCGGGGTCGTTGCTCGGGTTGAGGGTGTCGATCAGGCGGATCAGTTCTTCGGGGTTCATGCTGGGGCCGACTTTGACCCCGATCGGGTTGTGCACGCCGCGCAGGAACTCGACATGGGCGCCGTCGAGCTGGCGCGTGCGGTCGCCGATCCACAGCATGTGCGCTGAGCAATCGTAGTAGTCGCCGGTCAGGCTGTCCTGGCGCACGAAGGCTTCTTCATAGTTGAGCAGCAGCGCTTCGTGGGCGGTGAAGAAGCTGGTCTCGCGCAGTTGCGGCGCGCTGTCCAGCCCGCAGGCGCGCATGAAGGCCAGGGTCTCGTCGATACGGTTGGCCAGTTGATGGTACTTGTCGGCCAACGCCGAGTTGGCGATGAAGTCCAGGTTCCACTTGTGCACCTGGTGCAGGTCGGCAAAGCCACCCTGGGCAAAGGCGCGCAACAGGTTGAGGCTGGCGGTGGCCTGGTGGTAGGCCTGCAGCAGGCGGTCCGGGTCGGGGATACGGCTTTTTTCATCAAAGCCGATGCCGTTGACGATATCGCCACGGTAGGCGGGCAGGGTGACGTTGCCGATGGTCTCGTCGCCCGCGGAGCGCGGCTTGGCAAATTGCCCGGCCATGCGCCCGACCTTGACCACCGGGCAGCCGGCAGCAAAGGTCATGACGATGGCCATCTGCAGCAGCACCTTGAACGTGTCGCGGATCTTCGCGGCGGAAAACTCGGCAAAGCTCTCGGCGCAGTCGCCGCCCTGCAACAGGAACGCGCGGCCTTCGGTGACCTCGGCGAACTGCCGGCGCAGCTCGCGGGCCTCGCCCGCGAACACCAGCGGCGGGTAGCTGGCCAAGGTCTGTTCGACCTTGAGCAGGTGCGCGGCGTCGGGGTAGGTCGGTTGCTGCTGGATAGGCAGGGCACGCCAGCTGTCAGGGCTCCACGGTGCGTTCATTTCGGGCTCGATCTTGTGGGTTGTAGGCTTTGGGTCATGGTAACAGTTGCCGCCGCGCTTGTTGCATCGGGGGTGTTGGCGGACAATGCGCGTTTTTGCACGGGCGAGTGGCGGACATGACGGCGGAACGGGAAGAGCGGCTACTGGCACGGGTCGAAGATGCCTTTGGCGTCATCAGCGTGTACGAGGTGGACGACTACCGTTTTCTCGAATTCGGCGACGCGATCGAGCAGAGCTGCGTGTTCACCGCCGACCCCAGCTGGCTGGAATATGACTACACCCGCGCCATGCTGGTCGGCGCCTTGTGCCACGCGCAGCCCGAGAGTGCGCTGTTTCTGGGGCTGGGCGCCGGCACGCTGACCCAGGCCTGCATGAAATTTCTGCCGCTGGACGATATCGAAGCCATCGAGCTGCGCCCCGACGTGCCGCGCCTGGCCATGGAATACCTGGGCCTGGACGATGACCCGCGCCTGTATGTGCGGGTGGGCGATGCCATCGAGCTGCTGCCCAGCGCAGAAAAGGCCGACCTGGTCTTCGTCGACCTGTACACCGACTTTGGCCCGGGTGTCGGGCATTTGGCGTGGGGGTTTCTGGACAACTGCCAGAAGCAGCTCAACCCTGGGGGGTGGCTGGTGATCAACCAGTGGGCCAGCGATGACGGCAGGCCGCTGGGCGCGGCGCTGCTGCGCGGCTTGTACCACCGGCATTATTGGGAGTTGCCGGTGAAGGAGGGTAACGTGATCCTCTTGGTGCCGGCGGACCTTGAGCAAACGCTGGACATGCAAGGGCTGCGGGCGCGTGCCGAGGCGCTGGCGCCGCAGTTGGGGTATAGCCTTGACGGGCTGATAAAAGAAATTCGGCCTGCTACCTGAGCTGCTGACATCCCCTTGTAGGCTGCGCCTACAAGGGGGTGTGAATTAACGATTCAGCCCGTGGTCGCTAGTGGCTACCTGGTGGCTCCGGTCTACTGAAAATTTTCCTCACGTAACCCATTAATTCGGGTATAGTACGCGCCGGTCTTTTAGCGGACCTCAAAATCAGGTGGTGCAAATCCTCCGAGTCCAGCTTCGGCTGCACGTCCGCTAGGCGGACCTTCCCAAGTTTTTCTTTTTCAATCGT
>Ga0213823_1000062_pt1 | contig 111355 bp, 107 predicted proteins | sample MC6MC0907MG_FD_179887 | JGI IMG/M metagenome (GOLD analysis project Ga0213823, IMG submission 179887) | Enriched soil aggregate microbial communities from Iowa State University, Ames, United States - MC6-MC0907-MG | ecosystem: Environmental > Terrestrial > Soil > Unclassified | place: USA... | reverse complement strand
AAGGTACAGTAAAATGGTTTAACTCAGAAAAAGGTTTTGGATTCATCGAAGTTGAAGGTGAAAACGACGTATTCGTACACTTCTCAGCTATCCAAGGCGAAGGTTTTAAAACTCTTGACGAAGGTCAAAAAGTGGAATTCGAAGTTGTAGATGGCAACCGCGGACCACAAGCTGCTAACGTAACTAAACTTTAATTCTCAGTAATTAAAATTACTTCGTTAAACCCAAGACATCCTATTCAAATAGGATGTCTTTTTTGTATCATTTGCAAGTTTAAGGATTACAAATCCTATTTTAGGTTAAATATATAGTAGTGGCGGATAGCCATGCAAAAGTAAAGGATAGCGCTATAAAAGTAGCGGATAGCCATGTAAAACTGAAGGATACCTGCACAAAAGTAGCGGATAACCCTATAAAATGGAGGGTAGCCCCGCCAAAATAGCGCATCGCTTGTAAAGAAGGAGGCAGATGAATGTGAATAATGAAGAAAAATTGCCTGAAGAACAGGAGCAACAAGATTTTTATCAGAAACTACGTACAAAATTAGTAGCTTTTCTTGGGTCGAAAAAGGGAAAAAGTAACAAGTTTACTCCGTATTTAATGTTTGTGCCTGATTTATTTCATTTGTTAATTAAAACAGTAACCGATGCGGGTGTAGATAAAAAGAGTCGTGCATTAATTGGGGCATCCATTGCGTATTTTGTATTACCGATGGATTTAATGCCAGAAGGACTGCTAGGCTTTGGTGGCTATTTAGATGATGTTGTACTAGCAACTTTTGTGGTAAATACCATTATTAATAAGTTGGGTCCAGATGTAGTGGAAAAGCATTGGACAGGGGATGACAAGCTTTTACATGTGCTACAAAAGGTTGCAGAAGTGAGTGATGAGGTTGTCAGTAAAATTCCTGTAAAATCGCCAATTGCTCAGTTCGTCAAGCAAGAAAGTAAAGATAAATAATAATATTATGTAAACCTAAGACACCCTATAAAAATGAACCTGCTTATTACAGGTTCATTTTTTATTGCTCTTCTAATAAATTTCGGAGTTGTTGTACAGGTACAAATAGGCCAACATTTCCAATGGGCTCATATTTCATCGTGGCAAAGATAACCCCAATGACCTCACCATGTTGATCGATTACAGGGCTACCACTATTGCCACGATAAACAGGAGCTTTTAGCATCCTAACTGGCTCCTGCCAATCTTCTAATTGAAAGGCTTCTAGCAATGTTCCTTCATTAGCGATGCCGGTGAAAGCAAGTGGATTTCCAATAAAATAGACATGTTCATTAACAGTGTAAGGTGGATCTTCTGCAAGAGGTAGATAGGGAAGTTGCTCAGCTTGCACCTGTACAAAGGCTAAATCTACGGCTGGATAGCTCTCGATTAATGTTGCTTCCATCAGTCCCTCATCAGGAAAGACGACTGATAATGTTGTGGCATGTTCGACAACATGGGCGTTGGTGACAATCAGACCATCTGGTGAGATGGCAAAACCAGTGCCTTTACTGGAGCCTGTTGAAATTTCAACGACTGCCTTTTTATAGGTTTGTATATCCTCTTGTGCAGAGAGCCGCGTTGAAACCTTGATAAATTCAAGCGCGGGTATGGAGTAGATTTGAAAAATGAGGGCAAATGTATTGAAAAACAGCACTAGTGCCATACCCCATACGATCCAGCGTACAAGAGGCTTTTGTTTTTTTGGCTTTTTTCCATAAATGCGTTCTTCTCGCGCCTGTGCTAATGCTTTTTGCTGTTCCTCGAGTACAAGTTCAATAAATTCTTCTTCCGTTAATTCATCTTGCTTTGGGGTTGCATTATGTATATCACTCATTGATTGGCCTCCTTTGCTAAAAAACAGACGCCCAAGCAGGACGCCTGTTTTCTTTCAATTATTCTATTTTTTGCAAGGTTGATGTCACAACAAATGGCTCATCTTGCTCTGTTTCCATCGTATCCTCTTTGCGAATTAGACCAATGTCCTTTGCAAAATATTTGGTTGTGGTCATTTGATCTTCAGAGCGACTTAGCTGGATGACATCTTGATAGACCGTTGTACCAGTATCAACAGTAGCGGTCGTTGATTCAATGGTCCAACCTTGAAAGCTTGTCCCGACTTGTAAAGGCTTTTGAAGTACGGTTTCCAGGACAGGATAAGAAGCTGCCTCAGCTGCACTTGGCATGCTTGGATTACTGTCAACAGGTTCTCGATAGACAAGATCAATACTTGTATCCGTTATGCGGTAGATTTTTAATAGTGTCACACCACCATTATCCTCTATTTGTACGATATGCTGTGTATCGAGGTAGGTAGTTTTTAGTGTGAAGCTAGCAAATTCATTTCCTTCCCCTTGAAAAGAAGCAACAGATCCATCAGGTGGAAAATAGGAGAGAAGTGACGTTTGATCTTGTTCCACTGCTTGCTTGTCTTCCACAGAGGGTGTTGGAGCTGGCACAGGCTCTTCCTGAACTTCTTCACGACAGCCAGCCAGCAAAAATACTACAGAAAGTACTAGAACAGGGTATCTCATGGGCACACTCCTTCGCTATTTTCTTTCATTATACGTGAACGAGGAGTGTTATACGAATAATATGAGATTGTATAAATAATATTATTATGTAAACTATTTAATGAAAACTTGTAACAGCATGGAAAATTATCTATGATAGAAATGAAGTGAAAAAATGGGGGGCAAAGACATGTATAGACATGTAGATGATTTCTTACAAGAATGGTCAAATGCATCAAACGGGACACTACAGGTATTACAGGCTTTAACAGATGACAAGCTTCAGCAAAGCATTGTAGAGGGTCACAGTACACTTGGTTGGTTAGGCTGGCATTTAGTTGGAGCAGCAGGTTATTTTAGCTATCTAGCAGGATTAAAAGTACCAATGATTCGTCAAGAAGATCCTGTGCCAACGACTGCGGCTGAGATCGTGACAGCCTATGAAAGCGTAGCAAATGGTATTAAAGAGGAAGTGGCTAAGCTTTCGAATGAAGAGTTACTAGAGGTAGTAACAGGCTTTAAAGCGCCGATGCCAAAAGGGGCTTTATTACGTGTATTAATTGACCATCAAACACATCATCGTGGACAAATGACGGTCCTACTACGTCAAGCAGGTTTACCAGTACCTGGCGTGATGGGACCAACAAAGGAAATGCAATAATCACGCAAGCAGCAGATAAATCGTTTATCTGCTGCATTTTTTAGATTGACACTTACCTACTAGTAAGTTAGTATAAAGCCATGACAAATAGAAAAATGCAAATTATAGAATTAACATTGAAGAATATTCAGGAAAAAGGATTCACATCATTTAGTTATGAGCATTTAGCAAAGGAGCTTGGCGTCACGAAAGCCAGTATTCACTATCATTTCGAGAAGAAGGGAGACTTAGGGATTGCTGTTTGCGAAAGAATTCAACAAGGATTAGAGAGAACTTTTACATTGATGAAGGAGTCCACTTTGCCAGCTGAGGAAAAGCCATTTGCCTTTATTATGCAGCGAATAAAATTTCTAGAGCAAGACGGCATTTGCCCTATATCAGCTTTACAGGCGGATTATCAAGAATTACCGCAACCAATGCAAGAAAAGCTTCAGCAGCTTAGTCAAATGGAAATCGATGTCTTTGTTGAGCTATTGAAAGATGCTAAACAACAGGGCGCACTCCAAGCTACTAATGATTTGGAGGCTCTAGCTGTATTACTTATTTCAAGTACGAAAGGGGCATTACAATATAAACGTGTTGTAGGAGAAGCGTTCTTTCAAAAGATGCTGGAGCAATTAAAGGAACTGTTAAAGTAAGACATGATACGAGAAGGAGCGATGTGCATGGTACGAAGAGTCGTTGTTACTGGATATGGTGTTGTTTCCCCGTTAGGTAATTCGGTATCAGCCTTATGGGAGAATATTAAGGCAGGAAAATCAGGGATTCAAAAAATTCAAGGGGAGGCATTTAGCGGCATTAATACGCAAATAGCTGGGACGAGTAAGGATTTCGATGCAACGCTGTATATGGATAAAAAAGAAATCAGTAAATATGATCTATTTGTGCAATATGCTGTTGCCGCTGCCCAGCAAGCTCTGACACAAGCCAATTTAAATATGGATCAGGTAGATAAGGAGCGTTTAGGCGTTTACATTGGCTCTGGCATTGGGGGCATTGAAACGATTTTAGAAAATCATCAAGCGATGCTCAATCAAGGGCCTAGGAAGGTGTCACCATTTATGGTGCCGATGATGATTAGCAATATGGCTGCAGGAATACTAGCAATCAAAACGGGCTTTAAAGGACCAAGCTTTTCACCTGTTTCTGCCTGTGCGACAGGAAACCAGGCGATTGGAGAAGCTTTCTTAGCGATTCGACATGGCTATGCGGATGGCATTTTAGCAGGCGGAGCGGAGGCACCGATTAATCCACTTAGCTTTGCAGGATTCTCCCGCATGAAAGCCATGTCCACTAGGAATGAAGAGCCAACAAAGGCCAGTCGACCATTCGATAGCGAGCGGGATGGCTTTGTCATGTCTGAAGGAGCTGGCATCGTATTCCTAGAGGAGTATGAACACGCCAAACAAAGGGGTGCTACGATTCTGGGTGAGATTGTTGGCTATGGTGTGACAACAGATGCTTATCATATTACAGCTCCTGATTTTATGGGTGCTGCCAATGCCATGAAGCTGGCATTAAAAATGGGTGCTATCGATGGGGCAGCTATCGATTATATCAACGCACACGGCACAAGTACTCCAGAGGGAGATAAATCTGAAACAAAGGCTATTAAACACGTTTTTGGTGACCATGCCTATCAACTAAAGGTTAGCTCCACAAAATCGATGACAGGACATCTATTTGGCGCGGCCGGTGGAATTGAAGCCATTATTACATTGAAAAGTATAATGGAGGGCATTATTCCACCAACCATCAATTATGAAACACCAGATCCCGAATGTGATTTAAACTATGTACCTAATGAGGCACTTCATCAAGACGTTAACTTTGCGCTATCGAATGGGTTTGGCTTTGGTGGTCATAATGCTGTGCTAGCATTTAAAAAATTTGAGGAATAAGGCATTAGCTTAGCTAAAAAGAGTGGTATGAAATTAATTGTTCATACCATTTTTTACGTTTGTTTTATCAACTTGAAAAGAGAAGAGGGAACTTAAGCTATTGCAAGTCAATAAGTTTTCCTTATGATAAATAGCTGGAAATTCGTATTATAACTTATAGTTAGAGTATGGTAAATTCAAAGGAAAAGGGGGATAAATGATGCGAATCTTTGATGCACACTTTCATATCATTGACTTTAATTTTCCGATTATCGAAAATCAAGGTTATACGCCACCAAGCTATGTAGTAGAGGATTATCAAAAGGACACAGTGCGTCTCCAGATAGCGGGAGGCGCCATTGTATCAGGATCTTTTCAAGGATTTGACCAAGCCTATCTTTTAAAAGCATTGAAACAATTGGGTCCCACGTTTTGTGGGGTAACGCAATTACCTAATACGGTCACGGATGATGAAATTGTACATTTACATAACAATGGGGTACGGGCATTACGCTTTAATAGTAGACGAGGTGGTTCAGAGGATTTATCACAGCTAGAAACCTTTGCACGACGGGTTTATGATTTGGTGGGCTGGCATAGTGAATTATATATCGATGCGAAGGAAATACCGGAGATAGCCTCGACAATTGAAGCATTACCAGCCATCTCCATCGATCATTTAGGGTTGTCGGAAGAAGGGCTGCCACATTTATTAAAGCTTGTTGATAAGGGAGTACGTGTCAAGGCGACTGGCTTTGGTCGTGTGGAGCTGGATGTGAAGCATGCTTTACAAGCGATTTATAATGCTAATCCAGATGCCCTCATGTTTGGAACAGATTGCCCGTCTACAAGAGCTAAACGACCTTTTAATTATGGGGATGTGGAATTGATTCAACAGCTATTTGATCAACAGGCTGTTGATAAAATCCTCTACAAGAATGCGCTACAATGGTATTTTCAGCGTTGAATATAAAAAAGAATCCATGTTGGCATGAAAATGGATTCTTTTTTAATTATGACGGTACTAAGCATTTCGATAGTTGGCAAACATTATTTCATTATAATACTGATCTAATTGAGGCATACCCAGCTCTTTTGCGATCATTAGCTCAGCCTCTCGGTCATATGCTACTCTAATAAATTGGATGGCATTGTTTGACTGTGTTCCATCTAGAATGGCATAGGAAGCAGAAGTTAGGTCAAGTGAATTACCAACACTCCCTACATTACAAAGAATTCCTTGTTTATATGTATGTAAAAAAGTTGTATGGATATCGCCATAGAACACAATATCAGGATGTTTCTTGTAATGGCTTGAATTGGTTACTGCAGTATTCTCAAACATAGATAAACGCTTTTCAAGTGGATGATTTGGTAGGATACGTTCAAATTCACTTCTTGGAGACGCATGGAAAAATCTTATGAGCTGTTCATTTAATTCAAGATCAATATGGAAGGGTAATGACCCGAGATATTGATAGTCTTTTGCTGTTAATCGATCTTTAAACCATTGGAGAAAATCATTGTCAGTAGGGGATTGAATAAATACGTCCCAATTGCCTCGTACGACTTGTTCACAATTCTGTTGGATAAGTTCTATACAGGCAGAACCTTGAGGGCCCTTGCCGATTAAATCACCTAAACAAAAAATTCTGTCAATCTTTTTTAAGCGAATGTCTTTTAATACGGCCTCTAATGCCGTTTTATTCCCATGAATATCTGATATAATTGCAATTTTCTTCACGAAGATTACCCCCTCATTAATGCTATACTATATCATTCAATAAAAATCCTTTTAATCCTTTAAAAACCATATAAACACAAAAGACAAAAAAACCCTCTACCCACTATGGGTAGAGGATTTTTGTAAAGCTTAGCTTAAGCCTTGGCTATCTTTCCACTCTAGGAATTCATCATATGTTAACTGCTTATCTAAAATAGAGCCGTCTTCACGGATTTCGATGACACGGTTAGCAATTGTTTGGATGAACTGATGGTCATGTGATGTGAAAATCATTGCGCCTTTGAAACGAATTAAGCCTTCGTTCAATGCTTGAATAGATTCAAGGTCAAGGTGGTTCGTAGGTTCATCTAATAAAATAACATTTGCTGTCGCAAGCATCATTTTGGATAGCATACAACGTACCTTTTCGCCCCCAGAAAGAACAGCAGGGGATTTCTTCACTTCTTCACCAGAGAACAGCATACGTCCTAGGAAACCACGTAGGAAGCTTTCTGTTTCATCGTCTGGAGAATATTGACGTAACCATTCTACTAATGTTTTTTCAGAACCTTCGAAGTACTTGTCATGATCGTTTTCGAAGTAGCTTTGAGATGTCGTTACACCCCATTTAAATGTGCCAGCATCCGCTTCTTTTTCTTCCATTAAAATATCAAGAAGTGCTGTTTTCGCCATTGGGCTACCAAGTAAAACAATTTTATCTTCTTTGTTCATCGAGAAGCGCATGTCCTTGAATAGCGTTTCGCCTTCATGACTTGCTGTTAGACCGTCTACTGTTAGGACATCGTTACCAATTTCACGGCCGATTTGGAAGTTGATGAATGGATATTTACGGCTTGATGGCTTAATATCATCCAGCTCAATTTTATCAAGCATTTTTTTACGAGATGTTGCTTGCTTCGATTTAGAAGCATTGGCAGAGAAACGTGCGATAAACGCTTGTAATTCTTTAATTTTCTCTTCTTTTTTCGCATTTTGGTCTTGTGCCATTTTTTGCGCTAATTGAGAAGATTCATACCAGAAATCATAGTTCCCTACATATAATTGGATTTTAGAGAAGTCCAAATCCGCAATATGTGTACATACTTTATTTAAGAAGTGACGGTCATGGGATACAACAATAACTGTATTCTCAAAGTTAATCAGGAACTCTTCCAGCCACTGAATTGCCTTTAAGTCAAGGTGGTTGGTAGGCTCATCGAGTAATAGTACATCAGGCTGACCAAACAGTGCCTGTGCCAGTAATACTTTAACTTTGTCAGAACCTTCAAGATCGCCCATTAGCATGTAATGAAGATCATCGGAGATACCTAAACCGTTTAATAGTGTAGCCGCTTCTGAATCAGCTTCCCAACCGTTTAGCTCTGCAAATTCACCTTCTAACTCTGCAGCACGCATGCCATCCTCATCTGAGAAATCTTCCTTTGCATAGATAGCGTCTTTTTCTGTTTTCACGTCATATAGGCGTTTATTCCCCATAATAACTGTGTCGAGCACTGTATGCTCATCGTATTCGAAGTGGTTTTGTTTCAGGACAGATAAACGTTCGTCCTTACCCATCGATACATTTCCTTCCTGCGCTTCGATTTCACCAGAAAGGATTTTTAAAAATGTTGATTTACCAGCACCATTTGCCCCAATTAAACCGTAGCAATTGCCTGGTGTGAATTTTATATTTACGTCTTCAAATAGTTTACGATCGCCATAGCGAAGACCTACATTACTAACTTGAATCATGCAAGTTCCTCCTTTTTTCACAATGGCTCTAGTATAGCATGAAATATGTTCCATAGTCTATAAACATTATTAAATCAAGGTTTGGCGTTCTTTCCACATTTTTTGTTAAACATAAACTGAATAAAGATACAATAAAAAAGTTAAATTTGGTGTAACTTTCTTGGAGAGTGAGGCGTCTATATTGTAGTGTGATTAACTATTTTTGAAAAAGAATAGAAAAATGACATCATTTACCACGGGGATTTTAGTTGCTTATTCACAAAGGTTTCGTCTAAAATGATTCTGAATGTTTATATATCAAGTAAATCATCATTGGTGCCCACAAGCCCATCCCCGTTTTGAATGCCAGCTATTCGTGGCTCTTTCATTTATACTAGATAGATGTTGCTAAAGTTAGACTAAAAACATCACAATCCTCATAAATGATTTCATTCATTTATCTTAATGATAATTTCATAGAGAATGCTGTAAGCTAAAGAATTATTCGTTTGTGGTAATGATATGCTATGCCTGCGTTCAACTAGGACATTCAGCCCTTGTGGCGGGAATGATGATTAAATAAACACATCGATGGAAATTTTAACAATTGGAGGTATATTATGGGTAAGGGCTTATTATGGACAGCCACTTGTGTAATAGTAGTTTTAGTTGGGTTTGGTAGCTACTATTTTATTAAAGAAATAACAAACTCTATGGCATACGATAAATTAGTAGATGAGTATAAAAAGCCAGAACCAATTGAACATATAGAGGAAGAATATGATGTTATTGTCATCGGTGGTGAGCCAGAGGGAGTGGCTGCGGCTGTAGCTGCGGCTCGAAATGGTGCGAAAACATTACTGGTCGAAAAACGACAAGAGTTAGGTGGATTATTTACATATGGTATGCTGAATTTCCTCGACATTCCTCGTGATGGCCATAACAACTCGATTAGTGAGGGAATATTTAAGGAATGGCATGAGCTTGTTAGAGGGAATGACGCTTTTGGCATTGTAGGTGCTAAGGCAGCCTTTAAAAAGCTAATCGATGAAGAGCCCAACTTAACGTTATCCGTGCAAACCGAGGTTGTGAAAGCAAATGTCAAACAACAACAATTAACGTCTGTGGAATTAAAAAATGAGTACGGTACATATGTTGTGACGGGGAAATCATTCATAGATGCTACACAGGATGCTGATTTTGCAGCCTTGTCGGGCGTTCCTTTCTTTGTGGGCGGAGAAGATATTGGCATAAAGGATAAGCGTATGGCTGTGACTTTAATGCTACATTTAAAAAATGTCAATTGGGATGAAGTCAAAAAAGCGGCTAATTCTGGTGTATTTGGCGGTGCTAATTTAAATCATACGGTGATGTGGGGCTTTACAAAGCTACATGATGAATACAAGCCATTACAAGAGGGTACAAGATTACGAGGGTTAAACTTAGCTCGTGTAGATGATGAATATTTCATCAATGCCTTACAGATTTTTGGTATTGATGGCTTGAATGAATCCTCAAAACAAGCGGCGATTGTCGCTGGGAAGAAAGAAACGTTACACATTCTAAAATATTTACAAACAAACTTCCCAGGGTTTGAAAAAGCTGAAATTGTCAGCTATCCAGAAGAACTCTACGTCCGAGAAACGAGACATATTTGGGCAGAGTATCAATTACCAATGGCAGACCTGTGGAAAAATAGTGATCAGTGGGATAGCATTGGCATTGCTTCTTATCCAGTCGATGTGCAAGCGCAAACGCCTCATGATTATGGCTATGTGATCGCTGCACCAAAGCAATATGCTATTCCTTTCCGGTCGTTAGTACCGAAGGATATTGATGGCTTACTGGTTGTCGGACGCTCTGCTGGTTATTCATCACTTGCAGCTGGTAGTGCACGTATTGTTCCAACAGGGATGGTGACAGGTGAAGCGGCTGGGACTGCGGCTGCTCTTGCACAGAAGCACGATGTAACCTTTAGAGACATGAGTAAGGATAAACCATTAATCGCTACATTACGAAAGCAATTGGCTAAGCAAGGTGCCTATGTTGATTCATTTTCAATTGAGTATCCATATCAAGGAGAATGGTATGATGAAGCCATTCAAACCCTCATTAATTACGGCCTTGTTGTGGGCGGCTATGATAATGACCTAAAAGTAGACAGTAAGGCGACGAAAATAAAGTTTGCTAAAATGTTAAAAGAGAGCATGCTACGTGCTGGTGGAGAAAGTGCAGCAGGAGTGAAGGACCAGCTCGAAATTGTCATCAATAAAGTTTATAATCAAGGCGATGAAGCTATTGAGCGAGATGAGTTAGCTCAATATTTGGCTGACGTCCTCATCGGTGAATCCAATGCGACTAGCTGGGATACATTAGTAGAAAAAGGAATTGTCACGGAGAAAGTAGCGAAGAAAGTCTCTGATAATAAGAAATTAAAATTAAAAGAGATGTATGCGATTATGGCTGATGTGATTCATTATGTAGAAAAAAAACGTTCCTCCTTGTGAGGAGCGTTTTTTGCTGAAACGGCAACGTAAAAAAGGGTTGACGCCAATTAGAAAGTCCTGTAATATATGTCAAAATCATAAAAAATTCGATGAAAAAGAGAGTAATTGATGGAATGACTGGCTAGCGAGTTAGGGATGGTGGGAGCCTAATGCAGGAACCATGAATGAAGCGCACTTTGGAGAAGATTCTCGAACAAATAGTAGAGAATAGCGGGGCGTCACCTCGTTAACAACGGAAAGTGGTCATGTGACATGGCAACTAGAGTGGTACCACGGGATTATCATGCTCTCGTCTCTAATTATAGAGGCGAGGGCTTTTTTATTTGAACAGGAGGAGGAGCAAAATGAATCAACAAATCGCCGACAGTATAGCAGTCACATTAAAGCAGCAAATAATAGGAGAGGACATATTGTCATTATTAGAAAAACCCAAAAGCTTGGAGCTAGGGGACGTAGCCTTTCCATGCTTTACTCTAGCAAAAGTGTGGAAAAAATCACCGCAGAGTATCGCGGCACATATAGCAAGTCAATTAAATCATGACAGTATCGAGCGTGTGCAAGCTGTTGGTGGCTATGTCAATATTTTTCTTGATCAACAAAAGGTGACGCAACAGGTGTTACGCAAGATTCTGCGCGACAAGCAACAATATGGTACTACGCCAACAAAGATGGGAACGGTCGTCTTGGATTTTTCCTCTCCTAATATCGCCAAGCCTTTCTCGATGGGACATTTACGTTCAACGGTCATCGGCAATGCCTTAGCAAATATTGCAGAAAAAAATGGCTATCAAGCCATTCGTATCAATCATTTAGGGGACTGGGGTACACAATTTGGCAAGCTTATTGTTGCTTATCAGCTTTGGGGTGATAAACAAGCTATTTCAGCGTCACCAATAGAGGAGTTATTAAAGATTTATGTGAAGTTTCATGAAGAGGCCGAGCAAGACCCAACGCTCAATGAACAGGCTCGTGCCGCCTTTAAAGCATTGGAGGACGGTAATGAAGAGGCACAGGCATTATGGCAATGGTTCCGAGATGTGTCATTCATAGAATTTCAAACAATATATGAGCTATTAGGAATTCATTTTGATGCCTTTATAGGTGAAGCCTTTTACAATGACAAAATGCCGTCCGTTGTAACAGAATTAAAAGAAAAAGGGCTCCTTGTGGAATCAGAAGGTGCGTATGTTGTGGAGATGGAGGAGATGCCTCCATGTTTAATAACGAAAACGGATGGAGCCACGCTTTATGCGACGCGTGATTTAGCAGCAGCCCTGTATCGCCAACAGCACTACCAGCCCCAAAAGATGTTCTACGTTGTTGGCAATGAGCAGTCCCTCCACTTTAAACAACTTTTTCAGGTCATCGAAAAAATGGGCTATCCTTGGGCAAAGAATCTGCAACATGTGTCATTTGGCATGATGCTGAAGGATGGCAAAAAAATGTCGACGCGTAAAGGTAAAGTGGTGTTATTAGCTGATGTACTAGCAGAAGCTATAACGACGGCACAGCGTAATATGGAGCAGAAAAACCCTTCTCTACCTAACAAAGAGCAAGTCGCAAAGCAAGTGGGGGTTGGAGCGGTAATTTTTAATGATTTAAAATCCCATCGTCTCAACGATATTGAATTTTCAATCGAGCAAATGATGAATTTTGAAGGCGAAACAGGGCCATATGTACAGTATACATATGCACGTATTTGCTCTATTTTAGATAAAAAGAAAGCTCCGACTCAAGATATGCTCTTCAAATCTTTAGGAGAGCAGGCTTGGCCGATTATTTTATTACTAGAACAGTTTCCTAAAACGGTAGCTATGGCTTTTGAGCAGGCTGATCCGTCCCAAATAGCGAAATATGCCTTACAACTGGCACGTTTATTTAATAAATATTATGCACAGTACAAAATATTAGTAGAAGATGAACAGCAAGCATCCCGTCTTGCATTATGTCAGAGTGTTGCTATTGTTTTAAAAGAGTCATTAGCCTTATTAGGTATTGAATCACCTGAAAATATGTAAGAAGCCTTAGCCATGTAAAGGGTAAACTGTCCAATCATTGACCAACCATCGAAAACATGATAAAAGGATAGAGGAATCCATGCAAGCTTTTCATAAATGAAGGCTGCGTAATAATAGAGGGGATCAAACAATTGGTTAAAAAACATTGGACATTATCACTCACCTTCGTGGTCATTAGTATATTTTTTGTCGCTCTTAATATGAGGCCAGCTGTCACGGGAATAGGACCGCTTTTTAATGTCCTCATGACATCCTTACAAGTCTCGAATACAAGCATGAGCTTTCTCACAGCTATCCCCGTTTTTTGTATGGGATTATTCGCACCTTTGGCTGTCCCGCTTCAGCGAAAAATGGGCACGAAATCAGCTATCACCCTTTTAGTGGCCATCCTTGTCGTCGCGAATGGGCTACGCTTTTTCCAAGCAAGCTATCTCTTGCTCATCGTGACAAGCTTTGCGGCAGGCTTAGCGATTGCAATGATTGGTCCTATCCTAAATGCTTATATTAAGAAAAAGTTTCCAGAACGCTTTACGACAGTAGTCGGTATCTATTCATTCGGTATAGGCGTAGGGGCTACTTTAAGTGCAGCCTTAACCGTGACTTTTTATCAGAGTTTCAGTAATAGCTGGACAATCGCCCTTGGTATGTGGTCAATCCTTGCTATAGTTGCGCTCGTTATCTGGCTAGCGGCAATTCCATCCGAACACAACGAGCAGCTCCAACAAGTAACTACGTCAAAAGAAGTCCGTAATCCGTGGACATCTAGACGTGCCTGGGTAATTTTACTGTACTTTGGTTTACAAACATCACTCTTTTTCTCAATCATGTCATGGCTTACGCCGCTATTGCAGGATAAAGGCCTGTCATTAGAGGCATCCAGTGCTATGCTAACAATTATGTCTATTGTACAAATGATAGGGAATATGGCGGTACCAATTCTAATGGAAAAATGGTCTAGTCGAATGGCCTGGCTACTAGTGTTTAGCTTTGTTGGCATGATTGGATTTATGCTACTCTGGCTGACAGCGGGTATTTACCTATGGCTGGCTGTTTTATTAATTGGCATTGTGCTAAGCGGGCTATTTCCAATCGGACTACTGTTGCCTCTTGATGAAGCCAAAAATGATCAGGAGGCCACAAGTTGGTCATCTATGGTGCTGGCAGGTGGCTTTATGGTAAGTGCCATTATCCCCATTCTAATAGGCGTTTGCTATGACCTAACGGGCAACCATACATGGACGTATCTGATCTTTGTATTATTAATGCTCGGCATTCTAGTAACGACAGGACTATTAAGAAAAAAATGATTGTAAGAGACATGTGTCAGGTTGCACATGTCTTTTTATGTGAAAATTATTTTGAGGGTATAATATCCTTCCATCCTCACAGCAAATTTTGTCTTCCATCAATATTAATGGGTAGAAAGAAATGACTTTAGGGAAGTTGCTGCATTTTTCTAATATTAATTTTCCAATAATAATATTATGTAAACTTGAAACATTACTAGTCCTTGATTATGATAGAGAAGAGAGAATGTAGAATAGAAAGTTTTGGTGAAGGTATGTATAAAAAAGTGCTCATTTTAGGAGCGACAGCTTTTCTTGTAGCAGGCTGTGACAGTCAAATAGGGACAGGATGGTTTCAAAATAAAAAGGCAGAGGTAGAATCAGAGGGAGCTGTAACGAAGCAACAGGAAAAAATTGTCCCAGAGGTCAAAGTGATTGGAGAGCATGGTGTTGGAGCAGGCATTATTATCAGGCAGCAGGATGATCAACTGTATATTTTAACGAATGGTGCACTAGTGGCATCCAAACCAACTGCCCTCGTTCAATTTGGTCAGGACAAGCTGGTAGTAGCGACTATTCATGTCATGTCAACAGCCTATAATATGGCCCTGCTACGAGTAACCTATCAAGCTGATGTGCAAGTGCCTAATTTATATGAAGGTGAGCTAAATCAGCTAGCTGTTTATGTGAATGGCTTACCCTATACGATTCAAAAATACCAAGATAAAGTAGCGGCTTATTATATAAAAGCGGAACAATCGATACCTTTAGGAAGCCCTGTCATGGAGGCTGAAAACGGAGCCATTGTCGGATTATATGTTAATCGACAACAGCAAGGAGCGTCGCAGCCATACATATTGCCTATAAAGGAATTCCAAGCATCCATCGATGAATGGATTGAGGAGGGCATGACAGCCAGTGTACGACTTTCCCAATCGAAAAACTTATACCCCTATATTGAACAAGGGGATAAAGAAGCTGTACAGCAAGCAATCGAACAATATGGAGAAAATATATTTGCGTATAATACCGATGAAATTATGCTATTTTTAGATACGTTTCACAAGTATTTAAAGGGGGCTGTGACAACCCAGGATGCAAGTGTTTTGAAACCGATTGTCGGGACAGAGGCTATACAGGAAACCTTGGCTAGTATGGTTGCCTATTATGCTTCCAAGCAAGCCAAAATTCATTTCTCAGACACGGATATTCAGGCAATTCGTGTAGAGGGACAGCGTCTTATCGTACAGGCTAAAACGGAATATATCCTGACGAATGCTGCTGGACAGGAGGCACTTGCCTACTCCAACATGTTGTATGAGTTAGAAAAAAATGAACAGGGCGAGTACAAGCTACTTGGTCTCACAAACAAGGAGTGAATTTTGCATGGAGCAAGCTAGACAAATGCTACAGCATCATTTTGGCTATGATACCTTTCGGCAAGGACAAGCCCAGATTATTGAACAAACATTACGAGGGCAGTCAAGTCTTTGTGTCATGCCAACAGGTGGAGGGAAATCCATTTGCTATCAAATTCCAGCGCTAATGCTTGAGGGGTTAACCATCGTGATTTCGCCACTGATTTCACTGATGCAAGATCAGGTGGAGGCTTTACGTACAGCAAATATTCCAGCAGCCTATATTAATAGTACGCTGACGGCACAGGAAGTGGATGAAACCATGCAGCTTGCTAGTGCGGGTTATTTAAAGCTCCTCTATATTGCACCTGAACGACTGGAAAGTACTACGTTTCTTCAAGCATTGTCGTATTTATCTGTCCCATTACTTGCGATTGACGAGGCTCATTGTATATCGCAATGGGGGCATGATTTTAGACCAAGCTATCGTTCGATCCACAAGCTTTTTACGCTATGGCCCCAAAAACCCACTGTTTTAGCACTGACAGCTACTGCAACGCCAACGGTTTGTGATGATATTCGTCAATTGTTAGAGATTGATGAGCAGGCAACAGTCATGACAGGCTTTTCACGTGAGAATTTGGCACTTTCGGTGTTAATTGGTGAAAATAAAGAACGCTATGTAAAAAATTATGTTCAACAAAATAAACAGGAAGTGGGCATCATTTATGCAGCTACTCGAAAAGCTGTGGATGCCATTTATGATGTGCTGAATCGCTCTGGTGAAGACGTTGCGAAATATCATGCAGGTCTATCAGAGAACTTACGAATGGCTGAGCAGGAGCGGTTTTTAAAAGATGAGGCACGTATCATGGTGGCAACGAATGCTTTTGGTATGGGTATTGATAAAAGTAATGTGCGCTTTGTGTTGCATTATCAAATGCCTCGTAATATGGAGAGCTATTACCAGGAAGCGGGCCGTGCTGGTCGAGATGGTCTGCCAAGTGCTTGTATTTTATTGTATGCTTCAGGGGACGTTCAAACACAGCGTTTTCTTATCGAACAGTCACAGGATGAGGCTCGTATTACACAGGAGCTAGCTAAACTACAAACAATGGTCGATTATTGCCATACTGAGGGCTGCTTACAGAATGCGATTTTAGCGTATTTTGGAGAAGTTGAGGAGGAGCCATGTGGGCGTTGTAGTAACTGTATTGATGGGCGAGCAGTGACAGATGTGACAGAGGATGCGCAAAAGGTGCTGGCCTGTGTTGTGCGTATGGGACAAAAATTCGGGAAGACCATGGTGGCACAGGTGCTAATTGGCTCTAAAAATCAAAAGATCGCTGAATTTGGCTTTGCCCGTTTATCGACCTATGGCATTTTAAAAGGACAATATACCTCAAAGGATGTCTCCAACTTTATCGAATTTTTAATTGCAGAGGGCTTGCTGGCTGTGAAGCACGGTACATTCCCTACAATTTATGTATCTGCTGAAGGCAAGGAAGTGCTGCTTGGCAATCGACAGGTCATGCGTAAGGAAGCTGTCAAAGTGAAGAAGCTGGTGGATAATGATCCATTATTTGAACACTTACGGGTATTACGCAAAGAGATTGCCGACGAAGAAAAGGTCCCACCATTTGTTGTATTTTCTGATAAAACGTTACGTGAATTATGTGATAAGAGACCAACTGTACTGGAGGATTTACGACAGGTGAGTGGTATAGGCGAAGTAAAATTTGAGAAGTATGGTCAACGCTTTTTTGACGCACTACAATCGTTTTTAGAAGCCTCTGTTTAATAAACTTGTTGCTATTGTATAAAAGAGAGGTGTCCCACAAGCTGGAGACACCTCTTTTATATTATTTTTCCCAATGCTTTGCAATGAACGTATCACGCCCAGAAACGGCACGGTCTTGCTGATAGTGTGCTGTCTCTTTTTTATAATAATCCTGGTGATAATCCTCTGCTGGATAAAAGCGTTCAGCATCGCGAATTTTGGTTACAATAGGTTTATCAAAGCGTCCGCTATTGGCAAGCTTTTCTTTCGATGCCTCTGCGATTTGCTTTTGCTCATCTGTATAGGTAAAGATTGCTGTAGTATAGGATTCACCACGGTCATGGAACTGTCCATACGCATCCGTCGGGTCAATTTGCATCCAATAAATATCAAGGAGCTGCTCATAACTAAAAATAGCAGGGTCGAATTCGATTTCGACAACTTCTAAATGACCTGACGTTCCTTTTTTGACATCTTCATAGTTTGGGTTTTCTAAGTGGCCACCCATATAGCCTGAAGTGACTTTATGTATACCGTCCCACTCGACAAATGGCTTGACCATACACCAGAAACAGCCGCCAGCAAATGTCGCTTTTTCTATCATTTGAATCATCCTTTCTTTTGTGAAAATATTATAGCATTGTTTTACGCCAAACTGTGCAAATGGGTGTAAAATAACGTTTAGATAGAAAAACATGGAATAGATCCTTTTTATAATGAAACTTTCTAGCTAATCAATCGTTACATTAACTATATCAAAATAGAGGAGTTAGTTGTTATGGAAGAGCAAGATTATACGAGACGCTCCCAACGTCCTAAAAAGCGTCGATTACGTAAAGGGAGAGCATTTTTTACACTATTACTATTGTGTATCATTGTGATTGTCGGCTATTCGGTCATGCAATATCGCAGCGGGCTTGAGCTAGCCAACGACACCAAAGTTGCACAGGAGGATTTTACGGGTGATAGCATCAAAGGGGATATCGAAAACTATTTGATTTTAGGGGTCGATACACGTGGAGAGGAAAAATCACGGACTGATACAATGATGGTATTATCCTGGAATAAAGCAAACAACGACATTAAACTCGTATCCTTTATGCGCGATATTTACGCGGATATTCCAGGCTATCAATCCTATAAGCTCAATACAGCTTACTACCTAGACGGTGTTCAGCTATTAAAGGATACATTAACAAATATGTTTGGCCTACCGATTCATCATTATGCACTAATTGATTTTAAAAACTTTGAATCCTTAGTGGATATTTTAGCGCCAAATGGTGTGGAAATGGATGTTGAAAAGGACATGTCTGAAAATATTGGGGTAGAGTTAAAGCAAGGTGTTCATCGTTTAAATGGACAGGAGTTACTAGGTTATGCGCGTTTCCGTCATGATGCAGAAGGAGATTTTGGGCGTGTTGCACGTCAGCAAAAAGTGATTGAGGCATTAAAAACAGAGTTATTAACGCCTACGAATATGTTGCATTTACCAAAATTTGTTGGTGCGGCACAGGGCTATATCACAACAGATTATTCATCTACTGAGGAAATGCAGCAAGTACTTAGATTGCTATCAAAGGGCAAGGTAAACATTGAGAAAGCAACCATCCCTATCGAGGGTAGCTATCAATTCCAAAACTTTAGCCATGCGGGCGATTCTATTGTCATCGATGTGGAGCAAAACAAAGCCTTTTTAAGTGATTTTTTAGGTATTTCACTAGAGTGATGTTTCGCAAAAACCAGCATTATCCTGTAATATAAAGGTAGAGCATTTGGATTGGGGTGGATATATGGAAAAAGAGAGACCAAAAGAGCGTTCAAGCCTGTTAGCAACCAAGTTTATTCGTTTTTTAGGTGGTAGAAACCTATTATTTACACTGGTAATTTTATTACTGGTGGCATGTGTTATTTTTATGTTTAATCAAGTTTCCTTTATCTTTACCCCGCTACAAGTTTTATTTGAAGTAGTCATTTTACCAGGGGTACTAGCCGTCATTGGTTACTATTTATTACGCCCATTGCTGGCGATTCTAGTACGATGGCGCATACCAAGAATATGGGGTATTTTAATCCTCTATATTGCGGTCATTGGTGTCATTACGTTACTTGTGGTGCTAGTCTATCCGTTTTTACGCGATCAGTTCACGAATTTAGCACAGGAATTCCCAGAGTACTTCATGGCATTTACACAAAACATTGTAGAATTCCTAAATCATTCACGTTTTAATGAGTACTTAGATAAAATTAGTTTTAATTTTGATGAAGTTTTGAATAACTTCACAACGGATATGGTAAAAACAGTGAAGGATATGGCGACCAATGTAGCACAGGGTGTGGCATCTGGTATTACCGGCTTCCTTTCAACGTTAACAGGTATTGTGCTATCACTTGTAACGGTGCCATTCATTCTGTTTTATTTACTAAAAGAGGGCGAAAAATTACCGAAATTTATGCTAAAAGTGTGCCCACCACGTATGCGTAAAGAGGTAACTGACATTTTCCATGACATGGACAAGCAAATTAGTTCGTACATACAGGGACAGATTTTAGTATCCATGTGTATTGGGGCAATGGTGACGATTGGCTTCTTAATTATTGGCATGAAGTATGCTTTATTGCTCGGCTTCCTTGCCATGATTACAAGTGTGGTGCCCTATTTAGGACCCGTTATTGCGATCACACCAGCAGTCATTATCGCTCTTGTTACATCCCCATTGATGCTGATTAAGCTGGCAATTGTATGGACAATCGTTCAGTTAATCGAAGGAAAGTTCATTTCACCTCAAATTATGGGGAAATCACTCAGTATTCACCCGATTACGATTATCTTTGTACTATTAACGGCAGGCTCCTTATTTGGTGTCCCAGGCGTTATTTTAGGGATTCCAGGCTATGCAATCTTTAAGGTACTTGTCACGCATTTATTCAAGCTCTTTAAGCAGCGCTATAATCGCTACGAAGATGACGTTCATCAAAAATATGATATCTAATAAACGACCAGCTACTGCTAGCGACGCAGTAGCTGGTTTTTGCTGTAGAAAACGGCATTATGCTATTCTAGTAGTAGAGTCAAAGCAAGGGGGAAAAGGAAATGGCATACATACCGATTAATTTTCAAGAGAAACTGGCTAAATTTCAAGAGCATTGGTCTCCAAAGGTCATTGCTGAAATGAATGATTATCAATTCAAACTCGTCAAAGTTCAGGGGGATTTTGTTTGGCATAAGCATAAGGATACGGATGAGGTATTTATCGTCCTTGAGGGGCAATTAATCATCGAATTCCGAGATGGCCAGGTAAGCTTGCGTGCAGGAGAGATGTTTGTTGTCCCACGCAATGTGGAACATAAACCCTTTGCAGCTTCGGAGTGTAAAATTCTGCTTGTAGAGCCAATGGGTGTCGTGAATACAGGTGAGGAGCAATCAGCGCTTACCGCTGAAAATGATGTGTGGATTTAACCATCATAGAAAAACCCTTCCAACAAAATGTTAGAAGGGTTTTTACATTGACTAATTATTGCTTTGCTAATAATTGTACTTTTGCTAAGCGTTCCACGGCTTCTTGCAGAAGTTCCTTTGGTTGAACTAATGCTAAACGTAAATAGCCTTGTCCAGCTGTACCAAATACGGTTCCTGGAACTGTGACAACGCCTACTTGTTCAATCAATTGAAAGGCTAATTCTGTGCAATCGATAGCATAGGGATATTTAGCCCATACGAACATTCCACCATCAGAGGGTGCGGCTTCCCAGCCTAAAGCTTGTAAGCCATTCATCAGCGTTTTATGGCGCTCTGAGAAAGTGGCACGTAAGCTTTCCGTAATTTCCTCAGCGTTATCCAATGCTACGACAGCCGCATCCTGAATAGGCTCGAAAATACCGAAATCTAAATTTGATTTTAATTGCTTAATAACAGCGATCATTTCTGCATTTCCTGCGATATAGGCAATACGTGTTCCAGCAAGGCTAAAGCTTTTAGAGAGGGAGTTAATCTCCATACCGACCTCTTTTGCTCCTGGTGCAGCTAGGAAGCTAATAGGGCCATCTCCCGTAAAATAGAACTCTGAATAGGCAGCATCATGGAGGACGATGATATTATACTTTTTAGCAAAGGCGATGACTTTTTCAAAGTATGCTAATGACGGCATCGCTGGTACAGGATTTCCTGGCAAGTTTAAAATCAATAGCTTTGCTTTCTGTGCAATTTCTTCTGGTACAGCGTCTAAATCAGGTAAATAATCGTTGTCTGCTGTTTGAGGCATGTAATAAGGTGTTGCGCCAGCTAAGTGAATCCCTGCGTCATACGCTACATAAGCTGGGTTTGTGGATAAGACGATGTCTCCTGGATCACAAAAGGCAATTGGTAAATGCACTAAGCCTTCTTGCGAACCAATTGTTTGAATAATTTCTGTCGCGGGATCTAGATCAACATTACTACGACGCTTATAGTAGCGACTCACCGCGTCATAAAAACGCTGTGTGCCAGTCAGTGTATAGCCATAAGATTCGGCTAAACCTGCACGATAGGAAAGATGCTCACGTATTTTGGCATGTGGAGGAAGATCAGGGCTGCCTAAGCTTAAGTCAATTAAGGTCATGCCCTTTGCTTGCTGCTCTCGAGCAAAATTTTTCAAATCTCCGAAAATTGCTGGTGTAAATAATGACATTTTTTTAGATGGTACGATTTTCAAAACTAGTACACTCCTTGTAGTTGTATAACAGAATAGTAGTTCACATTTTATCATACTGAAGCGCAGAAAGGGACAGATATTCTGAAAAAAGAAAATATTTATATAATGGAGAGGATGTGTGCATAGACTAGCGAAAAAAGATTTTCTACCATTGGGAGAAGCTACTATAAATTCCTTCAAAGAGGAAAGTGTATTATACTGAGTATAAAGCTTTTCAGGTGGGGTGAGTCTTATGAGAACAGAGCAAGAAATGTATGATTTAATCCTAGCCACTGCACAACAGGACACTAGAATTCGTGCTGTTTACCTAAATGGCTCAAGAGCAAATCCGAATGTACCAAGGGATATGTTTCAGGATTTTGATGTTGTGTATGTCGTAACAGATATAGCCTCTTTCTTACAAGATGATAAATGGATTCAAGTATTTGGTGAGCAGCTGATGGTGCAGGAGCCTGATCGATTGGATAAGGAGCTTGGCTTGGACAAAGACTTTTCTTATTGCTATACATATTTAATGTTATTAAAGGATGGGCATCGCATTGACCTTCGCTTATTATCGACACAAGCTATGCTGGATGAATATGGACAAGACAAGCTGACAGTCCCTTTACTCGATAAGGATCAGCTTTTGCCATCTATCTCTCCATCTTCAGATTGTGGCTATCATATTAGTCCACCGACTGTGGGGCAATTTGCCAGCTGTACCAATGATTTTTGGTGGTGCTTACAAAATATAGCCAAGGGCATTTGGCGAGATGAGCTCCCCTATGCCAAGCAAATGTTTGAGGAAACGACAAGGCAGTCCTTACATCAAATGCTTAATTGGTGGATTGGTCAGCATCATCATTTTCAGATATCTACAGGCAAAATGGGAAAGTATTTAAAAAACTATGTGCCAGCTAATTATTGGGCATTGTACGTAAAAACCTATGCCGACGCTGATTATGCTAACATGTGGAATGCCCTGTTTGCGGCATGTACACTCTTTCGAAGCATCGCAAAGGAGGTTGCCCATCACTTCCAGTTCTCGTACCCTCACGAGGATGATGCTCGTATGTCAGCCTATTTGAAGCATGTACGTACATTACCACCAGATGCGAAAACGATTTTGTAAGGGGGAAGAGGGCATTGAAGGTTTATTCATTAAGTGGACCAAGCGGCACAGGCAAAAGTACAAGTGCGCTGGCCTTTGCCCATAAATTAGGGGTGGAGGCTATTGTTGATGATGGATTACTCATTGTGAATGGCGTCAGAGTGGCAGGTCTTTCTGCTAAATTCGAAAAGAATACAATTACTGCTGTACGACGTGCCATTTTTACAGATCCAGCTCATCGTGAGGCTGTCCAAAAGGCGCTAGCTCATCATCAGGTACAATCTATTTTACTGATAGGCACATCGACTAAAATGACGAATAGTATTGCCAAGCAGCTAGAGCTGGGTCCGATTGAACACTATTATAATGTAGAAGATGTCCGTTCATTGAAAGAAATTCAAAAAGCACGCTTTATCCGTCAAACACAGGGCAAGCATGTTATGCCGATTCCATATAGACAAGTGGAGCAAAATTTCTTTAAACGATTGGTGCAAAAGGGCATGGAGATTTTTTCTTCGAAACGAGAAAAAATCGGGGAAACGACGATTGTACGTCCTGATTTTCAGCGGGAATATATAGAAATCAGCAAGCATGTTTATGTACAGCTACTGACATACTGCTGTAGCCAACAGGCAATTGTACAAAAGGTCGAGCAAGCACAATTTGTGCTAGGGGATCAGGTTCAAGCTATCCTCACTATTCAAGTAAAGCTGCCGATCGATTATCCATTAGCAGCGCGTTTAGTAGAATTACAACGAGCTGTGCAGCAAGATTTTTATCTACATTTTGGCTATGAATTAGATGCTATTCATGTACATGTAAAAACGGCTTTGCAAAAGAAAAAAGCGTAAAAAACAGGTACTCCGCTCGCACGTTGGCGTTAAGAGTACCTGTTTTTTATTTAGGCTGGCGAGTGAACTGTGGCTGGCGTTTTTCCACAAAGGCACGACAACCCTCTGCGAAATCACTGCCTACAAATGGTGAAGAGCCTTGCCATAAGGTCGGCGCACTATCGAGACATTCTTGAACAGATTGCTTCACGGCAAGTAAGGATTCAGGCGACATTCCTGCAACCAGCTTACCCATTCGAATCATGTATTTATTTAAATCTTTTTCAGCTACTAGGTAGTTAAGCATTCCAAGCTTGAAGGCTTCCTCTGCTTTAAACATTCGTCCTGTAAAGACTAAATCCTTGGTTGTGGCAGGGCCAACAAGCTGAACTAAACGCTGTGCAAATTTGTTATTTAAGGTGATTCCTAATTTACCGACAGGAATGCCGAGCTTGGCCTTTTCAGAGCCAATGCGGATATCGCAGGCTAAGGCTAATTCCAAGCCAGCGCCCATCGCAGGCCCATTGATGACGCCAATCGTTGGAATCGGGAGGCGCTCAATGGTAGAAATGGTTTTTTCCATATGTACAAAGGCTTCTTCAGCTTGTTCAAGAGAAATGGCATTGAACTCTTTAATATCGGAGCCCGCTGTAAAGTTTTGGCCAGAGCCTCGTAAAATTAGTACTTTATTTTTCGGATTATCTAATACTTGTAGGGCAATTTTGGCTAATTGATCCCACATGTTTGCGGTTAATGCATTTTTTGCTTGTGGTCGATGAATCGTAATAATCGCTAGTCCAGCTGTTTCTTGATAAATAATTTTCGCATCTTCTGCTTCCAGTCGAGTCGTTTTTACTTGCATATCGGAAAGCCTCCTACATGTTAGTGTCTATCTTTATTATATAACACAATTAACCATAAACACGAAATGATACGAATTTTCACATAAAATTGTATTGTTATACAAGAATGTAGGGCATAGTAAGCATTTATTGTACTACAACAGGGGAGCGGAATTTACTATTGTAAGAAAGCAAAAATTATGAGAAACTACTTTAGGAACATATGTTTCTTCATTACGTAAAGGGCATTTGAATGGTAGAAGCGGGTTCCTGTTATAGAAATACAGATTATCCGACATTACAACATAATAAAATGCAGATGAACCTACGCACCCAAAATATAGTAAAATATAAATAACTCACGCAAAGTAGACAAGGAGGGACGATTTGATTACACTCAGGGACGCATGGAATAGCTACTATTTATTGCTACAATCATTGAAAAAAAGTCCTGCCACAAAAAAACAATACAATATGGATGGACAGCAATTTTTAACTTTCGCCCATAAGCAAAACTACTTGTATGTAGATCATCAATTGAAAAATTTATTACAGCTCTACTGCGACTATTTAAAGGAAACCTACAGTAATATCAATACTTTTAACCATAAAATAGCGACATTACGAGGCTTTGTAGACTTTATTTTTTTACGAGAGTGGGTGGAGCCTTTTGATTATCAGCATCTTTTACAGCCGAAAAAAAGACAAAAAGAGACACTGCAAGCACTGACAAATAAGCAGATCATGCAAATTGCAAACGTATGGCCCACCTATTTTCAACATGCTAAAACAAAGGAACATGCATGGCTGGCAAGACGCAATGGCTGTATCGTTCAAGTGTTGATGGAAACAGGTTGTAAGCCTGCCGAGCTCGTTCGCATGAAATGGACACACTTTAATGAAGAAAAAGCGACTCTTTTTATAGCCAACCGAAATGGACGTCGAGAAATAAAGTGTTCAACGATCCTCATGGACATGCTCGCACAGTATAAAAAAGAGACAGCCAATTTACATGAACAAGAGGTAGGGGAATGGGTTTGGGTAAGCGAGGCAAGTTTAGCGAAGCCGATTACTACGAAAACAGTTGAACGCATTTTTCAAACGATGTCACAAGATATAGGGAAGAATGTAAGAGCCACTGACTTGCGTTATACTGTGATGCAACGGGCGTTTCAACAGGAAAAAACGCTGGAGCACATTCAACAAGAAATGGGCTATGTACGGAAATGGGTGCTAACAGAAAGACAGCAGCGCCTAGAATAAAAGCGTGCAGTAATCGCGATTTATCACCATTACTGCACGCCTTTTATAAATGATTCAATGCTTTGACATTTACTTTGACTGTTAAATCATGCTTGCCTCCTGTATATACCCCTTCCACAGGGCTAATGTCACTATAATCGCGTCCAATACATAAAATAATATGGTTTTCTAATACTTCCACATTATTTGTGGGATCAAGACCGATCCAGCCAATACCTGGAATCATGACTTCTACCCAGGCATGTGTAGCGATATCTCCGATGAGGGCTGAATTTTCATCGACATATAGATAGCCACTAACATAGCGAGCTGGTATTCCTTTCGCCCGTAAAACAGCAAGCATGACATGGGTGAAATCCTGACAAACACCCCGTTTTAATGCAAATGCCTCACTTGCTATTGTAGTTACATCGGTCGCTGTCGGGTCATACTCAAAGCTAGAATATAAATACTGCATTAAATTAAGCGAAAAGAGCACAGGATTTTCAGCATGACCAATCGCATGATAAACTTCCTCTAGCTGCTGCTCTGTCATAAATGTAAAATGTGTTGCTTTTAAATACGGTAAATAATGCTCATAGAATAGCTGTGAGTGAAAGATGGTCTGCATTTCGGGCGAATATTGAATACGATGAATAAATGGTGCACGCTGAATACTTACAATTGAAGATGTATGAATTTCTAGTATTTGATGTTGCTCTGGTATATAAAAGGAACCAACAGTATTGCCCCAAATATCCGTATGCTCACGGGTTAGGGAGGATGGCGTAATGGCAATTCGATAAGATAATAATCGCTGACGCTCATCGCTACGCGGCTTTAAACGAATAGTATTCAAGCTTTGATCGACTTCAGACTCATATTGAAAAATATTTGTATGCTGAATTTCAAATTTCATCGTGTCCGCTTCCTTCTGCTTACTGACTTGCCTGTTGAAAGGGAGCTGTGGTGAATTCCTTTCAAGGTTGTACGCTGGGTTCATATAAATGATAGATTGTCGAAAAGGCATCACTAAAAGCCATACATTGAGACAATCTTTCCTCCATCATTTTTAGGGTTTCCTCAATAGTCATTTGCCAAAAATCGATATGATCGATTGCAAGAACCAGGCTACTAATATCCGACTGAAGCGTTAAAAATCGTGGGGATAAAGAATCATGTTCAATAGCCGTTATGGCTTCTTCTATTTTCTTTACACAGAACATCACAGAACATGGGAAATGCGCATCTTGGACTAAATACCGAATGACCGTTAGTAAATTGGTCTGGCGATGCTTCCGCATGAAAGATTCTCTTGCTGCGGAAAGATCCAATAAAAAGGTACCATCATCCTCTAACAGTGACGTACCTGTTCGCTGCTGTTGTTCTACGATTATCACGATCATCCGAATGGTTTTTTCTCCTCGTTCAAGCCATTTGCCGACCTGCATAAAATAGAAGGGAAGATCGCGATCCATCGAGCCCTCAATTAACCCTGTCTCCATCCATAAAGTCTTTCGTACATCCTGTAAAAAATCTTGAAGGGCAATGAGTGGAATAGGTCGTTCTCTTTTTAGTATGGACTGTTGCTTTGTTAAATAAAAGGAATTTTGAATTTCCCAAAGTTCCGTTGGCATACTATCACGTGTAACTCGTGCATTTTCCCGAATAGCACGCAATGTGGCATGAAGGGCATTGCCGTTTTTCTCAGAAAACAGAAGATAATCAATCAAAGGGTTAACACGAATCGTTGTGTAATTTGCTAAATACTCCTCCTTAGAGGCACAAATATTTAAAACAGCCTCCCAATGATCAATATAATCATGTTCTTGCCCAGATTGCTCCAACATATTCAACAGCTGTACCTGTAATATATGTGCATTTGTTTGTGTACGTTCACTATAACGTGCCATCCAGTACAACGCGTCGGCTACTCGACTTAGCATGCTGCAATTCCTCCTTTAAAATCCACGTATCCTTTGCACCGCCCCCTTGAGAGGAATTCACCACAAGAGACCCTTCTTGTAGTGCCACTCTGGATAAACCACCAGGCAACACATAGCATTCCTCACCTTTCATGACATAGACACGTAAATCAACATGGCAAGGATAAAATCGCCCATTCTGGAAGGCAGGTGCTCTGGACAATTTAATCGTTGGTTGGGCAATGTATTGATAGGGCTGTTCAACAATTTTTTGCTTAAATAAAGCAATCTCTTCCTTACTCGCATGTGGACCAATTAACATGTCATAGCCGCCAGAGGCTCCTACATTTTTAATAACGAGCTCGTGTATATGCTCTAGCACCCATTCACGCTGACTGTCATCTCCTAGATGATAGGTTTTCACATTCGGTAGAATAGGTTCTTCCTGTAAATAATAGCGAATCATCTCAGGCACATAGGCATACATTGCTTTATCATCTGCCACTCCATTCCCAACAGCATTCAAGATGGATACATGACCTGCTTGATAAGCAGCCATTAAATGTGGAACACCTAATAAAGAATCCTCACGAAAGACAGTAGGATCTAGAAAGTCATCATCAATCCGCCGATAAATAATATCGATTTGCTGTAGGCCATAAATGGTTTTCATATAGACCTTCAAATCCTGTACAACTAAATCACGGCCCTCGACGAGCTGGATGTTTAAATGCTGGGCTAAAAAAACATGATCGTAATACGCAGAATTGTACATGCCTGCTGTCAGAAGTACAGCTTTAGGCTCTCTTTCTGCTTGCATGGAAGGTGGACGATGGGCAAGAAGTGCTTTTTTCATATAAGCCATTTGTTTATCAAGAGGTCGAATCGTATGCTTAGAGAAAAATTCAGGGTATACTTCCTTCATCACATCCCGATTTTCAAAGACATAGGAAATGCCGGAAGGGTTGCGTAAATTATCTTCGAGTACATGATAATCACCTTTTTCATCCCGAATTAAATCAATCCCTGCTAAAAATATATGATTCGCAATTGGTACTTGAAGTCCTCTCATGGTTGGTTTGAAATAAGGATTATTTTCAACAAGCTGCCTCGGAATAAGACCGTCCTGAAATATCTTTTGCTGTCCATAAACATCCTGTAAAAATTTGTTGAGTGCCTCCACGCGCTGCTTGACACCTGCTTCAATCATGGCCCATTTGCTTTGAGGAATAATAATTGGGATACAATCAAAAGGCATGGTACGTTCTGTTCCATCTTGTGCACCATATACCGTAAAAGTAATCCCTTGTCTGAGAAAGCTCGCTTGCGCTTGTCGGTATTTTTCTTCAAGTTGCTCCCGCGAAAAAAAGGTTAGCTTATGATGAAAAGATCGATAATGAGGCTTTGGCTTATTGCCATCAAACATTTCATCGAAAAACAGACTAGAATCATATAAATTCATCATATGGATCGCCTCCGAATTCAAGTAGTAGTGAAAACATGTTACACTGTGAATAAATACATAAAAGGAGCTAACAACCATGACCATCATTAATTTAATGCAAGCGTATGAATTAGATAAACTATCCAAATTAAATTTATCAGACGAGGAAATTTTACGAGCTTTGCGTTCGGGGGATGTGTCAGCTTGGCAAGAACAAGTGCCAAACTATGAATTTAGCGAGACAATGGCTCTATATCAGGAAGGGGAACAACAGTTCTTAAATGCATACCATGGCCATTATCGAATCAAGTATGTAACATTACCAGGCATCCAACGTTTATTGCAGCTACGCTTTCAATTAGAAGAAGGGAAGGATTACCAACTATTAGAAACAGGTATCCAGCATTTAACGTGTGATGAGGAAACAGTCACAAGACTTCAGCAAATGTTATCGACAAACTGGTCACTAACAAAACAAGAGGATGGGAATTATTCAGTTTTTGTAAAATAATCCCATGCGCGTTGTGAGACGAATCGACATGGACAGTTACCCATCTATTGTTTTTTCGAAGCGTCTCACACAGCAAATAAAGTCTACTAGATTTTAATATTCATTTACCGAGAACTTTATGCCTAAAATCCTATAACTGTCACAAAATAGTTGTAACAAAAATCCTCTTTTTAAAAAGGGGTTTTTTTATTACCTTCGAACAGAACATTTGTTCTAACGTACGAAAAAGGGCATTTTTTTCAATAAAGTTCCCAAATTTATATTTGGGAACGTTTTTTCATGGTAAAATAGAGCAAATAGAGGTGATGAGCATGCAAAAAACAAAACAACCAAAATTTATGAAGGATTTTCTTGTCTATTTAACAACCATCAAAGGAAAGTCTCAGCGCACAAGAAAAGAATATGAATATGACCTGACCTTATTTTTCCGCTTCCACAAAGCTGTCCAGGAGGATTTGGATATAGAGAATTTATCCGCCATTGATATCGGCACTATTACAATAGAAGAAATACGCGAAATGACATTAGAGGATCTTTATTTATTCATGGAATATTGCGAAGTACAGCGAGGCAATTCAGCTGCTGCACGAGCACGAAAAGTGGCCACATTAAAATCCTTTTTTAAATATTTAAAAGGCAAACGTCGACTTATCGAGGAAAATCCTGCAGATGAATTAGAGACACCAAAGATAGGCAGAAAACGACCCATTTATATGAACCTACAAGAAGCTACACAATTTATAGATGGGATTAAAAGCAATCAGGCCTCCCCGAGAAATTATTGCATGATGATGTTTTTCTTAAATTTAGGAATACGTGTCACCGAGCTATGTCAGCTTAATAAGACATCCATTCAAGGACGTTATTTAACCGTAATTGGGAAGGGCAACAAAGAGCGCACCGTCTATTTAAATGATAGCTGTATGCAGGCACTTGCTGACTATGAAAACAGTGGAAAGACACCCTATAAAGGCGAAGGCGAGGAGCCCCTATTTGTGTCTCAGAAGGGAACACGCTTTACACGTCAAACCGTTGCCAAAATCGTTAAACGCATTAATCAGCAGTCAGGTCTTCAAAAAGAACGACTTACACCACACAAACTACGCCATACATCCGCAACGATGATGTATAAAGCAGGGGCAGATATCCGTAGTTTGCAGCACATTTTAGGGCATTCTAGCGTCGCAACCACGCAAATTTATACACATATTGAAGATGAGCAGCTACAGCAAGTTTTAGAGAATAATCCATTTAATATTGTTCGTGAAAGATGATTTTCCCCTCTCCATATCGAATATATAGTAGAAGACCTAATGAAAGGGGAGCCAAGGATGTCAAACGTCAAAGAACATCTCGATACCACAAGAACACAATTGCTTCAGGAAATTCACTTATTGGACGATACAACCTTTAATAAGAAACCAGATGCACAAAGCTGGAGTGTGGCACAAATCTGTCATCATCTCGTATTAGTAGAGGAAGCAACAAAGAAAGCCATTACATGGGGATTAAAGGCAGAGGAACAGTCAACACCCGCTCGAAAAAATGTTCAGCTCATCTTAGATCGATCAAGAAAGTTCCAAGCACCGCCTATAGTAGAGCCAGCAGAAGAGCCTTTCACTGTTCAAGCGATGCTGGATTTACTAGCTACAACAAGAAAGAACCTCCTCGCCTTTTTGCAAACAATCGAGGAACCTGAAGCATTAGCTAAGCGCGCTGTGAAGCACCCAGCCTTAGGAGAATTACCACTCGACCAATGGATTGAAATGGTCTATATGCACGAGCAGCGTCATATCAAGCAATTACAAGAAATCGTTAGAGAATAACATGAATGAAAGGAATTTGGCCACAGGAGAGGAGCTAAATTCCTTTTATTGTTATTCAATTTTTCTGTTATAATCTCTTGACGTGCTACACAATCTGTTATATATTAAATAAAAATAATAACAACTGTTATAAAACAGATTTAGTTAGAGGAGGAAATTTAAATGTCAAAGTATCGTGATGGTTATGAATTTTATTGTGAAATGTGTGAGCGCTATGGATTGGAGCCAATTTCTTTCCGTTACTATGTATTACAATTATCACAGCAACAACTTTCGGCTTACAATATGCAAGCAAAACAATTAGGAATTTAAAAGGAGTGATTATGACAGAAGCCGCCGTGAATATTTTATGAAAAGCCCAGCCATACTAAATAAAATGGTCTGGGCTTTCGTGATTTCAGCAAGAAATTTCAGATAATTCATTGACAACTACAGTAGACTGTTATATATTTTTAAACAAATAATATTTCTGTTATATAACAAAAAACTAGACGTAAAATAGGGAATGTGAAAGGAAGTTATGAGGATGACAGATTATCGAGAAGGCTATGAATTTTATCGTCAAGTATGTGAGGAGCATGGGCTAGAGCCTATTAATTTTCACTATTACATTTCAAGTTTATCCCAAGAGCAATTAGATGCCTACAACATGCAGGCGAAATCAATAGGGGGTTCAATAGAATATGAGGTCTCTTAACATATAAAATGCCTTACTTCCTATGTGGGACAGTAAGGCATTTTACTTTAACAAAAATTTTACAAGACATTCAAACATATTATATAAAACTTTTATATTTTGTATTAAAAAGATAAATAGCCTAAATAAACTATTTAATATAGTTCAAAAGTATTGAATAACAATATATTTAGACAATTACAAGGAGGTTATATCCACTAATTTTTGTCTATTTTATTAAAAACTATCAAATGCAGCTTTGAATGTTTTTGAGATTTGGGTTGAATTAACTGCTTTTCTAAGACTATAATATAATTACATAAAAAAGGGCGATATACCACAACTTTATACCTCGCTGTAAGATAAAGCAAAAGTACCAAACCCTTCATATTTTAATGAATGGAGAATGAAAATGATGAATATCACGCCTAGTAGTGTTAATCAAATGAACTACAGTCTAAAAGAATTACAAGATATCTTTTCCGCCATGAATAGTTCCATCATTGTAGCGATTACAGATCGTACCGGAAAAATTACTTTTGTTAATGATCATTTTTGTAAAATTTCGAAGTATACGCGTGAAGAATTAGTTGGTCAAGATCACCGTTTACTAAATTCAGGCTTTCATCCCAAATCTTTCTTTAGAGAGATGTGGAAAACAATCGGTAATGGCGATATGTGGAATGGCGAGGTGTGCAATCGTGCAAAGGATGGCAGTTTATATTGGGTGAAAACAACGATTTTTCCGTTCCTAGATGAACGAGGAAAGCCTTATCAATATATTGCCATTCGCGTAGATATTACAGCGCAAAAGGACATTAAAAAAATTACTCATATTGCCTATCACGATGAACTAACAGGGCTACCAAATCGTCGCAAATTAGAACAGCGTTTAGAAAATGAATTTCATCAATCTCGACGTACAGGAGAGAAGTTTGCGTTATTTTTCATTGATGTGAATCGTTTCAAACACATTAACGACGGACTTGGTCATATTATTGGCGATATGTTTTTAGTGGAAATGTCCAATCGTCTGCGCAATATTGATCATACTTCGAATTCTTTTTATCGCCACAATAGCGATGAATTTGTCATGATTCTAAATGATGTCAATCGCATTGATGAAATGGCTAAGGAAATTATTGGCGTCTTCAATGAAAGCTTTATTGTCGATACCTATGAATTTTATGCGAGTATTAGTATCGGCATCAGTGTATTCCCAGATCATGCAAACTCTGTGGAAGAATTATTGAAAAATGCGGATATTGCTATGTATGCTGCAAAATCTACACGAGGTAATCAATATCGACTATATCGTGATAATATGGACGAGGCCAATGATAAATGGCTTTTGCTGGAAACGAAATTACATCAAGCATTAAAGCAAGATCGTCTAGAATTACATTATCAGCCTAAGATCGACTTAAAAACGGATTCTGTTATTGGTATGGAGGCATTGCTACGCTGGTATGACCCTGAATTAGGTCATATTCCGCCAGATCGTTTTATTCCATTTGCAGAGGATTGTGGATTGATTAATGATATTGGTGTATGGGTTTTACGTAAAGCCTGTGCTCAAGCTCGTCAGTGGAATGAATCACATGATTTATCATTGCGGGTAGCTGTAAATATTTCACCAATTCATATTAGTACGGGTGGCTTTGTAGATATGGTGCGTAGTGTCATTGCAGAAACAGGCATTGACCCTAATTTATTAGAAATTGAAATTACCGAGATGAGTATGCTTGATTATACGGAAGATTTAATTGATACTATCAAGCAATTACGAGAACTAGGTATAACTATTTCATTAGATGATTTCGGGACAGGCTATTCATCGTTAAATTATTTAAAAAAATTCCCAGTGGATGTACTTAAAATTGATCGTGCCTTTGTCCGTGATATCGTACCTGAGAAGTCTGGAATCGCTATGATTTCAGCCATGATTTCATTAGCACATGCCTTAAATCTCCAAGTAGTAGCTGAAGGTGTAGAGGAGGAAGCTGAATTAAATGTTCTGCGTGAGCATGGATGTGAGTATGTGCAGGGCTATTATTTTAGTAAGCCTTTATCTGTAGAAGATTTTACGAATCTCATTGTTAATACTGTCACAAATAAATCCAGTTATTAATTGCTATTCCTGAATGATTTTGCTAAAGTGGGATAAAGTAAAACTGTTAACATGATAAACCATTTGATGATGTGGCCAAGTAAGTAAGAATTGTGAAACAGAAAATATAGCACCTGCTGAGAGCTATATCACCGCTTCTTGACTGAACACCTACCACGGAGATGTTATGCAAACATAACCGAGTCGTTTTCGTTACCAAACGTGAGAGGGCTTTATATTCAACATAAAGCTAAATCAAGGTGGTACCACGTCATTCCAGCACAAAGACGTCCTTATTCAGAGGACAGCTTTGTGCTTTTTTCTTGCTTCAGCTAAATCTTCATACGGGTTGAACAAGTATTCATTTAACAAAATAGGAGGAGAACATATGTCAAAACAACTAGAAGATTTTTCGAAATGGTATATCGAGACCATCCAAAAAGCCGATTTAATGGATTATACACCTGTTCGAGGCTGTATCGCCTTTAAGCCAGACGGCTATGAAATTTGGGAGCATATTCAGGAGGAAATGGATCGTCGCTTTAAAGAGACAGGACATCGTAATGCCTATTTCCCAATGCTTATCCCTGAATCCTTCTTTCAAAAGGAAAAGGATCATATCGAAGGTTTCTCACCTGAGCTTCCTTGGGTAACCGAGGCAGCAGGGGAACAATTAGAAGAACGGCTAGCCCTTCGTCCAACATCTGAGACGATGATTGGTCATCTTTACTCTAATTGGATTAAAAGCTACCGTGACCTACCAGTGCTAATCAACCAATGGGCAAATGTCTTCCGTTGGGAAAAGAAAACACTGCCTTTTATCCGGACATCAGAATTTTTATGGCAAGAAGGGCATACAGCGCACGTGGATGAAGCAGATGCTCGGCAGGAAACAATGCAAATGCTAGACATTTATAAAGAAGTAGTAGAACAGGTGCTAGCAATTCCTGTCTATGATGGACAAAAAACACCTTCTGAACGTTTCGCAGGGGCTGTCGATACGTACTCTATTGAGGCAATGATGAAAAATGGCAAGGCTGTGCAAGCAGGAACATCCCATTATTTAGGAACAAAATTTGCTGAAGCCTTTAATATCAAGTATTTAAATAAAGCGAACCAGCACGAATACGTACACACAACATCTTGGGGTACATCTACACGCTTAATTGGTTCAGTTATTATGGTGCATGGTGATGAGCAGGGACTTGTTTTACCTCCACGCATCGCACCAACGCAAGTTGTTTTAATTCCAGTAGGACCATGGAAAAAGAACCCTCAAATCATGGAGCATTTAGATGAGATTTTTGCAGCCTTAAAAGCGAAGGGTATTCGAGTACGTCTGGATGATTCAGACCAATCGCCAGGCTATAAGTTCAATGAATGGGAGCTAAAAGGCGTGCCTGTGCGTGTTGAATTAGGGCCACGTGACCTAGAAAACAAGCAAGCTTTACTGAAAGCGCGTGATGAAGAAGAAAAACGAACTGTTGATTTAGCTACAATCATCACAGCTATTGAAGAAGAATTAACAACCATGCAAACGCGCTTATTAGAAAAAGCTCGTCAATTCCGTGAAGCAAATGCTCACACAACAATTGACACACTTCCACAATTACAGCAGCACATTGACACAGCAAAAGACAATGGCACAATTCCAGGCTGGGTGCTTGCTGGCTGGTGTGGCGAGGATGCATGTGAGGAAAAAGTAAAGGAAGAAACGAAATACACATCTCGCAATATTCCTTTCAATCCACCAACAACGAAAACCACATGTATTGGCTGTGGAAATGAAGCAAAACATACAGTTTGGTTTGCACAAGCTTATTAATTAACAAAGCATGAACAGAACGCCCGAACAATTATGAAGCACGCTAGGTTGTTTTATAATTTAGTTCGGGTTTTTGATGTTCTGCTAAAAAGGCTTTATTTCCATTTAGATAGTCTCACTCTTGTTTCTCCAAGGCTCCTCCAGATAACCTCCAAATAGGCATTGATCCAACTAGCTGTCTTAATCACTCATAATGGTGTTCCACCTTAGCATCTATCGCCAAGTTCTCATCATGATTGTGATAAAATGAAGGGACGTTCTGAAAAATCCTAAAGAAATGGGGATATGAATGACAGTATTACAAGAAGTATTTGATCACTACCTAAATATCAAGTTTAATCGGGGATTACCAGCTGTTCAAATGAAGGACTTCGAATATGTTTTATTAGAAGATACTAGCGCAGAGCTCTTTTTTATTGATCACGAACAGGGGACATTTTTAGAATGGGCAGAGGCATTTCAACCACAAAATCCACATTATGTTCAAAAGCCAGACTGGCAGCCTATGCTTACATCTTGCTTCAAACAGCTAGATGTTTATGATGAGCAAGTTTGCTATTATTTGCTCTACACAATAAATGCAACGACTAGAATAATTCCACGGAACCCGTATAACAAAATGAATGATTTTATGAAAAACTATTGCTTCTTTCAACTTGCTCAATTAGAGCATGTCACGATACTCAGCAAAGAGCAGAAACAACAGTTAAAGGACTTTTTATTCTTTTTCTATCTGTATAGCCATCCAGTGAACGAGGAAACACTTTATGCTTTTTCGTTCAAAGAAGGAACTTTAATTCATGCTAAAACGAATATCAATATGGAGCAATATTTTTCTCATTATCATGATTATATTTGTCAGCATAAGCATGACAGAACATTATTAACACCCCATGAGATAAATGCTTGCAAGAAGCTGACAATCGAACTTTTGAGAAGCATCGAAGGAAAATCAAAAAGACTCGTTATGCCTTTTGAAGATGGCATAGAGTACCTACATCTAATTAATAATGTAGATGATTTTTTACATATGTTTAATCAAAATAATAAGGCATTCTATCAATTGCTTCATAGCTTTTTATTCGATCATCAATCGAATCCTTATCGTGAGCATTGCTTTAGTATGCTATTACAGAATTATGTCACTTATATTTTGACTTTTCACTTTGATGACCTTATTCAGTTAATAGCGTATTTCCATGACTTACCATCAATAGGTAGGATGATTATCAATAAAATTTTTGTCGATACCATCTTTATGCAAAAGATATTGAAAGAGGCCAATATTGACATTAATAATTATCCAACGATTATAGAGTTTTTTGACGAGGATGCTAGAAGCATATATCTTGATGCACAGTAAAAGGAGACAAGGAAATGACCAACACAACAGGCTGGAAACAGAATGCACAAAATCGCACATTTATTGCTTCATTTAGTGGTGGCAAGGATAGTGTTTTAGCTTTATATAAAGCATCACAGGTGGGCCAAGCAATGGGGCTCATAGTGATGCTAGAGGAAGAAGGGAAACGTTCAAGGTCCCACGGGATGCCACCTGCGCTTATCCAGGCACAAGCTGACTCTATTGGGCTGCCAGTCTATACTGCTGCAGCAAGCTGGGCGGATTATGAAGAAGTATTTGTAGGTTTATTAGTAAAGGCAAAGCAGCAGGGAGCTGAAGTGTTAGTAACAGGAGACTTAGATATGCCTGCACATGGCTGCTGGCACGATAAAGTCACTAAAAAGGTAGGTTTAAAGCTAGGCATGCCATTGTGGGAGATGAACCATCGTGAGGCTGTCGATGAATTTATTCACTTAGGCTTTGTTACAATGATTGTCACTGTCAACCTATCCTTGGGCATGACGGAGGACGATTTAGGGCGTGTGCTTACCCCTGAATATGTAAAGGAGCTTGAAGCCCGTAGCATTGACCCATGCGGAGAAGGCGGCGAATTCCATACGACCGTCATTGATGGCCCTCTATTCAAGCAGTCAATTGCGGTGCGTAAAGGTTCCGTTATAAGAGATGGAGACTACGCCTTTTTACCCTTAGAGCTAGCATAAATTCACATCAGAAAACCCTTATTGGGATGCGCAATTCATGACAATAAGGGTTTTTCCTTTGAGGCATATTGTTACATGTCTCCATAACAACTGAAGTTAACAAATGAATAACTACCCGAAAGTACATAGGCTCCTCCTCTGTACTTTTTTGTATTTCAGCTAGTTTTTCTTGTAGGTATAGAACTCCTACCACTTTGACCAAAATAGTATTTGACTGGACACTATTTGGTGTCATATAATTAAGACACCAATCAGTGTCCTATTAGAAAGGGTGGTGGTTTTGAATAACAATCATCAAGAGCGTGACGTTTATGTAGCCATTGCTGACCCAACAAGACGAAAGTTGATCCGTTTATTGGCAGAGGTAGATGAGTTACCGCTTCACGAATTAACCGCTCAATTTGATATGGGGCGTACTGCTGTCTCGAAACATTTAGCCATTCTAAAAGATGCAGGCCTTGTTCTTGCACGCAAGGAAGGTAGAGAGACGAGATATCGATTGAATGCAGCTCCATTGAAAGAAATACAAGATTGGGTATCGTTTTATGAAGGTTTTTGGAAAGAAAGAATCGCGAAATTACATCTATTATTGGAGGAAAAAAAATGAAACCAGATGTATCATTAGATTTTAAATTTACAAGTTCCATCGAACAAGTATGGCATGCTTTAACAGACTCAGATACACTAGCAAAATGGATCTGGAACAATGACTTCCAACCAATTGTAGGACATAAATTCCAATTCCGTGCTGAACCAAATGAATGGTGGGACGGTATTGTAGACTGTGAGGTACTGGAAGTGGAAGAGCCTCATAAATTATCTTATACTTGGACAAGTGCTGGTGAAACAACAACAGTTACATGGACATTAACACAGGTAGCAGATGGTACGACTCAGCTTCATCTTGATCAAGGTGGCTTCAGCGAAGAAACAAAGGCACGTCAAGGTGCAATCGAGGGAGCAAAATATGCTTGGACAAATATGAGTGCACAGCTTGAAAAAGTATTAGCGTAGAATAAATTAAATAACAGCAAGAAGAGCGCAATTCCGTAGCAAGAATTGTGTTCTTTCATGTTCAGTCCCATCTTTTAATTTTCTTAAATGGAAGGATAACTAAATGAAAATTAATGAACTAATTGCCAATAATATTAACCGTCTAGATGTCGTTTTATCCGACGATCAATCTTTAGCCATAGCAGGTTTGTCTGGCTCAGGGAAGACGACATTTTGTCAAACGATTGGAGAAGAATCCAAAAAACGTCTTGTTTCTTTATTGCCAAAGGCTGAATATCAATATTTGTTTCCAAACATTATGGAAACGAACTTCAGTGCCATCAAAATGGAGGACATGCCCCTTGTACTTTTTCTAGGAAAATCCTCAATCTCTAGCAATCCACGTTCCACAATTGGTACACATACAGGTGTTTTTAAAGAAATTCGTAATCGACTGGCAGATGAGTTTCAGCTATCGCCAGAGATGTTTTCCTTTAACAATGCGTTAGGTTGGTGTCCTGCATGTAAGGGGCGAGGCACCACAAAAAATGTAGAATGTAAAAAATGTTTGGGTAAGCGCTATAGTCCAGAAGTGGAGCAGTATAAAATCACTTTATGGAATGAACTCTATAGTATTTCTGATATTCATCATTTAAGTATAGAGGCCATCTATTCCTTATCAAAGGAATTAAATATCAGTGAAGAAAAACAGCATATTCTGCATAATATTATGCAAATGAATATTGGCTACTTAACCTTAAATCGTATTATGGGGACTTTATCAGGTGGAGAATTAACAAGGCTGTACTTAGCAGAATTCATGGCAACAAGCGAAAACACCGTGATTATTGTTGATGAAATTTCTGTGGGTCTGGACCATAACACCTTACTAAAAATTTTAGAGCAAATACAACAGTTAGGCGCTAAAAACCAAATTTGGTTGATTGATCATTCTGATACTGTGTTAGACACGGCAGACGAGCATCTATTCTTTGGACCAGGAAGTGGAAAATACGGAGGAAAAATCGTTGAAGAATCTCCACGACCAAAGCCTATCTATTGGGAACGAAAACCAGCAGCACCAACATCCTATTATCAATTCCGCGATTTATATTGCCGTAATATCCAAATGGATGCAATAGACATTCCACAAAATCGACTTGTTACCTTTACAGGAGAGTCTGGTTGTGGGAAATCAACGCTTGTTAATGAGTGTATTGCTAAAGATTTTATCAAACGCTATCCCAAGGACAAACTTGTGATGGTTGGGCAAGATCGTAACCAATCCATTACGAGTCGTTCCACTGTCGCGACATTCCTTGATATTAAAAAGAAACTAACAAAATATAGTGAGGACATTGATGATATTTTCCAGCGCTCGATTGAAGATATAATCAACGAACTACCTAATGAGGATATCGCACATAAACGCTTAAGCTTATTGATTAAGCTTGGACTAGGCTACTTAACGCTTGAGAGAAAAACGCAATCTCTATCGACTGGTGAATTCCAATGTGTGCATCTAGTTTCAGAGTTATTTGCCAACGCTCGTAATCCCCATACATTATTTATTTTTGATGAGCCTTCTAAAGGGCTATCTCAGAACATTTTAAACCAATTCATCGATAGTGTCAGGGACATCCTAGAGGATGAATCTATCTCCATCATCATGATTGAGCATAATGCCTATATGCTGGAAAGCTCTGATTTTGTTGTTGACTTTGGCAAAAGACAGCAGGAGCCTGTAACACATCTAAATGTAGTTAGCCATGAAGATTATTTTAATCAGGATAATCATTCAAGGGGTTCGTCTCCATTACAAATCACATCTACGCTCGCATTAAGGAATGGCATTCAATACTTAGAAGACAATCATATTAGCTATTTCAAAAATGCGGAAAATATATATAAGGGTGGTATCTTAAAAAGCTTATCTTCCATGGCTCGTCTGATTTACGGTGAATATGAATCAAACAAAATTGCCCCAGTTGTTGCCATTGATTTGGAAAGACATTTATATAGCCAATATAGCTTCCTGTATGAAATAGGTGGTCTAATCAATCATATTGTGGCCGCTCATCCAACAAATAAGGATACGAGAAGCTTCGATTTTTATAGCCAAGAAAATCATTGCCCTAGCTGCTCTGGTCGATTGGAAATTGAAAAATTCGATTTTGATCTTGTGGTACAAGACAAAAACGTGCCATTTTGGGACGGCCTACTACATCCCGATATAATGGAGGTTTTAAAATACTATCAACATTCTAAATTAGAATTTCTCTTTGAGCAGATTAAAATAGAGCTGGGTCAGGACATTAGTAAAAGCTATCATGATATGACTGAGGAAGAAAAGCATACATTTTTATATGGTTATTGGGACAAGTCCTTTTATGATAAGGCAACGAAATCCTCGAAGAAGTGGGAGGGCTTTAATTTTATCATTGGTCGTTATATCGTGATTTCAAAATCCATTATTAAAGAGCAAATGAAGGAAACAAGAGAAATGGTGCCATGCCCAATTTGCCATGGGACTGTGCTCAACCACCAAAAGAAATTACGATTTGGGGACACAGATATTCGTGACGTAATTCGCCAGCCGCTTGATGAAGTCATCAACATTGTAGGCAACTTACCACAACTAGAAAAAATCAAAGCCATCGTGGGCGGAGACATGTCACTGCTACAGGATGTTTCCTTATTGCCAAGGGAAACACAGGTATCCCTAAAAATGCTGGAATTAGAGCTAGCAAGCTTTGTCGGCTATGAAATCGTACTACAAAATGCTTTTCCTTTTTGGGCCAAAATCAAAAATAATCTAGAGCGCATCAGCCATAAAAATCAAGTGACCATCTGTGATTTTGCCAATATACAGGAGACAAGAGAAACCATCATCGATCAATATTTTACGAATGGTAAATATAAAAAACTAACATATGTATATGAAGCATTTGGCTACAAGAAAATCGTAACCCAAATCAATAAAGTCAAAGCCAGTCATTCCTGTCCATTCTGTAAAGGGAAAAAGGTACTCTCTGAAGATGGACTGCATGATGGAGTCCATAAATTAACCGTGCCCTGTGTAAGCTGTGGCGCAAGTGGCATTAATGAGGAGGGACGCCAGCAAATCGTTGATGGCATTGATGTGGAAACATGGCTAACAGGTACTGTAAGCGATGTTGTTACAGAGGGCTCCCATCTTGAGGCCGTTGCCAATATTCCTATTTTTAATCGTATACGCGAATTGAATAAGCAGGAAATGATGGCAGTCTATCAGTTCCTCCAATCAAATCACTAAATCATCAAACCCATGTGCTTCGGCATATGGGTTTCTTTCGTTGGACTAGAATTACTCACTAATTTTTCCACAAAAATTCATAATTCGTGTCATCTTTGATTACTATAAAGATAACAGTAATGGTAGTAAAAGGGAGGACATGGTTTGGTAAAAAAAGTGCTGTTATTCGGGGATATTGGCATTGATGATACGGTGGCATTGATCTATGCACGGCTTAATCAAGAAATAGAAATTGTGGGACTCGTTGCAGATTATGGCAATGTATCGCGAGAGGATGCCGTATCCAATATTTATTATGTCATGAAATTGTTCGACTTCCCTCAAGGTATTCCTGTGATCTTAGGAGCAGAAGTACCCTTAACAGGAGAGCAGCCGACCTATTACCCAGAAATTCATGGTGAACGAGGTCTTGGACCCATCATCCCAAATGATGATCACGAATTAAAAATTGAGAACTTTTTTGAAATCGTCAACATTATTGAAAGGTATAAGCATGATGAGCTAATTATTGTTAATATTGGGCGATTAACCTCACTAGCCACGATGCTTATCCTTTATAAAGAGCTTATGAAAAATATCAAGGAATTTTATATTATGGGTGGAGCATTTTGGGTGCCAGGTAATGTAACGACAGTGGCTGAAGCGAATTTCCATGGTGATCCCTTTGCCGTTAATATTGTGCTTACCTATGCAACGAATGTGACAATCATCCCTTTAAATGCGACACAAAAGGCCATTGTCACACCTGGGATGGTGGACTATATTGACTCCTTTGGCAAAACAAAAATTCTAAAGCCCTTAATGGAATACTATACACGTTTTTATAAAGAACGGGACCCCTCACTTCTAGGAAGTCCCGTGCATGATGCGTTAACACTAATGGCAGTCATTTATCCTGACATGTTTATTTATGAGTCCTATCCTGTAACCGTTGTCGATAAGTTAGAAGGACCTGCAAGGGGGCAAAGTATTGCCGAGACAAGACCTTATGAAAATAATAATGGCGAAAAAAAGCATCGTATTGCTTTTGATATTCATTATGAACATTTTTTCCAAAACTTTTTATCGGTTATGACAGGGCAACCATTTCACTAGTTATTCAAAAACTCCATCTCTTAAAATTGTAAAATCAACATGGACATTTACCTTCATGTCTTTATATATTTTTTGCCATTTATCCTTTGTTAGCTTAGAATGTCTTACTTCGCTTCGATATTTCTCACCAAAGCCAAAGATGTCAGACTCAACTTCCTGACTATGAGCAATCACTCTACGTATTTCCTTTGACAATTTTTTCTCGATTGCTTTTTCCAGTGCTGCCACACTTTTGGGGTCCCCTTGATTGATATCAGGGTACACCTCTAATACTCTTGATTTGATTTTGACGTTCAGGTCAAATGTTGGCGTATCCGCATCAACTAACTTCATTTCTCGTTTCGACTGGATTGCATCAAATGCTACGGTTATTTTATTGGCAGGCTTTTGAAGAATTTCGGAAGGTACATCTTCGTTTTCCAGAACGGTTTCATATAAACCTACTTTAAAGGTATCTCTGACAATCTTTACGTAAAAGCTATCTTTTGCTGGAAGGGTACTGACCATTTTGCTGCCTTTAAAAAGAGCTATCCCACTTAATTCCACCAGCTCGTCATCTCTTTTAATAATAGGCATGGCAAAATCTTTCCCAGATGAATAGAAATCATGGGCAATTTGATGAAGTGTAGAAGAAATCATGTATTCCTGCTTGACATTTTGTTCAATTAACCTAAAAATATGCTGCCCAATATCCTCAATATTTTGATATTCGTATTTCAGTAATGTTTCTGTTTCACCTTCCGCAATAGCCATAAAGATTCCATTGCTGACACTAGCATTTTCTAAGTTTGTATCAATATAATAGCGAAGGTCTTTTTTTGCCAATTCCTCTCCAAATAGGATGACTCTCATTTGACCAACCATGATTTTTTTTGAAAGCTTACGATTGGCTTCCATCCGATTTCCTTTACTCGTATCGTTTTCTGTAGACAGAACTTCCACATTGCTTTGAAATTCGGGATTTACTTCACGAATAACAGCTGTTGTCTTTATTTTATCCTCTGTTCCTACATCATAGCCGACTAAAGTAGTTAATCCAACTTTATCCAAAATATTGGTTTGTGCACATCCATATAAAAAAACAAAGGATAGAAGAATCATCCATCTTCCTCTAAGTTTGTTCATTCTTTTTCACCTTCTTTGATGTGAAGTTCTTCTTTAGTCGTGCTATTGGCCAAAGTAAAATAGGGTAGACAAAGATTACGTAAAAAGCAATCTGTCCAAACACCGTGTTAATTGTATTAATCTGTGTCCGTGTTTGAACCAATAATGTTCCAATTAAAACGATGAATGAAAAGAGCCAAACAAATGTCTTTTCACTTATCGGGAATAAACGAATTGCTCCGCGGTACGCAGCCCATAAGTATAGACATAGATTCGGTAAAATGATTAGCATCCAAAAACAAACAGCTACAAATTCAAAGCGTTCCATAAAGGGGAAGCTAATAAAACTAAATAATGTCAAGGTTGCCCATATCGTTTTCAATAGCTTGCCCTCACTGTAATAAGCAATGGACACCAGCATCACAGCTAAATAGATGATGGTTGTAGCTAATAGTCCTAAATGAACAGGTTTTCTGATTTTTTTCTTGTCTTTTACAAAGGGGTAAATCACGTTTAGGATTTCAAAGCCGATAATCGTAAAGGTCATTGATTGTGCCCCTTTTAAAATGGAGCGAATATCATTTTCTAAAATAGGGAGAAGACTTTCTACTGTAGCGTATTTCATCGGAAATGCTAGCATTGGGAAAATCCATAAGGAGAGAATGATACTAAAAAAAGACACGCCTACAATGACGCGAAGCCCTCCCGTAAAGGCATAAATAATAATAATTAATAAAGTTGCTGACAGGAACCAGGTCTCGATGCTAGGAAAAATCCATGCTTGTATAACTTCAATATAATTTCGTAAAACAGAAAAGAACGCCACGGAGCAATAGATGACATAAATTGCATTTAAAAAATTGCCAATCCATTTGCCAAAAATATCAATTTGAATTCCGTAAAGATCATCAGAGCCGTAAATTTCTAACGTTTTAATCATACAAAACGTAACAAGATGTGTGGCAATCCCAGCCAGTAGAACAGAAATCCATGCATCCTGTCTAGCATCCTGATAGATAATGCGTTGAAATCCCTGTATACCAACCCCAATTTGAGCACCGTGTACCACAAAAAAAAGCAAATAAGCATTAATCATATCTTTAGGGCTAAGTTGTATAGGTTTTGCCATTTATTTCACCTTCAGTTCAACTTTTATCAGGTTTCACTGGCTCTGGGACAAATTTATGTTCATCCTTTGGTCTTGTCAAAGCAGGTCTTTTTGATGTTAATGGGACAGGCATTCTAATAATACTATCCCGCATTTCCTTCAACCTCGGTGGATAGAAGGGAGACATATACGGAGCACCCAAGCTTGACTGACGTAACAAATGAATCAGAATAAAACAAAAAGCCAACATGATACCATAAAAACCCCAAAATCCTGCAAGTATAATAATAGGGAAGCGAATAAGACGAATCACATTGCCCATCATATAACTTGGCGACGTAAAAGAGGCTAGGGCACTTAACGCAATGATAATCAGCAATATATTACTGGTAATCCCTGCCTGTACAGCTGCTGTTCCAATAACGATACCACCAACGATACCGATTGTTTGTCCAATTTTAGTTGGTAATCTTGCTCCTGCTTCTCTCAGTAGTTCAATAATAAATTCCAGCAGCAAAGCCTCAAATATGGGCGGGAAAGGAACTAAAGCCCTTGATTCACTTAATGGTACGAGAAAGGCTTGTGGAATCACTTCATAATGAAAGGTAAGAGCTGCCACATAAAATGGTGTTAAATAAACAGATAAAAAGAAGGCAGCCAGTCGTAATAAACGAAGAAAAGTAGCAATTTGCCATCTTAAATTTTGATCTTCTTGACTTTGAAAAAACTCAGTAAATCCTTGAGGGGAAACGATAGCCATTGAACTACCATCTACGAGAACCCCAATTTTTCCATCTAAAATGCCATCACAAAATCTGTCAGGTCTTTCTGTCAATAGCATTTGTGGAAAGACAGATAGTGAATTATCATCAATCATTTCAGCTAATACGGCACTATCGATAAGCTCATCGATATAAAGATCTTTGATTCGTTGACGCATTGTTTGAACCATTTGATCATTGGCAATGCCACGCATATATAGAAGAGAAACAGAGGTACTTGTCCGTGTACCAATTTTTACTTTTTCATTACAAAGATTAGGACTCACTATGTAGCGACGAATCAAGGAAATATTGGTAGATAGACTCTCATTAAATCCAACCTGTGTACCAATTACCTGCGATTCATTCTCAGGCGCTGACAATGCTCTAGACTCTCTGCTAGCGATATTGGCTAAAATAGTCTGCGGGAAGCCACCTATGTGAATCACAACATGACCATTGACCATCAATTCTACGGTTTCCCTTAGTAGACTGGATTGACTGACTTCTGCAATAGAAAGGGCCATCTCAATTGCCTCGGGTGTATCGTGAGGCTTGCTCTGTAAATTAGCAATAATATCATTATTTAAAGTCTGATCATCGATCAAATTATCGATGTAAATAAGGGTGACGTTTGGTGGAAGAGACTTAATAATTAAATCTGCCGGATTATTAGTAGCATTTTTAATCGATTGAATAAAATGATCTGTGGCATGTGCAACTCTCACAAGATTTTCTTTAGGCGCCTCTTTAACTGGTTGTTGTTGTTTGTTGAAAGGTAGTTTAAATTTCATAGTAAATGGTAGGCTCCCTTCATTGCTAACTCGTTTATAGAATAGGCTTTAAAGGGGTATTCTATACTTATTTCATTTATTTTCATCATGTAGACATATCTAACAAATAACGGTAATATAATAGTATTCTTAAAAACAGAAGGGAGATTAGCCTTTTTTATGCTAAAACTAATTATCGCAAATTAAATTCCAATGAATTTAATAAAGGGGTCATTCTATAATTTTTTAAAATTATAGGGTCTTTTTAGTAATGCCCTTTTGCGATAAAAGAGAAGCATAATGATGTCTAATCCACAGTTATATTTTATATAACAAAGGACTCTATGAGCTTGTTCTCATAGGGTCTTTTTCTGTTTTTAGGAGGTGATGATTCCCACAAAAATTAGCGATTGAAACATAAAATAGGAGGGAATAGACGTGGAAAAGTATGAATTAGTTAGTGATTATCGTCACAATGAAAATTTAAAGGCAAGTTTTAATGATTTAGCAATGAAAACATTTGGTTTGGACTTTCGAGGCTGGTATAACAAAGGCTATTGGAATGACCAATATATTCCTTACTCATTTGTACAAGCAGGAAAAGTAATTGCGAATGCTTCTATTTATAAGATGTCGATTCGCGTAAATGGTGAGCGATTAAAGGGAATTCAGATTGGTACAGTGATGACGGATGAACATTATCGTCATCAAGGCTTGGCAAAGCAGTTGATGCTGCATCTCATGAAAGAGTACGTAGGTGCTTGTGATTTCATGTATCTCTTTGCCAATGAAACAGTACTAGATTTTTATCCGAAGTTTGGCTTTACGCGAATCCATGAAAGTGAATACAGCTTAGATCTTACCACAAACCCTATTCAACCAAAGCAGACCAGCGTCCAACAGCTAACAATTGAGCAGGATCTAGCACTTCTTGAAGAGTATGCAAAAAATCGTTATATCCATTCTAGTATGATTGCTGTTGAGGAAAATGAAAGTTTATTAATGTTTTATTTTACGTTAGTTTTCCCTCATGCTATTTACTATTTAGAAGAATTTGACACAATAGTATTAATGGAGGAGGAGGAAGGGGTATTAAATATTTATGATATCATCTCTTTACAGGCAACCAATGCAGAGACTGTATTAACAAGCATTATTAAGGATACAACAAAAAAAGTAGTATTCTATTTTACACCTGACTTTACAATCGAAGGCATGACAGCCACCATCACCACAAATGATGACGATGCCTTATTCATTCTCTCGAAAAAACCCTTCTTACAAGGGCACTTTATGTTTCCTTTAACATCCCATTGCTAGGTTGGGTTTCAGAAGGCTGTCTCGGAGCGTTGTGAATTAAAGAATGCGCGCTTTTGAATAAAATATGAGCAACTCCTGTCCCTTGTCCTTTACCAAAACAGACTTTTTTAATTGACACTATAAATATTGGGCAATTCTCTATAGAATGGTATATATAAAGTAATTTTACTAGGAGGAAAAAATGTATACAGTTGGAGTCATTGGCCCTAGTTCATCTGTAGAGCGCATCATTCAATTAGGCAAAGAATACGAAATGACTATGAATTTCGTAGCATATCCCTATCATGATTTTCATGAAACCGTAAAAATTGTAAAGGATAATCATCACGCTGTTGATGCATGGTTTTTTTCTGGCCAAATTTCGTATATGGTTGCGAAAAATACGTTACAATCAGGTGAAAACTTAGTTTATATTCAACATACTGAATCCGGCATTTATAAATGTCTATTGCATATGGGCTTTTATCAGGGAGAATTTTTGAACAAGGTAAGCATTGATGAAATCACGACTTCACACTTGGAGCAAGCCGTAAAACAACTAGATTTTGCGCCTCAAGAAATTTATGTGAAAACCTTTGATGTAAATACCAGTACTAAAGAATTAATGGATTTTCATATCGACTTATGGAATCAACAAAAAACAGCAGGTGCTTTGACTTGCTTTGAAGCTGTTTATCGCGGGCTGAAAGAGGCAGGTGTCCCTGCTTATCACATTTCCACTACAGATATGGAAATCCACCAAACATTACGAATACTGGAAGAAAAACTCAGAACCTTCTATTTTAAGGATACACAGATCGGTGTGCAAATTATCGAAATCGAACATTTTGATAAAATCTCTGAAAAAGCGAAGAGTTCTTATCATTTACAGTATTTGGAATTAAAATTAAAGGAAACGTTATTGCGATTTTGTGAGCAACTAGATGGCTCCTTGTTAGAGAAAGGCAATGGCCGCTATATCATTTTTAGTTCGAGAGGAGCCATTGAACGAAAAATCAAGGATTTACAGGATACCATCTATCAGCTATCACATGAATCCCACACAACAGTCACTGTTGGGATTGGCTATGGGGTAACCGTTCACTCTGCGGAAATCAATGCACAGCGAGCCATCCAGCTCTCCAAGGAAAAATCGGAGCAACCAATCGTGATTGTCCAAGAAAATGGAACGATTACTGAATCGGCTGGTGAAGAAGATGAAGTGAGCTTTTCATACCGTATTAATGATGACATTTTATTAGAGAAATTAAAAAAAGCAAAAATTAGTTTAAAAAATTACAGTAAATTATACACGCTTATTAAAAAAATGAATTGGCAGGAATTTACCATTAAAGATTTAGCAGCACATCTCTATTGGGATGAAAGTAATGCTAGACGCATTTTAGCCAGTTTATGTGAGGTTGATCTCGTCGAATACACAGGGAAAGACGCACAAATATCCAGAGGACGACCAAGTAAAATTTATCGTTTGAAATAACCATCTAAGTGAGATGGTTATTTTTTTTGTAAAAAAGTGTTGAAAAATTCAAACGATTAAAATAAAATCATTTTAAGGTAAACACCTTTTAATAACCTTTAATTAATGGTACATGAAAAATGTGTGCAATGTTTCATCATCCAGAAAGGAGCACAATCTATATTAGTCACCTACACTACATTGCACTGCAGAGTAAAATATGTAAATTTTTTCTGTCAAAACGTCATTTTATTGAAGCGTCCAAATTAAAAGGGTCATACCAATATTCTCTTTTCAGAGAGGGGAACATTCATGAGTCAAGAACAATATTTGAAAAAGAAAATGGGGTTTTGGTCACTTACAACATTATCTCTAGGGGGAATAATAGGATCTAGTTGGCTCTTTGGACCATGGGTAGCTGCTAAATTAGCAGGCCCGGCAGCCATACTTTCTTGGATTATTGGTGCGTTTGTTATCACACTCATAGCGCTTGTTTATGCTGAGTTAGGAAGGGTAAAACCTGAAACAGGAGGCCTAGCAAGATATCCGCTTTATTCTCACGGAAAAATGCTTGCTACCGTTACTAGTTATTCAATCTGGTTTGGCTATTGTGCTACAGCTCCCGTAGAATCATCAGGTGTTATTCAATATGCCAATCAGTTTTGGCCAGGGTTATATGATGTAGGAAAAGAACAACTGACAACATCAGGTATTCTTGCAGCGATGGTTTTAATGATATTCTTTGTTGTTTTCAATTATTTTGGGGTGAAATTATTCGCAGTCACGAACAATATCATTACAACAATTAAGTTTATAGTCCCTGTACTAACAATCATTGCATTTTTTATGACAGGCTTTCATCCAGAGAATTTTTCAAGCCAAGGATTTGCACCAAATGGCTATAGCGCTGGTTTAAGTGCCATTTTAACAACCGGAATATTTTTTGCTTATACTGGGTTTGGAAACGTCATCATGATGAGTGGGGAAGTCGTCAACCCTAGAAGAAATATTCCACTTGCCCTCATTACATCATTAGGTGTTGCGGCAGTATTATATGTGTTACTTCAAATTACATTTATCGGCGCAGTTCCAACAGAAATGTTAGCGAATGGTTGGAGTGGCATTAAATTTGATTCACCATTTGCTAATTTAGCAATGATGGCTAATATGGTTTGGCTATCTTGGATTATTACAGCTGATGCGATGGTTTCGCCAACAGGTTCAGCTCTTACTTATACAGCTGGTACGTCAAGACATGTATTTGGTATGGCGAAAAGTGGATTCCTACCAACTTATTTTGGAACAATTAATAAAAAATTCGGTGTTCCAACACGTGCACTTGCACTCAATTTCCTAGTAGGATTATTATTTTTATTCCCACTGAAAAGCTGGACAGCTATCGTTGCGATTGTAGGAGCTATCGGTATTTTTAAATATGCTTCAGCATGTGTAACGGTTATGGTTTTCCGTAGAGTAGGTCTGACAAAAAATAATGGGCTACCTGGTATGCAATTCATTGCACCAATGGCATTCGTTTTTGCCACACTGCTTATTTATTGGACAAATTGGAGTAAGGTACAGCTAGCCATTACTGGATTAATAATAGGTATTGTTTGTTATTTAGTAATTTTCTTTATTCAAAAACACCAATCAGTTGAATTTTTTGGTGGTATCTACATTATTATTTATATTTTAATGCTTGTATTGATGTCTTTCTTAGGGAATTTCGGTGGGAAAGGTATCATTCCTGACCCTTATATGTCCGTAATTGTCGCTATATTTGGCTTAGCCTTTTACTATTTTGCTGTTTACAATGGTGTCTGGTATATGCGTAAAAGAGGAAATATTGAGGAATTACAGGAAAGCATTTCTGAAATATCATAACGTTTAATAGATTGATTGAAGGAGAATGAATGATGAAGCTTTGGGGCGGTCGCTTTAGAAAAGAAGAAAACAAATTAATGGAAGATTTCAATAGTTCATTAAAGGTGGATCAAAGACTTTACAAAGAAGATATTAAAGGTAGTATTGCCCATGTCCATATGCTAGTACAATGCAATTTATTGACTGAGAGGGAAGGACAAGATATTGAGAATGCACTTCTTTCCATTTTAGAGGATATTGATAATGGCACATTACAAATTGAAGGAAATTATGAAGATATTCATAGTTTCGTAGAGTCGAATTTGACTCAACGGATCGGTGACACAGGGAAAAAACTTCATACAGCGAGAAGTCGTAATGACCAAGTAGCAACAGATATTAGACTTTATGCAAAAAACAAGGCGTTTGAGGTGATTGCCTCAATTGAAGCGTTACAACAGAGCTTAGAACAAAAAGCAAAAGACAATAACGTTATGATGCCAGGATACACACATCTTCAACGTGCGCAGGTTGTAACGTTTCAACATCATTTGATGGCTTATTATCATATGTTAAACCGCGATAAAAAAAGAATTGTGAAAGCGATAGAAATTATGAACGAAAGCCCGCTTGGATGTGGAGCATTAGCAGGAACTACTCATGCGATTAACCGTGAGATGACAGCTATTGAGCTAGGCTTCTCTAAGCCTGTAGATAATTTCTTAGATGGAGTAAGTGATCGCGACTATTTATTAGAGTTAATGTCAGATTTTTCAATCATTATGATGCATTTAAGTAGATTAAGTGAAGAGCTTATTTTGTGGAGTAGTCAAGAGTTTAGATTTATTACGATTGATGATGCCTATTCTACTGGCAGCAGTATTATGCCACAGAAGAAAAACCCTGATGCCGCTGAGCTGATACGAGGCAAAACAGGACGTGTATATGGTTCACTGACTTCACTCTTAACAACAATGAAGGGCTTACCACTTGCTTACAATAAAGATATGCAAGAAGATAAGGAGCCATTTTTCGATGCATTGGACACCGTATTATCTTGTCTACAAATTATGTCAAAAATGATTGCTACGATGAAGGTGAACAGTGAAAACATGAAAAAAGCAGTCAAAGGAGGTTTTCTGAATGCAACAGAGGTCGCTGATTATTTAGTGAGCAAAGGCGTTGCGTTCAGAGATGCACACAGCATCGTGGGTTCCATCGTTATTTATTGTGAAGATCATGACAAAGCCATTGAAGATTTAACAATGGATGAATTGAAAGAATTAAGTTCGTTCATCGATGACGATATCTATGACTATATTGACTATCAAAATATTTTAAATAAGGGGATTAAAGTAGGTTTATTATTATAATGAAGCAGGGAAAACGACTTTGTTGAAATGCATGACGGGCTTCTAGGGTGGAAAAAAGGCAAGGCATTCATTGAGGATGTGCCACTTAAGCAATGGAAACGAATCGGTTATGTCCCACAAGCTCATAAAAGGTAGCAGAAATTGAAGACAAACACATTGTTCAATTATAAAAATGTGTTTGTCTTTTTATCTATTTTTCTATTTTTAAATTAAAATTCAAAAAATCTACAGTCTGAGGTTGAGAAATTAATTGTTCACACCATATCTTCTACATTTAAATATTTTGTTTCACAGTAATAGCCTTTGCCGCCAACATAAACTTTTTCTATTTCATTCTTGCTATTGGTTGCTAATTTCACTAATATTTCGGAAGGAGAGTGTAAAGAATAACCTTGTTCAAATACATAGACTTCTTTTTGCAAGTGGTGCTGTTCATAAAGGTAGCAAGCTAATGCACCGTTAGAAGTTCCAGTCGCTGCTTCTTCATTAATATCGTATAGTGGAGCAAAATTTCTACATATTATTCGATTGTCATTAAACGTATACAGATGCGTTCCGACAACATGATAATACTCGCTGATTTCTTTTATTTTTTCAAAATTAGGTTGCAGTGCATGTAATTGTGTTTCGCTTGTTATCGGAATTAAAATATCTTTTAAGCCCGTGGAAACAATTTGAATTGGGTATTTATTATCTATATCTTTAATGTCAAAACAGTCGATAAACTCGTTTGGAGATATAACATCATAGAATATCGGTTTGTTTTGTTCCATGAAAATGATGTCATCTTTTATCGTAATCGTAAGAACACCGCTGTTTGTTTCAATCGTATAGCGATCTTTGAAAAGTTTATTTAAATGCATCAGTATCGTGAAAGCGCCAATTGTGGCATGTCCACATAAATCTACTTCTTCCTTAGGTGTAAAATACTCAAATTTATAATCAGCCATGTCAGATGCTGATATAAATGCGGTTTCCGCATAGCCCAATTCTTTGGCTATTGCCATTTTTTGAGTAGTGGTCAATGTATCCTCATTAAATACCACTCCTGCTTTATTCCCACCTTGATGATCCTTGCTAAATGCACTTGCAACATAAACAGATATTTTCATAAAACATCTTCCTTCCTCATTTATAGTGAATTGTAGCATAAAAAGAACTACGTAAAAATATTGTTGGGTAAATTTGCTAAAAAGCAAGAGACAAACTATTTTAGCATCTGACATCTTCAAAAATAGAATGTCTACTGTTTGAAACACGGTTTAAAGACGCCTTACTTCATCTACTAGGAAGAACGCGAATAGTAGCTGATTCCGTCTTTGTTTTAACCTTTAACGTCAGACCCATGATAATGATGATGATAAATAATAAAGTGAAAAGGGCAACGTCAAATGTATTCGTCATATCTTTGATGACACCAACAAGCATAGGAATGATACCACTAATGATATAGCCACCGAATTGAATCATCGCTGTCCATTCACTTGCCTCTTTTGGTGTAGTCGTAGCATCTAAAGGTAAAATCATTGCTAATGGGAACAAACCACCAGCACCGATCCCAGTTAACGTCGCACAGAAAATAGGCGAGAATCCGCCCATAATTAACATCAAAATGCCAATAAAGGAGCTTGAAGCGCAAAGTAGCATCCAAGGCTTTCTCTTGAAACTATTATTTATTAAGATGGGGATGATAAAGCTACAAATCATTTGCATGACAGAAAAAATAGTGACCGTTGTTGCGGCGTAGGCGTCACTATATCCCATATCCTGTACTTTTGGAGCGAGCCATGTCGCGAGGGAATAATAAACGCCAGATTGTAAACCGAACATGACCATAAGGAGCCAAACATATCGGTTTCCCCAAGGTAGTCGACTTTTTTGACCTGTAGATTTCTCTAATGACTCTTGAGATTGCTTGGATTTTTTGATAATTGGAATCCAAACAATAATCCCCATAAAAGCAAATACCGACCATATTGCTAAAGCTGCGTTCCATGATTGATGAAAAGCATGCATAGCAGGCACAACTAACCCAGCACTTAATGATGCTCCAATTCCCATACCCGCAGAATATACACCGATCATCGTAGAAGAATATTTAGGAAATTCCTTTTTGATATAGCCTGAAATCAGTGGACCTGTAATAGCAATACCTATCCCACTAAGAATAGCTGTTACTAATAAAAATAAAGGAAAAGTTGCCACTAACCGTAAAGCTGTTGATACACCAATTAATAAAACGGATAGCCCAATCGTCCATTCGATACCCCATCGTTCACTTAGCTTGCCAGCCAATGGTGCAAAAATCCCCATACAAAATACGGGAAGTGCTGTTAATAAACTTACAACAACACTTGTCATCTGCAAATCCATTTGAATATTTTTCAATACCGGCGAGATAGATGTGATCGAAGCTCGTAAATTCATAGATAGTATAAACAAAGAAAAAACGCTCCAAATAATCGGAAAGTTTTTTGATTTCGCCATCACTGAAAACACCTCTTTTAGTTATTATTTGATATACTATAGTTAACTTTTAAATTTAAAAATAAACTATAATTAATCGATTTGTATACTATAATATACTATTTATACAAAGTCAATGGGAGGGGTGCGAAGAATGCAGGAGGAAAATATTGACTTATCTGGACAAGTTGGAGGAAATTTACGAGAAATTCGAAAAAGCAAAAGGATGAGTTTAGAGGAGCTGGCGAATGTCAGCAATGTTAGTAAATTGACGTTAGGGAAAATTGAACGAGGGGAAACGAATCCGACTGTCAATATTCTTTGGAAAATTTGTAGAGGGCTTAATATTCCGCTTGTCGCTTTACTATCTTTTGAAGAAAATATAGAGGTTCATCGTTTTGGCTCAGACTACCAATTCGCAGGTCATAATAACGACTGGTTTGTCGATCCATTATTCAAAACAAATGGGACTGAGTGGTTTAGAGGTCGTCTTGAACCGAATAGTGAATACAGCGAGTGTCACCTAGCAGGATCCGAGGAAATTGTGCTTGTATTAAATGGGCAATTGGAGCTAAAGGTCGGAGAGAAAACCCATCAGCTAAACCAATGGGATGTCATTAAATTCAAGGGTGAAGAACTTCACACGTATATCAATCACTCGGATGAAAAAGTACATTTAATGCTGTCATTAACATATACAACCCCATGATTGTTCAACAATAATCAAGCAGAAGATGATCCTATTTTGGGGAGGAAAAAAATAATTCTGATTATCGATTTCATCATTGTTTATTATTTTCATGAATATCAATAAAAGCTTGTAAAGGATGTGCTACACGCCAATCATTTAAACGAGGAAATCGATAAAATTGGCGTTATAAAAATAAACATTGATAAAGGCAATCCTATATTTATCCCATTCAACCAATCTCAACAATGATTACTTGATATCACAATGAATGAAAGTGTGGACTCTTACTTTGATGGTGAAAATTTCAAAGAATTGTTTACCCTCATTGTCTTTTGAATATCATGCGTTTCCATACTAAAATCGTCCTTACTAAGTTAAGTAAGGACGATTTTTTTCTATTTAGATATAACCCCAAATCATACATAATAATGTTCCGAAAATGGTCACGAGCGCAATGATTAAGCCATAATAAATATTGGTATAGATGGCTGGTTTATCATTTGTTTCACCAGCATGCATAAAGACAACTAACTGCAAGCCTGCCTGAATAAATGCTGTGACTAATAAAATAGTCATGGTAATCGGAAAAGATAGATTGAAAAAATATACACATGCCGCAATGATCGTAAGGATTATGGACACACCAAACCCCATGACTTGTTTCATCGGGAATAAATCACTCATGTTACACCATTCCTTTCAAGTAAATGAAGCTGAAAATAAAAATCCAGACCACATCTAAAAAGTGCCAGTATAAAGAGAAGATAAACGATTTATTGGCTGTTTCTGGTGTTAAACCACGTTGGATGAGCTGATAGACGATGAACATTCCCCAAAATACCCCAAAGGTAACGTGTGCACCATGTGTTCCTAATGTTGTTAAAAGGGCAGCCGTAAAGGCACTCGTCTGTAAGCTCGCACCAACATGAATATAGTGCATAAACTCGTAAACTTCAAAACCAATAAATACGACACCGAGTACTAATGTCAAAACATAAAACCATATCATTGCTTTCGTATAGCCCTTACGCATAGCATGTATACCTAAGCCAATGGTAAAGCTACTTGTTAAAAGAATAAACGTTTCAAATAAAACAGGTGTAATTTCAAAAATCTCCGCTCCTGTTGGACCATTCCCAGTACGGTCTACTAAAACAAAATAACCTGCGAATAGTGTGCCGAAAAGCATAATTTCAGCACCAATAAACACCCAGAAGCCTAATATATTCAATTGATTTTGCTGAGTACTATATTCTAAAGGAAGTGATTGATCGATTTTCATAATTGACTACCTCGCAATTTCGATTCCGTTGCTTTCACTTTTTCGACAGGTACATAGTGTCCTGGATCTTTTTCCAATGAACGGTGAGCCATGCAGATAAAAATACCAATGGTTGTGAGAATTGTTGGTATCCACATACCAAAAACAAAGGAGAAGCCCCATGCAAAGAAAATACAGCCTAATATGAAAGGTACACCGCTATTATTCGGCATATGAATCTTTTCATATGGCTCTGGGAACAGTTCATGCTGATGATATTTTGCATCCCATAACGCTTCTGTTGAAATCACGTGTGGAACCTTGGCAAAATTATAATAAGGCACAGGGCTTGGTGTAGCCCACTCTAATGTGCGAGCGTCCCATGGATCCGACCCAACATTCCTTGGTGAATAACGAATACTGTAAATAACATTGTAAACAATTAAGATAAAACCAATTGTTAAGCCAATTGCACCAATAAACGAAATCATATTCCACAGCCCAAAACCAGTAGAGGCAGAATAAGTGTACATACGGCGTGCTTGTCCATCTAAGCCAGAGACAAACATTGGCATAAAGGCTAGCAGCGTACTGACGGCAATAATCCAAGCCGTCCACTTGCCGATTTTTTCATTCAACATAAAGCCAAACATTTTTGGCCAATAGTAATGTAAGCCAGCTAGCATAGCAAAGACAACACCAGGAATAATCACCATATGGAAGTGGGCAACCAAGAACATTGTGTTATGGTATTGATAGTCAGCGGCTGACATGCCAAGCATTACACCCGTTACGCCACCTATTGTAAAGGTAGGAATAAATAACATGGAGTAAAGCATTGGCGTTGTAAAAACAATTTTTCCTTTCCAAAGGGTGAATAACCAGTTAAAAATTTTAACCCCAGTTGGGACGGCAATAGCCATCGTTGTAATCGAGAAAATACTATTTGTTAAAGCACCTTGTCCCATCGTAAAGAAATGATGTGTCCATACTAAAAACGAAAGGAAGGAAATGATTACCATGGAGCCGACCATTGATTTATAGCCATAGAGATTGCGTCCTGAAAAAGTAGAAATAATCTCACTGTAGATCCCAAACGCAGGTAAAATCAGGATATAAACCTCAGGATGCCCCCAGACCCAGAAAAAGTTTGCCCACAGCATATCCATACCACCATCGGATGTTGTGAAAAAATTAGTAGCAAATAGTCGGTCAAAAGTTCCCATCGTTAAAGCTACCGTTAAAACTGGAAAAGCAAAAACGATAATCACGTTTGCTACTAATGAAGACCACGTAAACATCGGCATTTTCATAAGTGTCATGCCTGGTGCTCTCATTTTAAGTATCGTCACAATCATATTAATACCAGTAATTAATGTGCCAAGACCTGAAATCTGTAAGGCAAATAAATAATAGTTTGTTCCTACAGATTGACTAAATTCATTATTTGCTAGAGGGAAATAATTCGTCCAGCCAGCATCAGGGGAGCCACCTATAACAAAGGATATATTTAGTAGCATGGCCCCCATGAAAAATAGCCAAAAGCTTAATGCATTCAATCGTGGGAAAGCAACGTCTCTTGCACCGATTTGTAGGGGCACAATATAATTCATAAAGGCCATAATAAAAGGCATGGCCATAAAAATAATCATGACTGTTCCATGTGTTGTAAAGATTTCATTATAATGCTGCGCATCAAGTAATGTATTGTCAGGTACAGCCATTTGGGCGCGCATCATAATCGCATCTGCTCCACCCCGAAAAAGCATCAGAAGGGCAGAAATTAAATACATAATACCAATACGTTTATGATCAACGGTTGTTAACCATTCACGCCAAAGGTAGCCCCATTTTTTAAAGTAGGTTAAGCCAACTATAATTGCTATCACCGTCAGTCCAATCGCAACCATCGATGCATAGATAGCTGGGCTTGGATGGGGTATTGCAAATCGTTCGAAGTACTCCATATCCACTATGTCTCCTTTTAATTAATGATCGTTTTGTTGAGAAGCATGATCTTTAATGTGTGATGTGCCATGCTGATGTCCACCATTCTCACCCTCAGGGGCTGGCAGGAATGTTAAATGTGTACCAGTGTAGGTTGATTGGCCAACGTGTCCTGGTTCTAGCAACGTATTAAATTTTTCTTCTGTTAATGGTTCAGCTGTTGCTTTTACTTCCTTCACCCAATCATCAAACTCATCCTGAGTCACTGCTGTTACGTTAAACGTATTTTCAGCGAACCCTTTACCATTAAAGTTTGCATTTCTCCCCATATACTCCCCAGGTAGATCCGCAGCCAGATGCAATGTATTCACCATATCGGCCATTGCATATTTTTGACCACCCAGTTGAGGAATCCAGAAACTTGTAATTGGTCCGTAAGAATAAAGTTTAAATTCGATAGGACGCTCTGCAGGAATATACAAATAATTCACCGTTTCAATATCTTCCTCTGGATAGCTAAAATGCCATTTCCAGTTCGATGTTGAAGCATAAATGATTAACGGCTCTTCCTGTTTGTATTTCTCTGGTGTAGATTCCACCTTATAGTTACTTTCAACAGAAATAAAGGATAGGTACGCTACAATTAAAACGGGTATACCTACACAAATGATTTCCACCTTTGTACTCCCTTTAATGTGAGGAGGCTTATAGTCAGGGCTTTGCTTAGATGCACGAAATTTCACTAACATATAAGCTAACAACACAAAAACAATGAGTACGATAAAGGACATAATCCCTATCGAAAGCATAATATCTTTGGCTTGCACTTGAGCTTGAGGTCCTTTTGGATCTAATACTAACAATGGGTCACAGCCTGTTAGCATAGTGACAATAGTGGAAAGACCAATTAATCTGAGCCATTTTTTTTTCATAAACAAACCCCTTTAACTGTTTCATTGAAGTGCTATAGGCTACTACGGGTTTGTATGGAATTCGATTCACAATTGATTTTTATAATAGGGGGACTTCTTTTGAAAGACAAGGCGTTTTCCAAGATAACACAGAATGTTCTCAAACAAGAAAAATAATTTCAGTATAATTTTATAGAGGGAAATGCGCATCAAATAAGGGCTTTTATCAATTAGAATGGATTGAAATTGAAAGTGGATGGTGAAAGTAATAAGGAAATGGATGGTTAGTTTCAAATATTGTTATAGTATGATTGTCTTTTTAGCCTATTTACTAGAGCTAAGAAAGGATAAGGCATAACTGAGGTGAGTAAACATGGATTGGAAACCTGATCGAACAGTAAAAAAAGCGATTTATAAGCAGCTCGCAGAATACATTGAAAAGGGGATTGCAGATGGGACATTCCCGCCCGATAAACCCTTACCATCTGAGCGCTATTTAGCAAACGCTTTGAGTGTAAACAGAAGTACGGTAGTTAATGCATACGATGAATTGGAAGCAATGGGGCTGATTGAACGAAATCGTGGAAGTGGCACAACCATTAGCAAAGACATCTGGGGCATTACGAGGAAACGAATTCCTAGCTGGAATCGCTATATTGAGGCAGGTTCCTTTTTACCGAACCTTCCTGTTACCCAAAAAATTAGAAAAGAGGCTATTGAACATAAATTAATTAATCTAGCTACTGGCGAATTATCAGAGGATCTTTTTCCCAAAAGCGCCTTGAGAGAAATTACCGCAACGCGTTCATTTATTGGTAGCCTTGGGTATGACCATCCTTTAGGGAGTGACATATTACGGACAACTCTTACACGGCATATTACAAACAGCAGAGGAATTGAGACAAAGCCTTCCTCCATACTGATTACTTCAGGAGCACAGCAAGCCCTACATTTGATTGTCCAATGCCTGTTAAAGCCCGGAGATGCAGTCGCCATAGAAGATCCTTCTTACAACTTTAATCTGCCTATATTTAAAACAGCAGGCTTACAAATCCATTATCTTCCTGTCAATAAGGATGGCATTAACCCGGATGATTTGCAAGTATTATATAAAAAACATCGAATTAAAATGATTTTTCTAAATCCTGATTTTCATAATCCTACGGGATCTTCCTTAGATTTAAAGAAAAGAGAAGCTATTCTAGACATATCCTCGAAACTAGGTATACCAGTAGTAGAAGATGACCCCTATAGCCTAACAGCTTTTTCGGGGGATAAAATGCCTACGCTTAAATCGCTCGATAAGAACGGGAATGTTTTATATATTAGCTCTTTGTCCAAAATTGTAGCCTCAGGCTTACGAATAGGATGGATTGTTGGTCCAACATCTGTAATCGAACGACTATCCGATGCCAAGCAACAAATTGACTTTGGGCATTCTAGTTTCACGCAATGGATTGCCAATGATTTTTTAGAATCCCCTAATTTTAATTTGCATATTAAGCATTTAGTGAAGGAATTAGAAACACGACGAGATACCATTGTACAGAGCCTCGATATGTATTTAAAGGACGAAGTGACGTTTTCCATTCCTCAAGGTGGGATACATTTATGGTGTCATGTTCTCAAGGAATATAACGAAACGCAATTACTTGAGGAATCCATTAAGCGAGGCGTCATTTATGTTCCTGGATCTACGATGGGCTCCAAAAAGGGTTTTGTACGCTTCACTTATGCGAGGGAGGATGTTCATTCAATCAATGAGGGGATTAAAAGGTTTGCACAAGCTCTAAATAGCTTCTAGTAATTTTGTAAATTATAGCCAAGTGGATGGCTGAGAAAGTGCTTAAGTGGATGGTTTAAATTCGCTAGAAAGTATTTAAGATAGAGTCATGGATAACAACTATCCATCAAGGCTAACTACTATCATGGCAGGTGTGGATGGATTCACAATTATTCACACAAGTAATGAAATTTTTTATGATCTGGAAGGTGATAGGACAAACCTGTTAATAGCAAGAGAAAGATATCAGTGAAGAGGTAGTTCACTTGATTCGCTATAAAAATAGGCAAACACTTTAATCAAGAGATTTAAAAAATTCACAACAAGTATCGTTGGTTTTCTCAGTTTTACCTGTTCAAACAGTCTCAATCGTTAGCTTTAGGCTGCTGATGAGAAAACATCAAGGCAGTCACACCTTATTATATTTTAATTCCCACAAAGGTATAGTGGGGAAATAGGCACCCCTTCTATACGGACACTTAAATCTTAGTTAAAAAAACACCATCCAGCCACTTAGTCTCGATATTTAATCGATGCTAGGTGGCTGCTTTTTGTCATTAAAAGTAGTTGAGTAGTGCAAGAAGACAATTTGGTGGAGCTATCATTAGTGTTTTGCATAATCGCCGCTACTTACAAGAAGTCGCCACTTCATTATGAATTAACACTAGAGAAGGATTATTTAAAAAATAACGCCAATAAAAAAAGTCGCATTCCTGTAGTTCAGGGATCGACTTTTTGGGAAAAATTTTATGAGAAATACATTGAAATATGTATAGTCTTGTGATAAATTTATAGAGATAGACACTGTATAATTATTATACCGCACATTATCCCTATTTTAATTATACAATACAATCTATTGTGTCGTCAACAATTTTAATTTTAATTTTTTTGAGGGGTGGTTGTGATGAAATCAGCAGGGGCAAAACAGCAGATTGGGGGAACAAACACACGAAGAAGCTCCATTGTTTGAGACAATCAAATGGCTTCTTAAACATGTGAATGAAATTGAAAAAGATAAAGAAAGTAGGACTGATACTATATGTCAGAGAAAACCATTTCAGTTGAGACAAAAGCGCCTTATGGCATGATTGCCATTTTATTTATCGGGGCCTTTGTTGCTATTTTAAATGAGACCTTACTCAACATTGCACTACCAGCCATTATGGACGAATTCGATGTGAAAGCCACTGCAGTACAATGGCTTTCAACAGGCTATATGCTAATTAACGGTATTTTAATTCCTGCCAGTGCGTTCTTCATTCAACGATTTACGGATAAAAAATTATTTATTACAGCGATGGCTCTGTTTACATTAGGTACATTTCTAGCTAGTATTGCACCTGCATTTGGTGTGTTATTAGCAGCACGTATGATTCAAGCTGCAGGCTCAGCAATCATGATGCCTTTATTAATGAATGTGATGCTAACTGCATTTCCAGTTGAAAAGCGAGGAGCTGCAATGGGGATGTTCGGTCTTGTCATGATTACAGCTCCAGCGATCGGCCCGACGCTTTCTGGTTGGATAATCGAGCATTATAGCTGGAGAATGTTATTTGATCTTGTGCTACCAATTGCCATTTTAACTTTTATTTTTGCAGCCTTTAAATTAAAGGATGTGACACCACAACGTGCCATTAAGCTCGATGTGATTTCTCTTATTCTATCAAGCATTGGTTTTGGCGGCTTGCTTTATGGCTTTAGTTCCGCAGGTGAAAAAGGATGGGATCATATCCTTGTATATGGAACAATTATTATTGGGACAATTGCTTTAATTACGTTTACCCTTCGTCAGCTACGAATGGATGAGCCCATGCTTGAGTTTCGGATTTTCAAATATCCAATGTTTGCCTTATCCTCAGCCATCTCCATCGTTATTTCGGTGGCGATGTTCTCCGCTATGATTTTAATGCCTATTTACGTACAAACCATTCGTGGTATTTCCCCAATGGATTCAGGTCTACTCATGCTGCCTGGTGCCATTGTGATGGGAATTATGTCTCCGATTACAGGGAAGCTCTTTGATAAATACGGGGCAAGAAGCTTGGCTGTATTTGGCTTGATCATTACCATTGTTACGACATATTACTTCAGTAAAATTAGCATGGATACAGCTTATTCTACATTGGTGCTGCTATATACATTACGTATGTTTGGGATGTCTATGGTAATGATGCCCGTGATGACAAATGGTTTAAATCAGCTACCAGCACACAATAATCCACACGGTACAGCTATGAACAACACATTACAACAGGTTTCTGGTGCGATTGGTTCTGCGGTGCTGATTACGATTATGAACAATAAAACAACTGCCAAGGCAGAGGAACTGGCTGCAGGTGCGATGAACAATATGAGTGCCAATGCAGCACAGGCTACGACACAGTCTGCCAGCGAAGTAAAACAGCAAATCTTAAACGAAGCCATGCTGCATGGCATCAATTATACGTTCTTCCTTTCCACATTGATTGCGGCCATCGCACTCATACTTGCCTTCTTTATAAAGCGAGTTAAGCCTAACTATGATAATCACACAGGTGGGGAAGTTGCTGGAAAACAGGTAGAGGAATAATAGTAGACGGGTGTTGCTTCAGTTTAGCAACGCCCGTTTTTTCTTAAGAAATTTTATATAGAGGTGGGGAAACCTAGTAAGACTAAAAAAAGGTATTTCATCTATAGATGAAATACCTATTCTAGTAGTTATTGAGCTAATCGTTGGATAAAGGCTTCTAATTGGACCAATGTGACATTGTCGTTCACTCCGAATGTGCCGTCACCTTTACCTACGGTTACTTTATTCGAAGCAAGGATCCCTACATAATTATTTGCCCAATGTGAGCCTGGAACATCAATAAATTGTTCAGCTGTTCCTTGCTGTGTTAAATGAAATGCTTCCACTAAGACTTTAGATAGTTGTCCACGTGTCATTGGAGAACCAGGATTGAACTTTCCATTATCATCACCCGTAAAAACGCCAATTTTTTTAAGTGCCTCTGCAGCACCTGCATATTTAGACGATGGCTTAATATCTGGGAAACTTGAATTTGTATTACTCGTATCTAAATGTAATTTATTAGCTAATCGAAGAGCTACCTCTCCACGCGATGCATATATGCTAAAGTCAATTTCCGCATCTTTTACTTCTCCATAATCAGAGAAGTTGGCAATACGTTTTGCCCCTACATAACGTGAACCCCAATAGTATGGGTCATTCACTGTATCTACCTTAACCCCAGAACTTGTAGTAGCTGAGATAAAATTATTGTCACCTATGTATATACCAACGTGTGAAACACCGCTTCCAGATGTATTAAAAAATACGAGATCACCCGTTTTTAAATTGTCTTTTGCGATCGAAGTACCTTGTTGGTATTGAGCTTTAGATGTACGCTCTAATGAAATGCCTAGCTTAGAAAAAACTAACTGTGTATATGCTGAGCAATCCACACCTGTCTTAATATCCGTTCCTCCATATTTATAAGGAGCTCCTATATATGCTTTGGCTGTATTTGTTATATCTGCTATTGTTGCCGCTTTCGCATCATGAATACCCATACCTGTAAAGAACATAAACGATGCGAAAATGGGTAGTAACCATTTTTTCTTCAAATCAATCTTACTCCTCTCAAAAAGCTTTCGCCTTTGAACTAAAGTAAGAATAGCATGAAATAGGGCAGAGTTATTTTTCAATAATATTACCAATTACCCCTAATCACCAAAATTGAAACCTTAATTTTAATTGTGTAAAACTTTTGCAATAATAATGGGCAATTTTACTAAAAATATATGAAATTAATGGATTTATAGGGACATAAGGGTTAATTTAAACGTTTTATCCAATCGAAAAATCGTTATTGTAATAGTGGCTTTCCAACATAACGGTTATTTAAACATTATTATTTATGTGTGATACTCACGTTATGACAATAAGGATAGTGGTAGAAAATTCTGCTTTTATGTAGTTCCCGTAACTGCAAAGTCGTATTTTGTTAGATAGAAAAAGTTAGCCTTAATTTATGTTTTTGAGCAATGGATACGTTAAACTATAATAAAATAAGTAGGTTCAACATGAAGAAATACAGCTGAGAGCTAATGAAATAATAAGGAAACATAAATCGAATGAATACTAAAGGAGAAGGAGGCACTCCATTGCAGCAAATTTTTAATGAATTAATAAAACAGGACATCAAGCCATTTCTAATCAAGCTAGGCTTTAAAAAGAAAGGATTGAATTTCTATCGAACAACCGAAAACCTTATCTATCTGATCAATTTCCAAAAATCTTCTGGTAATACAGCCGACACTATGATGTTTTATGTGAACTGTGGGATATATGCAGCAGAGATAGCACAGCTACAATCAAGAGAAATGGTGACAGCACCCAAAGAAGCAGAATGTCACTTCCGAGCAAGGATTAACTCCATTGTCGAAAATGCACCTGATCGATTTTCCATCACAGCCACTACAAATTTGGACGAACTAACAAAAATATTGCTGCTGGGGTTAGAGGAGGTTCATAATTTCTATGAAACGATGACTTCTGCAAGATCCATTGTTGATTATTATATAGCAGGGCCATTTTTGCACTTGGGCGAAGAAAGTTTTCATTTTTTATTACAAGCCAATGATGTAACAACAGCAAAGCTCTATTATAATGCATTGCAGAAAAAGCATGGAACCGAACAGAGGTGGTCCATTTTTCAAAATAAATACCAAGCCATTTTCAATCAATACGGTGTGGAATTTGGGGAAAATTAGTCATCAAAACCAGAGCTCATTCTTGAACGAGAATCTGGTTTTATATTTTAGGAGTTGTTCAGTATATTATCTAGTATTCTTCCAGTTATCGGCATGAAAAAATGGAGGATATAACCACCTAAGCAAACTGTTAATAATGTACCGACACCGATAGGGCCATTAAAAATGATAGCTAACATTAAAAATAAAATATAAATAAGGGTTCTTGAGAAGAAAACCGTTTTTCTTGTTAATTCTTTGATGATCAAAGTAAGTCGATCTACAGGAATTGGTGCAAAATTTGTATGTAAATAAGTTGCCGTTCCTAACCCAACCACAACTAATCCAGTGGTAAAACAGACAGCTTGGCTAAACCAAAGATCTGGGGATACTATATCATGTAATAAAAATAACCACATATCAATCCCTATGCCAGTGATGAATGCAGTAACCAACCCTAAAATTTCAGGTCTTTGTCTAGCTAATAGGGAATTACTACCTATTAATAGGAGAGCTAAGATGATTTCCCAACTACCTACAGTTAGCCCCACATTTTTAGATAATCCTACTAGAAGCGCATCGAAAGGTGATGTGCCGAGTTTAGATTGAATCGTGAGCGAAATACCTAGCGTTAAAATTAAAATGCCCACTACATAAAAGACATATTTCAACTAAAAGACCTCCTCCTACTATTTTTATTGCAAATACAACAAAATTGCGTTAAATTGACTATATACTCTTTTTATTGCATTTGCAATATAAAATCCAGAAAGAGTTTACAACAAAGGAGTGGAATCAATGTCAGTTAAATTAGAGAAGTGTGAGCACGCAGATTTAAAACAGCTTCAAGCAATAAGTATTGAAACATTTAATGATACATTTAAAGACCAGAACTCCCCTGAAAATATGAAGGCTTATTTAGAGCGTGCCTTTCATAAGCAACAGCTAGAGAAGGAATTGGCCAATTTGGATTCAGCATTCTATTTTATCTATTATGAGGAAGAAATAGCTGGTTATTTAAAAGTAAATGTCAACGAAGCACAATCCGAACTAATGGGGAATGAGTCATTAGAGGTGGAGAGAATTTATGTTCGACATCAATATCAAGGAAAAGGGCTTGGCAAATACCTTATGAATAAAGCAATAGAGGAGGCTGTGGCTCAAAACAAAAAAAGCATTTGGCTAGGGGTTTGGGAGAAAAATGACAGTGCCATCGGTTTCTATCAGAAAATAGGCTTTGTCCAAACAGGCGCCCATTCATTTTATATGGGTGATGAAGAACAAATTGATCTTATCATGACGAAAACACTTGCCTAAATTTTATGGCAGAAACGTTGATTCACAACATTTCTGCCTGCTATTTTAATGGCTTCTATTTTTCTTCATCGCCTCAGCTAACGCCTCAGCATGTGGATTTTCCTCTTTATAAAGTTCCTTTATTATGTTGGCGTAATCACTAGCATTTCGATTTTGACTTAATTTATAGGCTGCCTGCACTTCTTCCACCTTTATTTTAAACCCTTTTATTCCTTTCATTTCTTGCTGCAAAAGCTCAGGAGATAGTTTATCCCACAACACAGGATTTTCACGGAATGACTCATATTTTTCAAGTAAGCTAGTCAAATCTTGTTCTAAAGCTATTCCTTCAATCAGACTTGCCTTTCCATATACATGGACAGCTTGATAATTCCAGGTTGGTACATTTTCATGCTCATACCACGAAGAAGAGATATAGGCATGTGGACCATTAAATATCACGAGAATGTCTTGTACTTCCTCAAAGGTCTTCCATAAAGGGTTACCATAGGCTAAGTGACCTGTCAGATAATAGTCATCCTCGATTTTTTTCAGCAACACGGGTATATGGGCTGCAAAAGGCTTACCTTTTCGAATTGAAACGATTGTTGCAAAGGAATTATGTTGAATAAATTCTTTGATTTCTTCTAAATCCGATACTTTGTAATACTTAGGAACATACATGGAAACCTCTCCTTATACATAAATTCATCGTGAGTTTTTCGAATAAACAAATAATTGCGTAGGCACGTCTTTACATTTTCTACTCAACAATGTAGATTTTATTATAATCAATCACTGGCACCTCATAAAAGTGCCAACAACGCTATTTCTAAAGGAGCCAAGAATCATGCTCGAAATGACACCAAACCTGAATAATGAGGAACCACTTTACCTTCAATTATATAACTATATAAAAGCAGAAATTCAAAATGGAAAGATAAGGGCTCAAAGCAAATTGCCGTCTCAGCGTAGTCTAGCTAAACATTTACAGATTAGTCGCAACACTGTAGATGCAGCTTATCAGCAGCTCCTTGCAGAGGGCTATGTGATAAGTAAAGAGCGAGATGGACTATATGTGGTTGATCTTGAAAAAGGTTATTTTCAAGGAGGCCCTCATCATTTTGAACCACAATTAGCGACTCAGCAGAAACAAGAACGACCAGCAATTAAGTACGATTTTAATTATGGAGATATTAATTTAAAAGATTTTCCCTTTAAAATATGGCGTAAATTATCAATGCAGAGCCTTGATGAAGAACAGGCTCAGCTCCTTTTATATGGAGATCCACAGGGAGAGCTGGAATTAAGAAATTATATGGCAAGCTACCTTTATGAATCAAGAGGGGTGCAATGCAGTGCAGAGCAAATCGTTATAGGGGCAGGCTTGCAGTTTCTTCTTGGTATCGTATGTAACCTAATTGGACGGAATGAACTTTTTGCTATGGAAGATCCAGGTTATTATCGCGTTCGTTACTTGTTTAAAGATAATGGTATAAAGGTGAAACCAATCCCACTTGACGAGCATGGTATTCATATCGATCCGTTAAGAAACAATAACATCAAGGCTGTGTATGTCACACCCTCCCATCAATTTCCCCTTGGAACAGTTATGCCTATCTCAAGAAGATTAGCATTACTAGAGTGGGCTAAGGAAGAAGATGCTTATATCATCGAGGATGATTATGATGGGGAATTTCGATATGCTGGAAAACCGATTCCTGCACTACAGGGATTAGATTCAAGTGATCGCGTCATCTATATGGGCACCTTTTCAAAATCTTTGATTCCAGCCATTAAGCTAAGCTATATGATATTACCTAGAAAATTAATGGATTTATTTCATCAAAACAATTACTATGTTCAAACTGTGTCTAGACTCCATCAGCATACGTTACAGCTATTTATAGAGAGTGGGCATTGGGAGAGACATTTGAATAAAACACGAAATAGTTATAAGCGAAGATATGAGGCATTACTAAAGTCCATTCAACAAACGTTCGGGGAAAATGGGAAAATTTATGGAGCCAGCAGTGGCTTACATATTTTACTTGAACCAAACAATAAGATGACTGAAGAGGAATTGATTGATACAGCAAAAATGGCTGGTGTTAAGGTCTACCCAACATCTATTTTTTATGCAAATCCCTTGGTTGTTCAGCCTGCAAAGGTATTACTTGGATTTGCTAATCTAGCGGAAGATGAGATTGACACAGGCATTAAGCTATTAAACAATGCTTGGTTTAACAGTTCTACTATGACGTGAATCTCTTTCAAAGTTCTATTTCCACATTTCTTGTATATACATAATAGAGATAAGTGGGAGGGGATTTTTATGCAATTTTATTATGGCCATCAAATGCCATTACGTGTATTAGATGAAGCTGAATTTTGGAAACATCAAGAAGAGGAGCATACAGTAGTAATAAGAGAGCTTGTGAAAGATTTGGAGCAGCAATATGTCGATGCGTTAAAGGAATGGGAAAAAGCTTTCGCTCAAACACATCAGCAAGTTGTGAGATATATAGAAACCGTCAATCGTTCCCAGGGACAAGTTTCTCCAGCTCTGTTTCAGGATATTTTACAGCTTACTTCCTTCTGTTTGCAACAGAGTGATCAATTTATCCAGTTTTGCCGAACGCTTATGCAAGAAAGTCAACCGATAAGCGCAAATCCTACAGCTAAAGTTGTATTAAATCATATCATTGTAGAATCCGAATATTTTATCGGAATTGCCCAAACCATTTTATATCAACAGAAATACTAGGTCATGCGTCTGGAAATGGAGTTTGGAGAAAAAACACTTGCCACACTCCATTTTTAGGACGTTTTCACCATCACAATATTAACTATTCGGAATTTTCTCTTTATATTTAAAGGAAAGGAGACTTAAAGAATAATTTTTAAGTGTATCTGTGTGAACAAAGTCATTTAGAATACTTTCAATTGAATGACAATGTTGATTGATTAAATTAATTTCTTCTATATAATTTGAATCAATCAATACTTCTTTTAATGTTTTAAACACTACTTTCTGCTCGTTAAATAAATAAACCAGTTCAAACCTAGTGTTCAATATTAGAGTGGTAATCTCAGGGAAAATAATTCGATCCTTTAGTACTTCAAGAATGGAATTCACGGATTTTACTCCATCAATAGTTTGTAAAGATGAAAAAACACCATTTAATAACTCTTCAAAATCAACCTTCATCAAAATCCTCCATCAATCAAAATCCTTTCTGATCATAACATTTTTTTAGAAAAATTTTAATGATTAATATTTTCCTTCAATAATGTGGAAAGTCTATTTAGACAATAGTAATTTATTGAAAACAATTCACTTCACATGTTTCCAGAGGCTAATAAAAATTTTTAATTCGCTTACAATCATTTTTTTAAAATAACAACAAACGAAACATCAAGAAAGGTATTATTATTGTTTGTTTAGATTTTGTTCAAACACAGTATGCTACTATCTCAAAAGGGGTTGATTGTAAAAACAGTGAGCAATATGATGTAAAGATACATCATAAATGATCGATCTTTGGGGGCACGAAAATGAAAAAAAATATCATAATTATTGTAAGTATAATCATGCTTTTTGTGATTGTTTTTTTTATTGGTAATTGGCATTATTTCTCCACTAATCAGCCAAAAATTATACATAAAGGTGTAGGAGAGTTAGAGGAAGAGCAATTATTAAAGCCTGTAAAACTAGAAGGAGAATGGGCCTTTTATCCAAATGTATTAATTTCTTTGGGAGAAAATTTTGATAGCTATCAACATAAAAAACTGAATTTAAATATACCCTTTAATTGGCAAGCATATGTAGAGCCAAATGAAGAGGGGCTTTCGGTGGGAACCTATCACGTCAACATAGAGGTACCATCAGATGGAGTTTACGGCCTATATATTCGAACGATTCGTCAAGCTAGTCGTGTATTCATTAATGGCGTTGAAGTAGGGGCTAAAGGAAATCCAAGTACTGTTTTAAGCGCATATGCATCTGAAAATGATGATAAATATACCGTTTTTTCTCCTAGTGTCAATAAAAGACTAGACGTTGTCATCCATGTTGCAAATTACAATTATCCTCAGGCTGGAATTGTTTATCCTATTGAATTTGGTACGATGAAGGCTATTCAAAAGCATTATCACTGGAAAGTGTTTTTAGATATAGTAGTGAGTATAGGTCATATTATAGTTGGTGCGATCTATGTCTTTACATTTTTACAGAATCGCAAGCGTAAGGAAGAGTTATTCTTTGGTCTATTTACTATTTCATTAGGATTTTATATGTCGTTTATCAATCAAAAAGTGTTTTTCCTGTTATTTACTGATCTATCGACGGTCAATCAATTACGTCTGCAATTAGGAATCATTCCACTCGCATTGCTTGCTTTAACATTTTTTATAAATGCGATGTACCCACAATTACTAGAAAGAAAAATTTTATACACGCTTGCCATATTACTTGGTATCGTGTTTGTTATGTACGGTATCTATAATCCCTTTACAAAAAATGAAAGGGCCTCCTCAGAATTTGAAATGATTATGAGAAAAATAATCTATATCAGTGTCACGGCTCCAGTTATTTTCTATAATATATGGTTGCTTATAAAGGTCATGCTAAAACGTTTAGAGGCTGTGCGTTATGTGCTAATAGTTATTACAGCGATTAGTTGTTATTCTATTTTACTCATTTGTAACTTTTTATTTGGGATGCCTTTTGACTATACAGAATTTATGTTATTTTTACTAATATTATTTGGCTTTGCCTCATTATTAAATTATCGTGCCAATCAAGCTGTTTTAAAAATAGCAGCATTGTCAGAAGAATTGCTTGAACATAATCAAATGAAGAATGAATTTCTTCTGAAAACTTCGCATGAACTCCGTGCCCCCCTAAACGGAATATTAAATATATCCAGATCCTTAATGGAAGGTGCTCAAGGACCATTAAAACGATCTCAACAGGAGCAAGTTATTCTAATTCATAGCGTTACACAGCGCATAGGTCATTTAGTAGAAGATTTATTGTTTTCTTCTAATCAAATGACAGGAGAAGTAAGGATTAGTCTACGCAGTGTATCTCTATCTGTTATACATGAGGTAGTAGCCGAAATTCGTAGTCTTATGCCCAAAAATAGTCAAGTAAGGGTAACAGCAGAGATAAACTTAGATTTGCCAAAGATCTACACGGATGAATTACGCTTTAAACAAATTTTATATAACTTGCTGCATAATGCGATTAAATTTACACAAAATGGAACAATCATAGTCACTGCGCATGTTGAACAGGAGCAGATGGTCATCCAAGTAAGTGATACAGGCTGTGGAATTCCGACACAAGAATTAGATCGTATTTTTAACGCCTTTTATCAAGGAAACAATCATCATAATAAAGAAGGGCTAGGTTTGGGACTAAGTATTACTAAAAATATTGTTGAAAAATTAAATGGTAACATTTATGTGACAAGCACTGTAGGGGAAGGGACAACATTTACATTTACAATGCCCCTCTCAACACTAGAAAACGTAAGTAATGAACAAGCTATCATTACATCACATACAGATACAGAAATACAGCTTCGACTGCCCCTTATTTATAAAGGAAGCGATAAAAAAATACTGGTGGTAGATGACAACCATGTCAATATAAAAACTTTAACGGAAGCACTAAGTTTAAAGGGATATACAGTGATCGCCTTAGATAACGGCTTTGATGCGATCGATTATATTAAAACCAATCATGTAGATTGTATGTTAATCGACCTAATGATGAATGGGATGTCAGGTTATGAGTTATGTAAACGTGTACGTAAACAATATGATATGCTGGAACTACCAATAATTATCTTAACTACAGTTATGAAGCAATCTGACTTACTGCAAACGGTAAAAGTAGGGGCGAATGATTATCTACAAAAGCCGATTTCTACCGATGAACTTTTTATTCGTATTGAATCTTTATTGGCTGTTCGACAATCATCAATCGATGCAATCGAAGTAGAAATGAACTATTTATATTCACAGGTCACACCACATTTTGTATATAACACACTTAATACGATTATTGGTTTAAGTTATACAGATATGGAAAACACACGTGAAGCTCTTTATTGTTTAGCCACTTATTTCCGTGCAAAACTGAATGTTCATTATCGAAATAGCATTGTCCCCATCGATGAGGAGATGGAGCTTGTAAAAGCCTATTTATCAATTGAAAAAATGCGCTTTGGAGATCGTTTACGTATTAAATATGATATTGACGAATCGATACAATTAGGAATCCCTGCATTGTCCATTCAACCTTTAATTGAAAACGCAGTGTTCCATGGTATCTCTAAGAAAGTAGAGGGAGGGACCATAGAATTAAGCCTACAGAGAGAGGGACAATTTGTAAGAATTAAAATCTATGATAATGGTGTAGGAATTTCAGAAGAAAAATTGCACCAATTGCTAAATGAAGAAAGTACAAGAATTGGCTTTATGAATCCATTAAAGAAATTTAAATTAATAAAAAATGCTAGTTTACGAATTTACAGCGAAGAAGGAAAGGGAACAACAATTGTCATTTTATTACCAGAGGGTGGTGTCACATGAATATAATGATCGTTGATGATGAAAAATTGGCCATTGATGTTTTATCTATTATGGTTAAACAACTTGCCCAATTTCAGATTAACATTAAGGGAACATTTACAAATCCAACTGAGGCCCTCCAGTTTCTTGAAAAAGAAATAATTGATGTAGTGTTTTTAGATATTGAAATGATTGACACACACGGTATGCAACTTGCAAAGCAGCTCCTACACAAGCAACCATCCTTACAAATCATTTTTGTTACAGCTCATACACAATTTGCCGTGGAGGCTTTTGAAGTAGAAGCAACAGATTATTTATTAAAGCCAGTACAGGAAAAACGACTGATTAATGCGTTAACAAAAGCACAGAAAAAAATGGTCGTGACGGTGGCGCCGAGGGATGAGAAGAAAAACTCATTATATGCGCATACATTAGGCAGCTTTTATCTACTGGATGTTCAACATAATGTGATTAAGTGGCGAACAAGAAAAGTACGTGAACTATTTTTATATTTACTATTTCACCAAAAACGGCCTATGTTAAATGCAGTTCTTTTAGAGGAATTGTGGCCAGATTTGAACTTTGAAAAGGCAGCTAGTAATTTACATACAACTATTTATCATTTAAGAAAGATATTAAAGGACAATGGTATTCAAGATCCCATACTCTTGGTCAATAATCACTATAAATTAAATGCGGAAATTCAAACTGATTATGATGAGCTGAATCAACTATTGGAGCAGGATCAACATGATGAGAAATCCATTCAGCAGTTATTGAATTGCTATGAGGGTGATTTTTTAATAGATGAGGAGTATTTATGGGTTAATCAAATCAGGCTCCGCTTAAAGCAATCTGTATTACATGTGCTTGAACAGTATATTGCACGTACAGACGCTGCCCATACTTTATTAAAGTATAATTGCCTACAAAAGCTATTAGAGCTAGACGAATACAATGAACAGTATATGTTTCAATTGTTAGAATTCTTAATTCAACAAAATAGGAAACAAGAATGTATAAAATTCTTTGAATCTATAGAGGCAAAATTAGCTGAAATTGATCTCCCTGTGCCAGAAAAATTTTATAGAAAATACAACGAGTTCTTACTCAACGTTTAGAAACGATTTCGGAAAAGTAATTTCTGTTTTAATAGTAGGTAATAATTTTATAAAAAGGAGATGCTTTCGGCATGCAAAAGATTGAAATAATTGAGCTTCACCATATTGAGCAAGATTTGGAGAAGCTTACTGAATTATTGATTATGGTCGTAGATGAAGGAGCATCCGTAGGTTTTTTACCTCCACTCACACAAGAACAAGCGATAAAATATTGGCAATCTGTCTTAGCGTCAGATGTCTTACTATTCATTGCGAAAATAAATAATGAAATTGCAGGTAGTATTCAATTGCATTTAACTAGCAAACCAAATGGCATTCATCGTGCTGAAATTTGCAAGTTAATGACACATCCCAACTTTAGACGCAACGGTATTGGACGAGCGCTGATGCAACAAGCAGAGGAACGAGCAAAACAAGAAAACCGCTCCTTGCTAGTTTTAGATACGAGAGAAGGGGATCCTTCTAATAAATTATATAAATCATTAGATTATCAAGAAGTGGGGAAAATTCCTCAATATACTATTTCACCAGATGGAGAATTAGAAGCAACCGTAATTTACTATAAATTAATTTAATCCATGGTATTGAATATAACTGAAAACGTGTAGAAAGGGAGCTAGTATATGAACGAAGCACAATTATTTATGCAAATGAAAATGTGGCGTAATTGGACTGTTGAATTTCTACGTACGATCCCTGAGAATATTGCTGATCAGATACCCGCAGGACATCATAACAATATTCGTTGGAATGCTGGTCATCTATTAGTTGGTTGGGATCATACCGTTTTTCCAGCTGTTACACAAGAAAGGCATTTGCCCCTATCCTATCATGTAATGTTTCCTAGTGGCAGTAAACCAGATAACTGGACTGAGCAACCGCCAACAATGGATCAAATTATTATACTCCTAGAGAAACAACCAATTCTGATTGAACAAGCTTGTGCAGGACATCTACATGAACCGCTTAAAGAACCTTTTTTAGGTATGAAAACATTAGGTGATATGGTTGTCTTTCATATGAACCATGAAAATTTTCACATGGGAATTATAAAAAGTATGATGCAAACGCTCTTAAAGAATGAAGCCTAACTGATGGAATCAGTTGGCTTCATTTTTCTATATATACCATGGTAACAGATCCTCCATTTTCTTACCTGGCTTACTTGTTTTATCTTTTACGATCCATGTGCCGTCTTTCTTTTGCAACTGATAGCTTACATTTGTACCATCCGCCCTTTTAAAGAGCATATAACCTATATTACCCTTGATAAAAGTGACAGGGTCTATGACATTTTTGTAGGGAATCTTTCGCTCAGGAAATAAAATATGGGTCACTATTTCCTCTGCAATCATAGCAAGGGATTTCATATCATTATTAATTTCAGCTTGATATTGCAATTGATCGTATCGGTAGGAAGTATAAGATGCTAAGTCCAGCTTAAAACTCTGCTGTATATCTAACAGTGTTGCCCTATAGAATGCGTTTATTGCCTTTTCTACATCATCTGCCTCATGTATATAGCGAAGTGTGCTGACACCAGTTGGACTGACTTCAAACGTAATGATTTCCTTACTGTAGGGTGGGGAATGCGCATGCTCAAAGGTCGTAACTTCCACGCTAACTTTAAAGCTAAACTGACTTTCTTTGACAATTTTTAAAATTTTCACATCATACAAGCCATACTGCTTAGGATAGCCATAGTAATGATCAATTTCCTTTTCGATAAATGGATTAAGGATTGTAATGAATGTGTCCCTGATTAGTTGCTCATCAGCTTGTTCACTTTGCGCATAAATCTTACATGGCAGAATGAACATAGTGAAGATAAACATTAAAACATAAGCAAATTTTTTCATGGAATAGTGACCTTTCTGCAGGATGATACTTTATAGAGTGCACCAATCACAGCAAATTATCGAGCATTTTTAAAGAAAGGGAATTGAACAATGGGAAAAATAATACTGCCCTTTTTATGTATGCTTTTGTTATTTCCAACAGCTACTTCGGGGTCAGAACCTGAAGGCTTAAAATGTCCAAATCCAGATGTATTGATGAAAACAACGGAGAAAGACAAAGACGAGCTTAGTCAAGCATTAGCTGACATCATTCCAAAAGTATATGGCTCAAGCCCTGATTATCAGGAGTGGCAAATTGAGGTGATAAAGCCCATGCCCATATTAACTGGCATGGAGGAGAATTACTATAAAATGGCGGTGAACTTCTGTGGAGAAAATGTGGCTAATCTCTCCTGGTTTGTTCGATTAAGGTTTCCAAGATTACTGCCAGCGCAAAGTGCATCACTAGGTGAGCTATATATCGTGAAAGAGACAAATTCTAAATGGATCCATTGGTTTCAATATCATTAAAAAGGAAGAATCCATAAATGGATTCTTCTCTTTACGACATAGCTATCGTTTTCGTTGCTACAGTTTGTTGAAATGCCTGATCATGCTCAACAATTACCATTGTGAGATGAGAGCTTTTTATGAGCTCTTCAATCTGCATGCGTGAATAGATATCAATAAAATTGAGTGGTTCATCCCAAATATATAAATGAGCCTTCTCACACAAGCTTTTAGCAATCAGCAGCTTTTTCTTTTGCCCACCAGAATAATGAGAGATATCCTTCTCAAATTGAATACGCTCAAAATCCATCTTGCGTAGGATTGATTTAAATAGCGTCTCATCAATACCATGCTCTTCAATAAATTCCGATAGCAATCCCTTTAAATGGGATGTATCCTGCTGAACATAGGAAATGACTAGACCTGAAGCTAACTTTATGGAGCCTGTATGTTGGATGGGCTTACCTAGAATAAGTTTTAACATACTACTTTTTCCGCTTCCATTTTTGCCATCTAAAACAACTCGATCCCCTTGTGCCACTTTGAAGCTAATAGGCTTATTCACGATATGGTCATCGTACCGAATCGATACATCCGTGACAACAACCATTTCTTTTGATGGATATGCCAATGGCTCTACTTTCAATGACTCGGTTTTTTCAACATTTTTTAGCAGTTTTGATTTTTCCTCAATAGCTCTTTGTTGTCTGGATTCCAGGTTCTTCGCTCGTTTCATCATCTTGGCTGCTTTATGTCCAACAAAGCCTTTGTCCAGTTTGGAACCTGAATTGGTTGTGCCGTTTTTGGAGGCTTCCACTTGATTAGACCAACCTGACGAACGCTTTGAGGATTGTTTTAATCGGTCGATATCTTTTTGCAGTCGTTGATTGGTTACTTCTTCGTGTTCCTGCTGACGATCAAAATTTAACTTCCAAGAAGAATAATTTCCACTTTGAACGTCAATATTGGCTCTATTGATCGATAGGATATGGTCAACACAGCCATCTAAAAAGCTTCTGTCATGTGAAATTAAAATAAATCCTTTTTTTCTGCGAAGATAATCGGAAACCGTCTTTCGTGCATCCGTGTCTAGGTGATTGGTTGGTTCATCAATTAATAAAAATTGACCCTCTGTCAAAAACAACGCAGCAAGTAACACCTTTGTTTGTTCACCATTGGATAATGTTTTAAAAGGACGATACATGACCTCCGCATCTACATGTAGGTAAGCTATTTCACGTAGACATTCCCAATCTTCTGCCTGAGGACAAATTTCTTCAAATATTTCATGGGTATATTTATTTGGATCAGAAACTGGATAGGGGAAATAAGTGAAGTCTACAGAAGAGATGATTTTTCCGCTATACTCATAATTTCCTAATAACAACTGAAAGAATGTTGTTTTACCTCGTCCGTTTCTACCGATAAATCCAAGTTTCCAATCCGTATCGATTTGAAAGTTGACATTCTCAAAAATATTGTCAAAGCTGCTTGGATAAGAAAAAGTTAGGTTTTGTACTTGTATCATGGACATGATAATTCCTCCTTTGTATTGCAACAGATTACTTTTCATACAAAGTCGGTCTATCCATCTATGGTTGATTTCTCCGTATAAGTAGATGGATATTAACGACTTATACGGAGTGTTACATGCGTTACAATAGTTTCTGAATCGCTCATATTTTTCCTCTCCTTTATGGGTAAATGAAAGGTACAAAATCAACTATGAAAGCAAGAAAAAATCCCTCCAATTGTGCATTGGAAGGATTAGTCTTTCTCTGAATAAATGCGATTTGCCATTTGTGTCATGACAAATAAAATGCAAACTGATAGTTAAAAATGGATAGACTAACCCTATATTTTGTGTTTGAAATCATTCAATTCAAATAAAAATATAGTTTAGTTCTTCATTGTCCATTCATCAGTCCTCTCATAATTGTCTTATTATAGTAACAAATTTTTTTATGGAATACAATGTAACCTTATCCTTCATACGATTCAATAATTCCTATAATATTTATAGAAATAATTTATATAATAGTTGAAAAATAATTTCTACTATTCTGAAATGTATGCTATAGTAGGAGCATAATTGAATAATGTGTAAGACTTGGTGCCAAATGAAAGTTTGGCTTAAAAGGGAAGTCGGTGCAAATCCGACGCTGTCCCGCAACTGTAATTCGGAGCAAATCACAAATGCCACTGGGGAAACTGGGAAGGCTGTGAGGCGTGTTGATGAAAAGCCAGGAGACCTGCCAATTTCTAGTACACACCAAATACCTACGTGGAAATAGGTGGTGAAAAGTGACCAAATAGGTACTGTGCGATAATGTTTATGCGAAAGTAGATACTTTTTCGTATTGTTTTAGCATTATTAATTTTAACATGCAGCCATTTTCCTAATAGGAGAATGGCTTTTTATTTTTTCTAAAAAAGGAGCTTAAAAACATGAACTATACAAGTACATTGATCGGTTACCCCTATATAGGAGAGGAACGCGAATGGAAAAAAGCATTAGAAGCATTTTGGCGCAATGAACTTTCTGAAGAGGACTTTGAGGAAAAATTAAAGAAGATCCGTTTATCAAGAATAGACAAGCAGCTGCAACTTGGTATTGATATGGTGACAGTTGGCGACTTTACGTTTTACGATAGAATGTTAGATACGGCTTTGATGTTTGGTCTAGTCCCAAAGCGCTTTAACTGGCAAGGTGGTAAAGTCAATTTACATACCTACTTCAGTGTAGCAAGAGGAAACAAAACAGCCGTAGCAAGTGAAATGACAAAATGGTTTAATACCAATTATCACTATATTGTTCCAGAGTATGAGGGACAAGCCTTACAACTAACAGAAAATAAAGTGTTAGCCGACTTTTTAGAGGTGAAGGAAGCATTCGGAATCATTGCGAAGCCGACATTAATTGGTCCCTATACATTTTGTAGATTAACAAAAGGCTACAATAAATTAACACAGGTTGAGTACTTATTAGCCTTATTACCACTCTATATACAGGTAATAAAAGAATTAGTGGATGCTGGTGCCACTTGGATTCAACTAGAAGAGCCATCCCTTGTTACAACCCTTGATCCTGCAGAGATAAAGCTGGTGCAAGAAATTTACGGGCAGTTAGCTGCTGCCGTTCCAGATGCTAAGATTATGCTACAGACTTATTTTGAAGCATTATGTGCCTATGAAACATTGATTACACTGCCTGTCCAAGGGTTCGGCTTAGACTTTGTTCATGGCTATAAAGGGAATATGGAGTCACTTCGTCAATTTGGTTTTCCTCAAGATAAAGTATTAGCAATAGGGGTTGTAAATGGCCGTGATATTTGGCGTTCAAACCTTGCGGAGGTTAATGCGACGATTCAAGCAATTGAACAGCTAAGTCAAGCCGCAGAACTATGGATTCAACCATCTAGCAATCTACAGCATGTACCTATCACTACCTCTCTTGAAAATGAACTTGATCCTGTTTTAAAGCAGGCGTTAGCCTTCGCAGATGAAAAAATCGTAGAAATCATAGGGTTGACTAAATATAGACGAGATAAAGATGGTTCCTTACAACATAATTTTTCAGAAAGTATGAAGGCGATTGAGGCTCTAAAAAATCATCCAATCCGCCAAAACAAGTTGATTCATCAAGCCGTTCAAACTGTGACAACGCAAGATTTTGAACGACACAGCGATTTTACGCAGCGCCAAGCGATTCAACAACAAGCCTTAGCATTACCGCTGTTCCCAACAACGACAATCGGTAGCTTTCCACAATCTGATGAGGTGAAAAGAAATCGTAATGCTTGGCGAAAGAAACAATTATCAAATGAAGACTATGAGGCATTTATAGAAGAGGAAACTAAGCGATGGATCACTATACAAGAGGACCTAGATATCGATGTTCTTGTTCATGGTGAATTTGAGCGTACAGACATGGTCGAATATTTCGGTGAAAAACTGACTGGCTTTGCCTTCACAGAAAATGCATGGGTCGTGTCATATGGATCACGCTGTGTAAAGCCTCCAATCATCTATGGAGATGTTGCATGGGCTTCACCAATTACCGTAAAAGAATCAGCCTATGCCCAAAGCCTAACGAAGCGATTTGTAAAAGGCATGCTGACAGGGCCCGTAACGATATTAAATTGGTCCTTTGTGCGAGATGATCTGTCCCGTAAAGATGTCGCTTATCAAATTGCATTAGCACTCCGTAAAGAGGTGGAAGCACTAGAAAGCGCAGGTATATCGATTATTCAAGTGGATGAGCCAGCACTAAGAGAAGGTCTACCGCTTCGAAAGGAAGAATGGGCCGCTTACTTGGATTGGGCTGTCAATTCCTTCAAGCTTGCGACATCCAGTGTCAAAGATGAAACACAAATCCATACACATATGTGCTACTGTGAATTTAATGATTTCATCGAAACGATTAGCGCACTCGATGCAGATGTGATTTCCATTGAAACATCGAGAAGTCATGGAGAACTCATCACGTCACTACAAGTGCAACCCTATAAAAAAGGAATTGGCTTAGGCGTCTATGATATTCATAGCCCACGAGTACCGAGTGAGGAAGAAATGCTTACTATAATGAAAGATAGTTTACAGGTGCTAGATCGCCATCAATTCTGGGTAAATCCAGATTGTGGCTTAAAAACAAGAAAAGAAGAAGAAACCGTTGCAGCTTTAGCGAATATGGTTGCTGCTACTAAAACGTTGCGTCAAGCTGTACAGCAATCTACATCAAGATAACGATAACGAAATGATTTTTAATCTACTACATCTACTCTCCAATAAGACTAGGGTAAATCCCTGGTCTTTTTATGTTATTTATTATATTCAGAAAATAAAATTGACGTGAACAGGCGAGCATGTTATGTTTATTACTAATTTCATAGCAATCATTACAAGTTTGAATGAATTTATCTTTCATTCAATTAAAAGGAAAATGGGTGAAAATCCCATGCTGTCCCGCAGCTGTAAATGAGGAGTTTTGCTTCAAATACCACTGAGTAAGTACTTGGGAAGGTAAAGCAAAATCATGATTCATGAGCCAGAATGCCTGCTTGTAAGAAGATTCATTGATGATCTACGAAAGATAGGGAGATGGATGGAGACTTGCTCATCGTGGGTTTTTCTGTCCTTATTCTTTTTTAGAATAAGGTTTTTTTATGCCTTCTCTTCTTCAACAAGTAGATGTATTTGTACTACGAATAGAGATAGGAGACAGAAAATGAGATTGACAAAGTATTTACTTCCTTTCCTGCTTGTCCTGACGTTCAGTTTACTTGCTGGCTGTACAGGCACGGATGAAGAAAAGGAAAAGACCTCAGCAAACCAAACAGATGAAAAAATAATAACGATTGGCTGGCCATTAGATGTCGGTCCATTGAATCCTCATACATATTTACCGAATCAAATGACTGCCCAAGCAATGGTTTATGAATCCTTGGTGGAATACAATGATGATGGTACTGTTACGCCTAAGCTCGCCGAAAGCTGGGACATCTCTGAGGATAAAACTTCGTATACTTTCCATCTAAGAAAAGACGTGAAATATTCAGACGGCACTGCATTTAATGCAGATAATGTCATTCGTAACTTTGACGCCGTTTTAGCGAATCGAGACATGCATTCTTGGATGGGCATGGTTAACCACATGAAAGAGGTTGTAAAAGTAGATGATTTTACAATTCGTCTGCAATTGGATGAGCCTTATTATCCAGTCTTAAACGAACTTGCCTTCGTCAGACCTTTCCGTTTTTTAGGGGATAACGGATTCCCAAAGGATGATATGACGCAAGATTCTATCAAAGCACCGATTGGAACAGGCCCTTGGGTATTAACTGAATACAAAAAGGACGAATATGCATTATTTAGTCGCAATGAAAACTATTGGGGAGAAAAACCACTAGTTGAACAAATAAAAGTAAAAATTATTCCTGACTCAGAATCTATTTCATTAGCATTTGAAAACGAAGAATTAGATTTAATTTATGGGCGTGGCATTATTAGTTTAGATAACTATACGTATTTAAAAGACAGTGGCAAATACAAAACTGCTACCTCTGAGCCTTTATCTACGAAAGCACTGCTATTCAATACACAATCTGGTCCATTATCTGAGCTAAAGGTACGTCAAGCCATTCAATATGCTATTAATAAGGAACAAATGGTCGACAGTATTACACATGGTACGGAAAAAGTAGCGAACACATTGTTCTGGGATGCGATTCCTTATGCCAATATAGATTTAGCACCTATTGTATACAATCCAGAAAAAGCCCAACAATTGCTAGATGAGGCAGGGTGGTTATTACCTAAGGGTGAAAAAATTCGTTCAAAAAACGGACAGCTGTTGTCTTTAGATTTGATTTACATTGCATCCGATGCGATTCAAAAACCAATGGCAGAATTAATGCAAGGTGAACTCGCAAAAATTGGCGTTCAGTTGAATTTAGAAGGGGCAGATGTAATGGTCGGTCTTCAAAAATTGATGGATGACCAGGTGGATATTAATTTCTGGCGTACCAATGGACCACCTACAGATCCACATAGCTTTGCAAATGAATCAGCTACACCAAATGCTAGTGGTGTGTACGAGGCGAAATTAGGCCTAGCAAACGCCAAAGAAATCGATACGAAAATTCACCAATTATTAGTAGGAACAGATGAACAGGAACGCGTGCAGCTTTACACGAATATTTTAACGATGTTTCATGACCAGGCACTCTTTTACCCTATTTCTTACGAAACAAATAATGTGATTTATCAACCATCTCTAAAGGATTTTGCACCACGTGCATCTGAATATGATATACCTTATGCACAAATGGCTAAAGAAAAATAAAAGTGGAGGAGAGAGTGTGTCTAGCAGAGACAGCTCTCTCTTTATCATAGGATTGAGTAGGAAGTGACAGCATGTATGAATCAACATGGATCTTTTGTTTAAAAAGAATTTTAACATTGCCCTTTGTCTTATTAGGCGTTTCCATCCTAACCTTTGTATTTATTCGTTTTGTTCCAGTAGAGCCTGCTGAAGTCATACTACGATTGGCAAGGGTTGCACCAACAGAGGAAACCATTCAAGCATTGCGTGAGGAACTAGGGACGGACAAGTCGCTTCTTCTTCAATATTTGCTATGGGGAAAGGGTATATTGCAGCTAGATTTTGGAACATCTTTTGTTAGTAAATTACCTGTGGCACATGAGCTATTCGCGAAATTACCCGCAACCATTGAACTAGCTATTGCTGCGTTTGTCCTTATTTTAGGGTTAAGTATCCCATTCGGGGTAATAAGCGCATTGTATAAGAACACCTTCATCGATAAAATTATTAAATTTTTTTCCATCTTGAGTGTGTCGATTCCAGCCTTTTGGCTAGGTTTTCTACTACTCTATTTATTTAGTTTGAAATTCGGATTATTTCCGACAAATGGGAAGGGTACACCAGCTCATTTGGTTTTACCTGCATTCACACTTGCTTTACCAACAATTGGATTATTTATTCAGTTTATCCGTTCAACCATCCTAGAAGAATTACAACAGCAATATGTTCAATATGCGCAGCTAAGAGGATTAAAAAGCTCTGTGATTCTTACCCGTCATGTTTTGCGAAATGCTGCTATTCCATTGACTTCCTTATTAGGTATGACCCTTGGCAATCTACTAGGTGGGGCCGTCATTGTGGAACAGGTTTTTAGCTGGCCAGGACTTGGTAGGTACTTAATAGAATCCATTATGAACAGGGATTATCCAGTCGTACAATGCTATGTATTAATTATTGCGGTTATCTATGTGCTTGCCAATTTATGTACAGATATATTGCATCGTTTATTGGACCCTCATCTAATGATAAAGGGCAGGAGAGATTGATATGAATTTCTTACGAAGAAAAAGTAGCAAGCTAACAGGATTAATCAGTCTATCCCTCCTTGTTATCATTGGCTTGTTAGGGCTATTTGCGCCAATTTTAATGCCACACGATCCTTTAGCTGTCGATATAGCTAAGAAATTTTCAGTTCCGTCTTGGGACTATCCATTAGGTACAGATCATTTAGGACGGTGTATCTTGTCACGCCTCCTTTTAGGTATTCGATATTCATTAGGATCAGCGCTCGTCATTCAGCTAATTGCCATTGTTTTAGCTATCCTACTAGGTGCCTTTGTAGCGTTGAAAAGGGGCTTAATCGATTTCCTTTTTATTCGACTATGTGATAGTTTATTAGCCTTTCCGACACTCGTACTTGCATTTGGGCTGTTAGGTATATTAGGTCCTAGCCTAAAAAACGTTTTAATAGCGCTCATTTTTACACAGCTCATTTATTATGCAAGAATGGTCCGAAGTTTGTTTATTGGCATGAATGAGAAAGACTTTGTTCAAGCTGCAAGGATTACTGGCACTACAGGTATCCAATTAATTAGACGTCATTATATACCCAATATATTGCCAACTATTGTCACGATAGTTACATTTGACATAGGAAAGGTAATTTTAGAAATTGCGAGTTTTTCCTTTATCGGGCTTGGTGTACAGGCGCCGATTCCAGAATGGGGCATGATGATCAATGAAGGGAAGCAATACATGCGGCAACATCCTGAATTAATGCTTTATCCTGGACTTGCCATCATCCTTGTTGTGTTATTGTTTAATCAATTAGCAAATCGTTTAAAAAAGCTTGACTAGTAAAGGGGAAGTTATGGAGAAAGTTTTAGAAGTGAAAGACCTCACAGTCAAAATTGGGGAGAAAAATATATTAACCTCTATCAACCTGACAGCTTATAAAGGGAGAGTCCTAGGAATTATTGGGGAAAGTGGCAGTGGAAAATCTATGCTTTGCCATGCCATCATGCAAACATTGCCATCCGTAGCGCATGTCAGCCAGGGTGAAGTACTCTATCTGCAAGAAAATTTATTAAATGTTTCAGCTGCTAAATGGAGAGCTTATCGTGGCCGGCATCTTTCGATGATTTTGCAAAACCCATCCGCTGCATTCGATCGTATTCAAACGATTGAAGGTCATTTTCGAGAAACCTTAAAAGCGCACTTTAAGCTTACAAAAAAAGAAATGAGACAGATCGCCCTTGACGCTTTGAAAAAAGTTCATTTACCTTATCCAGAGCAGCTTTTATCCTACTATCCTTTTCAGTTAAGTGGAGGTATGCTGCAGCGAGTAATGATTGCCCTGTCATTGGCGATACAGGCCTCTCTCTACATTGCAGACGAGCCTACGACTGCTCTTGATACCATCAATCAAAAACAAGTATTAACATTATTTAATCAAATTCGCTCAGAAACAGATGCTACCATACTCCTTGTCACCCATGATTTAGGTGTAATTGCTGAACTTGCTGACGATGTGGCTGTGATGTATCAAGGAGAAATCATTGAGCAAGCAAATGTTTTTGATTTTTTTGATGTGCCTCAGCATCCTTATACAAAGAAACTTTTACAAGCAAGAATGCTATGATAGAGGTGATAAAATGACGCTGCTAGACGTAAAAAATATTGATATGCATTATGCGCAACGAACAGCCCTATTTCAACGAGGAGCAAAAATTCCTATATTACAGAAGGTAACATTCTCACTTCAGGAGGGCGAATGTCTTGGCATCGTCGGTCAAAGTGGTTCAGGAAAGAGTACATTAGGACGCATTATTTTAGGAATTGAACGACCAACAAATGGGGAGATATTTTTTCAAGGAATCAACTTATACGAATCTACCAGCAAGCATATAAAAATAATTCGGAGAGATTTACAAGCTGTTTTTCAAAATAGCTATCATTCATTTAATCCAAAGCAGACGATTTTTGAAATACTAGAAGAACCGTTTTTGAATTTCGAGCATTTCAGTAAATTAGAGCGACGACAGAAAGTAAGGGAATTACTAGACTGCGTGGAGTTAGAGTGGGCAATGGCTCAAAACTATCCCTCTCAGCTCAGTGGGGGACAACAGCAACGAGTCAACATAGCTAGAGCTCTTGCATTAAAGCCGAAACTGATTGTTTTAGATGAAGCCATTAGTAGTCTTGATATGATTTTGCAAAAGACGATTATAGAGTTACTACAATCACTGCAAAAAGAGCTACAGCTATCCTATATATTTATTTCGCATGATTTACAGGCCACACGTTTTATGTCAGATCGCATCCTTGTGATGCAGCATGGTCAGCTAGTGGAGGAGATAGGCAAGGATGGGACATATCAGCACCCCGCTTCACAAGAATTACACAATGCTATTTTACCATCACACCCACGAGAAAGAAAAAAGAAGGATAGACCAAATTAAGCAGAAACTCCATTTTGATTTTTTAAAAATGGGGTTTTCTTAATTATTAAAGTAATGCAGAAAAATAATTAATAATATCAATCACAAGATTAACTTTATTTATATTTTAATTTAAAAAGTTAATTTTTATTATTTACTTCTTTAAATTCTTTGTTATATAATCAATTTAACTTAAAGGAAGGAGTTCACTATGGCTTATCAAGTAATCACAAATTGCCCTGTTTGCAGTAAAACATTGAAAATTACCAAGTTACAGTGTTCTCATTGTCACACGACCATTGAAAATGAGTTTGAATTGTCTAAGCTAGCATCCTTATCAAAGGATCAGCTTCATTTTGTGGAAGTATTTTTAACCTGTCGAGGGAATATTAAAGAGGTTGAAAAGGAACTGGGAGTTTCATATCCAACAGTTCGAGGCAAGCTAAACGATATTATTTCATCCCTTGGCTATGCTGAAAAGAAGAAAAATGCAGTAGACGAGAAAAAAATTGTAAGTATGCTAGAAAATGGCGAAATCACAACAGATGAAGCCATCAAGCTTTTAAAAGACGAATAGGGAGGAACGAACCATGAAAGAGGAAATTACAAAAGTATTAACCATGATTCAAGAGGGAAAAATTGATGCGGATAAAGGATCAGAACTGATTCAAGTGCTACAACAGAAAGAAGAATCAGAGAATAAATTTGTGGAAAAAACAAAGTATTTAGATAAAACGTTAAAGGTCCGTGTAGTATCCACCGAAAATGATAATGTCACGGTAAATTTGCCGATTAAACTTGTCAAAGCCGTACTGATGGCAGGACACAGCATCGCTGCGAGTATTCCACAATCAGAAAAATACGTGAAAGATATCGATATCAATCTTCTTCTTGAAGCGATTGAAAATGAATTAGATGGACAAATTGTAGATATAAAATCAGCAAACGGGGATACCGTTGCAGTCTTCATTGAGTAGAGGCGACGAATGATGCATGTAAAAGTGAAAGCAAAAGACGTTCGCTTTACCGTCCCAGTTCCCTATACTGTGGTAACCATTGTCCTCTCCATTTTAACTTCTAAATGGATTCAGCAACAAGCCAATAAGTGGACAAAGGCATACTTCGAACGAAAGAAAATAGACTTTACCTTTCCGCTCATCGACAAAGAAATGCTCAAGCCGATTATCAAGGAACTAAAAAATTATAAAGGACTCGTGCTAGTCGATGTCAAAGCTCAGGACGGGACTGAGGTTAAGGTTAGACTATAATATCCAAAAAAGAATGATTAGAGCATGTTCTATTAAAAAGCATGCTCTTTATTATTTTAAAGAGCGTAATTTGCAAATGAACTACCTAAATCCCACAATTTATCTTCTAAATTGCTTAATAGCAGTTTCGTTCTCTTCTCAAGGTGGTCTGGTAGCTCATTTTTACTGAAATATGTAAGTTTTAAGCTCTCATCATCCTTCATCTCCAAAGTACCCCTTACATTTTTTGCAACATAAAGATGAATAACTGTATAGACTTCATCCCCATTTGGATATTGAAAATAATAATCTGGCCCTGAAAAAACACCAATCAAGTCAAATTCATTAGCCACAAGTCCTGTTTCTTCATGAAGCTCACGAGAGCAGCAGCCTCTTCTAACGTTTCGTTTAGCTCCAATGCACCGCCAGGTAATCCCCAATCCAACGTATCTGATCGATGTTGAAAGAGAATTTTCATGTCATCGTTAATCACAAGAATGGTCGCCCCAACACTAATAATAGGTCTACCACCGATGTGTTTCCTTAATTCTGAAATATACCCCATATTGGCCTCTCCTATCCATCCATCATAAAAAACTATTCGCCTTTCTTCTTGTAAAAACCTCTTTTTTCTTTGTAATGCTTGAAAATGGATAGATTGTGATAAATGTATAATCTTTTTTGTGCGAAATATTGCTAAAAAACGTAGAATAGTTCATTAAAGATGAAAAATAGCTTTTTATAATCAGTCTTTTCTGAATTTTACCTATATTGATTGTTTTGAAAACTCTATGTTAAGGTAAAAAGACAAATTGAATATGCTAAATTTTGGTGGTTCAAATAGGAGTGGATTCTATTTGATTAAAAGGGAAGTTGGTGAGAGTCCAACACTGTCCCGCAACTGTATTTAGGAGCTCGATAACAAAGCCACTGTTTTGTTTATCAAAATGGGAAGGTGTTATGGGAGCGTTGATCATAAGTCAGGAGACCTGCCACGAAAGAAGCATCAATTAACCTACGAGGATAGGGAGGTGTTAGCTACTGCATGATTGTGAATTCATGTTAAATTCACTGTTTTTTTGGTCTGTCATGCTTTTGTAGATTAACAACTTCTAAAAAGGGATAGAAGTTGTTTTTTTGTTGTTCTGTCGTGTTTGAATGGTAACGCTTACAAGAATAATTAAACAAAGGGGCTGTCATTAAATGGAGTTAAATTATTCACCAGGTCTTGATGGGATCATTGCTGCTGAAACAAAGCTATCTTTTTTAGACACTGTAGGAAGTCAAATAGTTATTCGAGGCTATGACTTGATTGAATTATCACAGCGATATTCGTATTTAGATATTGTTTACTTATTGCTGCATGGAGAAATACCAACTACCGAGCAACAGGCTGACTTACAGGATAAATTGAAAGCTCATTATCAGGTACCACAAGAGATATTTCAAATTTTCAAGCTATTACCTAATGAAACACACGCGATGGATGGGCTGAGAACAGGAATTTCTGTTTTAGCAGGCTTTGATCAGCACATCAATGATCGTTCGACTGAAAGGAATTTATCGCGAGCATATAGACTTTTAGGTGGTATGCCCAACATCGTAGCAAATAGCTATCGTGTATTAAATGGACAAGATGTTGTCGAGCCGGATAGTCAACTTTCCTATAGTGCCAATTTTTATTACATGATTACGGGTAGAAAGCCAACTGCGTTAGAAGAAGAAATTTTTGATCAGTCACTCGTTTTATATAGTGAGCATGAGATGCCAAATTCGACGTTTGCGGCTCGTGTCATTGCTTCTACACAATCTGATTTGTATGGCGCTTTAACGGGAGCTGTCGCATCATTGAAAGGGAATTTACATGGAGGGGCTAACGAGGCAGTCATGTACATGCTTCTTGAAGCAAAAACAGTAGAAGGCTTTGAAGCATTGTTGAAAAACAAGCTACAAAATAAAGAAAAGATTATGGGCTTTGGCCACCGTGTCTATATGAAAAAGATGGACCCAAGAGCACAAATTATGAAAGAAGCCTTGCATAAATTATGTTTGGAGCAAGGGGATGATCGCTTATATCACATGTGTGAAGCTGGTGAAAAAGTGATGGCACAGGAGAAAGGGTTGTATCCAAATTTAGATTATTATGCAGCACCCGTGTACTACATGCTTGGTTTACCAATTGAAATCTATACGCCAATCTTCTTTGGCTCACGAACAACTGGCTTATGTGCCCATGTGATTGAGCAGCATGACAATAATCGATTATTTAGACCTCGTGTCAATTATATTGGCGAGCGTCATAACCTTGAAGAATTGTCGGTATAATCAAGTTTTAACAACTCGCCATAAAGCTGATGGGCATTCTGACCAATGCCTATCAGCATACTAGTATATCAAACTCAAGCCTTGAAAGGAAGATATAGATGATTAAAACAAATGACATAACGAAGACAGATCAATTACTTACAGATATTGCGGATTATGTACTAAATACAAAGATTACAAGTGAAGAGGCATACGAAACGGCACGCTATGTTCTATTGGATACTTTAGGCTGTGGCATTTTGGCCTTACAATATCCTGAATGCACGAAGCTTCTTGGCCCAGTAGTACCAGGCACAGTCGTTCCTAATGGTACACGTGTTCCAGGAACATCTTATGTTCTTGATCCAGTTAAAGGCGCGTTTAATATCGGTTGTATGATTCGTTGGTTAGATTACAACGATACTTGGCTCGCAGCTGAATGGGGGCATCCTTCTGATAATTTAGGTGGCATATTAGCTGTGGCAGATTATTTAAGTCGCGTGCGTGTGGCAGAGGGTAAGGAGCCTCTTAAAGTGAAAGATGTTTTAGAAATGATGATTCAAGCCCATGAAATACAAGGTATTTTAGCACTAGAAAATAGCTTAAATCGTGTTGGGCTAGATCACGTTTTGTTTGTCAAAATTGCAACAACAGCTGTTGTGACAAAGGCATTAGGAGGCACGCATCAGGAAATTGTCAATGCATTGTCCAATGCCTGGATTGATAATTCAAGTCTGCGAACATATCGTCATGCACCGAATACAGGTTCTAGAAAATCATGGGCTGCTGGGGATGCAACAAGTCGAGCAGTGCAATTAGCGATGATGGCTGTGAAAGGCGAAATGGGCTACGCAACGGCCTTATCTGCACCAGGCTGGGGATTCCAAGACGTTCTCTTTAATAAACAAGAATTAAAGCTTGCTAGACCACTTACATCTTATGTGATGGAAAATGTACTATTCAAGGTTTCTTATCCAGCTGAATTCCATGCACAAACAGCTGCAGAATGTGCCGTTCATTTACACCATGAAGTGAAAAATCGTTTACAGGACATTGACCGCATTCAAATTACGACACATGAATCAGCAATACGAATTATCGATAAAGAAGGGCCTCTTCTTAATCCAGCTGATCGCGATCACTGTCTTCAATATATTACAGCTATTGGTCTAATCTTTGGTGATATTATTGCAGATCACTATGAAGATGATGTGGCAGCAGATCCACGCATCGATGATTTAAGAAATAAAATGGTGGTTGTGGAAAACGCTCAATATACAATCGATTACCTAGATCCTGAAAAACGTTCGATTGCCAATGCTGTTCAAATTTATTACAACGATGGTACATCGTCTGAGCTTATTGAGTGTGAATATCCATTAGGACACCGTTTCCGTCGTGAGGAAGCATACCCTCAAATCATTAATAAATTCCAGCAAAACATAGGTACTCATTATTCACAAAAACAATTACGTAAAATTAATGAGGTTTGTGTTGATCAAGAGCTACTTGAGAATCATGCCGTCCATGAATTTGTTAATTTATTTGTTTAACTATCTAGACGATTTTGGACGTACTTATGGTGAGACATCATTGATTATTAGGGGGTTTTTATAGATGGCGTGGATTGTAAACGAAGCGATAACACAAAAACAACTGGCGGAGCAATTTCGAGCACTCATTAAACGTTCAACGATTTTGCAAATACCAGGCGCTCATGATGCAATGGCAGGTTTAATGGCTAAAAAAGTTGGCTTTGAGGCACTGTATCTATCTGGCGCTGCCTACACAGCCAGTAGAGGGTTACCTGATTTAGGAATGATTTATTCCAATGAAGTGGCGGAGCGAGCAAACGATGTTATTCGTGCTACGAATTTACCAATGCTCGTAGATATCGATACTGGCTTCGGTGGTGTACTAAACGTTGCCCGTACAGCGTGCGAAATGGTAGAGGCAGGGGTTGCTGCTGTACAGCTAGAAGATCAAAATCTTCCAAAAAAATGTGGTCACTTGAATGGAAAAACGCTTGTTTCCCAAGAGGAAATGATACAAAAAATAAAGATGATTAAGCAAACAGCCCCTACCTTAGTGATTGTTGCCCGCACGGATGCGAGGTCTGTAGAAGGCTTAGAACAGGCTATCTTAAGATCTAAAGCCTATGTAGCAGCTGGCGCAGATGCTATTTTTCCAGAGGCTTTACAAACAGAAAAAGAGTTTAAACAATTCGCCAGTGAGCTGGATGCTCCCTTATTAGCTAATATGACTGAGTTTGGACGAACGCCTTATTATACCGCAAAGGAGTTTGAAAAAATGGGCTATTCGATGGTGATTTATCCCGTTACCTCCATGAGAGTTGCAGCCAAAGCCTATGAGCAAGTGTTTGCCTTAATAAAAAACACAGGAACGCAGAAAGATGCTATTGAGGATATGCAAACCAGAAGTGAATTATATGAAACCATTTCCTATTACAAATTTGAAGATCTAGATAGTGAGTTGTCGAAAACCATCTTACCAAAAGAGGAAGTAAAGTAGGAGAAAAGTTGTTTTTCTCCTATTCTTTCAAGGAGGGCTAGCATGGATAAACTAGAGGACAAAATGAACATCTTTACACCAGAGGACTTTCAAGATGAGGAAGAGCTTATCGCAAAAACGGCAGAGCTCTTCATTAAACAGGATGTCTCACCTAAAATTACAGCTATTGAAAAGCATCAATATGAAGTTACTCGTCATTTATTTCAAAAAGCAGGTGACCTTGGTTTACTAGCCATTGAGATACCTGAAGACTATGGTGGGCTGGCACTCAATAAAAAAATTTCAGGGCTCGTTGCAGAAAAAATGGGCTATGGCGGCTCATTTAGTGTCTCTTACAATATTCATGCTGGAGTCGGGACATTGCCCTATGTCTATTTTGGAGACGCGTCACAAAAGCACAGATACTTACCAAAATTGGCCTCAGGGGAATGGATTGGAGCCTACGCACTGACAGAGCCGGACGCAGGTTCAGATGCATTACATCCCCAAACAAATGCGATTTTAAATGGAGATGGCTCAGCATGGATCTTAAACGGTGAAAAGCAATGGATTACCAATGCGCAACTAGCAAATATCTTTGTTGTTTTTGCAAAAACAAGTGAAGGCATGACTGCTTTCATTGTCGAACGTACCTTTACAGGGGTATCTGTGGGACAGGAAGAAGAGAAGATGGGCATTAAGGGATCTTCGACGGCTACCCTTATATTAGAGGATGTTAGCGTACCGAGGGATAATGTACTTGGCGAGGTTGGAAAAGGCCATAAAGTGGCGATGAATATATTGAATATGGCACGTCTAAAGCTAGCTTTCTCCAACATTGGCACTGCCAAGCAGGCTCTACAATTAGCTGTGGGTTACGGGAAGGAACGGAAGCAATTTCACAAGCCAATTGTTGATTTTACTATGATACAGGAAAAGCTAGCGGACATGGCCATTTCAATATATGGGGCAGAAAGTGCTGCCTATCGGACAGCTGGAGAAATAGATGATGCGATTAAGTTAGCTAGTAAAGAGTCGATGGTTCATAAAATAGCTGATTTCGCTTTGGAATGCGCCCTTAATAAAGTCAATTGCTCAGAAGCCCTTGGCAAAATTGTAGATGAAGCTGTACAAATCCATGGTGGCTATGGCTATATGCAAGATTATGAGGTAGAACGATTGTATCGTGATGCGAGGATTAGCCGTATTTTTGAAGGGACAAACGAAATCAATCGTTTAACCATTGCGAAAATGTTATATAAAAAATATACGCTCGCACCTTCTACGTATAATGCACCAGCAGCCGAGCAGCCAGCTGAAATAAATCAGCAATACATCCAACTTTCCAATTACTTAATGCAAGTAGCTCTTGCTGTCATTACAGACGCACAGATCCATTTGGAACAAGAGCAGGAATACATGCGTCTGTTGGCTGATATGGCAAAGGATCTTTATGTTATGGAAGCTTCTTTACTGAGAACAGTAAAAAATGCAAATGAAAAAACAAAGTACTTGATGACTGATATCATTTGTCAGGAAGGCTACCGTAAAATAGAAAAAAGTACAATTGATATTATTTGTGCTGCTGAAACAAACGAACAAAAGCGAAAAATATGGCTAGATGCAATTCAACAGCTAAACATCCCGCTACATCAAAATCTCTTTATGAAAAAGCGAGAGATTGCAAGAAATATTATTAACAATCCAAAATCGATAAGTTAATTGTTATTAAATAGGAGGGAAACGATAATGGTCGATACTTTTGCCAATGTAAGCAAGGAAGGTGCCATCACGATCATTCATTTAAATCATCCACCAGCAAATACTTTATCATCTACATCGATTGAAAATCTTCGACTCATTCTCAAAGAGTTAGCTGTGGACGAACAAACGAATGCTATCATTATTACAGGCTCCGGACGATTTTTTGCCGCTGGTGCAGATATTAAGGAATTTGTTTCTGCCTTTGGGCAACAGGAAAAAGCATTGAAGATGGCTGAGTCAGGTCAAGCACTATGTGATGAGATTGAAGCCATGAAAAAGCCTGTTATTGCTGCTATTAATGGTCCCGCTCTTGGAGGAGGATTAGAGTTAGCATTAGGCTGTCATTTCAGAATTGCATCAAGTAATGCCATTCTTGGTTTACCAGAATTAAAGCTGGGCTTATTACCGACATTCGGAGGGACTCAACGATTGAGCAGAATAACGGGACAAGCAAAGGCACTCCAATTAATTTTAACAAGTCAACAATTAAGTGCTGACGAAGCACTCCAATTAGGTATTATTCAACTGAGGACGGAGCCAGAGGAGCTTCTACCAATTGCAAAAGCTATTGCGAATTCCTTCGTTGAGGGTAAAAGTATGACAAGTGTGTCCCGTACAATTGAATGTGTTATACAGGGTGGCAAAGATCATCTCCATAATGGGCTGGAACTTGAACGAAGACGTTTTGCCGAGTTGTTTTTAACAGAGGATGCTAAAGAAGGGATTCAGGCATTTATTGAAAAGAGACAGCCAGACTTTAAACATTCTTAAAGGAGGGAACTGATATGACGAACGAAGTACTATTTTCTGTCAGTGACGGCGGCGTAGCAACCATTACACTGAATCGTCCTAAAGCTTTAAATTCACTTTCTACTGAAATGCTAAAGCCCATCGGAGAGAAACTGAAGGAATGGCAAGCAAATGACCAAATTCGGCTGATCATCCTAAAAGGCGCTGGGGAGAAGGGATTTTGCGCAGGGGGTGACATTAAAACACTTTATAAAGCTCACTCCAGTCAGGAAGCTTTCAAAAATGCTGAAATCTTTTTTGAAGAGGAATATCAAGTAGATATGGCGATCTACCGATACCCTAAACCCATTATTGCCTGCCTTGATGGCATTGTTATGGGAGGTGGGGTCGGCTTAACCTATGGGGCAAGCCACCGAATCGTTACTGAACGCACAAAATGGGCTATGCCAGAAATGAATATTGGCTTCTTTCCCGATGTTGGAGCTGCCTATTTTTTAAATAAAGCACCAGGCTATGTAGGATACTATTTAGCCTTAACAGCATCGATTATCCAAGCTGCAGATATTCTCTTTGCTAAGGGCGCAGATTGCTACATGATGAGCGATCAGTTAAACACTTTCCTAGCACATATTGAACAATTAGACTGGCATACATTGGAGACCAGTACAACGCTACGCCAACTAATGGAGGCCTATTCAAGTACATCTTTAACAAACAGTGATCTTGCCAACCTCCAACATAAGATCGATCAGCATTTTTCAAAAAATACAGTGGAAGAGATCGTTGAATCCTTAGACAATGACGCAAGTAAATTTGCACAAGAAACAAAGCAGTTACTTCTATCTAAATCTCCATCATCGTTAAAGATTACGTTAAAGCAACTAATAGATGCGCGCGATAAATCACTAGAAGAATGCTTTGCAACAGATTTAATCTTGGCTAAAAACTTTTTAACACATGAGGATTTCTTTGAAGGTGTACGCTCTGTCGTCATTGATAAGGACCGAAATCCACAATATATCTATCAAACACTCAATGAATTTACAGATAAAGACCTCGAAAAGTTTTTTCAAGATCATCATATGACAGTAAAAGAGTAAAACCAAGTGGATTTTCTATTCATAAACATGGAAACCATCTACTATTTAAAAGGTAGATGGTTTTCTGTTTGTAATAAAATGCAAAGTAAGTTAGCAAAGAGATTGGTATGTTATACTATAAAAAACGGAATAACAGGATAAAGGTACAAATTCATAATGAGTTTGTTTAAAAGGGAAGTTCGGTGAAAATCCGGCGCTGTCCCGCAACTGTAATTCGGAGTACATTTTCAAAGCCACTGTTATGTCATGTAATGGGAAGGGAAAATGTGTGATGATCATAAGCCAGGAGACCTGCCTTTGTCTAGTACAGCCAAAAAACCTACGAGGATAGGGGGTGTTGAGTGTGACGAATTATCTTCATCATACTCATAGTGCGACAACCAAGAAAAGGGTCTCTATTCAATATAGACGACTTATTTTATATTGGTTGAAGAACTATGTAGTATTTAAGTCATAGCTAGCATCTTACCCCAAGGGGAAAGATGTTTTTTTTATGAACGAATAGGAGTGAACAAGATGACATCACATTCAATTTTATTTTATGAAAATCAATTAAAGCAGCAAATAATGAAAAACCTTTCTAGTGAGCACTTTATTTCCCTACAAGCTTATATCAAAAAATTAATACAAGATAACCCTGATGATTACAAAAATATTAATTATGCCTATTTAAATATAAAACGTGAGTTAGTCGGGATAATAGAATGCTAATAGATGAAAAAATTTTAGAGAATAGCATTAATATTGATCAAAATACTCTATTTAGAAATTTGGATCATTTTGAGATAGAGAGATGCTTTGTATTAGAATATTTAGAAATGCTTTTAAGATGGAATAAACAAACACAGGCTATATCTGAAGAAAAACTTCAAAAGCTTTGGATGAAACTGATAAGAAAATATAAATTTTCACTCGATGAATGGGAAAGAAACGCTGGAAATAGGAATATTCATTCTTACCTTGTGAAAGAACAAGGACATGGGCTACAAAGATTAATTCGTTTTTACAGGGAACGGCATGGAGTGAAATGGTTAGAAAGTGCCTTTGATTATGGGATGACATTGCTATTGAAAGGTGGTGAAATGCCAGCATTAGAAATGTTTTTCCTCACAAATTTAATATGTTACAAATGGCAACTAGATTACTTAGAGGATGAAGAAGTGCAACATTACTTTTCTCATTCAGCAAATGGGAAAGTGAAAGAGGTCTATAATAGCTTTAGGGCTTACGATAGAGAACAAAATCTTTTAACTGCTACTAAATTATATAAGCTTTTATCCAAATATAATCCTCAATTTCATACAAATTCTGCTACAACGCCAGGATTTTATAAGGAATTGGCCCTGTTTATTGAAAGGAAATAATATATATTCTTAGTATCAAACAGTCTATTTTTCTTTAGAATATAGACTGTTTCTATGTTAGCTATTCAACTAGATTATCTTAGTCATTCTAAAAATATATAGATTTACTGTAGATCGATTTTAATAGAGAATTTCGTATATCATTTAAAAAAACTATTTTTTAGGTATTAGTAATTAGTGATATTCTATTTCGAAATATATATTAAAAAATACTGAATAATCCAAAAATAAAGAAGTTTAGAATCTTGATTTACTTTTCATTTGAAGGATGGTACACTTAAAACTATTGAACAACAACTATATATTGTGTTCGTTTTACAAAGGTACTACTATATGTAGTTTAAAAGGGAAGTTCGGTACAATTCCGACGCTGTCCCCGCAACTGTGAAGCTGACGATGATTGCAACCACTGTGCATTCGCATGGGAAGGGAATCAGAGAATGAAGCAAAGCCAGGAGACCTGCCTTTATAAAACAAATTTATCATTTCTTCGGGGATTAAGAGATGGGAACGTCAGTATTTTTGGTATGTTAACGTTTCCATTTAGCCTATCTCTCTAGAGGAGATAGGCTTTTTTATTTTATGAAAAGAGGGATTTCTATGAAACTTTATACGAAAACAATTTGTCCAAAATGCCTATGGGTAAAATCTGAACTACAACGTGCAGGGCTTGAAGCTGAAATTGTTAACATCGATCACGATGAACAAGCAAAGCAAACGATTATTGACGCAGGTTTTTTAAGTGTGCCTGTTTTAGAGATGAATGAAACTTTTATAGGAGATGTTCAGGAAATTGTTTCTCAAATTGAGTTGATTGCCCTATGATTGTTTACGCGAGTCGTACAGGTAATGTCCGAAATGTTGTATCCAAATTAAAGGCAGAATGTATCGAGCTCTCGGAAGAATTGCGATTGAACAAGCCATATCTCTTAATTACCTACACAGATGGTTTAGGTGACATTCCAGCAAAGGTACAACGTTTCTTAGAAAAAAACAGGGATTTTTGTAAAGGAGTAGTTGCCAGTGGGAATAGTAACTTCGGTCATCATGTATTTGGCGCTGCTGGTGAGAAAATCGCTACTACCTATCATGTACCCTTAGTAAGGAAATTAGATTTACGAGGTAATCAAACGGATTACGAAGCAATACAAACGTTTTATGAAACGAGGGTAATGAGATGAAAACCTATTTAAAGCTTAATAATGACGTACTGAATCGTTATAGTACAACTGGATTACTGGAGTTAGAAAAGGACCGCGAAGCTACACGCCGCTACTTTTTAGAGTATGTTAACGTACGTTTGCGTTATTTTATAGATATTGAAGAAAAAATCCGCTATTTAGTTGATGAGGGCTACTATGAGAAAGCATTTATCGACATGTACGAAATGGAATTTATTAAGAAGCTGTACAAGAAAGCCTATGATTATAATTTCCGCTTTCCATCCTTTATGAGCGCAAGCAAATTTTACGATAGCTATGCTATGAAAAGTCGTGATGGGGAAGAGATCTTAGAAAAGTATGAGGATCGTATTGTCATTATTGCTTTGTATTTAGCTCAAGGAAACACGGCTCTAGCAGAACGCTCTGTCGAAGCAATGATGGAAGCCTATCAGCCTGCAACACCAACTGCTTTAAATAGTGGTAAGAAAGCACGTGGTGAATTAGTCAGCTGCTTTAAATTATCAATGGATGACTCCATGAATAGTATTGCTGAAAATATTGGCTATTGTTTAGAGCTATCACGCCTTGGTGGTGGAGTTGGGGTCAACTTAACAGATTTACGTCCATTAGGTGATCCAATTAAAGAGATATTAAATCGTGCAAGTGGTGTCATTCCAGTAGCGAAACTGTTAGAAAATTCTTTCAGTTATTCTAATCAGCTAGGGCAACGAAATGGCTCAGGTGTTGTCTATCTAAATATTTTCCATGCAGACATAGAAAATTTCATTTCATCAAAAAAACCAAATGCTGATGATAAAATTCGCCTTGCTACCCTTTCAACAGGGATTATTATACCTAGTATTTTCTTCGAACTGATGAAACGTGATAAGGATATCGTTTTGTTTAGCCCATATGATATTTTTAAAGAATATGGCAAACGTATGTCTGAAATTTCTATTTCAGACATGTACTACGAGCTACTTGATAACCCTAAAATTCGTAAAATTAAACGTTTAAATGCACGTAAGCTTTACACAGAGGTGAAAAAAGCACAATTTGAATCAGGCTATCCGTTTGAAATCTTTGATGATAATGTCAATAAGGTACATCCTTTAAAAAATATTGGACGTGTCAAAATGTCCAATTTATGTACAGAAATCTTACAAGTACAAGAGACAAGTATCATTACGGACCAGGATCAACCAAATGACTATGGATTAGATGTATCGTGTAACTTAGGTTCCATCGATATCCATGCAGCAAGTAAAGTCAATGATTTCGGCGCATTAGTCGATACAGCCATGCACCTATTAACGAATGTATCGCAAATGACGCACATTAAGAATGTACCGTCTGTTGCAAAAGCCAATCAATTAATGCATTCTGTAGGGCTTGGCTGTATGAACCTCCATGGGCATCTCGTGACAGAAGGCATCCTGTACGGCTCAAAAGATTCCATTGATTTCATGGATCACTTTATGGAAGCGATGAACTATTATTCTCTGAAATCTTCGATGGAAATGGCGAAAGAAAAAGCTGCAACCTTCTACCGATTTGAGGACAGTGATTATGCATCAGGTAGCTATTTTGAGCAATATATCAATAAAACTGAAGAAGAACTATCGCCTGCAGTGTTGAAGGCGCTTGGCAATATTCCAATCATCACAAACAAGATGTGGGAAACGTTAAAGCAGGATGTAATGCAGTACGGTCTATTCCATTCCTATCGTTTGGCTATTGCCCCAACTGGTAGTATTTCATATATTCGTAGCTGTACGGCTTCAATCGCACCATGTACAGAGCGCGTAGAGGTTCGTGATTACGCCGATAGTAGAACCATTTATCCAATGCCTCATTTAACAAATGACAATAGTCATTTATATGTGGAGGCGTATGATGTGAATCCGTATGATTTAATTGATTTATATGCAGCTTCTCAAAAGCACGTTGACCAAGGTATTTCCATGACGCTTTATGTAACGGACAATTGGACAACCGAACAATTGGCTAAAGTATACATTTATGCGTGGATAAAGGGCATTAAGTCTGTTTACTATGTTCGTCAACGATTACAAAGCTTAGAGGAGTGTGTAGCATGTCAAATATAATTTATGAGGCAGTCAATTGGAATAAGGCAACAAGTGAGCTTGCCCAAATATTTTGGGACCAGCAATGGAAGCAAATTTGGTTTCCAGAAGAAATTGCGGTCAGTAAAGATATTAAACAATGGAAAAGCTTTGAGCATCAGGACACATATAAAAAAGTATTTGCAGGATTAACCTTACTGGATACTGTACAAACAAATATCGGAATGAATCGTGTTGCCGCTTATACAGACGATTTACAGGAAAAGGCTGTCCTAACCGTTTTTGATGCATTCGAGGCGATACATGCCAAGTCCTATTCTTATATTTTCACAACGCTTTGTACAAACGAAGAAATCGACGAGCTATTTGAGTGGGTCAAGAAAAATGAATTTCTACAGTATAAGGCCAATAAAATAGCAGACATTTATAATAGTATTGAAGAAGGCAATCCAGAGAGCTTATGGAAAGCGATGTTTTCATCCGTTATGCTTGAATCTTTCCTGTTTTATTCTGGCTTTTTCTATCCACTCTACTTAGGAGGACAAGGCTTCCTACGAAACAGTGCCGAGATTATTTCACTCATCTTGCGCGATGAATCTATCCATGGGGTAGCAGTTGGATTTTTTGCTCAAAATTTATTCAAGCAATTTTCAAAGGAAAAGCAAGAAGAGCTACATTTATGGGGCTATGAACTATTATTAGATTTATATCAAAATGAAATGAAGTATACAGATGATATTTATGCGGAAACAGGATTATCACCTGAAGTGCGAGCATATGTACGTTATAATGCTAATAAAGCTTTAATGAATGTCGGCTTTGAAGCCATGTTCCCAGAAGAGGAAGTCAATCCAATTGTGATGAATGGTATTCGTAATGAAGGCTCCACATATGATTTCTTTTCACAAAAGGGTGCTACCTATGCCAAGGCAAAAGTTGCACCAATCACAGATGACACATTCAATTTTAATCGTTAAGGATGAAGAACAATGAATCTAGAAGTAAAAATTAAAAAAGTTCACGCTGATGCCATGCTACCGATACAAGCCAACCCTGGTGATGCAGGCATGGACCTCTATTCCATAGAAGCAGTAGAAATCCCAGCAGGCGTAGCCAAACTCATTAAGACAGGTATACAGATTGAATTACCTAAGGGAACGGAAGCCCAAATTCGACCAAGAAGTGGACTAGCATTAAAGCATAGTGTAACTGTACTGAATAGCCCAGGCACTATAGATGAAGGCTATAGAGGCGAAATCGGTGTTATTTTAATCAACCATGGTCAAGAACCATTTATCGTAGAAAAATCAATGCGCATTGCTCAAATGGTTATTCAATTTGTTCCTTCTATTCAATTAGTGGAAGTAGATGAATTATCTCAAACGGTCCGTGGAGAATCTGGATTTGGTGCAAGTGGTACGAAATAGCGTACCTATATATAAACCTCATAAAGTTTACTTAAAAATCCTGCGAAAATGCAGGATTTTTTTGTTACCGTTGCTAATAGCAGAAGGAAATAATAGGGTTCATATGGAATGAAGTAATGATAGCGAATTAAAGGAGCTAATAATCATGAAAAAAATATGTTCAGGTATTTTCCTTATGTTGATTGTCATTCTTACATCTAACACAACTGCTGCAGCAGCTAGTAGTCAACTAAAAGTGGACGGTATGACAGTACAAACGGATGTGAAGCCCGAAATAAAAAACAATCGAACAATGGTACCTTTACGCGTGATTAGTGAAAATTTAGGGGCTAAGGTGCATTGGTCGGATGGGCAAGTGATACTGACCCAAGGTGAGATGAAAGTCAGTTTAAAGTTAAACAGTAGTAAAGCCACAGTAAATGGAAAAACGGTATTATTGGATGCAAAGCCATACTTAAAGAATGGACGCACCATTGTACCATTACGTTTTCTAGCAGAAATCTTTGGCTGTAAAGTTCATTACGATCATTTAACGATCTCAATTGATACAGAGCCATTGATGATTAAGGGTGTGGAAGTGAAAGCATTACTTCATGAATACCACATGACAATGGGGGGAGTAGTCGAGCAAATCAATGGCAATGCCTATATGGAAGAAATGCACCGTATATTTACTAAAAATATGGGCAAGAAGATAAAACAGCCTAACGACTACACATGGTCTGTGCATAGCACCGTAATTGGGGGTTATTATAAAATGGGCCAATATGATTTCCTGAACAAGGAAGGTAGTAGCATAGCACGTTATGATCTCTATTCGTTGGTGCAATCTTCAGATAAACCTTTGACTGGACAGCCAGACGTGTTGATTTATGACGCAGCTGTTGACCAATGGTATGAGTTTAACAAAACTGCCAGTGACGCTATTTATTCGTTAATGGAAACTGCTAAGAGAAATGGCTTTGTGACAGTTATTAGTAATACAGTTCCTTGATTATGAATCCATTAAAAACGCAATAGAAGAGCACATCTATAAATAAGATGTGCTCTTCTTATTTTAGTGAGGATAAAAAATGCTAATCATTTTTATTTAGAAAAGTACTAGGCATGACTACAAGAACTACTGTTCCACGAGCACAAAGCGTATCCTGCGCGTAAACTTCAGTTTCTACTTTCCATTTCTTCGGATGAATTTCTTCAACAGTGCCAATTGCCTTTAAGGGAACATCTTGGGGTGTTGGCTTGAGGAAATCTACATTAAGGTTAGCCGTTACAAATCGAGGTGGCTCCGCTCCATCACCAATTTCATGTCCATTTTTACGATGCAAGGCAAGCGCTGCTGACCCTGTTCCATGGCAATCAATTAATGAAGCAATTAAACCACCATAGATAAATCCTGGAATACCCATATATTTTGATTCAGGTGTATAGATTGTAATCGTCTTATCACCATGCCACCCCGTGCGAAGATGATGACCATCATCATTCAAACGGCCACACCCATAACACCAAGCGATATCATCTGGATAAATATCTTGAATTGCTTTTTCCACTTTTAATTCTTCCATTCTTCTCTCCCCAATACTCTAGTATTATTAGTTTCTAATCGAACGTTAATCATTTAAGTATAATTAATCATTTCCATTCCATCAATAAAAATCTAAATATTCCATCTATTTAAACTATGTAAAAAAGCACTACCATAAAGTTGGACAAATTTTATTAGTGACAGATGGGGAGGGCTGGTATCAGGAAGAAGGAAAAGCTGCATAGCTTGTAAAACGCTGGCATGGTGCAACAATAGAAAGATGGTATACTATGATCGTTGCATTGCTGTGCTGAAGAAGGAATTAAAGGAGTCAAAAGGTATGTCATTAGAAAATATAATCGATTGTATTTGCAAGGAAGCAACTAATAAAGACAGTAAAAAATTAGAAGAATTACTAGAGCAATTGTATGATTATGAAAGTGCTAAAATACTTGATATTTACCCTTATCAGATAAAAAGTAATGAGAAATATAGTCAAGTAGAAGTATTCTTCGATAAATTAGAGATGGTCGATTTCCAACAAAAAACGCAGGATTATCATTCGTACCAAAAAAGCCTAGAAAAATTTGAGAGATTTTTTGAATTGTTGTGGTTAAAATCATCTGAATTTTATGCACTTTATTATTTACCAGATCCTTTATATAAGGATCAATTGTATTATAAAGTCTACAAGAATGAGTGGGGTAAAATTACACCTAAAGATCTTACAGAAGGAACTTTTGTAAACATTGATGAATACACAATGTTAATTTCACTAATAAAATTAGCTGTTTCGGACCATCTCCATTTACATTTTATTTTACCTGAGGAGAATATTGTATTTAGTGGGAATGGCTTAGCCTTTTTAATTTACAGCCAACATAATCTTGAGTTATTAGAAAAGGTTGCTAATACGGAGGGGCTCTATATCCGTTGAAAAAGTGAGAGAACATTCCCAGCAACATGAAGCTAGATAATATGAAACATACCCTAAAAAAATAGCAACAATCTATGTTGCGTACAGATCGTTGCTACAATTATTTAAAAATCATTTATTTTGCTCTCGATAATTAATGGCCTCTTTAAATTCATCGGTAGCTAGGATGTTGTAAAACATATTTCTACTGTTTACGTTTGCTATTGTCCCAGTGATTGTATTATCAATCCATAGATAGTATTCATCATCGTTTAGTTTGATCTTATACTGCGGAGCAATTTCGTTATCGACCTCACCGAATTCTCTAGCTTTTTTAAATGTTTTTTCTATAATTTTAATATCTTTCGCATCGGAGATTTTTTGTAAAGTATCGGGTTGCACTTCATCAAAATTAATTAATTCTTGAATTTCTATCACCTTCGATGCTTCTTTCTGATCGTTACAAGCAACTAACGCTAAAGAACAAATCATTAACAACAAAATTGTTTTTATTTTCACCTTGTCTTCACCCCTTTTTGTTCAATCTAGTATATTCCCTTATGAACATTTCTTCAAACTGCAAAACCCTCAAATTATTTACATATTCTAACAGTCTAAAAAAAGGTTTAACCACAGCATAAAAACTTATCTGAGAGCTTTCCCCTTGAATGGAATTTATAGTATGCTGATTAAAAGGGAGGAGAGGGATTTTATGCTTAAACAATTGATTGTTGGGGATACAACACAGGAATTGGCTTCTACTCGTCGTATGCTGGAACGCTTGCCCGACGAGCATATGACATGGAGGCCACATGAGAAATCAATGACACTAGGAGGTCTGGCCACGCACCTAATCAATCTGCTAAACTGGCAAATGGCTATTTTACAGTACTTAGACTTTGATCTTTCCGCCGTTCCGTTGCGACGAGAGGCATTAGAAAAGCGAGCTGACATTCTGGATGAGTTCGATACAAACGTAAGAAAAGTGGAAATGATGCTTACTGAATGTGATGAGAAAACGCTCGGAGAGGAATGGACACTCCGTCACGGTGACCATATTATTCGCCAAGAGCCAAGAGCAATTGCGTTCCGCACCTTCGGATTAAGCCACATGGTCCATCATCGGGCGCAGCTTGGGGTATACTTGCGACTTCTCGATATTCCAGTACCAGGCATCTACGGCCCCTCTGCAGACGAAGAAGCCTAGTAAACTACTTCCATGAATCGCTATTTAGAAAGGTAAGAGGTGTTCGATTGACTAAGATAATGACGAAAACAGAACGATTAATTATTCGATTAATGGAAGAGGGAGATTACTCTTCTTGGCTTACGCAATATGAAAATCGTTTACCTTCCCAGCATAAATACGATGAAGGTAAATTAGATATGAGCATCTGTACGAAAGAATGGTTTCGTGATTTAGTTACTAAGCATCATCAGATGGCTGAGGATGATAAGGTGTATGTATTTGGAGTATTTAGAAAAACAGATAATACGCATATTGGTTTTGTAGACTTTTCCACAATTATGAGGGAAGAATTTCAATGGGCTAGGTTCGGGTATACCATTCATAACCATTTTTGGAGAAAAGGTTATGGTAAAGAGGCTGTAAAGGCAGCGATTGATCTAGCATTTGAAAAATTAAATTATCATCGAATAGAAGCTCATATAAACCTCGACAATACGGCATCTATAAAATTAGCAGAAAATGTTGGGATGCTTTATGAATGCACGAGGAAAGGATTCATATACGAGGACAACAAGTGGACTGATCAGCTGGTTTATTTTATAAATGCAGAAGACATTTAAAAGGGAGGAGCTGTATGTACGACATGGAGAACTCTTTAGAAGTGCAAAAGAAAGAGGATATAAAAATTTCAATTGTCATACCAGCCCATAATGAAGAAAAATACATTGGAAAATGCTTAGAATCTATTTTAAAGGCTTCCAAATCCTTTCAAAATCAAGTAGAGATTATTGTTGTTTTAAATCGCTGTACAGATAGAACAGAGGAAATTGCAAAATCGTATAATTGTATCCTACTAAAAAATAGCGATAAGAACCTTTCGAAGATTAGGAACGCTGGCGTTGATATGGCAAGAGGTGAAATCATCGTCACAATTGATGCCGATACACAGATGAACGAACATGTGTTATCGAAGGCAGTGGAGAACTTAATCACAGGTAAGTACATTGGCGGGGGCGTTACAGGAAAGTTTGAAAGAATGTCCTTAGGAATTTTTGTTTCAGCTTTGTTATTAATCGGACCACTATTTTTAAAATATGGTGCAATTTCTGTAGGCATCTTTTGGTGCTACAAAAAAGATTTTCAAGCAATTAATGGATTTAATGAAAATATGCTCATGGCAGAAGATGCCGATTTTGCTAAACGATTAAAAGATTGGGGAAAAAAGAACGGAAAAAAATACGGAACAATTCAAAATGGAATGATCACTTCAAGCAGAAAATTTGATAAGCACGGAGACTGGGTTTTACTTAAGCGTCCTAAAATGATCCTAGCATACCTTAAAGGTACAGATCAGAAACATGCGAATGAAGCATATTATGAAAATGAAGATAGATAAAAAGAAACTGTAACGTTAATCGAACAAAGATTAACGTTTTTTTGTTATCACACTAGCTGGAAAAAAGAAAAGAATTGAATAATTTTTTATAATAAATTATTCTTTATTACATCAATATTGATGATTCATTTTAGCGAAAGGATGGGGATTGATATAGCTGACGTCAATGTGTCAAACCTTAACAATCAGAATGATGAATAACTTTGAAGATTTAATAGAAAAAGAGTATTCCAATATAGCAGGCATCGCTATTAGAAAAGATAATCATTTAATTTACGAAAAATATTTTGATGGGTACACCCCAGATGATGCTTTGCATATAGCATCTGTCACTAAAAGTATCATCTCCATTCTTATTGGAATGGCAATTGATAAAGGATATATGAAAAATATAGAACAGCATGTGTTAGATTTTTTTCCAAATTATACAGTGAAACGTGGAGAAAAAACCATTCAAAACATCACCATAGCAAATTTGTTGTCAATGACTGCACCCTATAAATACAAGTCAGAGCCTTATACGAAAGTATATTCAAGTGATGACTGGGTAAAAGCTGCATTGGATTTGCTAGGAGGCAAAGGTAGTATTGGGGTGTTTAACTATTCTACCGTTGGCACACATATTTTATCAGGTGTTCTTACAACTGCCACTGGTCAATCTGTTCTTGATTTCGCTACAGAAAACTTGTTTAAACCTCTTTCAATCAAAGCTCCCACAAATACAACTATACAAAATAAAGAAGACTATTTCGCTTTTCTGAAGGATAAATATGTAACTGGCTGGATAGTAGACCCTAAGGAAGTAAACACCGCTGGGTGGGGACTTACGTTAACAACCGAGGATATGGCCAAAATAGGTCAGCTCTATTTAAATGGGGGTGTATGGAACGGTCGCCAAATACTTTCTTCTCAATGGATAGAGGACAGCACTAAAGTACAAAGTCGATCAGGAAAGCTGACCTATGGTTATTTGTGGTGGATACTTGATGATTGCTATGCAGCTTTGGGGGATGGTGGAAATGTAATATTCATAAATCCTCAAAAGAAGATGGTCATTTCGATTGCTTCGCGCTTTATGCCACGTGCCAAAGATCGTGTTGAATTGATTAGAAAACATATGATGCCATTGTTTGAATAACAGCTAGGGATAATAAAAAATTATGGTAAATACACTCCATTTTGATCATCATCAAAATGGAGTTTTTATATTGAATGAAGGGTATTAATGAATCAATTTTGTCAATCATCCTTAATGGGCATAAAAGCAAAATAACACACAAGTGAATAATTACAAGCCATCCAAAACAGTTTTGGGGATCCGTTCAATTTTGTTCAAAATGACATTTTTAAAATCAATTAAAGTTTCGCATTTATAATCAAAATTTTTTTAAACTAACAAAAATACTTGCAACACCCATTGTAGTACTGTATAGTACTAATTATGACAAAGGTAAAATTAATGAATCAAAAACGTGTAATTGAAGTAGCTGCAACATTATTTTTAGAAAAAGGGTTTG